>Ga0209381_1000051_pt1 | contig 348928 bp, 249 predicted proteins | sample DewCreD2012metaG_FD_184111 | JGI IMG/M metagenome (GOLD analysis project Ga0209381, IMG submission 184111) | Hot spring sediment bacterial and archeal communities from British Columbia, Canada, to study Microbial Dark Matter (Phase II) - Dewar... ...
GACTCGTGGCTTGTGTGGCCCGCCGAATGGGTCAGTGCGGCCGTGTGTGCGGCGGCACTTGCGGGGTGTTCCAGCACCCGGCTGGCCATGCAGGGAGACACCCCGCCCAAGTTGGGCGCCCCGCCGGAGACCGCCGCGGTGTCGGTCCCTGGTTCACCCGAATTCGGAGCACCGCGCGAGTTGAAACGGCCGGAAAAGGTGCACGTGGCGTATGGGCGCTGGCAGGAGCAGCAACGGCAGCCCGCCCTGGCCCGGGAGGCCTACCAGAAGGCCTTGGACCACGATCCCAAATCGGTGGAGGCATTGTTGGGATTGGCGCGCCTCGATCAATTGGCCGGCCGGCCCGAGGAAGCCGCACGGCATCTGCAACGGGCGCAGCAACTCCATCCGCAAGAACCGCTGGTCTACGCCGGCTGGGGTGAGTTTTATGCGTCTCAACAAGACTGGTCTCAAGCCATCGAGCGTTACCGGCAGGCCATTCGCCTGGCGCCGGATGAGCCGCTGTTCAAGCATCAACTCGGCGTGGCTCAGGTGAAATCGGGGGCTGTGCAGGAGGGGCTGGCCAGTTTCGCGTCGGCCGTGGGAGAGGCTGAAGCCTATTATAATGTCGGCGTGCTCTTGTATCAGCTCGGCCGCGTGCCGGAAGCCGAGCAATACCTGCAACGGGCACTGTCCCTCAAACCGGAACTCACGCCCGCCAGCAAGATGTTGGCCAAGATTCAACAGCAGCGCGGCGTCGGTCCCGCGGTGGCCTCCCGGCTGGGGGCCCAGACCGCCCCTGTGGTCCCCGGCCGTTCGAGCACCCCAGCTTCGCCCCCCGTCATCACGGCAGGTACAACCGCCCCCGTGCCAGCGATTCCTCCGCCAGCCGCCATTCCCCTGCCACCATTGCCAGCACCTTCTTCGGTGCCGGCGACGTCCGCGGCCACCGCACAGGGAGCCGCAGCGGCTCAGCCGGGGGCGAATGCGGGGTGGGTGGCTCCGACACGAGCACCCGTGCCCAGCGGTTGGACAGCGGCCCGTCCCTCCGACGTGCAACCGGCCAGCTTCACACCCCCTCCGGCAACTTCGCCCCAGCAGGAACAGTGGCAAAACCAGCAATAGGTGGAGCGCTCCGAGCCAGCGGACGGAATCCGGCGGCTCACGAAAATCGACGGCTTTTCGGCCCCGTCCGCCGGAATTGTTCGGTGCCTCCAAAGCGGCCGCGGTCGAGCAGGGGCTTCCTTTCGGGCAAGGCGTGCAGGAGCGTTTCCTGGCGACCCAACCCGCCGCGTGTCGAGTCCCTGGTTGATCGGGGCATCACGGGACGCGGCGGTTGCGCTTGGACAGCTTCCCGTCACGTGCTAATCTGCCAGCGAACCCGATCGCCGCCCTGTTGCCAGGAACCATGTGATGTGCCACGCCTCGGTCGCGCTGGCGGTGCTGTTGTCCTTCGGCGCCGACAGCGCCTCGATGTCCCGACCCAACGTGCTGTGGATTAGTTGTGAGGATATCAGTCCCGATTTAGGTTGCTATGGCGACACCTATGCCGTGACGCCTCATCTCGATCGACTGGCCGCGCAAGGCGTTCGCTTCACCCATTGTTTCACGCATGCCGGCGTGTGCGCCCCGTCCCGCAGCGGATTGATCACCGGGATGTATCCGACGAGCATCGGCACGCACCATATGCGCTGCCAGGGAGTGCCTCCCGCCGAGGTCCGCTGCTTTTCCGAATACCTGCGCGCGGCGGGGTATTATTGCACCAATAATGTCAAGACGGATTATCAATTCGCGGCTCCGGTCTCGGCCTGGGACGAGAACTCGAATCAGGCCGATTGGCGGAGCCGTCCGCCCGGACAGCCATTCTTTTGCGTGATCAACCTCACCACCACGCACGAAAGCCAGATTCGCAGCCCCAGCGCCGCCACTGTGCGGCTGGTGGCGGCCTTGACGGCGGCGGAACGCCACGATCCGGCGCGGGCCGTGGTTCCCCCTTATTATCCCGACACTCCACTCGTCCGCCGCGACCTGGCAAATTATTACGATAATATCACGGCGATGGATCGGCAGGTGGGGGAGATTCTGGCGCGGCTGGAAGCCGACGGACTCGCCGAAGAAACGATCGTGTGGTTCTGGTCCGATCACGGTCGCGGGCTGCCGCGATGCAAGCGCTGGCTCTACGACTCGGGAACCCGTGTTCCGCTCATCATCCGCATTCCCGAGAAATGGCGGTCGCTGGCGAAGCCGCGCGATCCGTCGGCGGCGGGTCCGGGGCGCGTGTGCGAAGACCTGGTGGCGTTTGTCGATTTCGCCCCCACCATGCTCAGTCTGGCCGGCGTGCCGATTCCACCCCATTTTCAGGGCCAGGCCTTTCTGGGGCCGCTCGCGCGGCCGCCCCGTGAGTATGTTTACGGCCATCGCGACCGGATGGATGAAGCCTACGATCTGATCCGCAGTGTGCGGGACCGGCGCTATCATTACTTCCGGAATTATCTTCCCGATGTGTCTTATGGGCAAGATATTGCCTATATGAACGAAATGCCCACCATGCAAGAGCTGCGGAGGCTCCAGCGGGAGGGGGCCTTGACTGGTCCGCCGGCCTTGTACTTTCGGCCGACAAAGCCGGTCGAGGAACTGTTCGACACGGAAAGCGATCCTCACGAACTGCACAATCTGGCCGACGACCCTCAGCACCGGGAAACGTTGCTCCGGTTGCGTGCCGAATGCGAGCGCTGGATGACCTCCGTGGGAGATGTGGGGCTGATTCCCGAACCGGAGTTCGATGAACTCCAGCGGCCTGGCGGAGAGTGGTCGAGCACCGCGCCGCCTCTCGTGCGCGAAGACGTGTCGGCGGAGCAGGGCCGGCGCATCACCCTCACGGCTCAAACACCGGGGAGCAGCCTGGTGTACGCGCTGAGCGACGGGGGTGACGACAAGCTCTCGTGGCATCTGTATACAGAGCCTTTCACGGCGGCTTCGGGACGGTTGGTCCAGGCCCGCGCGGTGCGGTTGGGTTTCCGCGACAGCCCTGTTGTGCGATGGACGGTCGGCGAACCGCCGCATGCAAGTCCCCGCGCGGAGGCCGCTGCACCACATTGGCGGGAGAAATTGGCGGAGTCGCCGTTGTTGGGGCGGCTGCGGGAACTGCTCGCGGCACAATTGTTGTCCGAGCAGGCCGCCCGACCAATCTGGAGGCAAGCCTTGGAAAGCGACCACGCCTCTGTCCGTTACTGGGCGGTGCGTTCCTCGAGATCGTCGAAAGTGTTTCAAGACGACGCCGAGAACTTCCGCGAGCGGCTGACCCGCCTGCGGGACGCCGATCCTTCGCCGGCGGTGCGGATCGTCGCCGCGCACGCGCTCGCTGCCGCCGGAGACGTTGAACCGAGCTTGCGTGTCCTCGCGAGCTTTCTGCGACAGCATCCCCACCCAAGCGTCAGGTTGCATGCGGCAACGGCCTTGCGCGATCTGGGAGAGGCGGCGCGGCCTGTCCTGTCCGACCTGGAAGCCGCCATGGGGACGGGTGAATACGTCTCGCGGGTGGCGACGGCAGCGATCCGCCAGTTGAAGCCCGCTCCGTGAGACTGCGGGCAAGGTGCCCCGGGAAGTTGCCGGCGGCGGAGGCAGGCAGACAGGTCCTGGGCTGGACCTCTCTGGCCGAAAACCACCCGCCAATCCGGAAGTTCGCGACGGTCGGTTGCATCACCGAAGCGAGTTCGATTATCCTATCGAGTCAATGGTTTGCAGCGAATTCGCGAGGAAGGTTTCCCCCCATCTCGGGAGTCAACAAGGACGCCATGGCGACGAAGTCGACAATTGAACGCATGAAGCACGTGGAGGCGCTGGTGAAAAAGTACGCCGCCAAGCGTGCGGAGCTGAAAGCCAAGGGAGACTATGCCGCTCTCGACAAGCTGCCGCGGAACTCCAGCCGAGTGCGGCTGCGCAGGCTGTGCGCGCTGACGGGGCGTCCCCGGGGTGTGTACCGCAAGTTCAAGCTGGCTCGGCACCAGTTGCGCGACATGGCTTTGGATGGACTGATTCCCGGTTTGAAGAAGGCCAGTTGGTAGTCGCCACCCGATGCTCATCCGGGGAGAGACGCATTTCATCAGCTTTCGTCGGCTGTCCTGAGTTCTGGACGGTTGGGAAGCGGGTGACGTCGAGCGGTTGCGGTCCGCGGCGGGCAATCGACGGGTGGCGCGTGCGACCCGCCGAGGGGGGCGTTTCGACAGAGGCTCAACGATGGCCGCTGCGTGGCTGGTCGCCGCGATCTTGACTCAAGTCTCGGCTCTAGAGGCCATGCGGCCGCCGTACACCGCCACGGCGGCTTACCACCAAACCGAGCTTCTCGGGCACACCATTTACCTGCATCCAGAACTGGAACAACACCCGGCCGAGCTGGCCGCGGCGCTGGACGAACTGGCCCGTCAACTGCGGAATATCCAGCAAGTAGTGCCCGCCGGCCCCCTGGCCGAGTTGCGGAAAACTCCGTTTTGGGTGGAATGGGAACGGCGGCCGCGCGGCGCTTGCGAAGTCCATGTGTCGGCCGAATGGCTGCGGGCAAACGGCTACAACCCCGACAAACTGCTGGCCGTTGAAATCAACAATGTCCGCAATTTCGTGTCATGGTCGCGCCGCGAGCAGCCGTGGATGGTGCTGCACGAACTCGCACACGCCTATCATCACCGGGTGCTGGGAGCGCGCCATCCGGGCCTGCTCAACACCTTCCAGCAAGCCAAACAGGCAAAGCTTTACGAATCGGTAAAGTACATCCGCGGAGAAACCCGCCGGGCCTACGCTCTGACGAATGCCGATGAATACTTCGCGGAACTCACGGAAGCCTACTTCGGCAAGAACGATTTCTTCCCCTTCACGGCCGAGGAACTGGCGGACTACGATGCCGCGGGCTTCTCCCTGTTGGAACAGATTTGGGGTCGGCCCGTGAACCGCGACCCTTGAGGCCCGGTGCGACAGACGAGCAACCGGGACAACCGTCCCGCGAGGCGAACCTTCCAGGCTGATAGTCCGCGGAGGGGGCTTACACCGCGGCGGGACGAAGGTCTGAGAACAAGCACTGGGAACTTCGGTGAAACCAGGCCCGTCTCCACTGGGTAGTGCCTGACGGCATTGGCCGATTCCGCAACCCTTCGACGGAAAGCAAAACATGGGCACAGCATGGCGATTACTGGCGATGGCTGGAGCCATCATGGGGGTGCTTTGGGGGGCCGCTTCCCCCGCCGCGGCCCAACTGATCGATGCGACCGAAGCCAAAGTCGAATACCCCTTGCAGGTGATCAATGTGGCCAGCGTCGACCGCCTGCTCCAGCGGGCGGAACTGCTGTTTACCGACGCCGAGCGGCTGGAAACGATCGACGTGCTGTATCAATGGGTGCAGAACACGTTGGGCGACTTGAAGGGGATGGATCGAACGAGGCCGTTCGGCATGTTGGTGTACATCAAGCCGGGGCTGTCCCCCAGTTTCGAGGCGATCAGCTATTTCCCCGTGACGAATGTCAACGAGTTCTTGAGCCTGATGGCCGGGCCAAAGGGGACGGTCAATCCCGTGTCCGGAAAAACCGATCGGTTCGAACTGCGGGACACGGGCTTCGGGACGGACCTCGCCGCCCGGGTGGTGGGTAACTATATCTTTTTCGTCGATTTGAGCGATGAGGAAAACAGTGCCGCGCTCGATCGCACGTTTCCCGATCTGCAACGCGTCGTGGGACGGCTCTCCGCCCGCTACGACATCAGTTATTCACTACTGCTGAAGAACATTCCCCCGGCGACGAAGACGCTGTTTCTGGAGTTTTTCAAGAATCAGGCCATGGCCGGATTGCAGCAGCGGGACGACGAACCGGACGCCGCCTATCGACTCCGCCGGGCGAATGGAGAGAGCCTGATCGACTTCATCGACAAGGTGGTGGTGCAAGGTCAGGAATTCACGGTGGGGGGCTTCATCGACGTGGACGCCCATCAGGGGTTCCTCGAGGTGGAGTTGAGCGGCACCAAGGACAGCCAACTGGCCAGGTCGTTTCAGGACATGGCCGGTCGGCGGAGCTATTTTGCGAACATCGTCGATGCGCCGGCCACGTTGTCGGGGTCGATCTCCTGGCAAATGGACGAGAAGCAACGGAAGGTGTTCACCGAGCTGTTTACGCTGGCGCCGCAAGAGATCGCCAAGGATCTGGAGAAGCGCGGCGACGCGTCGGGGAATCCGGCGGGTGTGTTCGACCCCTTCTTCAAAGCCCTGCTGACGACGGCGGAAAACGGCCATTTCGACGCGTTTTTCCAACTGTCGGGGGACGAGCCGGAATCATTCCGACTGCTGGCCGGCGCCCGCGTGTTGGGAGGGCAGAACTTCCCCAGTTACGTCACCAAGGCGTTGGAATTCGCCCAACAAAAGGCGCCGGTCGCCGTGTCCAGCCAGATGAAGCTCAACATCAAGCAGATTGAGGAGTACCCGGTCCATCTGATTCCCGGTCCTCCGCAGTTGGACCGCTTCGCGCAAACCATGTTCGGGAGCAATCCCAATCTGTACGTGTACGCCACGCCGCAGGCCCTGTGGTTCGCGTTCGGAGGCGAAGCGGCGCTGGAACAGTTGGAACATCACGCCAAGGCCGTCACGCAGCCTGTCGACGCGAACGGACCGAAGAAAACGGCCCCTCCGTTCCAAATCGTCACGCATGCCCGTCAGTGGGTCACGATCGCCCTCTCGGGCGGCAACGACGAGGGGGGCAGCGGTCCCGGTCGCCGCATGCTCAATGCGGCCGAATCCGCGTTCACCGCCGAAAACGATGAAGCGCGGCTGACGGGGCGCCCCACCGAGAACGGCGTCCGTTTGCGGATCGACTTCCAATCCGGCTATCTCGCCTGGATGGGAAGCCAGATCGCCGGCGGCGTGGAAGACGTGATCACCAACGGTCCTCCGCAACGTCCCCCCCGCGCGGCAGGTCGGCGACGCAACACGCGCTGAAAAAGGGGCAATAGAGCGGCAGATCGACCTTGCCAGATCCGCACCGATCGACGGCTGGAGCGCGGCGCGAACCGCTCGAAGGGCTTGGATAATTGGAACGGCTCAGACGCCTCAAACGGCTCGAAGGGCTGGAACGGAGCGTTGTCCGCCCGGCGAAGATCTCCCGATGCCACCGAATGCGGTGCTACGGAATCTGGTGCTCATGGATGCGGGCATGCCGGGCGAGCCAGACCCGGACCGGCGCGACCGCTCCGCGGCTGTCGGTGGGCAAGGCGGCCTCCACTTCATCGAGCAGGTGACAAATCCGTTCGGCCTGAGCCGCTGACAAATGCAGCGGTTGTCCGAGTTGACGCGCCTGGTGAACGGCGGGCGAAAGGTCCAGCCAGGCCGCGGCGGCGGCATGCAGCCATTCGGGGCGCTCGGCGAGCAATTCCATCACCGCCGGGCCGTGCCGGTAATAAGCCTGAATCACGGCCGCGCCTTCCGGGGACGTCCTCAGCACCTCGTCGCGGAACCATCGTGCCTGCTGCAACAACTGTTCGGAGGCGGACACGGTCCATCCGGGAGGCAGCAGCCCCAGCGGTTTGAGCCGTCGAGCCAGCCGTTGCAGGGGGCAATCGGACGGCTCATCGATGGTGAGCGTGAGAATTTTCACTCCGGTTCCGCCGGCGTTACTGGCCGACAGTTCGACGCGAAACACGCCGGGTTGGCGGGGTGTGCCGGAAATCAACCCAGTGCTCGTGTTGACCGACAATCCCAGCGGCAATCCCGACGCGCCAAAGCTGGTCGGGCCGTTGGTGGCGGTGATCTGATACTGAAACGGCACGCCGACGGTGCCCGTGGCGGTGACGGGGCTGCTGATGACCGGCGGAGGCACGATCGTGCTGTCCATGATCGCTTGGATGGTGGCCGCCGTGTTATTCAGCGACAGCGCCGCGTACGCGGGAGTGGCGGAAGTGGTCGGTTGGCCGGCCGGCACACCATCCCACAGCACGTTGGGATTGGAATGGAGTCGAATGCGGTTGGCCCCCCGATTCGACATCAGTGTTCCCCAATTGAAGCCGCTGTTGCCCGTAAAAGCGTAGCCGAACGAGTATGGATACGGCGTTTGCAAGGGGGGTGGGTGCCAGTCGTGGTCCAGCCCCATGTTGCTGCCCACGGCGCGCGTAAACGTGTCGGTTTCCACCAGCGAGATGATCGACACGCTGAAACTCCACGTTTCGTTGAAGGTGGAAAAGTTATTCAACCAGCCGAGGTCGCCCAGATCGGCGTTGGCGAGGAAAAGGTGCACCAGGTCGGCCCGATAGTCCCTGCGCAAGGTGATGACCTCGTCCATCAGGCCGTCGGCTGGGCGCGTGAGGGCGTCGAGATCGGTGCTCGCCGATCCCGATTCGTAGTACTGCACCGGCGCCAAATGCGCCAGGCGCAGTCGCTGGGTACATAAGCTGCTCAGATAAGCATCGTTGGCCAGTTCGATGGCCAGGTTGGCCGTGTACTGCACGCCCGTTTGTCCGCCCACCACTGTTTTGGCGTTCGGCGTGTAGACGATCAGCACATCGATCAGCGGGTGGGACGACTCGCTGGAAAGAGTGTCCTCGCGCGGAGCGGTCACGGTGCTTGAGAATTTCCCGCGCGTGGCAGAGCCAAGCGGGGATGTGCCCCGCGGCGTACTGCCGCGGGGCGGGAACAAGCGGAAATCGGGGGGACGGGAAGCGCCCGGCGGCACGTCGGCGAGCGCGCGCTGCGTCACACGACTGACGCCCGCCTGCTCTGTCGGCAACACGCGCAGCCGCAAGGACGGATGCGGAGCGATCATGCCCGCCACGCGACCCCGATCGACGAGAAACAGGAACTCGCCGAAGGGGCAGCCTTCCAGACGCCCCTTGGAAACGTAGCGGTCGGGGCGATCGAACCGCGTGCTGTCGATCACGCACCGATACCACTCTCCGTCGGGCAGAACCAGGGTGAAGCGGCTTGCCTCCGGAGTTGGTCCGCGCACGAGCACCGACGCATCCGGACGCACAAGGTCGCCGCCGGCTGCGTCGCCCCCCGGAACCATCTTCTGCCACAACGGCCGCGCGTCCGCCCAGGCCGACGACACACTCAACGGCGCCCACACCGCGAGCAAGCCCATCTGCCAATACCAGTTGCCCCACATGGCCGCCCCTTGTTACCCAAGCCGAAGGCCGCCGCCCCGCCTGGCTGGCCGGGACGTGGCGGCTTCTCGCGCATCAGACGCGGAGTTTCTCGCCAGTCGCGTAGTTTATCCAAGCCCGACGCAGGCCGCACGGTCTGGATTCGCTCTCGCGCCAGGCAGTCGGTATCATCGGGAGGAAGTGTGCCGTCCCGCGCCAAGAGGATCATCAACCATGTCTGGTCTTCGCTGCACCGTGGCCGCGATTTGGATTTTGAGCACGGTCTGCCGGGCTGCCGCCGATTTTCCCGCCTTCGAGGCGGTCACGATCGATCCCGAGATCGGCAAGGTGTGTTACGCCGTCAGCCTGGCCGATGTCAACGGCGACGGCCGGGTCGACGTGGTGGCAGTGAGCGAAAACCGCGTGCAGTGGTACGAGAACCCCACCTGGGCCAAACACGTGATCCTCGAGAACCAGACGGCCCTCGATAACGTATGCCTGGCGGCGGCCGACATCGATCGTGATGGCCAGCTCGATTTCGCGTTGGGCGCCGGCTGGACGAAGATCGGCACCATTCAATGGATCGCTCGCGGCGCCGATCCCGCCGCGAAGTGGAACGTTCACGAAATCGGCGTGGAATTGAGCACGCACCGCATGAGTTTTGCCGATGTGTTGGGGACCGGCACGCCTCAATTGGTGGTTTCGCCGCTGCTGAAATCGACGGCTGACGGCGTCCGCTTGTTGGCCTTCGAAGTCCCGCGCCGTCCCCGCGACGAACCCTGGCGAGCGGTGGTGCTGGATGCGTCGTTGAACCGCATGCACAACCACACCCACGTGGATTGGAATGACGACGGCCTGCCGGAAACCTTGGTGGCGTGCGAACAGGGAGTGTTTTTGATCGAGCGCCTGGCCGACGGAACTTTTCGCAAAGTGTTGGTGGGGAGCGGTGCCGCGGGCGACCGGCCGGAACTCCGCGGCGCCGGGGAAATCAAGGTGGGACGCGGTCCCGACGGAGCCCGCTTTTTGGCGACAATCGAGCCGATGCATGGCACGCATGCGGTCGTGTACTTGCCTTCGGCGGATGGCCGCCTCCCCTGGCAGCGGGTGGAGTTGGACGGTACCTTGCGGCAAGGCCATGCGGTGTGGACGGCCGACCTCACCGGTGATGGTCAGGATGAAGTTGTGATCGGACATCGTGAAGCCGGTCCGGGACCGGTTGTGGGTCCTGGTCTCTACGTGTTTCAACGCGCGGAACCCTCGGGGAAGTCGTGGACCAAGCATGTGATCGACGACGGTGGTTGCGCGGTGGAAGACGCCTGTGCCGCCGATCTTGATGGCGACGGGCGCGTCGACTTGATCGCGGGAGGCCGGGCGACGCACAATGTGAAACTTTACTTCAACCGTGGAACAAAACGCTGATGCCGCCGTTTCCAGTTGCGCCGGCAAAGAAGCCACGGCCAGGCCCTTCCGTTCACGCTGCGGACAAACCCAGGGGAACTCTTTTCCAGTAGGAGCAACGTGTCATGTTGAGGTTACGACGCTGGGGAATGCTCTGCGGAGTGGCAGCCGCCTTGGGAATGCTGTCGATTGGCGACGCGGCCGCGCCCCTGCCGCTGGATAAAGTGGCCCCCGCCGACGATCTGGCTGCCGAGGCCGTGGCCAAGGGGCAGGAACTCCTCGGGTGGGTGGAATCCGCGGACGCCTATCAGGAGCACGCGGACAAAGTGCGGCAAACAGCCAGCCTGCTGGCGGTCTTGGGGCAGGCGTTGGCCGAGCATCCGCAGGGTTCCGCGTTGAAGGCGGCCGGCCCCAGCCTGCGTCAAGCCGCCATCGCGATTGCCCGCAGCAAAACCCACGACGAGGCCAAAGCCGCGGTCCCTCACCTGCGCGCAGCCCTCGGCGGACAGGCCACGGGTGATCTTCCGGTCGATTACGACTGGGCCAAGCTGGCCAGCATGCACCCCGCGATGGAAGAAATGAATCAGCGTGCCTCGCAATTGCGGCGGCTGTTGCGGCGGCCAAAAGATCCGCAGGCCGACAGCCGGCACGCTACCGCCATCGCCTTGTTGGCCGTGGCCGCCTATGCCGATACCCACGAAGTCAAAAATCCCGCCGACACGCCCCGTTGGCAGGAAATGGCCGCGGCCTTGCAGAAGCACATGTCGGCCAGCGCCCAGGCCATCAAAGCCAGGCAAACGGCCGAAGCCAACCGGGAGTTTCTCGCCGGCATGGAAACATGCAACAAGTGCCACGAGGTCTTCAACCCGCAGTGAGGGGCCGACCCGTCACCCGCTGAGGGACTTTCTGGGGAAGGTTCTCGGTTAAGCGGCGCGGACAGCGCGCGGCGCACGGAGTCTGGCTGCCGCTTGTTCGTGGAAAGGCGGTTCGCTCAGACGACTCTGGCGCAATTCAAGACGTTCGCGGCGGAACGGCGGGCGTGCCCAGCGGCCATGCAAGCAAAGGTTGTCCGGTTGGGACAAGTCGGGAGTGGGCCGCGATTCGCCCCCGGGTCGATTGACCGGGGGCGAACTGCTTTCGTCAGAAGGCACCCGAGGAGCTGGAACCACCCGACATGGGCGGCGGCTTGCGCGACATGGACTTGCGACCTGTTTTCCCCTTGTCCTTGCCGCCAGCGCCAGGCATGGTGCCATAGGGGTTGTAGTCGGCCATCTCCGCGCCGCCGTAGAGGTCCAGGGCGCTGCCCGCCGGTTTGTCCTCTTTGTTCTCCAAGTGCTTGTAGTGTTCTCGCTCGCGCTGCACGCGGTCTTTCAATTCGGCTTCGCGAGAGAGATTGGTGGTGGGGTCGATCAACACCAGGTCGCCGCCGGCGTTGATCACCACTGCCGCGGGCAGCAAGCCCACCAGCCCTTTGTTCTGCGTGGGGAGCTTGAGGTCTTTATGGTCGTCGATGTTGACTCTCAGGTCCCCCTCGGCATCGAGCAAGAGATCTTCGGAGCGGAACGTCACCTCTTCCGTTTTGAACGACGGTTTGGCCACATTCAGCCGTAGACTCTTCTTTTTCGCTTCCCCCACGAACTGGCCGAACGTGGCCACGTCGATGATGTCGGCGATCATCGTGCCCACGCTGGCGTCCCATTCGTAGAACTGGAAGCGGGCCACCGGCTTGTTGCCCCGCGGCCGCGATAGTTCATTCACCGGATCCCGATCCACCACTTTCAGGAAGTAGTTCACGCTTTCGGGAACGACCGCCGGGTTCGATTCCTTGCTCCAGGGGGTTTCCCGAAATTCTCCCTCGGCGTAGGACGGATCGGCGACGAGATCTTTCATGTCGTAATTGGGATTGCGGAGCACGAGCTTCACGCGGTAGCGGTAGGCATAGCCGGGACGCACATCGAAGTCGAAATACCGAAACAGCAGCAAACGGTCCGCCGGACTGGTCAGCAGCGCCCGAATCTGCTCCTTGGTCAGGCCGCGCAGCGACGCATCGGTCTTGATGGTCTGATCCATGGTTTCGGTGAATGTCGAGGCGGCATCCGGGTTGGTGAAGATGGTATTCGCCATCGCCCGCAGATTGCGCGAATTTCTCGAGAAGCCGCCTCGCTGTCGGGTGCGCGACTCTTCCGCCAGCCGCATCTTGTCGAACTCGGCGATCAGCATCTCTTCCAGCTTGGCCATCCGTTCCCGCTCCGGGCCCGCCAGCCGGAAATCCTTGATGCGGGGATGCGTGGCCAGATCGCCCCACGTCCCGATCATGCGATAAGGCAAGGGCATGGTGATCACCACGTCGGTCAACCGCGGATCGACGGGATCGATGTCGTAATTGTAGGCTTCATCCAGCACCTCCTGCGCACGGCTGATGTCCACCTGTTCCCAGGGACCTACCCACGGATCGGAACCAGGAACGGCCGTCTGACGCTCCAGGACGAAATCGGTGATCTCCAGCGCGGCACGGGCCTCGTTCAGGTTTTGCAGTCCGAGCGCCTTTTGAAACTTTTGGAGTTGTTCCCGCAGCGGCCAGATGCCGCGAACGGCGATAAACCGCTCTCCGCGGGCTTCCATGGAAGGTCCGCCTCCCATGCCGGCGCCGTAACCTTCGGACATTCCCAGTCCCATTTCGCCGTACGCGCCCGCCATGGCGGGATCGGCTCCCGGGGGAGCAAAGGCTTCGGGCAAACCGCTGCCCGCGCCTCCCGCGCCGTGAGCACCCCCTGCCCCCAAACCCATCGGAGTGGCTCCGGGCAGGCCGGGAAATCCGGCCGCGGCCCCCAGCGGAACACCGCCCGCCGCTCCGGGTGTGCGCGGCGCAAACTCATCGTCCACCGGTTTCGATTTGGCGGTCGCCGCGCCGCCGGAACTCGTGCCGTCGCTCTCACTTTCCGCATCGCTGGTGACGGCCGCGAGTTCTCCCATTCCACTCGACTTGGGCTGGAGCCCCAACACAAAGGTGCCCGCGACGGCGTCGAGGTCGAGCACCGCCAGGAGTTCCGGTTCCTTGCGGAGTTCCACCTTGCGGTACAGCGGATGCCACATCGGTGTCGAGAAGGCGTAGCGTGCGGCGGACAACGGGCCGCGCACTTCCTTCGTCCGCTCCATGAAATCTTGCAGCGGGAAGAACTGACTCCGTTTGCTCTCAGGCCAGGTCGAGGCCTGAATGGCGTTGCGCGCGGTGGTCACTTTGAGCAGGATTTCCTCCGGCGATTTCGGATACCGGCTCCACGTCGTGGTGGCCAGCGCACCCAGCGTCACCAGCAGAAAGACTACGAAACCGACCTTTTCGCCGTGGTCGATGAAGAACCCTTTGAAATCGATTCCCTTGAGATTGAGCTTGCTCATCGCCGGGTTCCTTGCGGCCGGATTCTCGAAAACACGCTGCGAGAGGGCCGATTCGTCGCTGAAAGATCCTGAATCAATTCGTTATCGAGCCAGTCGTTGCGAAAGGAAACGGTGTCTGGGGGCGTCGTCGCTTTCTACACCGTTCTTGCTCAATTGGGCGTCGTCGGGCTGCTATTCTCCGGAGATGTCCCCGGCGCCTCCGCCGGAGCGGGAGATGTCGAGGACGGAGTCGAGGCGTCGGGCGTTTCCGCGGCGGGATTGCTCGCCGGTGCTGAGGGGGCGTTCCCCGCGGGTTCCGTTGCCGCTGGAGGATTGGCGTCGGCCGGGCTGGCAACTGGATTCGTGGGAGCGCTTGGATCAGCGACCGTGGCCGAGGAATCGGCGCTCGGATCAACACCCGTGGCGCCAGGGTCGGCTGCCACGGCGTCGGAGGCAGGTGCGCCGGGCGGTTCCGCCGAGGCCGGCTGCTCGGGCGGTTTCACTTCTCCATAGATGTAAATCAAACCGCAAATCGCGACCCGGGCCAGATTGGGGTCGGCCAGGATCGTTTCAAAGGCACCGGCGGGACTGCGACCCTGCGGGCCAATTCCCACGGGTAGGGCACTTGCGGTTTCACCGTCCTCCGGGGGGATGTAATCCGGGGTGCTTCCCGCTCCGCCCACCGTGGGCATGGGGGACAACCCGGCCCCGCTGCCGTCGGCATATTCGGCTCCGCTGCCACCGAACGCGGCGAGGGAACCCGCCCCTCCGATGCCGCCGGGGGAATGGCCGTCGTCGGGATTCAGCCGGGCCACCTGCACGCGGCCGATTTCGATGGGCCATGGCGATTCGCCATCGGCGGTCAACTCGGCGAGCAGATCCGGGATTTTGCGGTGATCCATGATCACCGAGAGGTAAAACGCACGGGTTTTGTACGGCAAGTTGGGATCGTCGTCGACATACCGCCGCACCGATTGAGCGGTGCTGGTCGCGGCACCGCCTCCGCCGAGAGCGCCGAGGTCGGCGCCCCCGTCGTCACCCGTGGAGCCACCATACAAATTGCCGATGCCGCCGCCTCCGCCTGGTCCGCCGCCTCCATCGCCATACTCTTCCTTGGGATCGAAATCGACTTTTCCCGAAGGGGGGCCGCCACGACCACCGCCGAGGCCGCCTTCCAAGCCACCCAAGTTGCCGCCTCCCAGCGCTCCAAGGTTCATGGCACCACCGTCTTCACCGCCGGTGTAGGCGGACATCGCGCCGTCCATGCCCCCCATCGCACCGCCCCCACCTCCGCCCCCGCTGGTTAACGCGGCACGATTCCCTCCCACCAGATATAGCTTCTCGATCACATGAATCGACGCATCCAGACGTTGGGCCTGGGGGCCGCCGTTAACGTCGCGAATGGCTTCCATGATGGGGACCAGCAGCCACAAGTCTTCCTGCCATTCCCACATTTGCTTGGACGTGGGTTGCAGGTCGCCAGTCCGCTGTTGGGGAAACTTTTGCAGGGGAAAGATCACGATGCCGCTGCCGTCCAACGGATTGAACGGCTTGCACATTTGCCACACTTTTTCGACGTCGTCGGCATAGTGATCGCGGTACAGCGTGCGAGCCACCAGGGAGAACTCCCCTTGATAGGGAACATCCTTGGCGAACTCGTCGACGGTCGGCGGCCAGAACATCACGGCCTTCTGCCGTTCCCACATTTCTCGGCGGGCGTTGTCGACGAGCTGTTCCTGAGCGGTATTGATCGTCGCCAACTGCTGCGTCCAGTTGTTGTTTGGAACCTCGCCGGAGGGGATGACTTTTTCGAGGTCGTCCAGTTTCTTGCGGCGATCGGCAATGGTGGCGGCCAACGTGCCCGAGGCCATCCACCAGCCGGTGATGGTCATGATCAGGCCGACGCCAAGGAGGATCCAAAACTTTTGCTTCAGGATCGGTTCGAGCTTTTCCATGATTCCGATCTCATCGGGCCTCGAGTTGTTTCGGGAAATGCCATCGTGTCAGGCCATCGCCGCGTTGTCCGCCGCCACCTGCCCAGCCTTCTCCTCCACATCAACTTATGGACTGGACGGAGGCAGCGGGGGAGTGGGAGCGGTCGGTGAATTGGGCGGACCTCCCGCTCCCGGTGCCAAGGGCGCGGCGGCATCCAAGCCTGGTGCCGGTGCACCGGGAGCACCGCCGGGCGGTTGCGGGTCGGCTGGTGCTTCGATGACAAGCTCTTTCCGCTGCGCGACCGGTGTGGGCTTCCAGACGAATTGCACCGTGAATCGCGTGAGTTTCAAAATAATGGGCTGTGCGGAACCGCTGTCTTCCAGGTTTGGAATACGGCCGCTCGCCAGGGCCGAAGTGCCCGGCAGTTGACGCCCCGGGAGGTTGCCCATGGGCGTTAATCCGCCCGACTGGCCACCCGGGGGAAACGGTGCCGCCCCGGGGGGAGCATAGCCGGTCATCCCCGGACCGAACGGGGCGGCCCCCGCACCATACGCTCCTCGACCGGGACCAAACGGGCCGCGGCCCGGACCACCCGGCCGGCCGTGCGGGAAAAAGGGAGTGTCCACCGCCCGCGGGGCCCACGTCACCAGGCTGTGGCTGATCCCCAGCCGTTTCACATCGGTCAACGTCACCTGGCCGGACGCATCGATCCGCTGGATGTAGTCTTTTCGCAAGTTGCGCACCAGCGTGGCGAGCACATATTGATATCCTTGGCCTTCCGTCGGATTGTTCGGCTCATGGTGATAATGGTGGCCATTCAACGTGAAGACATATCCGGTTCCGGACGGCGGTGTCGCCTTATCGGACTCGTCTAAATAGGTCGTCCGCGTATTCTCCGGCAGCTTGTTATACCACTCGCTGAGGTCGTTGTAGCGCTTGCAAGTGATGCTGTCCAACGAGATGCGGTGCATTTTCGCCAGTTCGGTTTCATCCAACTGCTGACCTTCATCCCGCGGCAGGCATTCATTGATTGCCTTATACACCTCCATCCACAATTCGCGGGTGGGCAGCATGCTCACCAACTGTTCACCGCGGCTCCGCGCGGCCTTATTCCGTCCCTCTTCAGCACTGTATTTGCTCTTGAGGCCGTTGACGTCTTGACCCAGCTTCTCCGTTTCGCTCTCCGCCGTCCCGAACCGTTGCGTGCTCACCGAATGCCACACATTGGCATACCCCGCCGCGGACAGCGACATGCCCACCAGCAGCGACGCGGCCGTGGCCACCGCCCACGGCTTTTTCCGGCGGATCTTCCGGGCCATGGCGATTTCACGCGGCAATAGCGTGGTGTGGATGTCGGTGAGCTTCAGCGTCTGGAGGGCCAGGCCATACGGCACGGCGAAGGTGAGCAGATTGTCCTGGAACACGGGGGCCGTGAGGACATGGTCCCCCACCAGGCCTTGGAAATGATCGATGCGGTCGACCTCGTATTGCAGGTTCTGCTGAAGGAATTTCTGCAAACCGGCCAGCTTGAAGCCATTCCCCACCCCCACCAGCCGGCCGATCTTCGCCGTGCGGTTCACGCTGGAAAAATAGCCGATCGACCGCTGGATTTCCGACACGTAGTCGTTGAACACCGGCCGCAAGGCCTGGAAGACGCTCCGCGGATCGTGCGATTTGGTGGCGTTGCACTTCAAATGCTCGGCCTTGGCGAAGGTGAGCTTCATCTCCTTGGTGAGGGCGCGGGTGAAATGGTTGCCCCCGATGGGCACGTTGCGAATCCAGATTTTTCTGCCGTTGGTCACGAGCAGCGTCGTGTTGTCGCAACCCATGTCGAGCAGAATGGTGAAGTCTTCAATTTCCGGCCGCTCTCGATCGGGGCGAATCCCCAGCCGGTCGAAACACAGAAAGTTGAACAGCGCCAACGGGGCGATCTGCACCAACTCGACTTCCACCTTCCGTTCCAGATACGGCCGCAGGTGGTGCTGTACCTGTTCGCGCTTCATGGCAAACAGGCCCACTTCGGCGTCCAGCAGGAACCCCCCCTCTTGCAGGCCGGTGCCCAAGATTTGCCAGTCCCAAATCACTTCTTCCAGGGCAAACGGAATCTGCTGCTGCGCTTCGTACCGCACGATGGCCGACACACGGTCGGCCTCCACCGGCGGCAATTGAATGAACTTGGCCAGCGCCGTTTGACCCGGCAGGCTGATCGCCACCAGATCGCTCCCCAACTGGTTTCGGGAGAGGAACGTGCCCAAGGCCTGGCGGATGAGTTCGTCCGGCACGGCGTCGGGCTGGCTCAACAGCTTGGGGTGCGGCACGTAATCGAACGCCGCCACAATCACCTGGCCGGCTTCCGGGGCGTAGCGCAAGCGGATGGCCTTGAGACCGGCTTGACCGATTTCAATTCCCCAAGCCGATTGCAGTTCTGCCATGATGGGGCCTCTTCCAATTAGGCTGCGGCATGACCATCGAGGGGACTGCCGCGATGTGATGTTCGGTCCACCGACTCACTGAATTACCGACTACCTGTCGACAAGCCACCTGAATCCTGCGTCGTGTCCAGCGGATGGTTCATGCCGCCATCGGGAAGCCCAGGCCAACGTGGATCGAAGTGCGGCTGCGCCAAGGGCGAAATCCCCGGAAATACGGCACCAGCAAGAGATAGGAATACAGGAATTTCCCCGCTGCGGAATGGCCTCGCGAAGGAATTACCAGAATCTAGCATCACTACACCTTTCCGGCAGGGGAAAGTCAAGGCCATTGGACGAAGGTCGTGTGGAAAAGCGAGTTGCGACGAAGACTTGCGAAAGCCTCTCACCCGGCGAACACCCTTGCGCCAAACCACCCCATCCGTCCAACACACCGCCGTTAAGTGATATTGCGTACACTATCCGTGCCCCGCAAACTCCTCTGGGAAATCACGCTGCACTGAAGTTGCGACGCTTGGGACGGGCGAAAAGTTCCCTCGCAAATCTTTGGCGACCGGCTATCGGGCGGTGGGCCTCCGCGGTCTTCCGCGTCCGATTTGGCCGACCCGAGTGCCTTTCCCGCCGGGCAGCCGGGCTTGTCCTCACTCGTAGGTGCGGGCGAGGGATGGGGCGAGGCGGTGAGGGGCGTTCACGGGCGGTCTGTGAGACGCAAGCCCGCCGGGCCATTTACGGTCCACGTAAACTTCTGTCCAGAGTAAAAATTGAACTTGGCGGAACCCGTCATGGCGACTAGATTTCTGCCCCCCCAGGAGCCAGGGCTAAGGGTTGCCATGCCGCGTGCCGTGCATCGTTTGCTGTTGCTAACCAGCCTGACGGGAAGCCTTCTCTTCGCTTCCGGGTGCGTGAGCCGGCGGATGACGATTGTGAGCAATCCGCCCGGAGCGCTCGTGTTGCTGGAAGGTAAGGAGGTCGGCTACACGCCGGTGGCGGTGGACTTCACCTATTACGGCACGCGCGAGTTGACGCTGATCAAGGACGGTTACGAGACGCTGACCGTGCTGCAACCGGTGCCGCCACCGTGGTATCAGTGGCCAATCGTCGAGTTCTTCGCCGACAACTTTACTCCCGGGCACATTACCGATCGGCGGCAATTTGCGTATCAATTGCAGCCGCAGCGGATGGTTCCCAACCAGGAGCTGTTGGGGCGGGGCGAAATGCTGCGGGGCGAATCCCGTTTGCAACCGTGATGCCCGCTGGAGAATTGGCCGCGGGAAACAAGCCACGGTCTCCGTGGGGAATGGCCAGCAAGGCCGTTGACTCGCGGTTTCGTGGCGGGCGACCGACTCCACGGTGCGGCTGGGCTACGGCGATGGACCGGGTCTGCGCCGATGGCGATGGCGATGGACCGGGGCTGCGGCGATGGCGATGGACCGGGGCTGCGCCGATGGCGATGGAACTGCTCTACGGCGATTGAAGTCGAGACGTGCCACCGCGGCCACGCGACGCCGGCTGATTGAGCAGCTCGCTGTCCTTCAACCCGGAACTGGGCCGCATGGCGCCTCCGACTCCCAGCAGCTCGGGATGCCGCGCAATTTTGTCGCTAAACTCGCGCAAGTCGCGGAGCACGGGTTCGAGGTTCTTGATGAGCACGGCGATCGACTGCGCGGACCGGTCCATGTTGTCGTAGAGAGACGGATCGGCGGCGAATTTTTGCAGGCTGCCGTTGGGTTTGTTGACCAGGACGGCGAACCGGTTGAGTTCGGCCAGCAGGCTATCCAGGCTGGTCAGACTGCTTTCCAGTTTGGCCACCATCGCGCCGCCCCGCTGTCCCACCGGTTCCGTGACTTGCGCCAGATTGACGAGATTGCGGTTGACGTTTTCCACGGCCAGGCGTGTCGCGGCGATCGTCCGGCGGGTATCTTCCACCAGGCTCGGCAAAGCGACGAGCGTTTCCTGGAGGGCCTGCTGGGCACGGGGATCGGCCACGATTTTATGGGCTTCGTTGACGAGTCGATTGGTTGCTTGCATGGTGAGAGTGAACTGATGGAGCGATTCCGCCGCCTGTTCGACGATCAGGTCGAGGTCTCCGCGGCGGGTTTCCATCAAGGTGTTGACGTGACGGCCGACCTTCTGCCATTCCTGGCTGGTGGCGGCAAAGGAGTCGAGGACGGCGGCTGCCCGACCTTCCAAACGCAGAACCATGGCCAGTGGATCGGCGGCCCCGCGTCCCGCGAGCTGGCTGCCGGGCGGCAATAAGCGTTCGCTGCGGCCGGGAAGAAACTCGATGGCCGTTTCGCCCAACAGGGCGCGGGTGACGATCGGCTGGCAATCCTCGCGCAGCCGCACATCCTGGCGGATTTCCACGGTGGCCACCACGCCGCCCCGTTCGCCGAAGCGGATCTGTTTGACATTGCCGATCGGCAGACCGCTCATCAGCACCGGGGCGGACGGATACAGACCGTCGGCCGTGTCGAGCAGCACGTGGATTTCGTACCGCGGCTCGAAGCGGCGGTGCACGTCGCCGAAGCGGAAAACCAGCACCGTGCCCAGCGAGAGGGCGACCATGACCACCACGCCGACGTGGAACTGCAACCAGCGTTCCGAGGACATGTTAGATCCTTCACGACATCACATCCGCGGCCAGTGACCTCGTGCCGGCTCAGGCGGCGATTTCCTGCAAGCGGCGGCCCGCATTGCCCCGCACGAAATCGGCGACCCGCGGATCGGTCGATTCGAACACCGCTTCCACCGGACCAGCGAACACGATTTGCGGCTCGCCCGGCTGCAACCGCGACAGGGGATACAACATCACCACGCGATCGGCCACGCGCCGCACCGTGTGCATGTCGTGCGTCACCACCACGCTGGTGACGGGTTGACGGGCGCGGGTGCGCAGAATCAACTCATTGATGACGTCGCTCATCACCGGATCGAGGCCGGTGGTTGGCTCGTCATAAAACATCACATCGGGGGACATGGCCAGCGCCCGCGCCAGCCCCACCCGTTTTTTCATGCCGCCGGACAGCTCGGATGGCCGCTTGCGGCACACGCTGGCGGAAAGTCCCACCTGGCGCAGCCGCTCATGCACGATGTCGCGGATCTCCGACTCCGGCAGCCGCAAATTCTGCCGCAGTCCGAATGCCACGTTCTCGTACACGTCCAGGCTGTCGAACAGGGCTGCTCCCTGAAACAGGTAACCGAACCGCAACCGCCGCTGGCGAAACTCGCTGCGCGACATCTCTTGCACCGGTTTGCCGCTCCAGCACACTTCGCCGTGGTCCGGCGTCAACAAGCCCGCCAGCAGTTTGGTGGTGACGCTTTTGCCGCAGCCGCTCTCGCCGATCAACACCAGCGTTTCCCCAAGTTCCACCCGGATGGAAATGTCGCGGAGGACCATTTGCGCGCCAAAACTCCGGCTCACATGCTTCATCTCCAGAACGGGGCAGCCCTCCTCGGGCGCGGCGAAACCAGCCGGCAGGGGACTTCGGCGAGACGCGGCGTCGCGCGGCGATCGGTACTCGGCTTGGGGCGTTGGCACGCGATCCTTTTCCCAGAACGAATGTGCGTTTTCCGAGAGCGAATGTGCGTTACCGGACGGGTATTCGTGGTTAGAGGAGGCTGATGGGACCGCCGAACAGCACGCGATACAGGTGCAGCAAGGCCACCCCCAGCACGAAGTCGAGCGCCAGAATGGCGATGAACGAATTCACGAACGCCTGCGTCGCCGCCTTGCCCACGCCTTCGGCGCCCGCCCCGCAATGAAACCCCTGATGGCAGGCGATAATGGCGATGGCGGCACCAAAAAACAGGCTTTTCACCACCCCGCTGACCACGTCGTAGCCGGTCACGAAACTGTCCGAATACAGCCAGTAATAATGGCTACTGACCCCCAGCATCTGCGTGCTGATGAACCATCCGCCGAACATGCCGATCCCGTCGGCCAGCACGGTCAACGCCGGAATCAGCCAGAAACAGGCCAGCAGACGGGGCACCACCAGATAAGCGATCGGATCGGCTCCCAAGGCGTCGAGGGCGTCGATCTGCTCGGTGACACGCATCGTGCCGATTTCCGCGGCAATCGCACTCCCCACGCGCCCCGCCAGCATGGTCGCCGCCAGCACAGGCCCCAACTCCTTGACCAGCGTGACATTGATCACCGAGCCGATGCGGCTTTCAAAGTGCATCACCCGCAGGGTGTCGTACGATTGCACCGCCAGCACCATGCCGATGAACAGTCCCGTTACCAAAATTACCGGCAGACTCTGCACACCCACATCATGCAGAATCGGCCAGAACACCTTGCCGCGCGGCAATCGCCACAAGGGGGGCACCACCCGCAGGGCAAACAATGTCAGGCTGCCCAAGCCCGCGACGAGGTCGATGGTGATCCGCCCCAACTCGTGCAAGAGAGTCACCGGGCGATCTGTCGTCACTGAAGCGGTGGACACGTGCTCCCTCTCCGCAACACCGGCGCTCGGACTCGGCCACGGCATGGCCCATGGTGGGAAACGTCGGCGGTGAAATAGCGAATTTTGCCGGTTGAGGCGAGATCAATTCCGTCCGAAGTAGCGGCCCGCGGGCGGAACCAAGCGGCGCAACATTGGCTCGGCATGCATCGGCTCGGCACACGCGCGGGCGGAACAGTGCGGGCGGAACAGTGCGGGCGGAACAGTGCGGGCGGAACAGTGCGGGCGGAACAGCGCGGCGCCGAACACCAGAAACCGCGGAGCCGGGCGGAACCTCCGGAGCGGAGAAACCGCAACATCCGGGGCGGAAACACGCAAGGAGGGCCTTCCGCGGTCGCTCAGCAGGGGGACAACCGCACGGGCTGTCGCCGCGAACCCCATTGTCCTGGTTGTTGCTCGAAGACGCCCGGACAGCGGCTGCCGCACCGCGAACAAGCGCCGTCCGCCGTCAACCGCCATTCAACCAGGTGATATCCCCGGCGGCCGATGAGCCGTTGCTTGCAGCGCGGACAGTAAGTGCTGCCGCCGTCCTCATCCAGAATGTTGCCCGTGTAGACGTAGTGCAAACCATTGTTCAGGCCAATTTGACGGGCGCGGTGGAGCGTGGACGGAGGCGTGGACGGCTTGTCCAACATGCGAAAATCGGGATGGAAGGCGGTGAAGTGCAGCGGCACATCGGGGCCCAAATGCTCGGCGATCCATTGCGTCAGGTGTTCCAATTCGGCGTCGCTGTCGTTTTCGCCGGGAATCAGCAGCGTCGTGATCTCGAACCAAACCGAGGTCTCGCGACGCAGGTATTCCAGCGTGTCCAGCACCGGCTGCAAGTGCCCCAGGCAGATCTCGTGGTAGAACCGTTCGGTGAAGCCCTTGAGGTCGACGTTGGCGGCGTCCATGTGGCGAAAGAATTCGGCGCGCGGCTCGGCACAAATCTCGCCGGCCGTCACCGCCACGGTTTTGATGCCGCGTTCCCGGCAGGCCTGCGCGACATCCACCGCATATTCGAGGAAGATCACCGGGTCGTTGTAGGTGAAGGCCACGCTGCGGCAACCGGTGCGGAGCGCGGCATCGGCAATCGCTTCGGGAGAGGCGGCGTCGGCCAGCGTATCGATCTCACGGGACTTGCTGATGTCCCAATTCTGGCAAAACTTGCACCCCAAATTGCACCCCGCCGTTCCGAACGACAACACCGGCGTCCCCGGCAGAAAATGGTTCAACGGCTTCTTTTCGATGGGGTCGATGCAGAACCCGCTCGACCGGCCGTATGTCGTGAGGACAAGCTCGCCGTGGTGTGCGGCCCGGACGAAACAGAACCCGCGCTGACCATCGTGCAGCTTGCAGAAACGGGGACACAGATCGCACTGGATGCGGCCATCATCCAGCCGATGCCAGTAACGGGCGGGGTACAGTTCACTGGCCGACAGGGTGTTCATGATCGATGGGCGGGAGGTTCGCGCCGCGACGCAAAGGTTCGTACCACGACGAAAAGGTTCGTACTCGTATCACGGCGAAAAGGTTCGCGCCAGTACGAGAAGGTCTGTTCCTCGACGCAAAGGTTCGTACCTCGGCAAAAATGTTCGTATGTGGACGAAAGGGACAGACCGCGGTGAATCAACTTTCGCTGATCGATTTTACGAAGTTCGTCAATGCCGCGGCAGGACCAGCAAGTTCACGGGATGGGAAAGTGGCGGATCGTCCGAAGTCCGCAGGTGAGAAGGTCTGTGAAGGGACAGGGTTCGGTGGACTACCGATGGATTGCCTTCCCTTGGACACTTGGTTTATCAGTTTGCCTGACGAACACCTCATGCGGTGCGCGTTCCCGCAGTTTGGCCGTGGTGCTCAACGGAAAGGGCGAGGACAAGCCATCGGCCGACTTGCCTCAAGTTTCCCAGATTCACAGCCGATGGCGCTAACAGCCGCGGGGCTTACGGGGTGGCTGGCGCGGTGAGAATCGATTGGTGGTGAGCATCCCTCGCCGCGCCTCGCGGGCCGTGGGTTGGTTTCCGGGACCACGGTCTGTCACCCAGTTGTTCCACGCTTGTTGTTCCACGCTTTGAGAGTGGTGTTCGATGCCGCCACGCAAACAACCCGTCGTCACGGGGCCATCGGAGGGAAGCGGGAAGTCGGATCCGACGCAGTATCTCGCGGGGTTTGCTCAATATCTGCGGGCCGAGTGCGGTCTGGCCGAGAACACGGTGGCGGCTTATACGCGCGACCTGGTGCGGTTTTGCGAGTGGTATCGCCGTCACGGCCCCCCCACCTACCGGGAATTGCACGTCGGCTTGTTCACCGGATATTTGCAATCGCTTTACGAACGTGGCCTGAAGACATCGACGGTCGCGCGGCATTTGGTTTCGGTGAAGATGTTCTTCCGCTACCTGATGCTGGAGGGAGTTGTCGCCGAAAGCGTGGTCGACCTGGTGAGTTCTCCCAAACTCTGGCAACACCTGCCAAAGGTGCTCAGTCCGGAAATGGTGGACCGCCTGTTGATGGCCCCATCCAAGCACGATCGTTGGCCCTTGCGCGATCGGGCCTTGTTGGCCTTGCTGTATGCCACGGGCTGCCGGGCGTCGGAAGTGTGCGGGCTGTCGCTGCGCGACTTGCAATTGGAGGCTGGCTTTTGCCGCTGCTTGGGGAAAGGGAATAAGGAACGCCTGGTGTCGCTCAATCCCGTGGCGATGGCCGCGATCACCGCCTATTTGAATCACGAGCGGCCGATGTTGGCCGGCTCCGATCGGGATGGACCGCTGCTGCTGTCGCATCGCGGGCGTCCTCTCCATCGCATCACCGTCTGGAAGCTCGTCAAGCGGTATGCCGCGCGGGTAGGTGCCAGCCGCGCGGTGAGTCCGCACACGCTGCGGCACAGCTTCGCCACGCACATGCTGGCGGGAGGGGCCGAGATTCGGGCCTTGCAGGAATTGCTGGGTCACGCCAGCATTCGGACGACGCAGATTTACACGCAAGTCGACCATAGTCGCATCAAAGCGGTTCACGAGCAGTGCCATCCGCGGGGATGAGTCTCGCCGACGACGTCAGCGATGACCGCCACGGATTGGAGTTGGAGGGCAAGCTCGCGTTGCAGGGCATGCTTGCGGCGATCAACCCGAAATGCGACGAATCGTCCAATTTGCCGACGGCTCCTCGCCCGCCCAATCTGCCTGATTGGCAGTGCAATTGACACTTTTTGCCACCCGCCTATAATTCGCCCCGAAGATGCAGGTGACGGATAGAATGATTGGCGGCGGGATGGTCCTTCGGCTTTTTCAAAAGGCGTCTCCGGATGGCAGGCAACGTACTTGAGTTCACCGACGACAATTTTCGGGCGCAGGTACTGGAAAGTGAACTCCCCGTGTTGGTGGACTTCTGGGCCCCCTGGTGCGGTCCCTGCCGCATGATTGCCCCCGCCATCGAAGAGCTTGCCAGCGACTATGCCGGGCGCGTGCTCGTGGGGAAGGTGAACACGGACGACAATCCTCAGGTGGCCTCGAGCCTGGGAATCAGCGCGATTCCCACGATCATCCTTTTCAAGAATGGCCATCCCGTGGAACGGATGATGGGTCTGCAACAAAAGGCCCGCATGAGTGCCGTGATCGACAAGCATCTGTAACGGAGCAAGTTGCAACGGGGTCACTCCGGCCATGGCTGTCGCGGTCCCGGCCGATGGAACGGTTGGCGGCGCGAACCACGCCATGCGACGAAGTTCAGCGCCCAACGAAATCCCGCCCGCTCCGTCCCGCGGATCGGGCTGTTTGTCTTCTCGGCCTTGGGGAAGGGATTCCCGTCATGTCCGAGCCTGCATGTGTTCCGTCGCCGTTCTTCCCCGGCCCGCCGACCGTCCCACTTCCCGAGGCAGTTGTCGCTGCCGGCACGTCCGCCCCCATGACCGTGAGGGGGCGCGATCTGCGCGTCGATCCACCGCAATCGGCTAGTCCGCATGCGTCGGCCCCGCAGGCCGCGACGGCAACCGACACAAACTCCACGCCCCGCACGCCGGGTCGCACCCGGCTGCTGATTCAGCAAGCCATCGAACAGCTCGCCGAACTCGAACACCGCGAAGAACTGCTGCGCCAGCAAACGGAACAGTTGGATCAGGAGCGAATCGCGTTCCGTTGCCAGCAAGCAGCGCAGCGCCGCGAAATCCTCCAGGCGGAAGACCGGCTGCGCGAACAGCAGTCCGCCCTTGACCAGCGCCAGCGGGAACTCGACGAACAGGCCCGTGCCCTCGTGGCGGCCCAACGCCAATTGGAGACGGATCGCGAGCACTTCCGCTCGGCACTGCGCGAAGAACTCGCCGCCGAGCGTGTCGAACTGGTCAGTTTGCGCACGCAACTCGATGCGGAGCGCGAACTCCTGGAGCAGGAGCGGGCACGGCTGGCTGCCGAAGAACTGCGGATTCAGGAACAGGTGGATCGGCGGCTGGAGACGGAGCGTCAGGCGCTTTGGGAAAACCTCACCGAGGAATGGGAGCGTCGCCGCGCCGAATGGAACGCCGAACGCGCTGCCTGGGAAAATGAATGTGCGGTCCAGCGGCAGCAGCTCACCGAAGCACAGCAGCAACTGGCCGAGCAACAGCGGCAGTACGAGCAACTCCTGCAAGAGTGGCAGCACCACCGCGACCAGCGAATCGCCGAACTCGAGCGGCACTTGGCCGACCGCCGTGCCGCCTGGGAAGCCGAGTGGGCCGCTCACTGTGCGCGAGACAAACAGGCGCTGGAGAAGCTTCAACACGAATTGGAGCGGGAGCGCGTGCTGCTGGAAAACCGGCTGCGGTTCCAGCAAGAACACTTGGAGAAGGTCCGCCACGATCTGGAACGCGCTCAGGCGGATTTTCGTCTCGAGCGCCAACGAGCACGTCAGCAACTGGCCGACGACGTCCAACAAGTGCACCGTCGCGAGCGGCAGCTCAAGACGTACCGCCAAACAGTGGACGAACTCGCGCGGACCATCGAACGGGAGCACGAAACCGTCCTCAAATGCCGCGCGGCCTGGTCGGCGGCCGTCGACACAGATCGGCAGTTGCTCGAGGATGAGCGGCGGCGATGGGAGGACGAACGCCGCCGTGAGCAGTCCGAATTGCAGCGCCGCCACGAACTGCTGTTGCAGCAGCACGAACAATTGGCCGGCAAACGGCTCCGCTTGGAACGGTTGCGGGCCGAACTGGAAGATACGCATCGCACGACGCTCGAATTGCGTCTGGCCGTGGAGGAAACCTGGGCGCAAATCGCGCAGGCGGTGGGGGGCGAAGACGACGCGCGGCTGAGAGTCGAGCAGGCGCGGCAAGCCCTCGTGCTGTATTATCAGCAATTGCACGCCGCCCTCGACGACCATCGCCGCGAACTCGCCGAGCAGCAGGCCTGGCTCGACGAGCAACGCAGCGAATTCCACGCGGAACGGCAGACCGTGCTGCACTGGCTCAACGAACGCGATGAGCGGCTGCGCGCGGAAGAAGCCCGCCAGTTGGCTGCCGCCACCGACATGGCCGCGCGGGATGCCGCATGGCGCGCCGCCCGCGATCAATGGCTCGCCGAAAAACTGGAGGCCGAACGGGTCATCCGCCGGCTGGTCCAGCAACTCGCCGACGACGCGCATCCCGACCGGCTCGAAAGCCCTCCTCCGGAGGTCTTGGCCCGAAATCCGCGGGCCGCCTGAGGCTGGTCAAAACTTCCCCTTGGGATGGTCGGGTGGCATCTCCGGTTGGCGTCTTGCTCGGTTGCATGGCGAGCGCGCGCGCCAACAGTTACAGTTGAGCGGTCTTCATGACCCGTTGGTCGCACACGAGCCGTTCTCCATGCCCGACGCGATTTCTGCAACCAATAATGCCGCCCACGGTTTGACGGTGGGCGTCGCCACGGAAACATTTCCCGGCGAACGGCGGGTGGCGTTGGTCCCCCCGTCTTTGGCCGCCTTGAAGAAGACCGGAGCGACCGTGCTAGTGCAAGCCGGGGCAGGTCAGGCAGCCGGTTTTGTCGATGCCGCCTATCTTCAGGAAGGCGCGGAGATTGTGGCGTGCCGGGAGGAAGTCTTCGCGCGGGCCGACGTGCTGCTGCAAGTCCGCACCGCCGGGGCCAACGCCGACTTGTTTGCGGCCGATCTGCCGCACCTGCGGGCGGGCCAGGGGTTGGTCGGGCTGTGCGATCCGTTGGGGCACCCGCAACTGCTCCAGCAGGTTGCCGAGCGGGGCGTGCAATGCCTGGCCCTGGAATTGCTGCCGCGGATCACCCGGGCGCAAACCATGGATGTGCTGTCGTCGCAGGCCAACCTTGCTGGCTACAAGGCCGTGTTGTTGGCCGCCGTTCAGGCGCCGCGCGTGTTTCCGTTGTTGATGACGGCGGCAGGCACACTGACCGCGGCCAAGGTGTTTGTGATTGGCGCGGGAGTGGCGGGTTTGCAGGCGATCGCCACGGCCCGGCGATTGGGGGCGACCGTCAAGGCATACGATGTGCGACCGGCCGTGAAGGAAGAAGTGCAGAGTCTCGGGGCCAAGTTCGTGGAACTGGGGGTCGGCGGTGCCGGCGACGCGGGAGGCTATGCCCGGGCGATGGATGAGGACTTCTACCGCCGTCAACGCGAAGCGTTGCTTCCCGTGGTGGCGGATAGTGATGTGGTGATTACGACGGCCGCCGTCCCTGGCCGCAAGGCCCCCGTGCTGGTGACGCGGGAGATGGTCGAACGGATGCTGCCGGGGTCGGTGATTATCGACCTCGCCGCCGAACAAGGAGGCAACTGCGAGCTGACCGTCCCCCGCCAGACCGTCGATGTGCGGGGAGTGACGATCGTGGGCTGCGTCAATCTGCCGGCCACAATCCCCTTTCATGCCAGCTTGACCTATTCGCGCAACATGACGGCCTTCTTGCAGGCGCTGGTGAGAAACGGGCAGTGGAATTTGGACCGGAACGATGAACTCGTTTCCGCCACCCTGGTGACCCACGAGGGGCAGGTGGTGCATCCCCGCGTTCGCGAACTGCTGGCAACACCCTCCGCCGAGGGACGACCGCCGGGTTCGCCGGGTTGATCAAGCCCACTTCCCACCCGTTTCCCGAGGCTTCGGGGAGCGGAATGGGAAACGACGCCCGGCATGGTCCGATCGCGACCAGCATGCGACAGGATGAACAAGACAGCATGAACAGCATGAACAGGAGCCTTGCCGATGCCTGTGTGGATTTTGGCCGCCGAAGCGCCGAGCAAACCGGCGCCCATGATGCTGCTGACGGTCTTCGTGCTGGCGATTTTCGTCGGCGTGGAAATCATTACGAAAATCCCCCCGACATTGCACACGCCGCTGATGTCGGGTTCGAATGCCATCTCGGGAATCACCCTGATCGGGGCCATGCTGGCCGCGGGGCATGCCGAGGCCGGTTGGCTGTTCCATGTGCTGGGCTGTCTGGCCGTGGCATTGGCCACCACCAACGTGGTGGGCGGGTTTTTGGTGACCAACCGCATGTTGGGGATGTTTCAGCGGAAATAGACAGTCAGATGCCGCGGAAAGACCGCTTGAGCGAACGGCCGGATGCAGTCACCGCGGCACAGCAATGGAAACCGAGGCTCATCGCGGAAGCCGACGGTCTTCTCGCGTGTTGCGGTGGGCAGGCCCCGGTGCCGTTTGTCCGAACGCTCTTTTGCGTGCTTTCCGAAAATAACGTGTCCGGCTGACGAGTGATCACGTGATCGTGCGGACCTCCCCGAGAGGCCCGACCACCAGAGAGGAATGATTCCGTGCCTCAGTTTGGCGTCGAACTGGCGTATCTGGCGGCTTCGGTCTTGTTCATTGTCGGTCTGCGCGGGCTGACGCATCCCAAGACAGCCGTCCGCGGCAACTTGTTGGGTGCGCTGGGCATGTTGCTGGCCTGTACGGTGACCCTGACTCAGGGCGGCTTGTCATTCGCGTGGATCATCGCAGGGTTGCTGCTCGGCTCGATCGGCGGTGTCTGGCTGGCCTTCACCACCCCGATGACCGGCATGCCGCAAATGGTGGCTCTGCTCAACGGCTTTGGCGGCGGGGCGTCCTTTCTGGTCGCGGGGGTCGAATTGGGGTTGCGCTCCGCCGCCCCGCTGGAGACGGTGGGACTCCTGGCGGCGGCCGCCTCGGGCTTGATTGGCGCGGTGACGCTCACCGGCAGTCTGGTGGCTTATGCCAAGCTCGAAGAACTGCGGTGGATCGAGCGCGTGAAGATTCCGTACCAGATGGCGGTGAACGTCGTGCTGCTGCTGACATGCCTGGGGATCGCGGCCCTGCTGCTGCGGTCTCCCGCGTCCACGGGGTGGTATTGGCTGCTCGTGCTGCTGGCGTTGGGGCTGGGCGTCTCGCTGGTGATTTCCATCGGCGGCGCCGACATGCCCGTGGTGATCTCCTTGCTCAATTCCTATTCGGGATTGGCCGCCGCGGCCACCGGCTTTGTCCTGGCAAACAACGTGCTGGTGATTTCCGGCGCGCTGGTGGGGGCCTCGGGCTTGATTCTGACGAAGGTGATGTGCGATGGCATGAACCGTTCGTTGGCCAACGTGTTTTTCGGCAACATGGGGGCCGCGGCCGCCGGTCCGGACGCGGGGGAAATCTACGCCCACGTGAAAACGACCTCGCCAGAGGAAGTCGCCATTTTGTTGGAATCGGCGCGCAAGGTCGTGATCGTGCCCGGTTACGGCATGGCGGTCTCGCAGGCGCAGCACGCGGTGAGCGATCTCGTGCAAGTGCTGGCGGAAAAGCAGGTGCAAGTGGAGTTCGGCATTCATCCCGTGGCGGGACGCATGCCCGGCCACATGAACGTGCTCCTCGCCGAAGCCGACATTCCCTACGAACAAATGAAGGACATGGACGAAATCAACGCGATCCTCCCCCAGGCCGACGTGGCCATCGTTCTGGGCGCGAACGACGTCGTTAACCCGCTGGCCCGCACCGATCCGCAAAGTCCCATTGCGGGGATGCCGATCATCGACGTCGACAAAGCCCGCACCGTGGTGATCATCAAGCGCAGCCTCAGTCCGGGATTCGCGAACATTCCCAATCCGTTGTTTGCCGCCCCGAATGCCCTCATGCTGTACGGCGACGGCCGCAAAGCCGTGCAGGAGATCACCAACGCGCTCAAGGCATGAGGCCACGGGCGGCGTTGGGGTTCGCTCACGCCTGGCGAAGCTGGCTCCCTCACGCATGGCAGGCCCTGCTCTTCATCGTGCGGAGTCGCGTGGGGGAAAATGGGCTGGCTCTGCGGGACGATCTTCAGTTCAGTTTCCTTATTCGACCGGAAAGCCTCACCGTGACGCGCGTGCTCTTCGCTGTGTGTCTGTGGTTCGGATCGTGCGGCCTGGTGCTGCCGCATGGCCGCTCGGCATTCGCCGCGCCCCCCTCGACGGCCAGTGAACGCCTCCATGCCCTGTTCGCGGCCGAATGGGAGTACGCCTTGCGGGAAGCTCCCACGTGGGCATCGCACTTGGGAGACAAACGTTACAACGATCGCTGGCCCGACGTGAGCCTCGCAGCCATCGAGCGCCGGCATGCGCATCGACAGGAGGTGCTCCGCCAACTGCAAGCCATCCCGCTGGCCGAGCTGTCGTCTCCGTCCGATCGCCTCAACTACCGCTTGTTTCTCAAGCTCCTCGAAGGAGAACTCGAGGGGCATGCCTTTCGCGGCTTCTTGATGCCGCTGGACCAGCGGGGCGGGATTCAGGACGAAAGTGCGCTGGCCGATAGCCTGTCGTTCGAGGCGGTGTCCGATTACGAAGCCTGGCTGAGCCGCTTGCGGTCCTTTCCGCGGTACGTCGAGCAGACGATGGAACTCATGCGTCAGGGGGTCCGCGAGCGGATTGTGCAGCCGCAAATCGTCATGCGCCGCATCCCCGCGCAAATCCGGCGGCAAATCGTCGACGATCCCGCCGACAGCCTGTTTTACAAACCCTTCAAAGCATTTCCGGCCGACATTCCCGCGTCCGAAAGGGAGCGGTTGCGGCAGGCGGCACGGGACGCCATTCGCACCGGCGTGGTTCCCGCTTTTCGCCGCTTTGCCGAATTCTTCGACCACGAGTATCTTCCGCACTGTTTCCCCGGCGTGGGAGCCTGGCAACTGCCCCGCGGCGACGAGTTTTATGCATTCTCGGCCCGGCAATACACCACCACCAACCTCACCCCGGCGGAAATCCACGCCGTGGGTCTGAAGGAAGTGGCCCGCATTCGCGGTGAAATGGAGCGAGTGAAAGAACAGGTTGGGTTCCGCGGCAGCCTGCAAGAATTCTTCGTCTACCTGCGGACCGACCCCCAGTTTCAGATCCGCGACCCCCAGCAGTTGCTCACGGCCTATCAGGCGTTCTGCAAGAGAATGGACCCGCAACTGCCCAAATTGTTCCGCACGTTGCCCCGCATTCCCTACGGCGTGGAACCGATTCCCGAGAACATGGCGCCAGATACCACGGCGGCGTATTATCGGCCTCCTGCCGCCGACGGCTCGCGGGCCGGAACTTTTTTCGTCAATCTGTACAAGCCGGAATCACGGCCGACCTACGAAATCGCGGCCCTGTCATTGCACGAGGCCGTGCCCGGCCATCACTTGCAGATCGCCCTGGCCACCGAATTGGCCGACGTTCCACACTTCCGGAGATTCGCGAGTTTCACGGCTTACGTGGAGGGATGGGCGCTCTACAGTGAATCCCTGGGTGATCAATTGGGGGCCTATGACGACCCTTACGCGAAGTTCGGCCAGTTGACCTACGAAATGTGGCGGGCCGTGCGGTTGGTGGTCGACACCGGGCTGCACGCGTTGAAGTGGTCGCGGGAACAGGCGATCGACTATTTCGCGCAGAATGCCGCCAAAACCGAACTGGACATCGTCAATGAAGTCGATCGGTACATCGCCTGGCCCGGTCAGGCGTTGGCCTACAAAATCGGCGAACTGAAAATCAAGGAACTCCGAGAACGGGCCAGGCAACGGCTGGGAGACCGCTTCGATCTCCGCGAGTTCCACGACGTCGTGCTCCGTCACGGCGCTGTGCCGTTGGACGTGCTGGAGCAATTGGTCGACGAATGGCTCGCGGAACAAGCCCCCTCCCGGTCGGAATGAGCGGGGTGCCCACCAGCGGGATTCACCGCCGCGTCATCCGGCCGGCAGGACCGCTAGTTCCCACCGCCTGAGGTGACGACCGCGGTGTGCGCGAACGCATTCCAGGCTTTGTACCCGCCAATCAGGTCGCTGACGTTCGTCCGCCCGGCTTCCAGCAGCAGGCTGCCGCCAATTGCCGAGCGGTAGCCCCCTTCACAGTGCACCACGACCGGCTGATCCGATGGAATTTCGGCCAGCCGTTCGCGCAGGTGATTCAAGGGGATGTTGCGGCTGCCGGGAATGTGACCGGCTTGCCACTCTTTTTCCGTGCGGACATCGACCACCATCGGCGGTTGCGGTGCGGTCAACGCCTCGTGCAGTTCCATGGCGGTGATTCGCGGCAAACTGGCCACGAGTTCCGGCCGGTGCTCCAGCGCCCGCAGACCGTCTTTCAGGTAGCCGGCGACGTTGTCGAAACCAATGCGGCCCAAGCGCGTGACGGCTTCTTCCTCATTGCCGGGATCGGCAATCACCACAATCGGCTGCTGTCGATTCAAGATGGTGCCGCACCACGTCGCGTATTTGCCGCGCAAGCCGATGTTGATCGACCCCGCCAGATGCGCCGCGGCGAAATCGTTGCCGTCGCGGACATCGAGCAGTTGCGCCCCCTGATTGCGCAGCCGCAGCACGTCGTCGACGCTCAAGGCCCGCAGCGACCGCTCGAGCGCGGCGGCCAGATCCGGCCGCTCTTGACGGTTACGGATGGCATCGTAGGCGAAGTATTCGGGGGCTTCGGGTTGATCGGCGGTCACCAGGGCCACGAACTCCTCGCGGCTCATCGGTTGCAGAGCATAGTTGAACCGCTTCTGCTCGCCGATGGTGGACACGGTCTCCGTGCTGAGGTTCTTGCCGCACATCGAACCGGCCCCGTGTGCCGGATACACCAGCGTTTCGTCGGGAAGCTGCTTGAGCTTGTGCACCGAGTCGTAGAGCTGGTGGGCCAGTTCGTCGGCCGTGACGCCGATCGACGCCAACAAGTCGGGCCGACCGACATCCCCCACGAACAACGTATCTCCCGTGAGCACCGCATGCGGCTGCGCCGGTTGGCGCTGCAGGTCGTACACCAGCACGGAAATCCCTTCGGGAGTGTGTCCCGGAGTTTCCAGGATTTGCAGCCGCACGTTTCCCAGGTCGATGCTGTCGCCGTCCTTCAGAGGGGTGAACGCGAATTCGGCCTGCGCCTTGGCTCCCAGCAGAATTCGCGCCCCGCAGCGGTTGCGCAGTTCAATGTGCCCCGCGAGGAAGTCGGCATGGAAATGGGTCAGCAAGACGTATTTGATTTCCAAACCGTGGGCCTGAGCATCCTGCACATAGTGGTCGACGTCGCGCTGCGGGTCGACAACCACGGCCTGATGGGTGGCTTCATCGCCAATCAAATACGACGCATGGGCCAAACAACCCAAATAATACTGCTTGAAAAACATGGTCAACCTCCTGATGCAAGAGCACTTCGATCGAGCGGGAAACGGTTCCATCGCGCGACGGCGGCACTAACACGCCTGTCATGGGTCGCCGCCGAGTGATCCGCCCCCCTGTCCTGGCGCCTTCGGGTCGCGGGGAGCGCGCAACTTTGTCAGCCGCTGCTCCCCGCAACGCAGCACGTGATTTTGCAGCAGAACTGCGCGGTTCGCCCTACTCCTCTCGTGCCCGTCACTCTTAGCCGCAATACCCCGTCTTGACCGTCGGACTACAGGCCGCCGTGGTCGCGGAGGGAGGGGGGGGCTGAGGCACCTGATTCCATGGCATCCGGGCCAACAACAAACCCATGCCACAGGTGTCGGTAATGCCGGCAAACACCAACCCGGCACCCACGAAGGCGGCCAAACCCAACCAGTAGGGGCTGACCGTCACCCCCAAGGCGACGCCGAGGAGCACCAGCGTCCCGGCGGCAATCCGCACTTGCCGCTCCAGCGAAATCGCCTTGCGGCCGCGTTCGACGGGTAGACCGGCCTGTTCCCACGCCAAGGTGCCCCCTTCGACATTGACCACCTTCAAACCGCTGGCTTGCAGCTTTTCACAGGCCTGGCGGCCGCGGCTGCCGGAGCGGCAGACCACGTACAGCGGTTCGTCTCCGGAATGTTCCTCGCGGAGCTTCTGGGGGTCGAGCCGGTCGAGGGGCACATTGCGGGCAAACGGGATGTGAATTTCCCGAAACTCCACCGGAGTGCGGACATCGATCAAGTCGATCCGCACCTTGCGAGACCGCAGTTCGTGCAACTCTTTCGGGGAAATGGTGTTCATGAGCGAGCCTCCTTGTAGTGTTTGTCGGTTCGACGGGGAATCTTGAACTGGTCACAAATTGATACGTCGGGACATTGCGATATGTTTGGCAAAAAATTTTATCGGCCAGGAGCCGCGCAACCAAAACGGTCTTCGATACACGCCAGAATGTTGGCCAGATGGCTCTCGGCGATGCGGTAGAAGACCTTCCGACCCTCCTTTTGACTCGTCAAAAATCCGCAGCGTTGCATCAGTCGTAGGTGCTCCGAGGCCATCGGGCTGGGGATCTGGCAGGCTTCCGCCAACTCCCCCACCGTAAATTCGCCTTGAAGCAGCATTTGAATCATCCGCAAACGATGGGGGTGCGCGAGGATTTTCAGGCACTCGGCGGCCCGTTCGAGTGCTGGAAGATCCGTTAACCGCAGCGTCGGAGTCGGCATTTCGTCTCTTTCTCTCCCCCTCAAATATATCGTCAGGTGTCGACATGTCAAGCCAGTTTTTCCTGGCACCCCGATTTTTCTCCGCACGAGTCTCGACCCCGGCATGCCCACTCAGGAAGGACTGGCTCACTGCCCGCGGAAACCCTTCCCGGCGAGCGATTGACCGTGTGATCGGGAAGCCGCGTGATCGGTGAACCATCAGCTCTCCGCGAACAGGGCTTCCACGAATTGTTCGGGATCAAACACTTGCAGGTCGTCGATTTGCTCTCCGACTCCGACATATTTCACGGGAATGCCCATTTGCTGGCGAATGGCCACCACCACCCCTCCCTTGGCGGTGCCGTCGAGCTTGGTCAGGATAATGCCCGTGCAGGCAATGGCTTTGGAGAACAACTGGGCCTGCTGGATGCCGTTCTGGCCCGTGGTGGCGTCAATGACCAGCAGACTTTCATGCGGTGCGCCAGGCAGACGTTTGTCGATGACTCGCCGCACCTTTTCCAATTCCTTCATCAGATTCTGCTGCGTGTGCAGTCGCCCCGCCGTGTCGATTATCAGGAAATCCACGCCCGCCTTCACGGCTTCCTCGACGCCGGCGTAAGCCACTGCCGCCGGATCGGAACCGCTCGGTTTCGTGACGATCGGGCAGCCGAGCCGTTGGCTCCATAAGGTGAGTTGTTCGACGGCGGCAGCCCGAAACGTGTCCCCCGCGGCGAGCATCACTGAATGCCCCCGCGATTGAATCAAGTGCGCCAGCTTGGCGATCGATGTCGTCTTGCCGGTGCCGTTCACGCCGGAAACCAGAATCACGGTTGGTCTTTCGGCGGCTTTGGCCAGTGGAGACAAGGGATCGTGGGGGTCAACCGCCGTCGCCGGCGTGGAAGGGGAACCGGTTTGGCCGCCCTCCCGCAGCAGCCGCTTCAGCGTCGTTTTCACGCTGCCCCACACCGCTTCCAACTGCACCGTGCGGCCCAGATGATTGGCCCTCAATTCGGCGATGATCTGGCTGGCCGCCGCGACCCCCATGTCGGTGCGGATGAGCTGCGCTTCAAAGCGTTCCAACGTGGTTTCATCGAGGATTTCTCCCGACTTGAACAGGTCACGCACATCGGTCTGCAACAACTGCTTGGTTTTCAGCAGACCCTGCTTGAGACGATCAAACCAGCCCATGATGACTTCTTTCCGCGGCACGCCAGAAGAATTGCGGTCGCCGAAGCAGGGACCGCCCAGCCGGCTCCGTGTGTTTTTCTTGAGCAGAGCTACTCCGTGAGCAGCTACCCGATGTCGCGGTGCCATCCGTCTGCCGGAATGCCTCTTCGCGACGCGGGGATGGACCAGCGGCTCGCCTCAGCGGTCGATGACGAGTGCCTCGTCGATGCGATACAACCCCAGCGGCTTCCCCTCTTCCACATACAGATCGATATGGAAGACACCCACCACATCGAAGGGGCGCCCCAGAATGAAGTCGGTGGTGCGGCCCGGCGCCATGGAGACCTCGATCAAGTCGTACACCTTGGGATCGCGTCCGAAGCAGCAAATTTGATTGTCGCGAGCCAGCACGAACCGCTCGATGCCCGTGGATTCGAACTGCGGATACATGAAGCCCCGAATTCGAATGCGCCGGCCATTCAGACTTCGCAGCCAATCGGGGAAATACTTATCGGCGTCGGCCGGCACCGGCTCCATGTTCAGCACCTTCAGCAAGTCGAGGTCGTCGTAACTCACCCGCCAGGCGCCTTGCGGTCCCTCGACTCGAAACTCCTTGTGCGGCACCAGCAGTTGAATGCCGCCGGGAAGCGGTTGTGCCGGTGTGGCGGCCCCCGCGGCAGTGGTGCCCGGAGTCGCGGCGCCCTGGGGCGAGGCGCCAGTCGACGATGGGGAGCGGTTCGCTGTCTCGGTGGGAGAGGGGGGCGAGCTTGCTCTCGGCACCGCCTGCAACACCGCCATCATGGCCGACCCATCGACCACATTCACCGGCACCAAGGCGGAAACCGGTGGCACGTCGTATTGCTCGCCGGCGGGAACGTCCGCGGGCGTCTCCCCGGTCGGTGCCGACTGTGTTTCCTCGCGGTCGGCCGCGGGCTGTTCCGAGGCGGCGATCGCACGCTCTGGTCGCTCCTCGGAAGGTAACTGGTCGTAGGGCTTGTACTGGGACAAGTCGGCGTTTTGCCCGCAGCCCGCCATCAGGACCGCGAAAGTGCTCGCCACCAGCCTGCTGAGCCTGCTTCGTGAACAACTCATCGGCAGTGCCTTGGAGTGCCTTGGAATGCGTCAGTAGGCGGTCTTCGCGGCGCTGAAGTAGGACGTTTCCAGCTTGTAGACCGGATTCAGGCCGGTCGCGTCGACGGTGGGATGAATGCGGAAGCGGCCGGCCACGGCCACCAATCCGGGACGATAGTTCACCGTCTTGCCGGGCTGCATCTCCACGAAAATCATGTCGGTGACCTTGGGATTGCCGCCGAAACAGCATTGCCCGGCGTCCTTGCAAAGCACGAACGAGGTCAAACCCTTGGTCTGCTGCGTGGGATACATGAAGCCCTTCAAGAAAATGGCCTCTCCGTCCAACTGCTTGACGGCCGGATCGACCTGCACTTGACCGTCGCGGAACACCAGGCCCTTATCGGAAATATCGGCCGTAAAGCTAACTCGCCGAAAGCCTTCCGGCAACTCGGTGGCGTAGGCATAGGCGTGGAAGCCCACGGCGGCGGCAGCGATCAGCGGCATGGCCACCGCGCTCGCAGTGGCCACCTTCAAACCCCCGTACTGTCCCTCGCCCGATTTCACCCGCCACACGGCGAGCAGCGCCAGCACCAAACCAATCGCAGGAACGACCAGCAAAACGTCCCACAAGAATGCGGAGAGGGACAAAAACGCGAACGCAGCACTCACCGGCACCAACGGCGGCACCGGTCGGTAATCGAACTCCCTCTCCGCCGCCGATTCCACCTTCCACTCCGCCGTGGCGATGTTCGTCGACATTCCTTCTGCTCCCGCGAACTTTTTGTACCAGACGAACAACACAAACTATCGACGGCGAGTACGCCTTGCCCGCCATTATCTATCCTGCCGAAGTACCGCCGGCAAATCCAGCCCTCATGTCCGGCCGGTCGGCGACGAAAATCGCCGCTCACGCCATGGCTCTGCCAGCCTACCGAACTTCTACGTCAAATGCTGCTCCCAAGTTGGCCTGCGCGGAGATTCGCGGCGGAAGGCGCGGCGAGTCCCAAACGTCCTCCGGAAACTCGTTGACACGCACCAACAGCAACTCCCCAGGCCAACACCCAAGGCGGCTGGTTTCACCCCTCGGCGGAAAAAAACTCCCGAAAGGACGGCAACCGCTTACCCCAAAACGAGATTCGCCAATCGTTGTCCGGCGGTTCCGACCTTGAGCTGGCCGCGTCATGCCAACGTAATCCAAGGCTTTTCGCGTCCGTGCCCGTGCCAGGCCTGCTTCCACCGACATCGCGAACAGGATAAGGAAAGGCAGCGCTGTCATTCGGTGGTGTGCCCCTCTGCACCCCGCCCTCATCGCCCCCCATCTGACCGCGACCGCGCGACCGCTCCCAGCGACAGCTTCTATTCCGGCCGGTCGGAAGGGTGGTTAGAATTCAAGTTCCTCGACTGCGCACGGACCGCCGCGAGGAACGCCGGCCTGTGTCCCAGGTCGCCAGCGTGCTGCCCGAAGTTCTTGCCGGCCTCCAGACCGTCCGCCGGGTGTCCACCACCGTTTATGTTTGATCAGCGATTCATTCGGAATTTCTCGATTGTCGCCCATATCGACCACGGCAAGAGCACTCTCGCCGACCAACTGTTGCTCAAAAGCGGCGCCATCAGCGAACGAGAGTTTCGCGAACAGCTTTTGGACGATCTGGCGGTGGAGCGGGAACGAGGGATCACGGTCAAGGCCCGTGCCGTGGCGATCAATTACCACTACGAAGGGCAGCTTTACGAGATCAACTTCATCGACACGCCGGGGCACGTCGACTTCCATTACGAGGTGTCGCGGAGTCTGGCCGCCTGCGAGGGAGCGCTGCTGCTGGTCGATGCCTTTCAGGGGGTGCAAGCGCAGACGGTGGCCAATGCGTATGCCGCCATCAACGCGAACCTGGAGGTCATCCCCGTCATCAACAAGGTCGATCTGCCGGTGACGCGGATCGACGAAGTCCGCGAGGAAATCGAGCACGTCGTGGGGTTGGACACCACCGATTGCCTGATGACGAGTGGTAAAACCGGACTGGGCATCGAAGATTGCTTTCGGGCCATCATCGAGCGGATTCCCGCACCGCAAGGCGATCCGCAAGCCCCTCTCAAGGCCCTCATTTTCGACAGCAAGTACGACACCTATCGCGGCGTGATGACCTACATCCGCGTGATGGAAGGCGTGATCCGCAAGGGGCAGAAAATCTACTTCATGAAAGGAGGCACCGCGCACGAGGTGCTGGAGGTCGGCCAGTTTCGCCCCGAGATGGTCCCCTGCGACGATCTGGGACCGGGGCAGGTGGGTTACCTCGTCACCGGCATCAAGGAACTGGGCAACGTCCACGTCGGCGACACCATCACCGATTTCCACCACCGCGCCGAGGCTGCCCTGCCCGGCTACGAAGTCCCGCAGCAGATGGTGTTCTGCGGCATGTATCCCATCGACGCCACCGACTTCGAACGGCTGCGCGACGAGCTGCAAAAGCTCAGCCTCAACGACGCCAGTTTTTCCTATCAGCCCGACACCAGCGACGCCCTCGGGTTTGGATTCCGCTGCGGGTTTTTGGGCATGCTGCACATGGAGATCATCCAGCAGCGGCTGGAAAAAGAGTTCGACGTCGATCTGATCCAAACCGCGCCGAACGTGACCTACGAAATCCTGAAAACCAACGGCGAGGTGATCCACGTCGACAACCCCCAGCAAGTGCCCGACAGCGGACAGATCAAGGAATTCCGGGAACCGATCGCGCGGGTGAACTTCATTCTGCCGAGCGACCGCATCGGCCCCATCATGCAGTTGTGTGCCGATCGCCGGGGGACCTACCTCACCACCGAATACCTGGGTCCTCAGCGGGCGCAATTGACGTACGAACTGCCGCTGGCCGAGATCGTCTTCGACATGTACGACAAGCTGAAGAGCATCACGCAGGGCTACGGCACGATGAATTACGAGGTGATCGGCTACCGTCCCGCCGACCTCGTCAAGATGGATATCCTCGTGAAGGGGGAACGGGTCGATGCGCTGGCCGTCATCGTGCATCGCAGCCAGGCCGAGCGCCGCGGCCGGGCCGTCTGCAAAAAGCTGAAGGAGGAGATCAACCGCCATCAGTTCGAAATTCCGTTGCAGGCGGCGATCGGCAGCCGCATCATTGCCCGCGAAACGATCTCCGCCGTCCGCAAGGATGTCACCGCCAAATGTTATGGCGGCGACATCACCCGCAAGCGGAAGCTGCTCGAAAAGCAGAAGGAGGGAAAGAAACGGCTGAAGCAGTTCGGCCAGGTCGAAATTCCCCAAAAAGCGTTTCTCGCCGTGCTCAGCACGTCGGATGACGGAGATTGAGCCGGGTGCTTTGAATGCTGGGCGGCGCCCGGGGTGTCGGCGGACATTATCGGCGCGCGGAGCAGGTTCCCCGACATTTCCGGCTGGCGACATGGGTGCGGGGCGCGGCGAACAGATTGGTTTCATTCGGCCGTGATCGACCGTGTCATCCCGCGTGCCAACAGTCCTGGAAGTCAGGTGGAGCATGTCGCAGGCCGCCCCGTATACATTCGAGCGCCCCACGCGGCGGTTGGGGGTGCGGATCATCAACGCTGGTGGACGCTTGGGGGAGCGACTGCGCGGCCGCAAGCCCCTCTCGGTCGCCGCGATTCTCGACGAGGCGCGACAGTCCACCGGTTTGGAAGATTTCGGCGACGACAACTTTCTGGAGCCGCTGCGGATTCTTCTCGACGACTTCGCCGAGGACGCCCAATTGCATCCGTGGGGGCGCTTCCTCGTTCGCAGGATTCTGGCGGGTTGCGCGCGAAACCGGCTGCTGCTGCAAGACGCTTGGCGGCGGCATCCCGAGGCATTGCACGGCGAGGTCCGCCGGCCGTTGTACGTGGTGGGGATGCCCCGCACGGGAACCACGCTGCTGTACAATCTGCTCAGCCAGGATCCGCACGCGCGGCCGCTGATGTTTTGGGAGTCGCTGTTCCCAGCTCCGACGCGGTGGGAAGACCGGCACGGTTCGACGTGGTTTCGGCGGCAGCAGGCCGCGTTCGTGGCGGCACTCACCCATCGCCTGGCGCCCAATTTGAAGCGAGTGCACGTCATCAACGCCCGCGGGCCGGAAGAAGACGGTTGGCTGCTGAAGAACACGTTCGTCTCGCTGACGTTCACGCTGTTGGGAACCACGCCGCGGTATCTCGATTATTTGGAGCGGCTCCCGTTCGCGGCCATGCTACAGGTTTACGACTACTATCGGCGCACGCTGCAATTGTTGCAGCGCGGAGAGACGACGCGGCACTGGGTGCTGAAGTCTCCCGTGCATCAGGGAGGCGTGGCCGCACTGCTCACGGCCATTCCCACGGCCAACGTGGTGTTCACCCATCGCGATCCCAAAGAGGTGATTCCCTCCTGTTGCAGCCTGTTGTGCATTTCGCGGGGCATCTTGTCCGATGCCGTCGACCCGCTTCGCACTGGTCCCGAGCTGACCGAGCGGCTGGCCTTGGCGGTCGCCCGAGCGGAAGCAGCCCGCGACCAGTTCGCCGATCGAATCGCCGATGTCTGCTTCTCCGCGCTGCTGGCCGATCCCATCGGCGCGGTGCGGCGGATTTACGATCGCTTCGGCTATCGTTTTTCAGCCGACATGGAAAGCCGGATGCGGCGCTGGCTCGAGGCACACCCTCAGGGCAAGCATGGAGCGCATCGGTACAGTCTGGCACAATTCGGGTTGACGGCCGCCGATGTCGACCGCCACTTCGCCGAATACTGGCAGCGATGGCAACAACCGCGAGCCGCTTGATGAGGGTCTGGCCCGCGTCTTCCGCACCCACACGCTCCCGCCCTCCGTCGAGCGCGATCAACCGGTGGAATTGGCAGCATGAATCCCCTTGAGTTGTCGTCCCGCATCACGGTCTTGCCCATCATTCATGGCAGCGGCGACTTCGCGGTGGAAGTGCGCCGGCGCTTGCTGGCCGAACCATTCGACTGCGTGGCGGTCCCCTTGCCGCCGTCGTTTCAAGCGGACGTGGAACGAGCCATCGACCACCTGCCGCAGATTTCCCTGGTGATGCAGGAAGAACCGCGCGACTGGTCGGCCAGTGCGTGGACGGGTGAAGCGTCGACCGATCGCCGCGTGGCGAGTTATGTGCCCGTCGATCCGTGTCAGGGGGTGATTGCCGCCCTGCGGATCGCGCGGGAAGAGCACATGGCGCGGGCCTTCATCGACCTCGAAACGGCGCACTTCGAGGTTTACCACGCGGTCATGCCCGATCCCTACGCGCTGAAAAAGGTGCGTGCCGAGGCGTTTGCCGCCGCCGTCCTGCCGTCCATCGGTCCGTTGCCGGCTGGGCAGCCGCGCGACCGCGTGCGGCACATGGCGAGGCAGTTGCGCGAACTGGAACGGCGGTATCGGCGGATTTGCTGCGTGTGTGCGCTCGGGGATTGGCCCTGGCTATGCGATGCGTACCGGCAAGGCGCGGCGCCTGGCGTCGCGCCCGACGAGGTGGCGGCCACCGAGATTTATGCCGTCGATCCGTCCACATCGTTATTCGTCCTGGGAGAGCTGCCCTACATCACCGGGTTGTACGAGCGGGCGCGGCACGAGCTGGAAACAGACGACAACCTGTCGATCGACGGCGTGAAATCGCTGCTCTTGACGGCGCGCGACCGCTATCGCCAGGAGTTCGGCCAGCGGGCCCGCACCATTTCTCCCAAGCTGTTGCAGATCTATTTCCAATATGTCCGGAATCTGGCGCTGCTGGATCGCCGGTTGACACCCAGCATGTATCAATTGGTGATCGCCGCGCAGCAGATTTTCGGCGATCAGTTTGCCATCACGCTGACCGAAGCGCTCCGCGAGTATCCGTATGGGGGCCAGTCTCCGTTTCCCGCCGTGCGCTGCTCGGTGGGCCGCGCGCGGCTTCCCGATGGCGACGTGGTGTGGCTGAAAACCCGCTTGCCGGGGGTGGCGATTTCCTGGCGCACCTGCCGGCTGAAACCCAAGCCGGTGCCCATCGATCAACGGCAGTGGCGGCTGCGGTGGAATCCGTTCAGCCAGTGTAGTTGGCCGCCCGAGGATGTGGCCATCGAGAAATTCCGCACGCACGTGAAAGATGCGGCGCTGGCCCTGCTGGGCAACGATTTGGCCCGCTCCGAAAAATTCACGACCAGCCTGAAGGATGGTCTCGACATTCGTGAAACGCTGCGCAACTGGCACACGGGCGACTTGTACGTCAAGGTGTGCCCGCCCAATCGAGGATCGCTGGATTGCGTGGTGATGCTGTTCGACGTGCCCGCCGATCCCCGCGATTATCCATGGCGCGTCACCTGGCATGCCGAACACCATGACGAATCCACCCTCGCCCTCTTCGCCACCGATTTCCGCTCCCACATGGTGGGACCTGGCATTGGACAGGCCACCTATGGCGGCGCCGTCTTTCTGTTCCCGCCCCGACCGATTCCCGACATTTGGCACGATCCCCGTTTCGATTTCGTCGATACCCTGGAAGAACGCTTGCTGGCCGCCGCGTGTTTTCACGCCCGCGAACGGCACATCGCCGTGCTGTCGGCGGCGATTCCGGGACTCGGCTGGAAGCAACTGGCCCGCCGCTTCGGCAAGAAGCTGATCCATGTCCCTTTGAACCGGTTCAGCCAAGAGCAAATTCAGCAGTTGCGCATGTTCCATGTGCTCAACGGCAAGCAGGTTCGCAGCTACGCGGCCCACTTCATCCGCAAGGCGTGAGGCATCCGCAAGGCGTGAGGCATCCGCAAGGCGTAAGGCATCCGCAAGGCGTAAGGCATCCGCAAGGCGTGAGGCATCCGCAAGGCGTGAGGCATCCGCAAGGCGTGAGGCGCGCTGATGCCGGGGCGCGGCCGCCTCCTAACAGGTCCGCTGCCCCGGAGGGACGAACACAAACGGGTCGACGCGACCGCCACAATTCCCGCCGCCGCATGCTGGATGAGTTGTGTTTCCGCCGCCCACGAGTTCTCCCGGACTCCTCACGAGTTGCCAGCCCGCAGGGCTTGGGCCGCTTCCACGGCAAAGTACGTGAGGATGCCGTCGGCTCCAGCGCGTTTGAAGGCCGTCAGGCTTTCCAGCAAGACAGCCGTGCGATCCAGCCAGCCGTTGGCGGCGGCCGCGCACAGCATGGCGTACTCCCCGCTCACCTGATACGCCAACGTCGGCACGCCGAATTGCGTTTTGACGCGGTGCACGATGTCGAGATAGGGCAGCCCCGGCTTGACCATGACCAGGTCGGCTCCCTCGGCGATGTCCAGGGTCACCTCGCGCAAGGCTTCCGCTCCGTTGGCGGGATCCATCTGGTAAGTGCGCTTGTCTCCGGTCCCCAGATTCGCCTTGGAACCCACGGCGTCGCGGAACGGCCCGTAATACGCCGAGGCATACTTGGCCGCATACGACAGAATGGCGACGTGAGTCAGGCCGGCGGCATCGAGTGCGCGGCGGATCACTCCCACCCGCCCGTCCATCATGTCGGAGGGTGCCACCACGTCGCAGCCGGCCTGGGCCTGCACAACCGCCTGCCGCGCCAGCACATCCAGCGTTTCGTCGTTGACCACCTCCCCGTTACGGACCAGGCCATCCTGGCCATGCGACGTGTAGGGATCGAGGGCCACGTCGCAGATGACGCCGATGTTCAAGCGCGCGGCCTTCAAGGCCCGCACGGCCCGACACACGAGGTTCTCCGGATTCAGCGCCTCGCTCCCATCGGCGTCTTTTCGAGCCGGGTCCGTCACCGGGAAGACCGCCACGGCCGGAATGCCCAACTCGGCCGCCCGCCCCACGGCATCCACGAGGCGATCGAGGGGTAATCGCTCCACGCCGGGCATCGACGGCACAGGTGTGGGACGCCCCCCCTCTTCCTGAACAAAAACCGGCCAGATGAGGTCGTTCACGCTCAAGGTGTGTTCCCGAACCAATCGCCGGGACCAGTCCCAACGGCGCAGCCGACGCAGTCGAACGGCCGGAAATTGACCGAAGGCCGATGCGGATGAAGTCATCACAAGGGGTCCACCTGCTGACGGAACGGGTCGCTCGTTGACCGACGGATGGGATCGCCCTCCGGGGGGCGGTCGACGCCGCACGCTGCCTTCGGCCCGTTGCCGACGATGACACATCCTGCCGTTCGACGACGGAAAGCGGTCATTTTTTCGGCCGGGCCTCGAGGTTCTGCGGCACACCGCGCCGGAGCTCCGGTTGGTTCCCGAGAAGACCAGGGGCAACATCCCGGGAAGGGGAGTATACCACATGCGCGGGCGCCACGGGCGCGGGGGATCGTCCCGAGTCTCCCAACCGGCCAACGGTGTGTGGGCCAAGGCTCCAAGGCCGCCGCGCAGCGCGTGGATGGCTCTCCCGCATGAAACGCCCCTGGGGCGATTGTGCTGAGCGCGTTTCCAGGCGATTTGCCAAGGGAGGGCAGCGGACGCGGAGAGAATTATTCTCTCCAGAACTGCGATTCCCGCGGCGCAACGTAGCGAATCGCCAGTTCAGGCGTTTCCAGTCGCCGGCTGTGTTCGAACAGCGATTGCAACCCAAAACTCACCAGGCCGGAAGTCAGCAGCGTGCGCTCGACGGGCCACGGCGCGTGACCGGTCAGAAACATTTCTTCCACCTTGGACATCAGCGCGGCCGAGTAGACCACGTTCGGTTGCGGAGGCAAGTAAACCAGCGTGGACAAGCGCTCGGACTGTCCGCGCAAACGGGCCGCGAACGTGAAGTCCTTCACCAAACCGTTGAGCATCAGCACGGTGGCCCGCGTGCCGTCGCGGTATTGAATGCGGTAGGCAATCGGTTCCGGCACGAGTTGTCGCAACTCTTCCGAAGTAGGATAGCGGTGCCCGAAACCGGGACGGGCCTGGGCCAGTGTTTGGGAGCGCGACAGGCAGGCCTCGAACAGTTGCGGATCGATGCCTCCGCGGTCCCAATCAGGTTGGGCGAGCGCCTGCCATACGGCGTCGCCGCGCCACACTTCGACCCATGCGACGCCCGTTTCGCCACCGTGACGGCGTTCGACAAATGCTTGCAGTGTTTCCAGGGCGTGAAAGTCGTAGATGTCGAGCGGACCGAAGCCCACCACGAGCGCCTCTTCCACCTGTGCTCCATAAGGCAGATCGACGGCGGGCATCCGCCAGGTGACCGGCAGGCTGGACCCGGCCAGCAACGGAAACCGCAGTTCCTGGGCGAGAGCCACCATCTCCCGAGCCCATGCGAAGTTCCAGGAAAGATGCTTGTCGTTGAACACGGGAGCCGACGTGCCCGAGCGGCGAAACACGTCGACCACCTGCTTGAAGAATTCGTACCGCGGATACTGCTTCTGGCCGAGTGCATTGACCGGATAATCGCCATGCTCGCCAATGATCAGCACGGCATCCACCGCCAGACGGTCGCCGCCGCAGCACAAGGCTGCGGCAATCGTGGGATAGATGGTGAACCCGAACTCCCGCGCCCGCTCCGCCGATTGATCGCCGGCGGGTTTCTGATCGACATACAGCGACACCACTTCCAGAGGCGGCCGATGCCACCGGCCCTTCCGGGGATATCCGGTGAGGAAACGGTCGCCCATGTGTTGGGCATGGGATTGCATGATCCAATGCGTGCAGATGATGGCCATTCGTTTGCGGGGCTGTTCCGCTCTCAGGGAACGGCCCGCGGCCGTGCACAAGGCACTCACAGAGACGACCTGACAAAAAGCGCGACGGTTCAGCATGGGTTCAGTCTCCTCCACAGCGGCCATGCCGCAGTATACGCTTCCACTGTGTCCGCCGCAGTCGACATGCGGGCCGCGCGAACGCGACCGACAGCCCACTGCCTGAGAGGCGCGGTGGCTCATCGCGGCGGCGTGGCGTTGCGGCGCTGCGGTGGCGGCGCTGCGCCGCGGTTGGAGGCGGCGGAAAGACTCGTGGCGGCGCTGCGCGGCGGCTATGATGGAAGACCAACGGGAAACGCCATCTTTCCAGAGGACCAACGCCATGCGCACGTGGATCACCGGCTGTTGCTGTTGGGTGGGAATGTTGACGGCCGCGCTGCCTGCCGCCGACAGGCCCAGGGCCTTCATCGATGGCACCGAACCGGGCTGGCGGACGCTCACGCTGGCCGATTTCGAGCATGTGAATTGCGACCCCGACACGTGGTCCGAAAAGGACGGAGTGATTCACTGCACGGGAAAGCCGGTGGGGGTGGTGCGGAGCCGGCAGCAGTTGGGCAATCTGGAGCTGGTCGCCGAGTGGAGGCACCTGGAATCGGGCGGGAATTCGGGCATCTTCCTCTGGGCGCCGGAAGCGGCGTTTGCAAACCTCAAGCCGAACCAATTGCCACCCGGCGGGATCGAGGTGCAGGTGCTCGATCACGGATATGTGGAAAAGTACGAGAAGGCCACGGGAAAAAAGGCCGAGTGGTTCACCACGCATGGTGATGTGTTTCCCGTGGGTTCGTCGAAGATGAAACCCTTTCCGCCGGTTTCTCCCAACGGCAGCCGCAGCTTTCCCCGCAAACAGTTGAGCCGGCCAACGCCGGAATGGAACCACTACTATGTGCGGGCCATCAACGGCGAAGTGCGGTTGTGGGTGAACGGCGAGGAGGTTTCGGGCGGCACCGAGTGCGAGCCTCGACACGGTTACTTGTGCCTGGAATCGGAAGGGGCGCCGGTGGAGTTTCGCAATCTGCGGATTCGCGAACTGCCGTGAGCGGGCTGCGATGTCGGTAGTCCGGCGGAAGTGCCGGGGTAGAGGCGCGGTCGCCAATCGGCCTGGCCGGCATCTGGGCGGAAGCCGGTGCCGCGCGTCGTGGATGTGACATGTTTGTCGATCAGGTGGCCATTTGCTGCAAGGGAGGCGATGGGGGCAGCGGTTGTTGCAGCTTCCGTCGCGAGGCCCATGTTCCGCGCGGCGGTCCCGATGGAGGCGACGGAGGACGCGGCGGTCACGTCATTCTCGAAGCCGACGAAAACGTCAGCAGCCTTGTGCACCTGGTGGGGATCAAACACTGGAACGCCGACAACGGCCAGCCGGGCATGCCCGCGTTGAAATCGGGTCGCGACGGCGAAGACCTGATCATCCGCGTGCCTCCGGGGACCATCGTCAGGGATGCGCAGCGCGGCTTCGTGCTCAAGGATTTGACGCGTCATGGCGACCGGCTGACGATTGCCAAGGGTGGACAAGGGGGCAAAGGGAACGCCCGGTTTGTTTCGTCGACCAATCGCGCGCCGCGCGAGTTCACTCCGGGACAGGAGGGCGAACGCCGCGAGATCACCCTCGAATTGAAGGTGATCGCGGATGTCGGTCTGATCGGCAAGCCCAACGCCGGCAAATCCACGCTGTTGTCGCGGCTCACGCGGGCCACGCCCGAGATCGCGAACTATCCGTTTACCACGAAGTCTCCCAATTTGGGGACCGTGCGGGTGGGTCCGGATCGCCACTTCGTGCTGGCCGACATCCCGGGGTTAATCGAGGGAGCGCACGCCGGCGTGGGGTTGGGGCATGAGTTCCTCCGCCACATCGAACGCTGCCGCGTGTTGGTGCACCTGGTGGAGCCATGTCCCGACGATCAAACCGATCCGCTGGACAACTACCGGCAAATTCGCGAAGAACTCCGTTTGTACGACGAGCGGCTGGCGGAACGACCGGAACTGCTGGTCGTCACCAAGTGCGAACTCCCCGATGCCGCGGCCGCCGCGGAATTGTTGCACGAGGCCACTGGTCGCGAGGTCTTGCAGGTGTCCGCGGTGACCGGCAAGGGGCTGCCGCAACTGTTGCAGGCCACGCTCCGCTTGCTGGATGCGCCGCCGACCGAGGCGACGTCCGCCGCCGCGAAGGGGTGAGCTACGCTGTGCGGATCAAGAGTTCGGGGGCATGAGCGACCATCTGCCTGCTGCCGCTTCGCCCGTGCTGCACGTGGTGTTGTATCAACCCGACATTCCCCAGAATACGGGCAACATCGGCCGCACGTGCGTCGCCGTGGGCGCCAAGTTGTGGTTGATTCGGCCGTTGGGCTTTCAACTCGATGCGCGGCACCTGGCCCGGGCGGGAATGGACTACTGGGACCATTTGGATTACGAAGTCGTCGACAGTTGGGCCGAGATCCGGGCGCGGTTGCCGCGCGCGAGGGTCTGGTGCGTGGAAAATCCCGCGGGCCGTCTCCTGTGGGAGGCCACGTTTCAACCAGGGGACATCCTGCTGTTCGGCAGTGAGACGCGCGGTTTGCCCGCCGCGCTGCTCGAGGAATTCCGCGCAACCACCGTGCAACTCCCGATGCGGCCGGAAGTCCGCAGCCTTAACCTCGCCAGCACCGTGAATACGGCGGTTTACGAGGCCATCCGCCAGTTCGGCGGCCTCCCTCGATAACGCCACGCGGGGGAAGGCGGAAAAGGGGCACACAGCCGAGCAGTGGAACTCCCCCGTTGCCGAGCCAGTCATCCGCGGCAAGACGTTTGTTTCCGGTTGAGCAGGCGGCGGGCGTGCCAACGGTGAGGCCGCTATTGCGAACTCTCTCCCTGGGGAGGGAGCGAGAGCGGTTCGGCAGCCGCGCGATCTTGCAGGAATTGGCGTTTCATCGCCGAGTACCGTCGCTCCAGCAGCGCGACGATCAGCAAGATCACGACCAGGCCACCCCAGCGGACGAAAAAGTTATCGGCGGGCAGGTAGCTCTTGACGACTTTCGAACCGTACAGCATGGCGGCGTTGCCAATCACCGCTCCCAGAACACTGCCGCAGAAGGTGGCCCAGCGGCTCAAGCCCAGCAGCCGGCCGAAAATGGCTCCTCCCACGCTGCCGGTGGACGACAGGGGAAATGCCACGAAGGCCACGAGGCCCCAAAAGGTGAGTTGCTTCATCCACGGCTGCAAACTGAGGATCATTTCCCCGTCGACGATCAATTCCGCGATTTTCGGACCGATTTTCGGCAACTTGAACAAAAAGCCCACATGAAATGCCATGAACAGGGCGACGGCCACGTCTTGATAGGTGACCAGCCAAAAAACCTGTTCCGGGGTGAGCAGCTTGCCCCAATCTCCGATGTCTTCGAGGGGAATCACAAACCGTCCGGCCACCGTGAAGGAGATTGTGCCGGCAATCAACAGCGAGCGCGTGTATTCCGGCCCGCAAACACCCCAGATCACGCCGATCAACAAGAACGTGACGAGCCACGGTCCGATGAGCGTGCCCAACCACAAGGCGAAATGGTTTTTCAGAAAGTTCTGTTCAAACTCCTGATAGTGGCGCAACAGGAGCACGCGCTGATCGGAGACCGTGGCCGCGGGCGCTGCTGGAGGCGTTCTCGAATTCGTCATCTCCACGCTCACACCGAATCCACCCCCTCGAGTGCCCGCTCAGTTTTACACGCCCTGGACGGCGGTCCACAGCAGGCCGGGCAGAAAGAACAGCGCCAGCGTGGCGGCAGTGCACGCCCCCAAGGCCACCAAAGCCGGCGTTTCCGCCGACTCCAACGCCGGGCCTTCCGGTTCACGAAGATACATCGCCGCGACCAGCTTCAAGTAGTACCAGGCGCCGATCGCCGCATTCACCGCCAGCCAAATGGCCAGCCACCGGCCGGCATCGGTGCCGAGCGACCACGCCGCGAGAAACAAATTGAGCTTGCCCAGGAACCCTGCCGTTGGCGGCAAGCCCGTGAGACTGAACAGCATCACGGCGAGCATCAGCGCCACGCCGGGGCGCGCGCGGCTCAGGCCGGCCAGATCGTCCACGGTCTCCACGCCGCGCTCCGCCGACCGCAAGGCGGCCAGCGCGGCGAAGGCCCCCAGCGTCATCGCCCCGTAGGCTCCCAGGTAGAAGAACAGCGCTTCAATCCCCGACGGCGATCCCGAAGGATTCACGCCCGCGACAAAGCCTGCCAGCATGTATCCCGCGTGCGCGACGCTCGAGTAGGCCAGCAATCGACGCACATCGGTCTGCAACAGCGCCAGCAGATTGCCCACGAACATCGTCAGCACGGCCAGCCACCACAACAGCGGCTCGCTCACGCCGCTCAGGGACCAGCCGCCAAACGGTACGCCCAGCGAAAGCCCCAACAGACGGTACAACGCCACGAACCCCGCGAGCTTCGGCACAACCGCCAGCAGACCCGCTGCCGACAACGGGGCTCCCTGGAACACATCGGGGGCGTAAAAATGGAACGGCACCGCCGTCAGCCGAAATCCCAGACCGGCGATCAACAGCACCACGGAAATCGCCAGCAGGGAAGGCATCTTCTCGAATTGCCCGCCGCGCAAGGCCGCATACAAGGCCTCGAGATTGGTCGTTCCCGAGACCCCGTACAAATAACTCATCCCGAACAACACCACCGCGGAAGAAAACACGCTGAGCAAAAAATACTTGGCCGCCGCTTCTTGCGCCAGCGCATCGCGCCGCGGCAACAGCAGAAACAAATACGTGGGAATGCTAACCAGTTCCAGCGCCACGAACAGCAGGATCAGGTCGTTGGCGGCGGCGACCAGATTCACCCCCGCCAGAATGGCCAGCAAGCTGGCCTGAGTTTCCGCGGCACGACCATCATCGGCCTGATTCCAGGTGATCAACACCAGCAGCAACCCGGCGGACAGGCTCAAGCCGCGGACCAGCCAGGCGAGTTCATCCAGCCGAAACGGGCCTGTGCCGACCGGCTGGGGAATGCTGGTCCACCAGCAGCCCCCCGCGAGCAGCAAGCTCACGAGGGACAGTGCACCCCAGCGGTGCCGCAGCCCCGGCGCTGCTGTTCCCCGATCGGAAACCAGGAACGGGGCCGCGAACAACATCAGGCACACCGTTCCCAGGAGGACGACCTCCGGCACAATCAAGCCGATCGCCTGCTGCAATTGTTCCAGCGCACTGTTCACGACAGCATCTCACAGCGTAGGAGGAGGCAGCCGGCGGAGGATCTCGGCCAGCGCTTGCACGTCGGGTTGAATCAAGTCAATCAGCGTTTGCGGGAACACGCCGAGATACAGGCACAAAAAGGCCAGCGGCGCCAACGCCAACACTTCGCGCACATTCAGGTCGCGCACCTCGGCCTCGAAGTGGCCGTGGTGCGGTTCCTTCAACGGTCCGAAGAACGCCTGCTGCAACATGCCCAGCAAGTACCAGGCGCCGAGCACGATTCCCGCGGCGCCCAAGGCCGCGTACATCACCGCGTACTCGGTGGTGGAATGGAACATGCCCGCCAGCGACAACATCTCCCCCACGAAGCCGTTCAAGCCGGGCAAGCCAATACTGGCCAGCGAGATGAACACCATCAGCACGCCGAGTCGCGGCAACTTGGAGGCCAGCCCGCCCAGATCGGACAATTGCCGCGTGTGGTAGCGTTCGTAGAACATGCCCACCAGGCAGAACAATGCGCCCGTCGACAGCCCATGGTTGATCATCTGCAACACCCCGCCCGTCATGCCTTCGGTATTCAGGGCGAACAAGCCAAGCATGCAGAAACCCAGGTGGGCCACCGAGCTATAGGCCACCAGCTTTTTGATATCGTTCTGCACCAACGCGCAGAAGGAGCCGTAGATGATGCCGATGATGGACAACACGGCGATCAGCGGCACTCCGGTCTGATGGCAGGCGTCGGGAACCATCGGCAGGCACAATCGCAGGAAGCCATACGTGCCCAGCTTCAGCAGCACGCCGGCCAGCAGCACCGATCCCGCCGTGGGGGCCTCGACGTGAGCCAGGGGCAACCACGTGTGAAAGGGAAACACCGGCACCTTCACCAGAAACCCGGCGGCAATCGCCAGAAACAACGCCACTTGCGTGCCCAGCGGCAAGCGGTGCTCCCAGGCTTGCGACGCCAACTCGGGAATGGAGAACGGGTTCGTCAAGTCGGCCGCCGACTGCACCGTGAGCACCAGGGAAATCAGTCCCAGCAGGGTGATCAGACTGCCCGCCAGCGTGTACAGGAAGAATTTGGCCGCCGCGTAACGCCGCAACGGACCGCCCCAAATGCCAATCAGGAAAAACAGCGGAATCAGCGTGAACTCGAAGAACACGTAAAACAACAGCAGATCGAATGCGCAAAAGACGCCGATCAGACCCGCTTCCAAGACCAGCAGCGCGGCATAGAACTCGGCGGCACGCTCGGTGATCGCCGTCCACGAGACCAGCACCGACGAGACGCAGAGCACGGTGGTCAGCAGGATCAACGCCACGCTGATGCCGTCAACCCCCAAGTAAAACTCGAACCGCATCGGCTCACCGCCGTCCGCGCGAGCGAACGTCATCCAGGTGTGCCGCAGCTCGAGCCGGGGGAGAATCGTCGGCCGCTCTTTCAGAGGTACGTGCGGCAGCGCTTGAAACTGAGCCGCCAGGGCGCACGAGAGCACCAGGGCGGCCAGCGTTGCCAGCAGCGCGGCCATTCGCGCCCGCTCCGGCGGCGCCCGCAGGTCGAGCAGCAACAGCAGGGCGGCCGCCGCCAGGGGCACGAGGATCAACGCACACAACAGCATGACGACATCCCAATCCGAAACAGCACGAAATTCCCATCCATGCTTCGGGCCGTCGACCGCGCTCAACGGCTCCGTTTCCGCCGGATCCAGCGGATCCGGCGGTTCCAACGCGCCCCACCGTCGATCGGTCGCCGTTTCACCCCGGATTTCCTAACGCCTGCAACACCCACAACACGCACGCGGCGAGTCCCAGCCACATCACAAAGGCATAGTTCTGGATCAATCCATTCTGAATGGGCCGGAGCACGGCACCGAACAACTGCGGCGACAAGCCAATGCCGTCCACGAGCTTGTCGATCACGTACCGGTCGAATAGTTCCGACAGCCGGGCCGCGCCGCGGAGCGGCTGCACCACGCACCGCAGATACAAGGCGTCGAGATACAGCCCGTTCAGCGACAGTTGCACCAGCGGATGAGCATCCTCGCGGACGCCTGCTGCTCCGGGGTGTTGCCCGTAGCGGAGATACGCCGCCCCGATGCCGGCCAAACCAATCAGCGAGCTCACCCCCATCATGACGAAATTGAGGCCGTGGGCCTCGCCGGGAGGCTGCGGCAGCCCCGGCGTGTGGTGCAGATAATGCGCATACAGATGCGTGGGGCCAGTGATCAGTCCGATCAACACCGATCCCGCCGCCAGAACGTACAACGGAACGGCCATGGCCGGGGGCGCATCATGCGGATGATGGCCGGCTTCCTCGGGGAAGACTTCCGGACCGTGGAAGGTCAAGAAATACGCCCGAAACGTGTAAAAGGCCGTCAACAACGCGGTCAGCAAGGCCACGGCCAGAATCGCCAGGTAGTACGTGCCTTGGCTTTCCGTGCGGCTGGCCAGCCAAAGGACGCTCAAGATCTCATCTTTGCTCCAGAACCCGGACAGGAGCGGAAAACCCGCCAAGGCCAGGGCGCCGCACAGGAACGTGGCATGCGTGATGGGCAGCGCCTGCCGCAGTCCGCTGAACCGACGCATGTCGATCACGTCGCCCATCGCGTGCATCACGCTGCCCGCGGAGAGGAACAGGACCGCCTTGAAAAAGGCATGGGTGAACATGTGGAACATGGCGAACGTCACGGCGGACTGCATGAGATGCGCCGGGTCGGCCCCCGCGGCGCCGAGCGACATGAACATGTATCCCAGTTGGCTGACCGTGGAGTACGCCAGTACCCGCTTGAGGTCGTATTGCGTGAGCGCGGTCACGGCGGCAATCAGGGCGGTTGCCGCGCCGATTCCCGAGATGATCTGCAACACCTGCGGCGCGTGGAAAAACAGCGGCGCACTCCGCGCCACAAGGTACACGCCGGCAGTCACCATGGTCGCCGCATGAATCAGCGCGCTCACCGGCGTGGGCCCCTCCATGGCGTCGGGCAACCACACATGCAACGGGAACTGGGCCGACTTCCCGACGGCGCCCACGAACAACAACACGCAAATCGTGGCCAGGATTTCGGGCTGACTGGCCACGATCGCCGCCACGCGCGTGGGATCCGCGAGAATCAGATCGAAATCCAGCGTGCCAAACGTCGTCCACAAGAAAAACACGCCCAGCAAGAACCCCAAATCGCCAATGCGGTTGACCACGAATGCTTTTTTGGCCGCTGCCGCGGCGCTCGGCCGCTGAAACCAGAATCCAATCAGCAAGTAACTGCACAAACCGACGGCTTCCCAGAACACGAACAGCAGCAGAAAGTTCGCGGCCAGGACCAGCATGCACATCGAAAACACGAACAACGCGATCGCCGCGAAAAACCGGGGATAACCCGGATCTCCCTGCATGTAGCCCGAAGCGAAAATCGCCACCAGCAGGCTGACCGTGGTCACCATCACCAGCATCAGGGCCGACAAGGCATCGGCCCGCAAGGCGATCGGTACCCGCAGACCACCGGCATCGCTCCGCGCTTCCCGGTCCGACAACCCTTGCACCGATCGGCCGACCCCCACGCGGAGCCATTCATAGACCTCATAGGTGACGGCTCCGCCTGTGCTGACCGGGTGGTCGTGGCCGCGCGCTTGCCGCGGTGGACCATGCTCGTCCTGCCGCTGAGCATGCGCGCTCGAAAACGTTTGCGGGACTGCGACCGCCCACACATACAGTGCGGCCAGCCAGGCCACGATCAACGCCAGCACCACGGGGCGGTGAGCCTGCGCGCGGCGGATCATCTGTCCCACCGTGCCCACCCACACCGCCGCCGCCAATGGTGCCGCCGGGATCAGCCAAATGGCGTTGTGATTCAACCATTCGAACACGGTGCGTCCTTCGAGGCGTCCTGATAGTGGTCCGCATTCGCTCGCGGAATGCGGAGCGTAAGCGAGGGAAAGCGGTCAAGGGTCAGGAATGTGACGAACCAGGCTGGTCCACGCATCGATCCGGCGACCGCCCTCGCCAGCAGGGCGGCCATGGCTCCATGGTCTGTCCTATCGAAGCTGGCGGCTTCGCTTGCCCGGAGATGGCCGCGGCCGCGAGCCACCATCCGGTGTCCGACCCTGCCCCCGGGGCGACATCGTTCCGGTGAACTAGGCCTGGCCGACACTGCGGCGCGGGGGCAGTCGCGGAACACGCCCCGCCGGCGCGAGGTGCGGCAACTCGACGGGTTCCTCCGCGGGGGGTGGCGTCGGCTCCGGCACCAGCCGCGGCAAGTCGGGTTCTCCCAGATTGCTCCATAGTTGCACGTCCAGCGACTTGCGCCGCTGGTACATGCCCAGAATCAAGGCCAGCGCCAAACCCGCCTCGCAGGCCGCGATCGTGAGCACGAAGATCGTAAACACCTGTCCCGAGTGATGCCCGTGATGCCGGCCGAACGCAGTCAGATTGATCGATACTCCGTGGAGCATCAGCTCGACCGAGAGCATCATCAGGATCAGATTGCGACGAGTGAGAAACCCGATCGCGCCGAGGACGAACAGCATCGCCCCGACCACCAGGTGACCTTCCAACAAGCCGGTCATAACGTGCCTTGCGACCTCCGCGGCGCCAGAGCAATGGTTCCAATCGTGGCGATCAACAGCACCGTGCCGGCCACTTCCACCGCGTACAAGTAGTCGCCGAACAGCGAGCGGCCGACGCCGCGGAGCGTGCCCAGATCGCTTTCACCGATGACGGTCACTGCATTCCATGGTTGCGGCTCGCTTAGCAGGTTGGCGGCGACCCCGTCCGGCCGCTTCAGGAACTGCCCCGCTCCCTCGGCGCCAACTCCGCGGCTCCAACCTTGCAGCGTGAACAGCAACCCGCCCAGCAATAAGCAACCGCCGATCGTGGCCAGCTCCGGCTGGTAGGCACGGCGATCGTATTCTGCCCCGCCGGCCTGCTGAGCGAGCATGATCACAAACAAGAACGTCACCACGATGGCGCCGGCGTACACGATCACCGTGGCGGCCGCCAGAAATTGCGCCGAATTCAACACGAAGATGCCGCACACCGACAGCGTGGCGAGCGCGAACCATAACGCCGAATACACGGGATTCCGGTTCGTGATCATCAGCACGCCGCTGACCACCGCGCCCCCGCCGAACAAATGGAACAACACATTCCGCGCCGCATCGCTCGCGACCGGTCCGAATTGCCGGCTCAAAGCGAGCAGAGCCGCGACGCCGCACAGGGTTCCCAAGCCCCAGCCGCGCACGCGGTCGCGGGGCAAAAGGAGCCAAATCGCCAGCCCCCCCAACACCAGGGGTGCCAGCAGCGGCCATTGTTCGATGATCCCGTTCATGTGCCCTGTTGTTTCCGCGGGAACCGGTTGTCCACAGCCCTCTGCTCAAGCCTCATTCACAGCGCGACGGGGCTACCTGGAAGAAGCTCCGGTTGTACACGCTGACCCTTGTCCGCGTCAAAGGCACGCCGTGGATTCGTTGCCGGTCAAACGATCACCCCCGGCGACGGGGCCTTGGCCGCCCGGTCGTCTTCCTTGACGGGGGTCGCGGGCGCCACCGGCGGCAGCTTCGTAAACTCGGAACAACCACTCAATGCGCCCCGCCCCGTGCGCACCGGATCCCGCCCCGAATCCTTGGTCTGGTCGTACACGCTGAGCAGCTTCTCCTTGTCGAACAGCATTTCTTCGCGGCTGAGGCCGGTCAGATCGTAAATGTGCGTCAGTTCAATGGCATCGCAGGGACAAGCCTCTTCACACATGCCGCAATAAATGCACTTTAATTCATCGATCACGAAGCTGGCGGGAAACTTGTCGCGCCCTTCCCACAACGGATCATCCTTGGGGGCCTCTTGGGCGACGATCGTGATGCAATGGGCCGGACAGGCCGTCGCGCACATCATGCAGGCCACGCACTTGACCCGATTCCGTTCATCCCGGTTCAAGCGGTGCACGCCCCGATAATGGAGCGGCAGCACCGGCCGTTCCTCGGGGTACTGCATCGTCACCGATTCGGCGTCGGTGACGTGCCGCGACGTGATCTTCAACCCTTCCACGATCGCGGGCAAAAAGGTCGATTCCCAAAAGCTCATCGGGGGAGCTTCGACCCACAAGACGTCGGATTCGGCGATGGGCATGCGGCGTTCCTCGCCCGTGCGGCAACCACGGACTGGTTTGAACGATGACCTTCAAAGACGACTCACGAATGGCTCTCAACGGCGACTCGCGATGGCTCTCAACGGCGACTCGCGATGGCCTTCAACAAACAATTCACTGTTTCAGTGGTGCGACGCCGCCGCGCCGGCCGGGACCGCGTTGCGGCGTGCTGCGGCGCTCCCCTGCATGGCGGTGCCGCCGGACCACGTGTTGTTTGTGCCCATCAATCCCGCGGCGGCGAACAATCCCACCGAGGCCGGCAGCAGCCACCAGCGGGGCAGCCCGAATTCGAGGACGCTCATCACCACCACCACGTTGGCCGTGGCCAGAGGAATCAGCACCTGCCAGGCCAGTTTCATCAGTTGGTCAAAGCGGAATCGCGGAATCGTCCAGCGCAGGAGCTGAATCAACACGATGAAGCACGACACCTTGAACAGCAGCACCGCCACCTTGACCAGCCACGCTCCGGCATAGGAGCTGCCCGCCTCGGCGATGACGGGGAAGTGCCAGCCTCCGAAAAACAGAATGCTCATCAGGAAGCTGATCGTGATCATGTGCGTGTACTCCCCAAGGAAGAACATCGCCCATTTCATGCCCGAATACTCGGTATGGAACCCCCCTACCAGTTCCTGCTCGCATTCGGTCAGGTCGAACGGCAACCGGTTCGATTCCGCGAGTGCCGCCGTGAAGAAGATCAGCGCCGCCAAGGGCTGGTACCAGATGTTCCAGCCCCCAAGGCCCGCCGCGGCTTGCTGCTCCAAAATCGTTTCCAGGTTCATGCTCCGGCTGAGCAGGGCCAAACCCACGACCGACATCCCCAGCGGAATCTCATAGCTCACCACCTGGGCGCTCGCCCGCAGCGCGCCCAGTGCCGAGTATTTGTTGTTCGAGGCCCAGCCGCCCAGAATGATCGAGTACACCGACAGGCTGGTAATGGCGAATATGAACACAAGGCCCAGATCCACCCCCGGAGCAATCACGAACGGGAAGGTTCCTGGTTGCTGGGACACCGGGCCGAAGGGTACCACCGCGAAGGCCAACAGCGTGGTGAAGACGGCGATCGCCGGACCCAGCAGATACAGGAACCGATTCACGTGGTCGGGAATGACCTCTTCCTTGAGGATCAATTTCAATCCATCGGCCAGCGGCTGGAGCAAGCCAAACGGACCCACGCGATTCGGCCCCAAACGATCCTGCATCCAGGCGGACAGTTTGCGCTCCAGCAAAATCAAGTAGGCGCATGTCGTGAGGATCGCGCCGAGCGCCACGGCAATTGCCAGGGCCGTCATTACCAGCGGATGTTCCAGCCAAGCGGTCACGCGGCAAGTCCTTTATCCACAAAGTCGACACGGTGTTGATGGGTACTGTTCGGCATGGTCCCTCGATTTGTCTCGGCACCTCCAACGTGCCGGTTGTGGTGGCTGTCGACAAGAGTTCAGGCCGGCTGCAATGCGGGAGTCTCTCTCACGGCCGAGGCCGCACCCAGCGACACCCCGTGGTCTCCCAGGTCGCCCAAGATCAGTGGTGCGAAGGCCGGGATTTCCCCAGCGACTTCCTGGCGGACGGTGGCTGCCCGGAACAGCCCCGTGCGGCCTGTCAACTCCCACACAATGCGACCGTCCGGCCGGGCGTCCTCCGGGCCGCGCACCGTCCGGAAGATCGCCTGCGCCAGACCGTTGTGATTCACAAAGGTGCCGTCTTTCTCCGCCCAGGCCCCGCCGGCCAGCACGAAGTGGGCCTGTTCCGACAACGGCGACTCCAGCAAGTCGTGCACGATCAGCAGGCGGAGCTTGCGGCAGGCGGCGACAAAATCATCCGCGAACCGCTGCTGCGGATCGGCGTTCAACAGATACAGGCCGTCGAACTGTCCTTGCCGCAACTGCCCCGCGAATGTTTCGAAATTCAGCACTTCCCCCTGAAAGTGTTGCAGGACCAGCTCCACCCCGCGGCGATTGGGGGCTTTTTCGGCCCGGATTGTGAAACGAACTTGTGCTGGCGGGGCGCCGGTGACGGTTTTGGGGTAGTGGTCGTCTTCCCCCTCCGTGCGGACCGGACCCATCGCCAGCGTCACCTCGGGCGACGCCGCTTTCAGCCACTTCGCCAGCAAATAGGCCTCTTCGACGGTCGCCCACGGAGAGATCACGGCGGCAAACCGTTTCGGCGCTCGCCGGATGGCGTCGGTCAGGGCGGCTTTCAGCAGCGGCAGGACTTCTTCCCACGTCGAGCCGAGCAACCGTCCCTCGCCGCGGGCCGCGGGAGACTTCAGTCGCTGTTCGGACCCGACGTACTTCCATCCGAAGCGGCCGTCGTCGCACATGAAGTGCCCCTGCGCCTGCGGATTGAAACGCGGCCGCAAGCGGTAAATCACGTCGTCGTTCTGGTCGATGGTGATGCTGCAACCGGTGCTGCACCCCGGACACACGCTGGGCTTGGATTTCAGCCACCACACCCGCTGTTTGTAGAGGAAATCCTTGCTGCACAACGCGCCCACCGGGCAGAGATCGACCACATTGCCGGCGAGTTTGTTGTTGCACGGCTCCCCGGGAAAAATGTCGATTTCCTCGTGCGTGCCGCGGTGAATCACTTGCAGCTCCCCCGTGCCGCTGATTTCCCGCGTGAACCGCACGCAGCGGGTGCACATGATGCAACGGTCGGTAAACAGCGTGATCTGCTCGCCGATGTGGTCCTTGTCGGGTTTGATGTTCTTCGGTTCTTGCAGGCGGCTGTACCCCCGGCCGTACTTGTAACTGTAGTCTTGCAGATAGCATTCGCCGGCCTGGTCGCACACCGGGCAATCGAGCGGGTGATTGAGCAGCAGGTATTCCAGCGTGGCCTTCTGGGCGTCGCGCACCTTGGTGCTGTTGGTGATCACCACGGTGCCGTCTTTCACGGGTGTCTGGCAGCCGGGAAACAACTTGGGCTGCATGGCGATCGTGCCGTCCGGCTTGCGATCCCCGATTTCCACCAGACACATGCGGCAACTGGCCACCACCGACAGCGCCGGATGCCAGCAATAGTGCGGAATTTCGACGCCGGCCCGCTGCGCCGCCTGAATGCAGTTCAGTCGTTCGGAGGCGCCGATTTCCACGGGCTTGTCATTGATGTACACGGTGGGCATGGTCAACACCACTCGGTAGAGGCCAGTTGGTCAGGGATCGAGCAGCGGCCAGAGATCGCTCCAACCACGGTTCAGGGGCATCGGCTTCAGTGCGCGCTCCACATCTCGGCGGGCTTGAGTGTCGACCGGCGCTCGCGAATGTAGGCTTCAAATTCGGGACGGAATTTCTGGAGGGCGTTCTTGACCGGCCAGGCGGCTCCATCCGACAACCCGCAGATCGTGGTCCCCGGAATGATCCCCATCGACCCGGCCACTTCCAGCAACAAATCCAGGTCCCGCAACTCCCCCTGACCGCTGCGGATCCGGTGCAGGATTTTCGTCATCCAGGCTGTTCCCTCCCGGCACGGCGTGCATTGCCCGCACGATTCGTGCGAAAAAAAGCGGCAGCAGTTGTACAAGACATCCACCATGCTGGTCGCGTCGTCGATCACGATCACCGCCGCCGTGCCCAACCCCAGGCAGCCGGCTTTGCCCGGTCCGTTGAAGTCGAGCGGAATATCCAGTTCATGCGCGGCCAGGAAGCCCATGCTGATGCCGCCCGGCACCACGGCCTTGACGTTTCTGCCGTGCGGAACTCCCCCGCCGTGCTCCTCGATCAACTCCCGGGCCGTGACTCCCAGCGGCAACTCGTAGCAACCCGGCCGATTCACATGGCCGCTGAGGCAGTAGAGTTTTGGGCCGTAGCTGCCGGCATCGCGCGGATTGGCGGGATCGGCCGGCACGCCGATCGACTTGAACCAGGCTGCGCCCCGGCCGAGGATGTGCGTCACGCAGGCCATCGTTTCGATGTTGTTGACGATGGTGGGTTTGCGGAACAGACCTTCGATGGCGGGAAATGGCGGTTTGATCCGCGGCCAGGCCCGTTTGCCTTCCAGGCTTTCGATCAGGCCGGTTTCCTCGCCGCAAATGTATGCGGCTGCCCCCCGATGCAGGTACACATCGAGCCGGAAACCCGTGCCCAGCACGTTGCCGCCGAAAATCCCCGCCGCGTAACACTCTTCAATGGCTCGTTCGAGGACGCGGTAGCTCTTGCCGTACTCATACCGGAGGTAGATGTACGCCGTGTTGGCGCGAATGGCGTGGCAAGAGATGGCAATCCCTTCCAGGATCTGATGCGGATCCTCCTCCATCAGAATGCGGTTGTTGAAGGTGCCCGGTTCCGATTCGTCGGCGTTGACCGCCAGGTAAATCGGGCCGGGGTGCCCCTTGGGGAGAAACGTCCATTTGACGCCGGTCGGAAATCCGGCGCCGCCACGGCCGCGCAGCCCCGACTCCTTGACGACGTTGATCACGTCGTCGGGAGGCATGCTCAGCGCTTTTTTCAGGGCCTCGTAGCCGCCGTCGCGCTGGTAAGTGGACAGCAACGCGCTGTCGGGCTTGCCGACGCGGGCCAGGAGGACGGGTTTAAACTTCGGCATGCGACACCTTGCTCAGCCAGGCAGGACGAGGACTGCGGCCCATCACAGGTTCCGCAAGATCTGCTCGGCTTTTTCCGCCGTCACGTGCATCGCGCACTGGTCGTCCACCAGAATACAGGGGGCGCCCTCGCAGGCGCCGAGACATTCCGCGAACTCGAGGGTGATTTTTCCGTCGGCGGTGGTTTCGCCCGGCCGCACGTGCAGTCGCTCGCACAAGGCCGCCAACAGTTCTTCCCCGCCGCGCAGCGCGCAGCTCAGACTGCGGCAGACCCACACGCGGTGCTGGCCGAGCGGATGCTGCTCGTCGCGGAAGAATCCGTAGAAGGACATCGTGTCGTGCACTTCGGCGGGACGCAATTCCAGCAGCGCCGCGATTTCCTTGACCGCTTCGAGCGACACGTGCCGGAACTCCTGCTGCACCAGATGCAGGGCGGGCAGCGTCACCGCCTGCTTGTTCGGATAACGGGCGAACAGGCTGGTGATCCGTTCTCGCATCGAGTCCGTGAGCACTGGCATTTTCGGCTCCCAATCGGCCAGCGAACGCAGGCGGGCGAAGGCCCTCGTTCGGCAAGTTCACCCAGCGGGAAGTGGGGGCAATACGTGGGTCTTGAGCTATCGGTCCAACTCCGCCGCAATGATGTTCAAGCTGCCCAAGACCGCCACCACATCGCTCAATTGATGGTTGGGAATAATGTGCGGAAACACGGCGAAGTGGACGAATGACGGGGGGCGGCAACGCGCCCGATAGGCCTTCCAGCTTCCATCCCCCACGATGTAAAAGCCCAGTTCGCCGTTGGGCGACTCCGTGGCGGCGTAGACCTCTTCCTGGGGGCTGCCCGCCTGTCGATTGGGCATGATCACTTCAAAGTGCTGAATCAACCCCTCGATGCTGCGGTACACCGCCGGTTTGGCCGGAATCACCACCTTCGTGTCTGGATCAACATTGATCGGCCCCGCGGGAATGTTGTCGATCAACTGTTCCAGCATGTGCAGGCTTTCCAGCATCTCCTGCATCCGGACCAGATACCGCGCATAGCAATCTCCCCCTTTCGAGGCGACCACCTTGAATTCCAGATCGGGATAGGCCAGGTACGGCTCATCCTTGCGGAGATCGCGAACCACCCCCGAAGCCCGCGCCAAGGGGCCTGTCACCCCCAGGTTGATGGCATCCTCGCGGCTGAGGTAGCCCACACCCTGCACGCGGTCGATGAAAATGCGATTGCGGGTCAACAGACGGTGAATCTCCTCGTGAACCGGGCGGAAGCCGCGGCAAAACTCGCGGATCTTGTCGACCCAGGCCTGATTGACGTCGAACAGCACGCCCCCGACCCGCGTGTAACTCGTATGGAATCGCTGACCGGACGCGTATTCCACGATGTCGTAGATTTTCTCCCGCTGGTAGAAGGCGTACAGAAACGCCGTGAAGGCCCCCAAATCCAGCGCGCACGTCCCCACGTTCAACAGGTGATCGTGCAGCCGCATCAGCTCGGCGCAAATCGTGCGGACATACTTGCAGCGGGGGGTGATCTCGATGCCCAGAAGTTTTTCCACCGCATGGTGCCAGGCAATTTCGTTCGCCAGCGGCGAGATGTAGTTCATGCGGTCGACAATGGTCACATACTGATTGAAGTCGAGATGTTCTCCCAGCTTCTCGAAGCCGCTGTGAAGATAGCCGATGTGGGGCACGGCCTTCACCACCCGTTCGCCATCCAGCGTCAGCACCAGCCGCAACGTGGTGTGCGTCGCGGGATGTTGCGGACCAAAGTTGAGCGTCCAGAGAAACTCCTTCTCCGGGGCGTCCAGCTCGGCGAGGTCGGAGGCTTGCAACGGCATGATGGATATCGAACTGGGGTCGGCGGATGGGAAAAGAACTACCTTGCTCGGCGGCCGGTCGCGGCCGATGACGGCGGCATCGGCCAGCTCCGCGGAAACCGGCCGCGCCGCGCGGGTCCCCGGCCGGTCTCGACACGGCGGGGCAGTTCATCGGGCCGAACACACCGCGGTGAAACGATTCGTCGACTTCGCTCCAGGGGGATCTGCTTGCAGCGCGCCATCCTTCAGCTTTCTGCCCGCGTAATGACCGGAAAATTGTGCCGCTCGCCGCGCCCTTTGAGCGGATAATCCTTCCGCAAGGGAAACGACGTGAACTCGTCCGGCATGAGAATCCGCCGCAAATCCGGATGACCCTCGAAGCGGATGCCGAACATGTCGAACACTTCCCGCTCCAGCCAGTCGGCCGATTTCCACAGCGGGACCATGGACGGCAGCGCGGGGTCGGGATCATTGACGAAGGTTTTGACGATCACTCGCTCTCCGGTCGACGTATTCAGCAGGTTGTAGGTCACGCCGAAGCGGTCCCGCGCCCCCTCGTATTCGAGATAGTCGACCGCGGTGACGTCGATCAGCATGTCGAATCCGCCCTCGGTCTTCAGCCAGGCGAGGACTTCCACCAACCGCTCCGCCGGCACCACCACCCGCTGGTTGTCTCGAAAGCGGCTGAAGGCCAACCCCAAATCGGCGAACCGCTGTTCCAACACTTCCTGAACATTCATTCCCACTCGCCTTGGCCTGTCGAACACGCCGCGCCGCGGACGCGGCCAATTCGGTGCGCTGCCGATCCCAACTGCTTCATGTGCGCTTTCGTTCCCAATCGAGGTGCGCTGCCGATCATAACTGCTTCAGGTGCGCTTCCGTTCTCAATCGAGGTGCGCTTCAGTTCACAATCGCCAACTGTTCGTTCGCTTCACGAATGCGCAGCAATTCATCGGGATCGAACGGAGGCGGGCCTGTGGGCACCGTGCGCTGGGCGAACTCGCGGCCGGTAAGCGTGCCGGTTTTGCGCACTTTGTCTTGCAGGGCGATGATGCCCGCCAGCAATTGTTCGGGGCGCGGGGGACAGCCGGGCACGTACAAGTCGACCGGAATGAAGCGATCGACCCCCTGCACGACGGCATAGGTGTCGAACACGCCCCCCGTGCACGCACAGGCCCCCATCGAAATGCACCACTTGGGTTCGGGCATTTGCAACCAGATTCGCTGCAACACCGGAAGCATTTTCATCACCACGCGGCCGGCGACAATCATCAGATCGCACTGCCGCGGGCTGAACCGCATCACCTCCGCGCCAAACCGCGCCAAATCGAACCGAGAGGACGCCGTTGCCATCAGTTCGATGCCGCAGCAGGCCGTGGCGAACGGCATGGGCCATAAGCTGTTGGAGCGGGCCCAACTAGCCGCGGCATCGAGCGTGGTCATGAACACGTTGTCGGGCAAGTCCTTCACCGCCATCGGAAGACCCCCTTGCGCCAGGCGTAAACATAGGCGATGGCCAACGTCGCCATGAAGATCAACATCACGCCGAAGACCGTCCGCCGGAGTTCCCCGGGCACCCCTCCGTCTCCCGCATAAGCCGCGACCGCCCAAGGATAAAGAAACAGCAGTTCCACGTCGAACACCAGAAACAAGATGGCGACCAGATAAAACTTCACGTCGAACGGCTGCCGGGCGTCTCCCACGGGATCCATCCCCGATTCGTAGGGCATCTGCTTGACCGGCGTCTTTTTATGCGGCCCGAGCAGGTGCGCGAGAATCAGGGTGGTTGCGGCAAATCCAATCAGCACCACCACATACAGTAGAATTGCGTCGACCGACGCCATGCCTCATCCATCCGCCGTGGTTGATTCGTCCTCGGTGCCCGCGGGGTTGCTCCGCGCACAACGACCCCGCCGTGCGGAGCGCACGCGGCCGGGGAATTCTAGACCGCCCGCTTGACGACTGCAACACAAGCACCTTGTGGTCGTCACCACCTGTGCCCCGCGATTGTGCCGTGGCCGACGAACTGTACAATCCCCCCAGGAACCGCCGCATGTCCCCCGAGTCGTGTCCGATGACTTCTCCCCCCAAAGCGTGGACACCCGCCGAGGTGCGCCAGTGGTTCGCGGAGGCGCTTCCCCCGGATGACTTTCGCGACCGGCGGCTGTTGCTGCTGGTACCGGATGGCACCCGCACCGCGCCGTTGCCGCTCCTGTTCGATGCCCTGTACCAGCACGTCCGGCCGCTGGTGTCTCAACTCGACGTGATGATCGCGTTGGGCACCCATCCCCCGATGTCGGAAGTGCAGATTTGTCGTTTGCTGGGCATTGATGACCGCGAACGGGCGCGACTGTTTCTGCGCACCGCCTTCTTCAACCATGAGTGGGACCGTCCAGAGCGCTTGACAACGCTCGGGACGCTTACCGCCGCGGAGACCGCCGAAATCACGCACGGCCTGCTCTCCCTGGAAGTGCCCGTGTCCATCAACTCACGGATTACCCACTACGACCTGCTGCTGGTGCTGGGACCGGTCTTTCCCCATGAAGTCGTGGGTTTTTCGGGCGGCAACAAATACTTTTTTCCCGGCATTGCCGGGCCGGAAATCCTGAATTTCTTCCATTGGCTGGGGGCGCTGATCACCAACGTCGAAATCATTGGCGTCAAGGACACGCCAGTGCGACGCGTCGTCGATCGGGCGGCCCAGATGATTCCGGTGGAGCGGCGGGCGGTCGCGTTCGTGGTGGCCTCGGATGCCAGCATTCTGGGCATGTCGTACGGTACGCCGGAAGCGGCCTGGTCCGCGGCGGCCGACCTGTCGGCTCAGGTCCACATCCGCCGTTATCCCCGGCCGTTCCACACCGTGCTGTCGTGCGCGCCGGCCATGTACGACGACCTGTGGGTCGCCGGGAAGTGCATGTACAAACTGGAACCGGTGGTGGCCGATGGTGGTGAACTGATCATCTACGCCCCGCACCTGCGGGAGATTTCCGCCACTCACGGAAGGTTGATTGAGCGCGTGGGATACCATGTGCGCGACTATTTCACCAAACAGTGGGACCGCTTCCGCGATCTTCCCTGGGGTGTGCTGGCCCATTCGACCCATGTGCGAGGCGCCGGAACTTACGAGAACGGCGTCGAGCAGCCGCGCATTCAGGTCACCTTGGCCAGCCAAATTCCGCCGGAAACTTGCGCCCGCATCAACCTGGGCTATCGTGATCCGGCGACAATCGACGTGGAAGCATTCGCCCGCCGCGAACACGAAGGCGTGTTGCTGGTCCGCAAGGCGGGTGAATACCTGTACCGGCTGGAAACGTGAATTGGCCTTCACACCCCATCGACCGTTTTCCGGTTCGACCAGCTCGGCAAACCGCCGAGCCGCGACCCTCGCGGAGAATCTCCCATCGGTCAGAAGCGCGCTTTCCACCAACAAACTGTTCCAGCGAGGCCGAGATCGCGAATTGGCGGTATGGCCAACCCTGTGAGTTTCGCTGGATGTGAATTTGATCTCCCCCTTCAGCTCAAGACAGCCGATGACTCCCACCCCCGCCGAGTTGCAACGTCGCCTTGAATTCGCCCTGGAAGTGGCCCGGGAAGCCAGTGGTCTGATCCTGCGGTATTACCAACGTCCGGAATTGGCGGTCGAACGGAAAGCCGATGAATCTCCCGTGACGGCCGCCGACCGGGGCGCGGAGGAACTCATCCGGGCGCGGCTCGCGGAGGCTTTTCCGGAAGACGGGGTGCTCGGCGAGGAATTTCCCGAACAGCCGGGACGCAGCGGTTTGCGGTGGATTCTCGATCCGGTCGACGGGACCAAATCGTTCGTGCACGGAGTCCCCTTGTTCGGCACTTTGATCGGCGTGGAATATGCGGGGGAATGCCTCGTGGGCGTGTGCCGATTCCCCGCCCTCGATGAAGTGGTGTATGCCGCGCGGGGAGCGGGCGCGTGGTGGCAGCGGGGCAGTGCCTCTCCGCGGCCGGCCCGGGTGTCTTCCGTCACTCGATTGTCGGATGCGCTGTTTTGCCAGACGAATTTCCTGCGCTGGGAAACGGTCGGCCGTTGGCGGGCCTTGCTGGACTTGCTGCGAAAGGTGGGATTGGCGCGGGGTTGGGGCGACTGTTTCGGCCATGTACTGGTGGCGACGGGCCGGGCGGAGATCATGGTGGATCCCGCGTTAAACCCTTGGGATGCCGCGGCGCTGGTCCCCATTCTTACCGAGGCGGGAGGCTGCTTTGTGGACTGGCAGGGAAACACCACAATCTACGGCGGCAACGGGATTTCGGTCGTTCCCGCGTTGAAGGACGAAGTCCTGCGGATCCTCGCGCAGGCCGATTGATCCGTGACGCCCGGCGTTGACTCGCCGCCTCGTCTATCGCGTAGCTCGCGTGGCTCGCATGGCTCGCATGGCTCGCGTGGCTCGCGCGGCTCGCGTGGCTCGCGCGGCTCGCGTGGCTCGCGTGGCTCGCGCGGCTCGCGTGGCTCGCGCGGCTCGCGTGGCTCGCGCGGCTCGCGTGGCTCGCCGGGCTGGCGTCTCTCGTGTGGCTCGCCGGGGGTGCCGCCAACTTCACTTGCAGTTTCCCGGCCGCATGACCACGATGTCCTGGCACTACCACCAGGATGTCCAGCAGGCAGGATGTCCAGCAGGAAGACCAGGCACCGCGAAGGAGAGCGGCTGCTCCACCATCAAGGACGACGGCGCCCATGAAGGGGGAGCACGATGCGCGTCGCCGGAGTGCAAATGGATGTCAAGCTCGGGGATGTCCCTGGCAATTTGCAGCGCATGCTGGATCGATTGCAGGAAGCGCGATCGCACGGCGCGGAATTGGTGGTGTTTCCCGAGTGCGCGCTGACGGGTTACTGCTTCAATTCGCGGACGGAAGCCGCAGCCTACGCGCAGCCCATCCCGGGGCCGGCCACCGACACGTTTCACGCGGCGTGTCGCGAGCTAGAGTGTTGGGTCGCGTTCGGACTGCTGGAAGCCGCGGAAGACCAGCTTTTCAACGCGGCGGCACTTGTCGGTCCCGCGGGCGTGGCGGGCAGTTATCGCAAGGTGCACCTGCCATTTCTGGGGGTCGACCGCTACACCGATTACGGGGACCGCCCCTTCGCGGTGCAAAACGTGTCGGGAATCAATCTCGGTTTGAACATCTGTTACGACGCCGGTTTCCCCGAGCCGGCTCGCTGCCTCACCCTGCTGGGAGCCGATCTGATCGTGCTCCCCACGAATTGGCCTCCCGGCGCCGAGGCCGCCGCCGACTACGCCATCAACACCCGCGCCATGGAAAACGCCGTGTACTTCATGGCGGTAAACCGCGTGGGCGTCGAGCGGGGCTTTCAGTTCATCGGCCACAGCCGCATCTGCGACCCCTTGGGGCGCACGTTGACGCACGCGGCCCACAAGGGCGAGGAAATCGTCTACGCCGACATCGATCCGGAACTCTCGCGCAAGAAACATCAAATCCGCGTGGCCGGCCTGAATGAAATCGACCGTCTCGCCGACCGTCGACCAGAAATGTACGGCCCCATCGTGGCTCCCCATCAACTGCTCCGTCCCCGCGACCGGCATCGCGCGGCCGCGCGGTAAAGAGCACACGAAACGGCACCCGCGCCGCGGCCCGTGGTCGCCGAGACGAAATTCCCGGTCGACCCGAGACGAAATTGGCCGGTCGATGCCGAGACGAAATTGGCCGGACGGTTCGAGAGGGAATTTCCGAGCGGCCAGCGCAGCACGCCGCGTCCAGGGTGTCGGCCGCGGGGACGTGTCTCCCTCTGCCGGGACGTATAAAATGCCCGCATGACGTTTCTGCATCCTGCGCTGCTGCTGGGCTTGCCCCTGGTCGCCATTCCAGTGGTCTTGCATCTGCTGTTGCGGGCGCGTCCCAAGCATTACGTGTTCCCGGCCCTGCGACTGCTGCAACAGCGGCAATTGCAGAATGTGCGGCGGCTGCGTCTGCGGCAACTGTGGTTGCTGTTGCTGCGGATGGGGGTCATCGCGGCGGTGGTGGTCGCGTTGGCTCGCCCGTCGTTGCCTCCGGCCAATTACGCCCCCCGGGCGAGCGAGTGGCTGCGGTTGGCGGCCGTACTGGGTATTTGCGGCGGCGCCTATTGGGGCCTGATGAGGTGGTGGCGCAACCAGCACTGGCCCAGACACCTTCTGTTGACGCGGCGGACGATGCTTCGCGGCGGGCTGGGTCTGCTGGCCGCCGTGCTGACCGTGTTGTTCGTCGTCTGGCCCTACGGCCGACGAATTTCCGCGGAAATCAAAGCCCCCTTGCCGCAGTCGCTCAACAACGTGCCGGTGGCCGCCATTCTGTTGTGCGACACCTCCCCGAGCATGGGCTATCAGCACGAAGGTCTGTCGCGCTGGGAGGCCGCTCGCGCCATGGCCATCGCCCATTTGCGGACGCTGCCGCCGGGAAGCAAGGTGGCCGTGCTCGATACCGCGGGTGACGTGCCCCCCGTGTTCACTCCGGACCTGGCCGCCGTCCAGCACCGCCTGGAATCGCTCCAAGTGCAGTCGCCGGCGTTACCCCTCAACGACCGTCTGCGCGAAGCCGTGCGGTTTCACGAGGACGATCGTCGCCGCACGCTGTCGGAGCAAGGTTCGGTGGCGGAAGAGCGCCGGCAAGATCGCTTCGTGCGGGAAACCTACGTGTTGACCGATCTGACCAAAACCGCCTGGCGCGACGATCCGGCGCACACCTTGCGCGAGGAGTTGGCGGCCGTCCCGTGGATGGGCCTGTATCTCCTGGATGTCGGCGTGGAGCAGCCCGTCAACGCGGGGATCGTGGACGTGAAGTTGTCCCGTCCAGCCGTCTCCGCGGCGGGAGTGGTGGATCTCACGGCGACGGTGAAGTCGATCGGTCCGCAACCCGGAGAGCACGCGGTGGAACTGTGGATTCAGGACGAACAAGGCCGGCCCCTCAAACGCGATCAGCAGATGCTGGCGCTGTCCTCCTCGCGCGACGCGGACGTGACGTTCACGCTCGACCGGCTGGCGGGACGCTACGTGCAAGGAGAGGTCCGGCTGGTCACGTCGGACCCTCTGAGTTTCGACAACACCGGTTTCTTCACGCTTCGCGTACTTCCGCCGCTCGAGGTGCTGGTGGTGGCCGAGCAGCGTCGGCAGGCCGAATTATGGCTGGAGGCACTGGCGGGATTGAACGCGGGGGGGGCCGGTTACCGTCCGACGTGGACCGATCCCGCAAGCGTTGTGGATGCCGATCTCGCGGCCTACGAAGCGGTCTGCCTGATCAATCTCTCCCAGCCGCCCCGTGAATTCTGGGAACGCCTGGAACCCTTCATCGAACAGGGAGGCGGCGTGGCGGTGTTTCTGGGAGCGAATTCGATTGCGGCCACGGGGGCAGGTCGGCGGGGGATCGATCCCCTGGCATATAATTCCGACGCCGCGCAGCGGTGGTTGCCCGCGCAACTGCGGGCCTCGCTGACGTTCTCGCCTGCTCGACAGCTCGAATTCCGCGAATCGTCGCATCCGCTGACGCAACGGCTCGACCGCCTCGGTGTGCTGCCGGAATTGAGCGACATCGACTTCTGGCGCTACTGGCGGGTGGTTCCACAGGAATCAGCCCTGATTTTGGCCCGCTGGAACGACGACGGCCGTTCTCCAGCACTGCTCGTCCGGGAGTTCGGGCGGGGACGGGTCGTGCTGTTCGCCTCTTCCGTCGATTCCACGGCCTGGAACGATTTGCCCCGGCATTGGGCATTTCTCGCGCTGGCCGATCAACTGTTGCAGCTCTTGTCGCGGCAGGCCGCCGCCCCGCATACGCTGCAAGTGGGAGACCCGGTTGTGGTGCCCCTGGCCGAAATCCCCGCTTCCGTCGACGCTCTGCTCCGTCTGCCCGACTTCACGCAGCGGCCGGTGGAGTTTCCCGCCGCGGCGCGAGAGCTCGCCCTCTCGGGCTTGAGGGAAGCCGGGCACTATCAGGTGGTGCCTCAAACTGGTCCGGCGAGCACGTGGTTGGCGGCATTCAGTTTGAATCCCTTGAGCCGCGAAAGCGATCTGCGCCGCCTGGAGCGCGACGACCTGGATGCCCTCTTGGGCGAACAGCGTTATGGTCTGGCCCGCGATCCGCAGCAGCTCACGCGGTCGGTGCAGTCGGGCCGGATCGGTCAGGAAGTGGTCGGCCTGTTGATGGCCGCGTTGTTGGTGATTTTCGCGTGGGAGCAACTGACGGCCGCCTGGTTCTATCAAGCGGATGAACGTTAACTCGGGGGGCGGCGACAGCGCGCTCGGGCGCGACAGCAGCCCGCGTCGGCTCCGTACCAGCTCTGGACGCAACGCGAACGAAGGTTGTGCCTGCCTCTCCATTTGACGCCTTCGGCCTCGCGGTGCCATGCTGTTGAAAACCGTGACTCTCCCCCCAGCACGACAGGTTCCATGCAACTGATGCTCGAACCGCTGTGGCCCTGGCCGCTGGTTGTGCTGGCGGCCCTCGCGCTGTCGGCCTTGGTAACGGTGGCTTATCTGCGGCAGACGCAGACGTTGTCGCCGCCGCGGCGGCGGTTGCTGCTCGCCTTGAAGCTGACGTCCCTGGCCGTGGTGGTGTTCGCCTTGTTTCGACCCGCCATCCTGGTTTCCCAACAGGAAAAAAACACCGGGCAAGTGCTGGTGCTCACCGATGTCAGCCGCAGCATGAACACCGCCGATGCCACGGGAGGACGCACCCGGCTCCAGGCGGCCTTGCACGATTTCGATCAGCACGCCGATCACTGGGCCGCACTGGCAAAACAGCTCGCCATCCGCCGCTTCGAATTCGACCGGGAACTGCGCCCATGGAAAGAGGGGCGGACCGCGGGAGACGGCGATCAAACGGCGCTGGGACAGGCCCTCGAAGACGCGCTCCGGGAAGCACGGCAGCAATCGACAGCGGCCATCCTGTTGCAGTCCGACGGGGCGCAGCGGGCGCTGCCCCCGCATGATGGCGATCCCCTGCTCGCTGCCCGCAAGCTGTCGGAACTCCAGATTCCGGTCTATGCCGTGGGTTACGGTGCCACGGCCCTGTCGAGCAACACCGTCGATCTCGCCGTCCGCGACCTCTTGGTGAATTCCGTCGTGTTCGAAAAGAAACTGGTGCCCCTCAAGGTGCAGTTGCACGCCCAGGGGGCCAGGGGACGGAAAACGCAGTTGCGGGTCCTCGTGGAGGATCGCGGCAGCGTGCCCTTGGGGGAAGCCGCCCCCATGATGCCGGCTCCTCTGTCGCAATCGGCCCGCCCGGTGCAAGAGATCGCATTCCGCGCCGATCAGGACATCGTCCCCGTCGACCTGTCCTTTGTGCCAAACTTCGCCGGAGAACTGAAAATTGCCGTGGAAGCCCTCCCCATCGAGGGGGAAATGCTGACGACCAACAACCGGGTGGAAACCATCATCACGGTTCGACAGGGCGGGCTGCGAGTGGCCTATTTCGACCTGCCCCGCCCCGAACAGCGGATGCTGCGGATCGTCAACACCGAGGAGAAAATCCAGCTCGATTACTTCGACATCCGCGGTGGCCGCTTCCGCTCGCAAACCGTCATCACCCCCGAGTGGTTTGAACGCGGCAAGTACGACGTGTACCTGATCGGCGACGTTCCCGCCGACGTGTTTGGACCGAAACTGCTGGAGATGCTCGCCGAGCGCGTTCGCGAAGGGGCCGGTTTCATGATGCTGGGAGGCTTGCAGAATTTCAGCGCCGGCGGCTATGCCTCCACTCCCGTGGGCGATTTGCTCCCCGTCGTCCTGGCACCCGCGGGACCGTCAACAACGCCGTCGCTCCAGGGCCAGCTTGTCGGCCCGCAACCCATGGTGCCCACCGAGCTGGGGTTGAAGCGTTTCGTGATGCAATTGGCTCCAGCCGAAAAGAACCGCGCCCGCTGGGAAACCCTGGCCCCCCTCGTGGGGGCCACGCGGCTGGTCCCCAAGCATGAGTTGGTGGAAGTCTGGGCGCAAACGCGGGACGGTTCGCCGTTGCTGCTGGCCGCCGAGGTTGGAAAGGCCCGCGTGGTGGCCTTTGGCGGAGACACCACGTACCAATGGGTCTTGCACGGTCAGGGGGAAGAACACCAGCGATTCTGGCGGCAAATGATTTTATGGCTGGCGCGCAAGGAGGCCGACGCCGGGCAGGAGGTGTGGGTCCGCGTCGATCCCCGGAATTACGCCCCCGGCGCGACGGTGTCCCTGGAATGCGGCGCGCGCGATCCGTTGGGACGGCCCCTGAACGGTGCGACCTTCCGCATCGACGTGACCGGGCCGGATGGAAAAACCGTCTCCCCCACGCCTCGGGAAACTCCCGGTGGAGCGGCGGCCGACTTTACTCAAACCGTGTTGCCCGGCGATTACTGGGTCCGCGTTTCGGCGACAAAAAACGGCCAGGTGCTCGGTTTGGGGGCCGTGACGCGGTTCATTGTTGATCAACGCGACTTGGAACTCGATCAGCCCAACGCCGACTACGATCTGCTGCGCAAGATCGCCGAGATCACCGGTGGCCAACTGCTGCAATCGGAGAACCTGGCCGGCTTTCTGCAACGCCTGGCGAACCTCGAGCGGGAAGACCTCAGCCGCGTCACCGTCATCTCGCTGTGGGACAACCCCTGGGTGCTGCTGCTATTCGTTGGCCTGCTCACCGCCGAATGGGCATTCCGCCGCAAGTGGGGCCTGGCGTAGCGGCACGCGCCGTCCCCGCGCACCCCTTGCGGAGCGTTCGCCTCGCTCCACCGGGCCGCAGCCGCGCCCGGAAGTTCACCCCAGACCGTGCGGCTCAGCGGAAAGAGTTGGTCCGCCGATCAGGCGAAAAGCTGGTCCACCGGCCGGCCGCCATCCACGATCTTCATGGGGCGTCCCAAGGGGCTCATGTTCTCCTTCGCGGGGTCGACGCCCAACGATTTGCAGATCGAGCAGAACAAGTCGGGCACGGTCACCGGATCGTGGAGCACGGCGGTGCCATCGTTGGTCGAGGCACCAATTACTTGTCCCCCGCGCACGCCCCCCCCAGCCAGCACGGCGCTAAACACCCGCGGATAGTGGTCGCGACCGCCCCGCGGATTGATCCGTGGCGTGCGGCCAAATTCTCCCATCCAGGCGACCAAGGTGGTCTCGAGCAGGCCCCGCTCCTTCAGGTCGTTGATGAGTGCCGCCAGTGCCGGGTCCACCTGGCCGGAAAGTTCGGGTACGCGTGTAAAGTTGTCTTGGTGCGTGTCCCAGTTGCCGTGCTGCACCTCGACGAATGTGACCCCCGCTTCCACCAGTCGCCGCGCCAGCAGGCATCCCAATCCGAAGCTGTTGTTGCCGTACTTCTGTTTGACGGCGGCCGGCTCCTGGCTGAGGTCGAACGCTTTGGTGTTGGGGCTGAGGACCAGCTTGGCGGCCTTGTCGTAAATGCGGCGATGGTTGTCGACCACCACTTCTCCCCCGCGCTGGGCGAATTCTTCCTCGATCCGGCCCAACAACGCCAGCCGCCGCCGATAGCGGGCCTCGCTCGTGCCGGTGGCCACATTCTCCGGCAAGCGATTGGGATCGGCGACGTGGAAGGGTTCGTAATCCACCCCCAAAAAGCCGGCCCCCATGCCGGAGACCCCCGCGCCGCCGCGGCCGCCGCCAATTGTCACCACCGCCGGCACATCCAGGTCTTTGGGACCGATCTCGCGGGCGATGTTCGACCCCAGTGACGGATGCTTCACACTCCCCGAGGGGATGTAGCCGGTATGCAATTGATAGGTCGCCCGGTCGTGCTGGCCTTCCTTGTTCGTCAGCGAACGCACGATGGCCAGTTCCCCCAGGACTTTGGCGGTTTCGTGCCAAGGCGCCGCGATGTGAATGCCCGGCACCGCCGTGTCGATGGCTTGCGTGTCCCCGCCGTTTTCCGTCCCCGGTTTCGGGTCGAACGTATCCAGATGGCTAGGCCCCCCCTGCATCCATAACAGGATGAACGACCGCCCCCGCTTGCGCAGTTCGTCGGCCCGCACGGTAATGAGGTCGCGGAAACTCAGCGTGCCGGCGGCCAGCGCCGCCGCCGAGACCGCATGCACAAACCCGCGGCGTGACACGCCCTGCCGGTTGATTCGCACGTGCTCCTGCCATGACGTGAACATGAGACAAGACCCTGTTCGAGTGTGCTAAGTTTCTGCCGAATCGTTTACAGCGTTCTCCGCGAGGTTCTCCGCCAGATTCTCAGATTCTCTGCGACGTTTTCCGCGGCATCTTCCGCGACCGCTGCGGCTGTCCCGCCATCACTGCGGCTGTCTTTGCGGCGGCTGGATTCAGTCGGCGGCGTCCGGCAAGATGTCTTTCAATGCAACCGTTGCCTCCGATCGTCACCGTTTGGATAAAAACTCGCTGGAGTTGATCAGGCTCCACAACAGGTCTTCAAAGGCTTCGCTGCGGTTGCCGACATCCCGCAAATGCTGCTGACACAACTGCAATTCGCGGTCGGAGGGTTCGCGCGCGAGGGCTAGCAAGTACACCTCGCAGATCGCATCCTGATCGTCTGTGTGCGACCGCAGAATGTGCGCCAGGCGGGTGTTGCCCGTCCCGGAAATCGCCGAGCGGAAAGCGGGAGAATTCATCATCGTCAGCGCCTGCTGCACATTCCCCGTGATGTCTTCTTGAGGCGTGGAGGGGTCGAAGGTGAAGACGGTGTGGAACTGGTTGCGCGGCGAAAACATCCGCGCGAACGGCTGTTCCATCTGGCCCGCGCCGGCGGCCGGCGTCCGCTCTTCAAATCCCAGAATTTTCACCAGGGCGCTGAACAGTTGATCGGCCCTCAACCGCGTGGGAGTTTGCGCGGCAAAGGGCAAGGCCCCTTCCGAAACGGGTTTGGGACGAACCTGCCGCTGATACGCTTGGGTATTCGCCACCGTGCGGATCAACCATTTCAGGTCGTACCCATGGGCGACAAAGCCTTCCGCCAAACGATCGAGCACTTGGGGGAACCGCGGCGTGCGGGTGGGACCAAGGTCGTCCACCGGCATGTAAAAGCCTTCTCCGAGCATTTCATGCCACACGCGATTAATGACGGCCCGGGCGAACCACGGATTGTCGGGACTGGTAAAGGCCTTGGCGACCGCCGCGCGGCGCTCCGCGTCCGGCAACCCTGGTCCCGGAGATGATTGATCCACGAAGAATTTCGGATGAATCGGCGTGCCCCGCGAACTGGGATCGTTCAGGTCGGGCATGTAATACTCGGCCGAGGCCCGACCCTGCTGGGGCGGCGGCGGAAGTTGCTTCAGTTCGTCGCGGCTCATGGCCCCGTCTTTGTCGTTGTCACCAGTGCGCAGCATCAATTCGAAAATTCGCGCGAATGGTCCGCCGTTTCCCGGACCGTTCTCGGCCTCCTGCTTGGTAATCTTGCCGTCCCGGTTGCGGTCATAAGTCAGCAGGAGCCGCTCCGGATCGCGGAACAGATCGGGACCGGCGGGCATTGCGCCGCGGCGACCGGGCGGAAAGTTGACCGACACCACCTCGAAGCCGCGCTGCATCCCGTCCATGACAATCGGCCGCAGCGCCACCCGGGGGAAGTACGCCGCCAGTTCGTGAAATTGCTGCCGCTTCCAAATGTCCGACGGATGGTCGTGGCAGTTCGCGCACTGCATCTGAATGCCCAGGAAAATGCGACAGGCTTCCGCGGCGACTTCCGCCGCCTGCGCGTCGTGGGCCAGAAACAACGCCGTGGCGCCGTTTTCCTGCACGTTGCCGCTCGCCGTCAGCAGATCGGTGACGATCGCGTCCCAGCCGCGATTCCGATGGAGTTGCTCCGCCATCCAGGCTTCAAACGTGCCCTGTCCAATCCGGCCGCGCAGGCTTGTGGCATTCAGAAACACCACGTCCCGCCAGTAGCGCGCCCAGTTGCGGCCGTACTCTGGCGATTCGAGCAGTTGCTCGATGAGCCGCGAGCGCTTGCGCGGATCGGGATTCAGACCGAACAGCGCGACGTCTTGCGGCGACGGCGGCTGGCCGATGATGTCGAACGACACCCGCCGGATGAAGTCTTCGTCGTTGGCCAGGGGCGCCACCGGCACCGCACCTTTGTCCAATTCTTCGACAATCAGACGGTCGACTGCCTCGGCCGTGGCCTCGGGAGTGGGAACCGACTTGTCAGCGGCCAGCACCGGCAACGGCAACGACCACCCCATCCCCCAACCGCACACTCCCACGAGACAAACCATCCAGCGTCTTCGCATCACCCACCTCACTTCTGGATTGACCCGCCTCGCTTCAGGGGGCCGGTGTACCGCCACGAGGGATTGTGACAGCCTCTGGCACCGTCATCCTGGTTCGCCCGCCGAGCAGTCCCCCTCCGAGAACGCGCCCACTCACCTCATCCTAGCGACAATTAACCCCTTTCCCGAGATCAAAGTTTCGCGGATTCTGCGGCCCGCGGCGTCGCCCCGACGCCTTCGACCTGAAGCATGCGAAACGAGAGCATCTGGCGGTGCAACCTGGCGAACACCTCACCGACGAGAGGCAGCGGACTTCGCCAGGACTACTCTCGTGGTTTGGTTCCCAGCCCGCGGCCGGCACAACCCATCCGCGGCAAAGATTGAGCAGATCGCAACTCATCGGTTCAAACCGGATGGTTGACCACTCCCGCCCGGTGGCATAGAGTTCATCATCGACTGGATCCGCCTTCCCGCTGGTTCAAGAGTGGCAACATCCGTTCCAGCAATGAGTTCCAACGATTCCAGCGCTGCCCACGGGGGTACCCCCATCTTTGTTTGAAGGACGCAACGAACCCCATGCCCCATCCCGATGCGCAGCCGCCCGAAACCGATCCCGCCGATAATCCCGGTCGCAAAACCCCCGGCCATCGGCGCCCGGAACGGGGCGGCTCAGGAAACCTGTTCTGGTACCTGATGATCGGCTTTGTTTTGGCGGCGTTGGTGTTCGGCTTTGGCACCCGTTCCCAGCGTGGCGAAACTCTGGCAGTCAGCGAGTTTTACACCCGGCTGAAAGCCGGCACGTTCAACGCGGCCAATGTGCACGAGTTGATCATTGGGCCTTCCCGCATCACGTTTCAGGATGCGCCCAGCGGCTCGAAATCGTCTCCCAAAACGTTCATCGTGCCCATGACCGGAGTGTCTTCCGACTTCCGGCATGAGATCGAAACCCTGCTGCTCCAGAGCGGCATCGCCAAATGGGGAGCGGAAGACCCCACTCCGGAATGGATTCCCACCGTCATCTCCATGCTGGTGGTGATTGGTTTCGGCGTGGCGCTGATGTTGTTTCTGGCTCGCCGCCTCGGCGGACCGGGGGCTGCCATCTCCTTCGGACGCAGCCGCGGCCGATTGTACGCGCAGGAAGACCTGGGCGTCACGTTCAACGATGTCGCCGGCATCGACGAAGCCGTCGAGGAACTCCGGGAAATCGTCGAATTCCTGCGGAATCCCAGCAAGTACCAGGCGCTGGGAGGCCGCATTCCCCGCGGCGTTTTGCTGGTCGGTCCGCCGGGCACCGGCAAAACGTTGCTCGCCAAAGCCGTCGCCGGAGAAGCCGGCGTGCCGTTCTTCGGTCTCTCCGGCTCGGACTTCGTGGAGATGTTCGTGGGCGTGGGCGCGGCCCGCGTGCGCGACATGTTCCAGCAGGCGGCTCAGCGCTCTCCCAGCATCATCTTCATCGATGAACTCGACGCCCTGGGAAAAGTCCGTGGGAGCGGCATGCCGGGCGGCCACGACGAGCGCGAGCAAACGCTCAACGCCCTGCTCGTCGAAATGGACGGCTTTTCATCCGATCAAAGCGTGATTGTGATGGGCGCCACCAACCGCCCCGAAACGCTCGATCCCGCCCTGATGCGGCCCGGCCGGTTCGACCGCCATGTGCTGGTCGATCGGCCGGACATCAAGGGCCGCGAAGCCATCCTCAAAGTGCATGCGGGCAAGGTCAAGATGGACGACGACGTCGACCTGCGCCGCCTGGCCAAGCTCACACCCGGGTTTGTCGGTGCCGATCTGGCCAATCTGGTCAACGAAGCCGCCTTGCTGGCCGCCCGCAACGACAAAACCAAGGTCACCATGGCCGAGTTCGAGGAAGCCATCGAGCGGGTGGTCGCCGGCCTGGAAAAACAGACCCGCATCATTCCCGACGAGGAAAAACAGCGCGTCGCCTACCACGAAATTGGCCACGCCTTGGTCGCGTGCACCCTGCCGCACGTCGACCCCGTGCATAAGGTCTCGATCATTCCCCGCGGCCTGGGCGCGCTGGGCTACACCTTGCAACGGCCCGAGGAAGACCGCCAGCTCATCACCAAAACCGAACTGCAAAACCGCATTTGCGTCCTGCTGGGCGGCATCGCCGCCGAGGAAATCGTCTACCAGGAAAACTCCACCGGCGCCTCCAACGATCTCCAGCGGGCCACCGAGCTGGCGCGGCGGATGATCACCGAGTTCGGCATGAGCCCCAAGCTGGGTCGCGTGCATTACAGCGAGGTCACCCGCTCGCCGTTCCTCGGCACGATTTCCGGGTCGGGAGAGTACGTGCACAGCGAGGAAACCATTCGCGAGATCGACCTGGAAATCAAGCGGATCATCGACTCGGCCTACGACACAGCCTACCAGATTCTCACCAATCGCCGGGCCGCCATGGAACACCTCACCCGGGTGCTGCTCGACATCGAGGTCATGGATTCCGAGCAATTGCTGCGAATTCTCGAGCAGTATAAGACAGGTCCTCAGTTGGCGCCGGGAACGTTGGCTCACGGGGCGTCGGCCAGCCACATGAGCGAGCCTCCAGCGCGGGAAGCCGATGCCGCGTCGGCCGGCTATTGAGGGCTGCCGGAAAGCAGTTGCCTCCCCGCCCCTCGCCCTGGGACTTGCCCTTGCGGCGGACTGCTTCCCCATAGTGGAACCGGTTGTCTTCCCCGGAGTGGAACCGGTTGTCTTCCCTGTAGTGGAACCGGTTGTCGCGACCCGGCTGGAAGGCACCACGTCGCGCATCGTCCGGGGCCGGCGGAATGTTTCCGGGGAACACGCCCGCACCGAGCGGCGTGAACTGGCGACGGCAGCCAGCGGGACAGGGGGCCAACCCGCGGAGGGCATGCGGCGCGACTCTGCAAACACGTCGACCCCCGGCGGCGGTACCGGGGGTCAACGCATTCGCGACAGACAGGGAAGGAACTCGTCGTGACGTCAGCACTCCCTCAGCCGATCACGGCAGGAACGGGTTGCCAGGATCGTTGAAGTAGTTCTCCGGGAAGTCGGGATTGGGGAAGGCCGGATCCGGTCCACCGTTCGGCGGGGGACCAAACCGCAGGTAGAAGTTGCCGGCGGAGAACTCGTTCGACAGGATCTGCCCCGCCCAGAAGTTGGTGGTGTCCACGCTCTGGCCGTTGATATCGGGCACACCGTTGTCCAACTGGAACATCTGCACCGCGCGAGGACCGGGTCCCTTGCCGCTGGGCGACGCTCCATCCGAAAGAGGATAGATGGCGGCCTGTTGCGGGAAGAAGGTGAACGGTGCGGAGAGTTCGGAACCGCTGTTGTTGTTGAACCGCAAGTCCATTTGCGCCGTGTGATCGAGGAAGATCACGTCTTCGGTGGGCGCTCCGTTGGGTTGCGATTGAGGCGGCGTCTCGAAGATGCGGGCCGGGATGCCGCCCACGGCCAGGTCGGGCCGCGTCTGGTATTGGATGAACGATTCGAACCGCACGTCCGCGAGGTGGTTGCCGGTGAACGTGTTGCCATTGCCGCTGCCGAAGGCGCCGCCGAAGTCGAGCGACAGATACGAATCGGTGCTCACGCGGACGAACACGCCTTCGCCCACCCCGGGAATGCGGCCGCCGTTGAAGCGCACCGTGTTGTTCGTGAACACCATGTTGGTGTTGGCATCCGTGCTGATGTCGAGATACGAATCGAGCACGACCCCCGGCTGATTGAACCCGCCGTTGAAGATGAACGGCGAGTCAAGCCCGACGTTGTCGGGATCATACGGGAACGGCGGCGTCGTCGGCTGCGGGTCCTGGAAGTCGACGCGGGCGAAGTCCTGGGCCCCCGCGTTCGACTGGAAGAACACCCCGTGCAAGCCGTTGCCCTGGATGAGGTTGTTGTCGATGATGAACGTGTTGGCGAAGTCGCGCTGGTTGGTCAGGAAGTTGATGTTCTGACCAAAACGTCCCGTGAGGTCGATGTTGATGCCGTTGTTCAGGTTCTGCTCGATGCGGCTGTTCGCCACGGTCACGTTCAACTGCGGCGCTGGCCCAATGCTGTCGAGGAAGATGTCGGTGTCGAAGCTCACGCCGCCAGCCGCCCCAGCGGTCAGTTCCGTCATCAGGAAGTCGTTGGCTGCGCCGCCGATGGTGGTACCCACCGGCATGATGTACGCCTGATCGCCGACGCCGAAGAAGTTCAGCCCGTGGTCGCCGTTGTTGCTGGCATCGACATTGTCGATGACCACGTTGGCCTGCGAGTTGGGAAGCACCACCGTCGAGGCGTTGACGATCGTCACCGGCCCGACGGCTCCCAGCTGGAATCGATCCGTATAGTTGGGCGTGATAGCGAAGTTCGTCGAGCTGAAGAGGATGCCGCCGTACACCAGAACGCCATTGCCGGCGTTGCCGTTGCCAATCGTATCGGTCATGTTCTCGTCGCCGGTCACCACATCGAGCACCGTCAGGTCGCCCACGGCGAGAATCGGCTGGGATGCCGGCTGGGTGATCTGCCAGGCCACGCCCAAGCTGTCGGGCGGGAAGAAGAACTGCGCGATGGTGTTGGCGCCGTTGGTGTCGTCGTTGTCGTTGGCGGCGTCACCCACGTTGAACTCGATGCCGTGACCATTCACGCCCGTAAGGCGCCCGTTCCGCTGGATCCAGGTGCGCGGTGCGGCCGGGTTCACGGTATTCGACTGCACCAGAATGTCGAGGTTGCCATAAATCACCGAGCCTTGGATGCCGTCGTCTCCGTTGTTCTGAATCAGCGTTTGGCGGCTGTTGGAGTTGATTTCCACCAAGGCGTCGGGAACGCTGGAGTTCAAGCCCTGGACGAAGACGCGCATGCCATCCAGGGCGTTTTCGTTCAACGTCACCCCGTCGAACGTGGACCGCTCGCCCGTCACGCGATCGCCGTAGGAGCTGTGCATGCCGGCGAACGACCGCACGCCATCCCCCTGGTTGCGGCTGAAGCTGGTGGCTGTGGCATTCACGACCAGGAAGGCATCGGAAAAGGTCGCCGTTTCTAACCCGTTGCCCCGATTGGGAGCCGCGGCCCCCAAGGTGCCGTTGGCGTCCACCGTGCTGTCCGCCAGCACCAGGCGGGACGCCGGAGCCAGACTGGTCGAGGTATCGAACAGGGGCGTGTTGGGATCATTGGTGGCGCTGCCGGAGACGTAGAACTGAATGCCGTCGTCCCCGTTGCCCGTGACCGTGGCGTTCAACACCCGGGCCAACAACAACGAGGCCGCGTCGCGATCGAACACCAGGCCGTCCCCGCCGTTGTTGCTGAACGACAGGCCATCCAGGTCCACCAGCGCCAGACCGGCTTCATCGGTGCTCACCGAGAAGCCATCCCCGGCGTTGTTGTCGAAACCTTGAGTCCCCAACGTCGGATCGTTGAACAGCGTGATGACGAAGGTGCTGTTGCCGCGGACATCGGCATTGAAGCCGTCAGCCCCGGCGTTGGTGGCCACGAACTGGTCCAGCGTCAGGTTGACGATCGCCTGATCGGTGGTGAAGACCGAAATGTTGTTGCCGCCCGAGTTGGTAAACGTGTCGTTCTGGCTGTCGACGGTGACGCGCGCGCTGCCCCCGGCGGAGATGCTCATGCCGCTCTGCACATTGCGATCAAACGTATTGCCGTCCATGGTGACGGTGACGTCCCCCACCACGGAGCCGTACGCTTCGATCTGCAAACCATTGGTGTTGTTCTGGTTGACCTCGTTGTTCAGCAGGGTGACGTCGATGGTCGACGACCCGTCGCGGCGGATGCGGATGCCCCCGCCGTTGTTGCTGACCTGGTTGTTCTGAATCGTCAGATTGCTGATCTGGCCGAGCGCATTGGCTTGCACGTTGATGCCGAAGCCGGAGTTGCCGGTAATCGTGTTGTTCTGGATGGTGGAGTTGGTGAGCTGGGCCGCGCCGCCGACATTGATGCGGATGCCGTCTTGAGTCCCCACCACGGCACTGGGCTGATTCGTCACCGTGCCGCCGCGAGCGAAGAAGACGTACCGGCCGTCGAGCGGGCTGTTGAGGCTGTTGTTGATCAGGCTGGTGGCGGCCGGGCCGCTATCGAGGAATGCGCCGTTGATTCCCGAGCCGGGCAACTCGAAGTCGGCGGCGGCACCATTGGTGTAGCCCACACGTGCCGCGGCACCCCCCAATCCAAACGGGTTGGCGCCGCTCGCCTCGCCAGCCTCCCAGAGGATTTGTTCGTAGTTGAACTCGATGTCGAAGTCGCCGGGAGCGATGTCGGAACGATCGACGAGGACCATTTGGAAGGTGTTTGTCGGCAGCCCTTGGTTGGTCCCCAGCACGCTGTTGTGACGCACGTCGATCCAGTTCACGCCGAAGGCCGGCCGGCCATTCACCGTGCCCGTGCCGTAGGTGACCTCATTCCCCAACCGGGTGTCGACGTCGGCGAAGAATGGAGCAATCATGGGCAACGGCGTTCCCGCGATCGTGGCGGGTGGGAACGTCGCCAGCGGCAACCCGAAGGAGACATTGCCGTTGTTGTTCACGAACAGGTCGGTGAACGAGGTGCCGAAGTAATTCAGCAGAAAGCCCACGGGCACCAAACCGGTCGAGCCGTTGTCGTTGCCGGCCAGCACGAACTGGTCGAAACCGCTGCGAAGAATGGTGCCGCCTGGCAAAAGGATTTCGTAGGCGATGATGTTGTTCTCGATGTTCGTGCTGGTGACGTTGTTGCCCGACAAGTCGAAGAAGATCCCCGCGCTCGGGTGGGCGAAAAATGTGTTGCCGTCGACGGCGTTCGGACCGCCGATGATCATCAACCCGTTACCCCCCTGAGCCACATACCGCAGGCCGACGTCCCCATTCTGACTCCCGGTAACCGTGGGATCGCCGAAGAGGTTCCCGGTCACGTTGAAGCTGACAAGCGACTGCACGGCGTTGATTTCCAGGCCATCGCCGCCGTTGGCGAGAAACTGGTTGGCGGTCACCGAACCGCCGACGAACCCGCTGGTGTTGAGGAAATCGAGCGTGCTGTTGCTGGCGGTGATCCGCACGCCGTCGTTGAAGTTGTTCGCGAAGACGTTGTTGATGATCAACCCTTGAATGGTGCTGTTGGCGTTGGCATCCATTTCCAGGCCGTTGTCGGCGTTGGCCCGCACCTGGTTGGCATCCAGGTACACGGTGATCACGCTGCCGGCGTCGGCGTTGATGTCGATGCCGTCGCCGCCATTGGAGGTCGTCCCCGTGAGCGTGCCGTTGTTCACGATGCCGTCGTTGGAGAAGTCGCCGTCCCCGTCCAGACTGTCGGGTTGGGTTGAATCGGGCACGCCGTCGCTGTCGGTGTCGACCAGCAGGCCATCGAGATCGACGTCCAAAGCCGGGTTGTTGGTGATCAGCAGGTCGAGCGGGGCCGCACCGGCATTGCCGATGAAAATGCCGTCGTTGCTGTTGCCGCGGATGATGTTCCGGTCGATGACCGACTGCATGTTGTTGGCGGCCAGTCCGCTCAGGTTCTGCAGGCGGATGCCGTTAAGCCCGTTGGCGATCACGTTGCGGTTGATGTTGACCATCTGGTTGTTGGTGCCCACGATGCCGCTGCCCGTCGCGCTGCCGTTGATCGTGAAGCCCGAAACCTCCACGTGCATCGCCCCGTTGGCGAAGGTGACCACGTTGCCGCCCGAGCTGTTGGTCAACACCGGCAAGGCCGCCAGCGACTGATCGGTGGCCGGCAGCACGAAGACCTGGTTCGGCTGCTGGACCACCTGGAAGGTATGGGCCAGACTGGTCGACAGCAGCCGCTGTCCGGTGAGCAGCGTCACGCCGTCATTCAGATTGATGGACGAATTATCCGTGCGCGGACGGACCGAAATGATGTCCACTTCCGACTTCACGTCGAACGGCAAGGTGTCGAACTGCGCGAGGAGGTTGTACGGGTTTTCGATCGTCCCATCCCCCTGCGCCACCCCCGTCGGCCCATTGGGATCGACATGCACAATGAAGTACGGCAGGCCGTCCCGGGGATTGAGGGCGGCTTCCTGTTCAAACTTGATTTCCCGTTCCACCGTGACGCGGTAGTTGCGGATCACGTTCTGCGTCAAACGGTGCCGCACCGGCAGCGGCCGCAGCCACCGGCCCGGCTTGCCGTCCGGCAGCGTCATGGCGATCTGAATCTGGGCGTTCGTGCCGAAGGCATGATCATCCGTCATCTGCACGCCGATCGTGGCGTCTTCATTCACCTGCCAGGTCAACCGGCCGCTCACCCCCGTGAAGTCGGCGTCGCTGCTACTGCTGGTGTAGAAATAGAAGCCCACATACCCGCCGAGGCCGTAGCGCCCCAGCAACGGCATGGGTCCGCCGATTTCGGTGTCGAACCCGGTAAAAGCGGTTTCCAGCTCGTTGGCCCGCGTGAGGAGCAAGCGATGGCCGACGAAGCGGTTTTCGCCCGTCAACCCGCTGGAAATCAAATTCTGGTCCTGGCCCACCGGCACATAGCCGTTGATCCGCATGTCGAAGTAGCGTCCCAACGACTCAAAGCTGAGACCGATCTGGTTGTAGGAGCGAATGTGCCCCGCGTCGAAGTCGTACCAGGCGGACAAACCGATCACGCGGTCGATGTCGGACATGTAATACCGCCAGCCGACGCCAACGTTCGCCCCCCCGCGACCGTCGTAACTCACCATGCCGCGACCATCGACGAACACCACCGCATCGTCATCGATGAAGTACGGCAGAAACGCACCAACGTTCGTGTACCCTTCCTGGTAGCCGTACAACACGCCCCCCCGGGCGTCGAAATACACGCGGGGATTGAAGATGTTGTCCACCGGAGTGACTTGGAACCATCCCGGATCCTGCCCCGGAGCGGGAACCGGCACCTGCTCGGCCACTGGCGGCAACGGCCCCGGGAGGTCACTGACGCGGGCAGTGCCGCCGTCTTCCTGCGCCTGCACCACGCCCATCAGGAGCGTGCAGACCCAAAGGCCCAACAAACACTGCTTCGCCATGCGTTTCATCGGATGCTCCAGCGTCCTGCTGAGTCGAGCTTCGCAGCGATGTCACCCCACCCGGAGGCATGTCAATCTCGGCCGTCAAGGCAGACCGTAACGGTATTTCCGCCTTGGACGGTTATCTGGGATTTTCGGATAGCGACAGCCGCGAAGTTGAGGGAATCAGCCCGCAAAAGCGGCACTTTCGCTACATTCGGCAAGGGTTGCGCCGTCACTTCCCGCCGCCTGGCTTGCTCAAAGCCCGCAGTCCTTGCCGGGAGATGCGCCCGAGACCCGCAAAATGTGCCGGAACCGCGCTAGTCGTTCTCGCCCCGACTCGTTCTCGCACCGGCGTCGGTCAACCTGATCCGACCATTCGGAACGGAGTCTTCCGCTAGACAGCGGAGAAGCAAAATTTGCGTGCTCCGTCCCACCCGCGCCAAAGACCCTTCGAAATCTCCCGGGGGCTTCCCACCTGGGGGCAACTCCGCGGGGACCGTTTCGGAAGGACAGCTCAACGTTCAAGGAGCGGCAAAACCGGCCGCCACCAAGGCCGAGTGGTAGTCCTCCGGCCGATTCAAATTGAGCAGGGTCTCGAGCCGCGGATCGACACACCGCAACTCGTCGACAGGCACTTCCCGTGTGGCCACGGCGGCAAACAAGGCCCGAGGACGCAATTCGCCGGCGGCCAGCAACCGCTCGATCGCGGGCAGTACCCGCGGTCGATACACGGCCGCCAGCGGATGGTGAAAGTCCCCCTCCGTGGGTACGGCGATGTCATAATCTTCCAGCAACGTGAACAGGTGGCGGGCAAAGGCTGGAACAAGCAGGGGCACATCGCACGCCGTGGCATACACGGCGTCGAGTTGTCCGCCGATCAAGCGCAGTCCGGCAGCCAGACCTTCCAGCGGTCCCCGGCCCGGCCGCGCGTCCCGCGCTACGGCGATGTCTCCGGGCAGCGGCGGCAAATTCTGCTGGGCGGCCGCCACGACCACGATGTGTTCCGGTTTCACCACCTCGCTGATCAGTCGCACCACCCGCTGCAACATCAACTCCGGTCCGAAGGGGAGCGTGGCTTTGTCTCGCCCCATGCGCGAGGACCGACCTCCGCACAATACGATGGCTCCGTGGCGCATGCTGGTGCTTTCTGCCGTGAATGCCCCAACGGTTCGCCCCTGGAATCCCGCGAGCCCACAAGCGGCCGAGGATGGCACCAGGGAAAAGGCGGCGGACGTGATGGGCGGAATTCCCGCGTTGTCCGCTCGTGCCAGGATTTCGTGCATCGCTCGGACGTGGACGTCCGCCGGGCGGCCGTCGACACGGTCGTACCGCACCGGACGACGCGCGGCCATCGGCGGCGCGCACCGATCGCGGGGCTTCCCCATCAAATCACAATTTGGCCCGGCGGCTGCAATTGTGCCAGACCCAGTGCTTCGCTCAGGGCGCCGCAACTGGCTTTACGTTCGCGCGGAGGGACACTCAGTCCGTGCGCGGGGGCATGCAACTCCCACACGCCGGAAAAGCCGAAATGGGTCAATTGGCTCAGCGAATGGTTCCAGCCAGCCGCTTGGGCAGCCGTCCTGCCGCCTGTCGCTTCGACTTCCGACCACATGATCCAGATCCGCGGGGCGATGCACCGCCAGCGTTCCAGGTCCGAAGCGGCGCACGGCAGCGGACAGGCCAGGCCGATCTGCGGACAATCGACGTGGCCGATGAGTTCGAGCGCGTCTTCAACATCATGGAGCAACGACCAGCTTGCCCGCGGCGGTGGCGGAGCCACCAACACGGCGAGTCGAACCTGCTGTGCCGTGGCAGCCTCGGCCAGTTCCTGAAGTCCGGCAATCACGGTCCGCCGGGCGTGACGGAGGGTATGGCCGGCCCGACCGCCCGGCGCGATAATCAGCGTCTCCGCGGCGAGTTCCGCCGCCTCGGCGATGGCCTGTCGGCCATCCTCCACGGCTTCGCGATACGAAAAATTCGCCGAGCCGGTGAAGCCCCCCGCCCAACACAAGGACGAAACCGCGACCTGATGCGACTGCAACGAACGGATCAACGCCGCCGAGCCATACTTCCACAATGTTTTGCGGAACAAACCCACACGCTGCCAGTGCTGATACCGGGCTGCCGCCAGTTGCTCGCACCAGGCCAACCCTGGGAGTGCGAGCTGGTGCAGCGCCGTCCTCACGCCCGCCGGCAGCGGCGCGGCGGAGGTCGCGACTAACCGATCGGAATGGCAGTCCGAAGAGTCGCCCATCGGTAATGCGGACAAGGTGTCAGATCCTTCTTCGCACCGGCAGGGGCAGCCGATGATCGAAAAATCCCCGCGCGAGCCATTGGTTCGCACGGATCGGCCCGACGCGCTCGCGGCCGGTTATTGTGCCGCGAGCACAACATTCTTCCAAGAGCAGTTCGGCCGTGCCGACTCACCCGCGCGTGGTGATTTTCACGTCGGGTCGATCGGCCACATTGACCCACACGTGGACGTGCGGCGAACCGCGATAGTGCCACACGAACGAAGGCCCCTCGATCCGCCACACGTCCCAGACTTTGTCATCGCCGATGTCTCCTTCCTGATAGAAGGCGATGTGACAGGCATCCAGCCCACCCTGCGTGTGCAGGCACCGCAGGACCTCGTCCCTGTCGGTCGTGCGGTACGGTTCAATGAGCGTCGACAAAATATCCTGCGCAAACTGCTTTTGATCGGCCGACAATTCGCGAATGGGCAAGCCGGGCAAATCCGCCGAGGCACCGCGGAAGTGCACGTCCTTCTCGGGGGGCATCTTCGGGAGCAACGCCCGCTCCCGCTGCTTGCCGTCCAGCATCGTGTACAACGAGTTGGCCTTCAGCGCCTGGTGCCAATAGACGTTTCCAGGATGATCGGCCGGTTCGTTGAAACCTTGGGCGGCATGTCCGTAAAAGATCGGCCCACCAAACGCCACGTGCTCCACGCTGTCGCCATCGCAGCGGATGGTTAGATGCCGGCCAGTCATCACGAATTCGAACTTGCCGCTGCCGGGCTGGCCGAACAGGGCGATGGATTGCTCCTTGCCATAGCCGCCGGCATCGTCCTGCAACTGCTTCTTGATGCGGTCTTTCCAGTCGGGGTTGTAAAGCCCCCAATAAATCGCCTCGATCAGTTCCTGCTGGTCCGTGGTGAAGAAGCCGCTGTTGAGCTTGATGCCCGTGATCTGCCAGTTGTTCGACACGTGCATCCGCAACAGACCGCGATCGTCGACGTAGTCCCAATCGAAGCAGATCTCTTCTTTCTGGGCCGGCGTGAGGCTGTCGTACAGGGTCTTGACGAGCGATTCCGACCTGGCCGCAGGTTCGGGCGCGGCCACTGCGGCCCGCGGACCCACCGCAATCGCGGCGGCCGAGGCACTCACGGCCTGGACAAACTGACGACGGGTAACCACCGGCACGTCACGGCGATCACAATCTGGACAGTCATTCATGGGACGCCTCCCGAGGGGAATTCACGAACTTGGAGACGCCGTCAGTATGCGCCGCAGCCGTCGCCTCTGCAATCGCCTCCACACGAATCAACACCGCCACGAACACAACGGCTCGCGCCGAGTCGTCCCTGGCTTCCGCACCTCGACAACTATCCTTCGCGGGGCACACGCGTCCGAGAGCCGCCCTCCGTGCGTCAGAAGAAGCCCAACTGGTCTCGCGCTTCGTCCGTCATGCGATCGGGGGTCCATGGGGGGGACATCACCAGCTTGATTTGCGCTTCCCGAACGCCAGGCAACCGTTCCAGCACCGTCTTGGCTTGATGAATGATTTGCGGGCCAGCCGGACAGGCCGGACTGGTCAGCGTCATTTCAACCAGCACCTTGCCCTCGGCGTGCGTAATCGAATACACCAACCCCAAGTCGATGACGTTAATGAACAACTCGGGGTCGACCACTTGCCGCAGCGCCTCGAGAATCGCCTGGTCGTCCACTTCCATGGCCGCCGATTCCGCGTTCTCCGCCGCCGCTGCCGACGAGTCCGTGGTGCTCGCGACGGTGCTGCTGTTCGCGGTCGTGTTTTCCGCGGCGGAACCTGCTTCCGTCCTCGCGGACGTGGAGGTTCCCGCCGGAGCCGTACTCACATACACGCCTTCGGCGTCCCAGCGGACGGCGAAGGTTCGCACGGGTTGTGTCGCCGGCATGCACAACGGGCGGCCAGTCCGCAGATCGAACCGCGCCCCATGCCGCGGACAGGTGATCTGTCCGTTGGCGATGGGGCCGTCGGTCAGGGGCTGACCGTCGTGCGTGCAGACATCCTCAATCGCGCAGTATTCGTCATTCAGCCGCACGAGGAGGGCGGGAATGTCGTCCACGAAAATCGATTTGCGGCCACCGGGGGGCAGTTCCGAGACATCGGCGACGCGCTCCCAAGGCGCTTGCGGAGTGGCAGTCATGGCGTGGCTCTCCTTGGTCAGCGGATGCGGCATCCTCGGTTGGCGGATGCGGCATCCTCAATTGGCGGATGCGGCACTCTCGCGGCGGCTGGCTCCGCGGTCAAGCTCCCCTGCCGCGCTTTTCATCGACCGACGGGGAGTCGGAGCCAGCCGGGCGACCAGGCTCGATGTCTGGAGCTAACGATCTCTTCGGCTGGCACCACCGGTCCGCCGGTCCACCAGTCCACTCTCGACGCGGCCGGCACCCCGAAACCACCCGAACCGTCGAATGGCGAACAAGCGACGTTGAATGGCGAACCAGCGACAACGTGCCCGCCCCCGGATTTCAGCCGTGTTACTGGTCGATCCCCAGCTTGCGTTGCACGGCGTGGCTTAGTGTTTCGCGGACGACCTCCACGGGAATGCGGTCGTACACCCGCTGGAAAAAGCCTTCCACGATCAGATGCATGGCTTCCCGGCGAGGAATGCCCCGGCACATGCAGTAGAAGAGTTGTTCCTCGTCCACACGTCCGGCGGTCGCGCCGTGCGTGCACCGCACGTCGTCGGCTTCGATTTCCAGACCGGGAATCAGGTCGGCCCGACAATCCTCGCTCATCAGCAAGGCGTCGTTGCGCTGGTAACCGTCGGTTTTTTGAGCACCGGGATCCACCTTGATCATGCCCCGCCACACCACTCGCGAGTGGTCGCGGAGCACGTCCTTGTAGAGGAGATCGCTGCGCGTTTGCGGCGCGTGATGGCTTTGCTGGGTGTAGTACGACAGCCGCTGTCTGCTGGTGGCAAACGTGACTCCATTGACTTCCGCCGACGCGCCGGGACCGTCGAGGTGCACGTGCTGATGGATGTGGGCCAGTTTGCCGCCCAGCCCGCCGACCGTCCATTGCAGCGTCGCCCCGGCGGCCACGCGGCCGGTCTGCCGGGCCAGGTGCCACACCTGCTCATTCCAGTTCTGCAATTGCACGTAGCGCAAGTTGGCACGGGGGGCGAGCAGCAGATCAACGGCGCCGACATGCAAGCCGGCATGGCCCGGCCAGGTGGAGGCGGTCTCTTCGAGCAGCGTCGCCTCCGCGCCTTCCTCGAGAATGATGAGCGTGCGGCTGAAGTCGGCAGCCTGCGGCGCCGCGAGAGCGATCAGGCTGTACAAGGGGACCGACACGCGGACGTTGCGCGGCACGTACAGCACCGTGCCTCCCGTGCAGAAGGCCATTTGCCAGGCGGAGAACCGATCGGCAATCTCCGGAGGAAAGCGCTCCCAGGCGCGTAACACCTCGGGACGGCTTTCGGCGACCGTCGTCAGGCTGCCGAACACCACGCCTTGCGCCGCCCATGACGGATCGAGGCGGGTGTGGATGGCGTGACCGTCGACATGCGTGACGGCGCCGCCGAATTCGGTGCGCTCGGCCAGCAAGGTGGCCACCGTGCCCGCCGCGGCCTCGGGCGGCAACCCAAACTGATCTGGCCGGAAGGCCCGTAAGTCAACCCGCTTGAATTCCTCGGGGTCGGGCGGCGACTTCAACAGTTCGCAGTAGGCCGCAAACGCCTGCCGGCGGCGTTCCACCAACCACGGCGGCTCGCTGCGGGTGGCAAGGAATTCGGCAAACGCTTCGGACGACCAGGGGCGTGGCAGGGTGGCAGTCGCGGGCATGCTGGAGCGTGCTTTACCTGATCTGGACGGGGCCGACGTGTTGAGGGTGGTCGAGGAAAGAAGCGTGAGGGTGGTCGAGGAAAGAAGCCGGGCGGCAAGGTTCACGGCGGAGCAAACCGCGGGCCGACGGCGACCGGCACCGCGCCGTCCTTCCTCGCCGCCGCCCCGCCGCTAGCCCACGCTGCCCTCCATTTGCAATTCGATCAGCCGGTTCATCTCCACGGCATACTCCATGGGCAGCTCCTTGACGAGCGGCTCGATAAAGCCGGTGACGATCATCGAGGAGGCTTCCGCTTCGGTCAGGCCGCGACTCATCAAGTACAGCAGTTGCTCCTCGGCGATCTTCGACACCGAGGCCTCGTGTTCGATCGCGACGTGCTCCTCGTCGACCTCGATGTACGGATAGGTGTCGCTGCGGCTGTGGGGGTCGAGAATCAACGCGTCGCACACCACGTTCGACTTGCAATGGCGGGCGCCGTCGTTGACTTTCACCAGTCCGCGGTAGCTCGCACGGCCCCCCCCCTTGGAGATGCTTTTGGAAACGATGCGGCTGGAGGTGTGCGGGGCGCAATGCACCATTTTCGCGCCCGCATCCTGATGCTGTCCCTTGCCGGCAAAGGCGATCGACAGGGTTTCTCCCCGGGCGCCCGGCTCCATCAGATAAATCGCCGGATACTTCATGGTCAGCCGCGATCCCAGGTTGCCGTCGACCCATTCCATCACCGAGTCGCCATAGGCCATCGCCCGCTTGGTCACCAGGTTGTAGACGTTGTTGGACCAGTTCTGAATGGTGGTGTAGCGGCAGCGTGCGCCGCGCTTGACGATGATCTCCACCACGGCGGAATGCAGGCTCTCGGTGCTGTAGGTGGGGGCCGTGCAACCCTCCACGTAATGCACCGACGCTCCTTCGTCGACGATGATCAGCGTCCGCTCGAACTGGCCCATGTTTTCGGAGTTGATGCGGAAGTACGCCTGCAACGGGAATTCGATGTGCACTCCCGGGGGCACATAGATGAACGAGCCTCCCGACCACACCGCCGAGTTGAGTGCCGCGAACTTGTTGTCCGCGGGGGGAATCACCGTTCCGAAGTACTCCCGCACCAGCTCGGGATGCTCGCGCACGGCCGAGTCGGTGTCGGTGAAGATCACCCCCTTTCTGGCCAGGTCCTCCTGCAGGCTGCCGTACACTACTTCCGACTCGTACTGCGCCTTCACGCCGGCCAGATACTTTTTCTCGGCTTCCGGAATGCCCAGACGATCGTAGGTGCGGCGGATGTCCTCGGGGAGGTCTTCCCAGCTTTTCTCCTGCCGGTCCGCCGCCCGCACGTAGTAGTAAATGTCCTTAAAGTCGAGTTCGCTGAGATCTCCCCCCCATTGGGGCAGAGGTTTCTGGAAGAACATCTCCAGGGACCGCAAGCGGAAGTCGCGCATCCAGGCCGGTTCCCCCTTGATGTCGCTGATCTGGCGGACAATGTCCGCGTCCAGCCCTTTCCGGCCGCGGAACACGTAGCCGGCCGTCGACTCGTGAAAGCCGTACTGGTAATCGCCGACACCCACATCGGGTTTTTCGCTCAGCAAATCGGTCGCCATGGCATGTCTCTCTGCTGTTCCAGCGGTGGGCGCGGCCGGCTGACCGCCGCGCCATCGCCGTCTTGCGGCAACGGGAGGCTCGGCCGAACGGTCACGGATGCGCCGCGTCTCCACTCAGGTCGCGACGGCCGCCGAGGGGCCTACCGCCTTGCGTTGCAGGTGCTCTTGTTCTTCCCGGGCTTCGATGGGATGCCGTTCGCGGATGGCCGTGTAACCCTGGTTGTGCAACTCGTGCGCCAGCGCGGCGTCGCCGGTCTCGACGATCTTGCCGGCGAGCATCACGTGCGTGTACTGAGGAACATTGTACTCCAGCAGCCGTTCGTGGTGGGTGATGATGAGCACCCCCATCTCCGGTCCCGACAGTTTTCTCAGCCCCTCGCTCACGACGCGGACGGCGTCGCTGTCGAGACCGCTATCGGTCTCGTCGAGAATGGCGAACTTCGGCCTGAGCATGGCCAACTGCAAAATCTCCATCCGCTTCTTTTCCCCGCCGGAGAACCCTTCGTTCAGATACCGGCGGGCAAAGTCGGGGTCCATCCCCAATTCCTCCATGCGCTGTTTCAGTTCTTTCCGGAACTCGCGCATGGGAAGCAGGCCTTCTCCTTCCTTCCGGTGCGGCTGGCGGATGTTGGTGACGGCATGCCGCAGAAAATCGGCCACCTTCACCCCCGGGATGGTCACGGGGTACTGAAAGGCCAGAAACAAACCCAACCTGGCCCGCTGGCAAGGATCCAACTCGTTCAGCGGCTGACCATCGAGGGTCATCGTGCCACGCGTGATTTCGTATTTGGGATGGCCGATGAGGGTGTAAGCCAGCGTGCTTTTGCCAGAACCGTTCGGTCCCATCAGGGCGTGGATTTCCCCCTGGCGGAGGTCCAGGCTCACGCCCCGCAAAATGGGCTTGCCTTCGACGCTGACGTGCAAATCGCGGATCGACAACAGGCTGGACATGAGGACGTACTCTGCACGCAGACAAACACTCAAAGCCCAAGGAACGAAGCTCGGACACGCTGTCCGCCGACCTCGCGCGGCATCAGGCCTTCACCAAACTGGGGGGCAGCACCACCCGTCCGGTGTGATGCGGCACCGGCAGCACTTCCTGGCTGCCGCGGGCAATCTTCTTCGCCTTGATCTTGTCCTGGATCCGCATCAAGCCTTCCAGCAGCGCTTCCGGACGCGGAGGACAACCGGGGACATACACATCCACCGGCACCACCAGATCGACTCCCTTCACCACGTGGTAGCCGTACTTGAAGTACGGTCCGCCGCCCACCGTGCAGGCCCCCATGGCGATCACGTACTTCGGATCGGGCATCTGTTCGTACAACCGGCGGACACGGCTGGCCATCTTGAAGGTGACCGTGCCAGCCACGATCATCAGGTCGGCCTGACGAGGTGTCGCCCGAAAGGCACCCGCCCCAAACCGGTCCATGTCGTAGCGGCTGGCACCCGCGGCCATCATTTCGATCGCACAGCACGCCAGTCCGAACGTCATCGGCCAAATGCTCGATTGCCGCGCCCAATTCATGGCCTGCTCGAGCGTGGTGGTAATCACGTTTTCCTCGAAGCGCCCTTCAATCCATGTCGACATGATGCGTTCGGTTCCTTGCGCTTGACACCGTGAAATCCGCGACGAGACCGACTTGCTGTCCGCCGGCGTTCACCGCCCTTATGACCTTCACCGCTCCCGCGTCGCTGGGCAAGGCGATGAGTTCCCCACCATCCGAGCACTGGATGTTTCCAGCACTATGTCAGGTTTCCGGGTCAGGTTTCCGGGTCAGGTTTCCGGGTCAGGTTCCGGGCACTGTACCGCCTGGCCGACGGCTCCGCAAACCCGCTCAACCGGGCACGGCCGCCGTCGCCGCCGCCTGCACCTGAAACTCGCAGCAGGCGTCGCCGTTGCGGCAACACTGAGTCAACACCAGCGGCACTCCCACAATTTGTTCATAAACCCCTTGTTCCAGCGTGCAGATGGCGCTGTCCGCCACCGCCAGGTCATGGTACGGGCAATGTCGTTCCCGCAGGACGGGCATGGAATGCGACCGGTCGACCTCCACGGGAAAACCCCGTTCCGCGAGAGCTTGCCCCAACTGCTCCAACCGTTGGGTCACGGTTCGCCCCTGCACGCCGCCGCCGTAACGCTGCACGAGCCGCTGCTGCATCCGCCCCAGCACCCGATTGCGCACGGTTGGCTCGTCGATTTGCTGCAACTCGTCCCATAACAACGCGGCCAACTCGGCGTAATTGTCACCCAGTTCGTTCAGCCCCAGGTCGGTCAGCACATAGCGGTGATGGGGACGCCCCCGTCCCGAACGGACCAGCGCCCGGTCGATCAACCCCACGCCCTGCAAACGGACCAGCCGCTGCCGCACGGCGGTGGCCGTAACCCCAAGGGCACGACACAATTCCTGCACATTGGCAGCCCGCAGCCGGTGCAGTTCTCGCAGGAATGCCCGATCACCTTCGTCGAGTGCCAGCCGCATGGTTCGTTCTGCTTTGGAAGGAGCGTGACTGCCAAAAACCGGGCGATCCATGACGTCGGTGGCATTATATCCGCACCGGAGTTTTTCACAACCGGCGTTGTGTAAAGAATCGCAAAATTTGCACGTTACATCTTTTGCAACCGTTCCGACAGGAGCTGCCGCACCACTTGCGCGTCGGCCCCTTTCACCTGCTTCATCACCTGGCCGATCAAGGCCCCGATCGCCGCCTGTTTGCCCCCCCGAAAGTCTTCCACCGCCTTGGGGTTCCGTTCGATGACCGCCGTGACCGCCGCGAGCAGGGTGGCGTCGTCTTGCACGAGGGCCAACCCCCGCTCGGTAATCAGCGCCTCGATGCGGGCAAGCTGGTCGGCCTCGCTCATTCGCACTGCTGCGTCCGGATGCGCATCACAATCGGCCAGCAACTCCGTAAAAATTTCGCGGGCGGATTTCACCGTGATCTGCTTCTGACGGACTTTCTTCAACAACACCGACAGCACGCCCGCGGAGACCGGAAATGCCTCGATCGCTTGCCGGCGGTCCTTCAACTCCCGCAAAACGTCTTGCGTCACCCAATTCGCCGCCTGTTTGGCGTCGCCGCACGCTTGTGAAACCGTTTCAAAGTAGTCGCAGACCGCCGCGCCTTGGTGGATCAGCACGTCGGCGTCGTAGGCCGAGAGGCCGAATTCCCGTTCGTACCGCCGCCGACGTTCTCCCGGCGTTTCACCCATTTCACCCCGCATCGCTTCCAGTTCCGCCGCGGAAATCGTCACCGGCACGAGATCGGGATCGGGGAAATAGCGGTAGTCGGCGGCTTCTTCCTTTTCGCGGAGAGGGTAGGTCAGGCCGCGGTCTGGATCGAAACCGCGCGTGGATTTCGGCGCATCCCGAATGGTTTGTCCCGTCCGCTGAAACGCGTCCCATTGCCGCTGCACCTCGTAGGTAATCGCCTGTTCGGTGAAGCGGAAGCTGTTGAGATTTTTGATTTCCACGATGGGAGTGGCCACCTTGGTGCCGTCGCCGCGCGCCACGTGCAGATTCACGTTGGCGTCGCACCGCAGACTTCCCTCCTGCATGTTGCAGTCGGACACCTTCAACCACGTCAACAGCAGGTGCAACTCCTGGAGAAACTGTCGGGCTTCCGCCGCCGACCGTAAGTCGGGTTGCGTGACAATCTCCACCAGCGGAGTTCCCGCCCGATTGAGGTCGACGAAACTATCGCGGCCGCGGCCCGATTCATCGTGCAGGTTCTTCCCGGCGTCTTCCTCGAGATGGGCGCGAATGATGCCGACCCGGCGGATGGTCGGCTGCCCGGTCTGCGACGAACCACCCTCGCCGGCGGGCGGGACTTCGATTTCCAGCCAGCCATTCCGGCTGAAGGGCAAATCGTATTGGCTGATCTGATACCCCTTGGGCAAGTCGGGATAGAAGTACTGCTTGCGATCCCATTTGGTGAAGGGGGCGATTTCACAGTGCAAGGCCAGGGCGGTTTTCATCGCCAGTCGCAGCGCTTCCCGGTTCAGCACCGGCAAGGCTCCCGGCAATCCCAAACACACCGGGCAGGTTTGCACGTTGGGCTGATCGGGGCGAAACGCCGTGCTGCAACCGCAGAAGATCTTCGTCTGCGTGAGCAGTTGCACATGGACTTCCAAGCCGATGATGACGTCGAACATGGCGGACGGCCGACTAGCGAGTACAAAATTCGTCACAAGGAGGCGCACCCAGGCCGCCGCGTATGCCACGCCGTGGCCTTTTCGTACATCCGCGCCGCGCGGAGCAAACGCTCTTCCGCCAGGGGAGGCGCCAGCAATTGCAAACCAATCGGCAACCCGTGGGCGTTGAATCCGCACGGCAGGGCCAGGCCGGGCAAGCCGGCCAGGTTGGCGCTGATGGTATAGATGTCGCCCAAATACATCGCCAGCGGATCGTTCACGGTTTCTCCCAAGCGGTAGGCCGCGGTGGGAGCGACCGGCCCGGCGATGACATCGACCGCTTGAAAGGCGGCATCGAAATCCTGGCGGATCAACCGCCGCACTTTCAGGGCCTTCACGTAATACTGCTCGTAGTATCCGGACGACAGGGCGTAGGTCCCCAGCATGATCCGCCGCTTGACCTCGGCGCCGAAGCCTTCACCCCGGCTGGCGGCATACATGTCGAACAGGGTTTTCGCGTCCGCCGTGCGATGGCCGTAATGAATGCCATCGTAACGGGCCAGATTGCTCGAAGCCTCGCTGCACGCGATGAGGTAATAGGCGGCGATGGAATAATCGGCGTGCGGCAACGACACTTCGCGCACCGCGGCCCCCAGCGCGCGATACACATCGAGCGCCGCTTTGACCGCGGCGGCGATTTCACCGTCCAGACCGCTGGCGAAATGTTCGCGCACGTAGCCCACGCGCAAACCCGAGAGGGGCTGTTCCACGGTTTCGCTGTAGCCGGGCACGGGTTCATTCAGCGAGGTCGAGTCGCGCGGATCGTGCCCCGCAATGGCTTCCAGCAGCAGCGCCGCCCCGCCGACATCCCGCGTCAGCGGCCCCACCTGGTCGAGTGAACTCGCATAGGCCACCAGTCCGTAACGGGAAACTCGTCCATATGTGGGTTTCAGGCCCACCACGCCGCAAAAGGCCGCCGGCTGCCGGATCGAACCCCCTGTGTCGCTGCCCAAAGCCGCGGGCGCCAAACGGGCGGCCACGGCGGCGGCCGAGCCACTGCTGGAGCCGCCGGGGGTCCGCTCCACATCCCAAGGATTCCGCGTGACCTGGTACGCCGAGTTTTCCCCCGTGGAGCCCATGGCGAACTCGTCGCAATTGCAGCGGCCAAGCAGCACGGCATCGGCGGCGCGCAAGCGGGAAATCACATGGGCGTCGTAGGGGGGAATAAACTGTTTGAGGATGCGGCTGGCACAGGTGGTGGGCTGGCCCGCCGTGCACAATACGTCCTTGACGGCCACGGGAAGTCCCGCCAGCAGTCCCACAGGCTCGCCCCGCGCCCGTCGGGCATCAATGGCTTCCGCCTGAGCCATGGCCGCCTCGCGGTCCCACCACAGAAACGCCCGCAGTTCGCCGTCGCGGCGGGCGATCGCGTCGAGACAGGCCGCCGTCAGCGATGCACTGGTGAGCTCTCCCTGCCGCAGCCGGGCCACGAGTTCGGCCGTCGAACCATCCATCCCGTCCATGCCCCATCCTCGACCGCGATGTGCCATCCCCGATGCGCGTGTGGGATGTTATCCCGCCGCGGTGATCGACGCTACCTTCCGGGCGGCAGCGGCGCAAGCTGGGTCAGCGTGTGGGCGATATTCATCAATTCATGTGATCGACGCTACCTTCCGGGCGGCAGCGGCGCAACACAACGGCTAACGGTCCTTAATGGCGCGGCGGTGCGCGCCATCGGCTCCGTCGTGCGGCGGCATCGGCGGATAGTGCCCATCAACTTGGGCCCGGCACGGTCGCAATGCCGCGGCGTCCCGCCAGCCATGAGGGCGGGCGGTGAACTTCAGCCTTCTAGAATGGCCGGGACCAGAAAGTATTTGCCGTCGGTTTTCGGTGCGTTGGCGAGCGCGACGGGCCTGGGCAGGGAGGGGACGAGCACATCGTCTCGAAACACGTTTGCCACCTCGATGGCGTGCACCATCGGCTCGACCTGCCGCGTATCCAACTCATCCAAGCGCGACACGTAATCCAGAATGGCCCCAAGCTGCTCGGCGAACGCGTCGATTTCTTCCGGCGCAAGTTGCAATCGCGCCAGTTGAGCCACCTTCAAGACCGTCTCGCGGGGCAGCGGCATGGCAGCGTCTTTGGATCGAGACTCCGAACTTTGGATCAAGACTGCGAATTTGGATCAAGACTGTAAATACGGACGAGAACATGGCAACGGCACGCCAGCCGCCAGCCAGCGTCCAACCCGTCGATGGCCGCGGTGCGACTCCCGAAATCCTGCCGAGTGCCCCCATCATGATGCCGAACGTTGTCCGCCAGGGCGCGACTGGGCCCGAGGCGTCCAGCAGCCGGCTCAATTCGCTTCCGGCAGGGAGAACGGCGCCCGCACGATCTTCTTGGTGACTTTGCCCGCCCGCAGGCATTTGGCACACACCCGCACTTTTTTGGATTCGTCACCTTCCTGAATCCGCACGGGCTGCAAGTTCGGTCGGAACAGCCGCCGAGAAATGCCCGTGGTCTTGCGGCCGTTGCCCCCCAAATACTTCGGCTTGCCGCGCTCGACCTTCTGGTTGCCGAACACGGGGCGCTTTTCGCAGTAGTAGCAAACCTGACTCATGACCAAGGCCTGTTCCGAAATCCCAAAAATCCGCGAATCGACCCCACCAACGTCCAGGGTGGGAACGCATTAGTATAACGGCTCGCCGCGGCGCCACAAGGTCCGTGCCGCGGCGTTTTTCGCGGTGTCACCCTCTCTCACGCTTTCACCCTTGCTGGCCGTTGCCTCTCGGCTAAAGCGTTGTCCCGCCGGTCCGCCTGCTCCGCCGCGCGACCGCCCGACCGAAGCGCCCGGCTCACCCGCGGGACCTGGCTTCTTCCCGGGGCAACACGCGGACTTCGTTGCCCTGCTCGTTGGTGCAATAGAACTTGAGGTGCTCCGGCGTGACGCCCGAAAGCGCGTTGATGTTGATCGACACCTGATACGTTTCCTCCAGTTCGGTGATGTCCCGGCGTTTGCGGTTGTTGAGGAACGCCGCCACGCGCTCGTGGACTTCCACCGTCACTTTTTCCACCTCCTCGTGATTGGCGTGGGTCATCAGCAGCCGCATGACGTCGATCGCCATGCTTTCCGCGGTCTTCACCTGGCCGGTCCCGTGGCAGCACGGGCAATCTTCATACACGCTGCGGCGCAATGAGGGTCGAATCCGCTGCCGCGTCATTTCGATCAGGCCAAACGGGCTGATCCGCAGGACCTTGGTGCGGGCGCGATCCCGTTCGACGGCAGCGCGCAGGGCGCGTTCCACGCCCCGGCGGTGGCGTTCTTCCCGCATGTCGATGAAGTCGCACACAATCACGCCCCCCATGTCGCGCAGCCGGAGCTGGCGGCTGATCTCCTCGGCGGCGCGAATGTTGACCTGGTAGGCGTTGGTTTCGGCGTCGTCGTCGGCACGGTAATTGCCGCTGTTGACGTCGATCGCCACCAGGGCCTCGGTTTGATCGATGACGATCGAACCGCCGCCCGGCAAGGGAACATGCCGGCAGTGGATCTTGGAGATTTCCTGCTCGATGTTGTACATGTTGAACAGCGGCTCTTTGCCCTGATACAGCTCCACGCAGTCCACATGCTTGGGCATGACGATCTTCATGAATTCGCGGGCCCGTTCATAGGCGCGCGGCTCATCGATGAGGATGCGGTCGACCTCTCCGGTGTAAATGTCCCGGATGGTGCGGATGATCATGTCGCTTTCTTCGTAGATGTCGACCGGCGCGGGGTGTTTCTTGATGCGGCGAACGATCACGTTCCATAACCGCAACAGGTAGTTCAAGTCGCGCTGCAAGTCGGCCTGGGAGCGGTCGATGCCCGCCGTGCGAATGATGAACCCCAGTCCCTCGGGCGGATTCAGGTCCAGCAGCGCGCGGCGCAGCGTTTTGCGGGTGGCCTCGTCGGTGATCTTGCGGCTGACGCCCACGCGCTGCAAGGCGGGCATCAGCACCAGATACCGTCCGGGAATGCTGATGTAGGTGGACAGGGTCGGCCCCTTGGCGCCGATACCCTCCTTGATGACCTGCACCAGCACTTCGCTGCCGCGCTTGAAAATCTCCTGAATGGGGGGCTTGCCGCGGGCATTCCGTTCATTGAACCGGCGGGAAGGCCGGGTGCCGCGGCGGCCCGCGCCGACGTCGTCTCCCTCGTCGTCGAATTCGTCTTCCGGGGGTCCGTCGACGAGGTGCTTGTAATACTGGTATTCGACATCGCTGACGTGCAGGAAGCCGTTGCGGCCGACGCCGAAATCCACGAACGCCGCCTGAATGCTCGGCTCGAGATTGACGACGCGTCCCTTGTAAATGTTGCCGACGTAGTTTTCGAGGCTGTTCCGCTCGACATACAGTTCTTCGAGCACGCCGTCTTCAACAATGGCGATGCGGCTTTCCTCCGGCTGGAGGACGTTGATCAACATCTCTTTCTTCATTGCGCACCTTTCGGGCGGCGGTGCGTGTGCCACAGGTCGTCGCGGGTAAATTCTTCCTCGTCGCCGCTTCCCACGGATTCGCCGGAACCATGGCCCAGGGCCGCACCACGGGCGGCGGGGGCGCCTCAGCCAACTGGCCAACGCAGACGTGGTCCCGCCAGGTTGGCGGCGGGTCCGGCCGGTAGCCGTGATCCACTTGCGGACCGCCAGAACACCGTTGAGTTCCAGCCGAGAAGATTAGCCTGTTGAGGGCCGTCGCAGGTCCGCTGCCGGGAAGCGGGGGGAACGGGAGAACGGCAACGACCTTAGGATCGCTGCTCATGACTCCGTGCACTGCCGTCGCAGTCGCTGTCCCCGAAGACTCGCTCACACGCACACTTGCCGCAAAGAATTAATGGTATCACTCATTCCCACGGGGTCGACACCGCTCCGCGCGGAGCGCGTGTCGGATGGAATCGCACAACGGCCTGCCGGGACGAAGTTCGGACGAGCCAGGCCTGTCGAAACGACGCTTGTCCGCAGCGGAGGGACTGCTTTCGGGCGAATACCGGCTGATCGGTTCGCACGACGCGACAGCCACGGCGGAGCGTGGGCGGCTCCGACCGGCTACTGCACCGTCTCCGGACAAATTTTCTTGAGTTCTCCTCGAAGGTAACTTTCGACGTTGCGCGCCACTTCCATGCTCTCCGCGCGTGAGGCAATGCGTTCCGCGCGCGCCAACGTCAGGTTGCGAATCACTTCCTTCAATTCGGGAATGGCGTGGGGCGTAACGCTCAATTGCCGCAAGCCCATCCCCACCAGCAACGGGACAAAGACCGGGTCGGAACTCATCTGCCCGCAGACGGAGACCGAAATGTGGTACTTCCGCGCCGCCGTAATCACGTTGCGAATCAACCGCAAAATGGACGGGTCGCCGCTGCGGTACAGGTTGGCCACCGCCGGGTCCCCCCGGTCGACCGCCAAAGTGTACTGAATCAGGTCGTTTGTCCCAATCGAGAAAAAATCGACCTCGCGGGCGAATTCCTCGGCGAGGATGGCCGCCGAGGGAACCTCCACCATCATTCCCACGGGAACGTCGCGTTTGAACTCAACCCCTTGCTCCTCAAGGTCTTCCATCACGTCCCCAAGGATCATCCGCGCCTGGCGAAACTCCAGCAGCGTCGACACCAGGGGAAACATGATCCGCAGGTCCCCATGGACGGCGGCCCGCAAAATCGCCCGCAACTGGGTTTTGAACAGCTCCAAATGCTGCAAACTCAACCGGATACTGCGGATCCCCAAGGCCGGATTGACGCCGTCGGCGTATTGGGTCCGCAGCCGCCCGGGCATTTTGTCCGCCCCCAGATCCAGCGTGCGGATCACCACCGGTTGATGCGGAAATGCCTTGAGCACCTCGCGATACGCCCGGTAATGATCTTCTTCCGTGGGTTCCCGCTGCGATTCCAGATACAGAAACTCGGTGCGGTACAAGCCGATGCCGTCGGCCCCCCGCTGCCGTGTCGGCTCGGCTTCCTGGGGGAATTCGATATTCCCCAACAGCTCGATGGTCACGCCGTCGCGCGTTTGCGACGGAAGCTGGCGGAGCGTTTCCAACCGCTTGCTGTAGCTGCGGTACCGCTGTTCCGAGGCGTGGTATTTGGCGAGGGTATCTTCATCCGGATCGATGATCACCACGCCGTGGCTGCCATCGATGACAATGGTTTCCCCGCCCGACACATCCGACAGGAAGTTGCCGATGCCCACCACGGCGGGCAATTGCAGCGCCCCCGCGAGAATTGCCGTGTGGCTGGTATGCCCGCCCACTTCGGTCGCCAGTCCCAATACGAACTGCCGATCCAATCCGGCGGTTTCGCTGGGGGTGAGGTTATGGGCCAGGACGACCACCGGCGCCGTGAGGTGCGCCAGTTCTTCCCGGCGTTCCCCCAGCAAATGCTTCAGCAGCCGCTTTTCGAGGTCGTAAATGTCGGCCGAACGTTCGGCGAAGTATTGATCCCCGAGGTTGCGGAACCGCTTGGCATACTGGCCCAACACGCGGCTGACGGCGAATTCCGGCGAAAAGGATTTCTCGCGAATGAGGGACTCGATTTCGGCGGTGATCTTCGCGTCGCGGGCCATCATCAGATGGGCGGAGAAGATGGCCCCGTATTGCGCCCCCAAGCGCTCCGAGGCGAGTTTTTCGTTGAGTTCGATTTCGCGGCAGGTGCTTTCCAAGGCCGCCCGGAAGCGAGCGGTCTCCATATCGACCGCATCAATGCTCACAAAGCGCTGCGGGATGCGGAAGGTCTCGGCACCCAAGACCAGGGCGGGGCCGATGGCCACTCCAGGGGAAACAGCGATGCCGCGTTTGACCAGCATGTCACCTATGGTGTCCGAATGAGAAGGCGTTCGCACGGTCGACAGCCGCTCCACAGCGTGTCGAGCTCCACGCTCCGCCGACATCGCGCGGGCCACCCGCGCGACCGCGCTTGCCGCACGCCGACGGATGCCGCGGAGGGTGCGGGGGAAGAATGCCTGCCCCGTGTTGATCCGGAAGGACACCCTGCCTGCCGAGACCCGCCGGGAACCGTGGTGCCAGCGTACTGACCGGCGGGCTGAGTCGACGGTTCAGGAATCGCCGCTGGGAGTTGTTGACACCGAGGCGGACACGCCGAAGTCGGAATCGAACAGGGCCGCCAGATGTTCCAAGGCATCGGGGGCATCCGGGCCGTCCACTTCCAGATCGAGTTCTGCACCGGGACCAGCAGCAAGTTCGAGCAGGTCCCACACGCTTTTGGCGTTGGCTTGTTTTGCCCCGTTGCCCAATCGAATCCGGCTGTCGAATTTCGTCGCGGCCTGTGCCAGCAGCGTGCACGGCCGGATATGCAGACCGTGTTCCGCCTTGACGATGACGCGCCGTCGATAGACTTGGGATTCCGCCATGATCCAAGACATCGATTCCTGACGAGAGGTTCCGCGGCGGTCCAGCCACCGATGCCCGAGGGGCTACGGAAGCTCGTTGTTGTCGGCTTCCTTGAGCAGTTCCATCACGGCAGCAGCCGTGGTCGATTGTCGCAAGAACTTGCAAAAACTCTGGTTCCGCAAATGCCGGGAAATGCTTTCCAGCGCCCGCAAATGGTCGCCGGGGCGGCTGGGAGGCGAGACGAGCAGGAACAGGATGTAGACCGGTTCGCCATCGAGGCTGGCGAAATCCACCCCGTGCCGTGACAGCGCCACCGTGGCGATCAATTTCTCGACCGACGGATGCTTGGTGTGGGGGACGGCGACGCCGTTGCCGATGCCCGTCGACCCGAGTTCCTCGCGTTTCAGGATCGCGCTGACGATGCCTTCTTCATCTTGAGGGGTGATACAGCCGGCCTTGGCGAGGCTGGCCACCATGGCGCGAATGGCCGCCTCTTTCGAGTCAGCCTGAAGATCGGGGATGACCGCCTCGGCGGCAACGAATTCGCAAAGTTTCATGCAACTTCCTTTTCAAGGGCGCGACGCACCAGAAATCCCATTCCGCGCCCTGATTCGATTCCGACGATGAGCAGCCAGGCGTTGGAAACTTGCTCGTGAACGTGAGCCGGTGCGACGCTGTCCCGCCGATTTCGCCGCAAAGTCTCAATCTTCCAAGGGCATTTCAGGAATTGGTGGAACGCGCCGATGATGCTCCTGGATTTTTTCCTTGTATTTCCGGATTTGTTGTTCCATTTTGTGCAGGGCGAGGTCGAAGGCGGTGTGCGCGTCGGGCGCCGATTCGACAGCCACGAAATTGTGCTTGTGCTCGGCGTCGACCAGGATTTCCGCCGTGGCGGTGCTATTCGCAAAATCGAAGGTCACCTGAATGGCCGTAACGCGCGCGAAATACGTCAACAGCTTTTGAGCCTTTTCCGTGACGTAGGCGTGCGCCTCGGGACGCAACGTTCCGTGACGGCAGGTAATCGCAACTTGCACCGCTGTTCGCTCCTAAAAAGCGGGGTGTCCCCCTTCCACGGCTCCCACCTCAGGTGCAAGCCGCAGCACCGATTGTAGCCCTCAACGACAAACCGTCCAATCCCGCCGCCCAGGGAATCTTGCCTCCGCTGGCGGTTGGTCCTACCTGTCAAACTGTACCGCGCCGACGCACCAAGAGCCACAAACCGCCTGTCGAAAAGTGTTCCCTCGCCGCGGGAAGATTCCGCGCGAGGAATCGGCGGTGTACGGCGGATCAAGTACGCGGCCCTCGAGAGAGTTACTGCGGTGTTGGTGGACGGAGGGCCTCGTCGACAGCGGACGGACGATCGGCAGCGTTCACCACCGCCACTTTCTGCAAGTCGCGCAGGCTGTCTCCCAATCCCCAGCGCAGAACCTGGTCTCCTTGTTTGAGGAGCACGTGCTTCAGGCCGATTTCCGTCACCTCGCCCTCGACGTCGGCCACGCGCAGCCGGTCGCCCAGATGCACATACGTGGTCTTGTCTCCCAGGCGATTGTAAAGCTGCGCTTCCGGGGTGCCATTCCGATTCACCACGCCGACCAGCCGCGTGAACTGGGCCGCGTCGTCTTCAAGCCGCAACGTGAAAGTGCTCGTGGTCGATTGCGGTGGCGTGCCGTCGTCGGTCACGGTGAGCGACACGTTGAAGTTCCCCGGTGCCAGGGATTCGGGCGGGTTCCAACGAAGTTCCCCGGCGGGCAAGGCGACCGTCAATCCGGTCGGAGCGCCATCCGCCAGTCGGATGTTCAGGCGTTCGCGCGGCGTTTCCAGATCGGAAAGATCGAGCGGATAAACCCATTCGCGCCCCACATAGGCCACGGGGGGCGGCGTCAGGTTGACGACCGGCTTGGAGTTCGGTTCGCGGAGCACGAGGGTCAATTCGGCGGTCAGTTTGCCGTGAGGGGCGTTGGGATGCCGGATTTCCAAACTCAGCGGCACCTTGCCGGCGGGCTGCTCAGCGGTGGGTCTCCAAGTGATCTTGCCCGAGTTGCGGTCGAGTTGCAGGCCGGCGGGAGCCGCTGCCGCGAGGACGAATTCCGGTTTTCCGAGGGTGGGATCGTAGCCCTTCACGGGGAGCGTATAGTCGAGTTGTTCCCCGCGGACGACGACCTGTTCTCCCAGGGGACCAAGTTCCAATTGGTACTGTTTGGGCGGCGGCGGCTTGATGAACGGATTGCGGCGCAGCAATTCGCGAAATTCCTCGGTGTTGCGCGAGGGAGCCGCGGGATTGAGCGGCGTGAACTCCACCACGCTGTGGGCGTCATGATCGAGTGGCCGCGTGCGCTCCGCGCCGCGGCTCACCGTCCAGGTCTGGCCGTCGATCGCCGTCACCGTGAGGTATTCGTTGCCGATGCGAATGCGGAACGGCGGCTGCTTGGGAAATCCGTCGCCGCTGACGACCTCGCACACCACGGCGGCGGCGGGCAACGGTGCCGCCAGCGTGGTTTCGGCGAGCAGCGTTTTCCGCGGTTTGACATCGGTCAGGGCCAGCGCTTCGGCGTTCAGCAGCACCTTCATCTGCGGGTCGCCCGCCGATTCACGGCTTTCCACCTTCAACAGGCTGATCCGATGCAGCAAGTTCGCGCGGTGGAAGTGGTCGAGAAACGTGCAAAGCTGTCCGTAGGTGGCGTAGGCTTCGATGATCACCGTCACGGCGACGTAGACGTTGGGGTCGCCCACGCGGGAGTTGCTCAGCTTCATCACGCGGCGGGTGGCGGCGGGAGTGATGCTGGGGTTGTCGAAACCGGCGAGCAAGGCCAGGTCGGTAATCCACTCCTGATACATGCTTTGGGCGGCGATGGCCTCCGCCCCGCGGCTGCGGGTTGTGGCGGGCGGTTTGGGATCGGGGGGCAAGCTGCGGGCGCGCCACTCCGCCAACCGCCGCTGGGCCAGTTCGACCTCCTCTTTTTCCGCCCGCTTCGTCTCCACGTTTTTGCTGAGTGTTTCGTATTCCTGTTCGCGCTTCTGGAAGGGGCCGAACACCACTTCGCTGACGCACCCGCCCCCTTGCCACAGCAGGATTGACAGCACGCACACGATCAGCAGGATTTGTTGGCGTGTAAGTTGAATCGGCACGGCATCACCGAAACAGCGGGAGAAGTCGCATGCCACGGCGCCCGCGGCTAGCCGCCGCAGCGACGCGGAGGAAAGTTACTTTGCCTGAGGCGCCCCCTTGCGCGCGGCCAATCGATCGGCGGAGAAGTTGAACGCACTGGGGTAATCGTCGTCGCGGCTGACGGTCAGCGGACTGGGTTTCACCCGATAATTGTGCTCGCGAAGCTGCTTCTGAAACGTCTCGACATGCTCTCGCGTCTGAGCGGCCCCAGCCAGCGTAATCGTCGCCAGGGCGTCCCCCGTGGCGGGCGCGAATTGGTAGTTGGACAAATAGGGGCGTTTCAGATCGCCGGGCAGCAATTCTTCCAATTCGAGTATCTGCTGCAACTGGTCGATGTTGCGGACATCCCATTCTTCCACGGCTTTGGCCGCCAGCAGGTCCCGCTGCCCCCGGCTAACCACCGAGTTCAACGACGCGAGTTCGCTGCGCAGTGAGGCAATCTGGCTGTCGAGGCGACGCAACCAGAGCTGAGCGCCCCCCAACACCACGAAGGCGGTGAACAAGGCGGCGGCCGCTCCCACGGCGAGTTGCTGTTTTCGCGGGTCGCGCCGCGGGGGGGGGTGTCGCGGATGAAGGAAGTCGATGTTTGGCGCCGCATCGGGCAAGTGGGCGAGTGCCGCTCCGCTTAACAACACCACGTCGGCCGCATACGGCCGCAACGCCGCCGGACACTCCCCCAGTTCGGACGGCTTCAGGCTGTCCACCAGGTCGACCGCACAGCCGATTTGTTCCTGCAAAACCTTGGCTTGCGCGGCGTGGCCCCCGACCAGCCAGGCCTGCTGCAAATGCAGATCGGGACGAGTGCGTCCCGCCGCCACCAGGCACCGGCTGACTTCGGCTTGCAGGGCCGCCGACGTCTCGTCCTCGGTCGTGGCAGCCGTTCGCGCGGCATGTCCGAACACCAATTGCCGTTCGGCGATGAGCGCCATTTCGATTCGGGGACCATCCAGAACGACGGTCAGTTCGGCGTGACCGGGATCGATCGTGCGGCGCGTGAGGGTGGCCATCAGCGCGTGCGCGCCGCTGCGCGTCGCATCGGATCGTGCGCCTTCCAATTCTCGACGCCGACTTTGCCGCAGCGTCCATTCGGCCAAGGCCGTCGAACTGCACGTGACTCCCGCCAGCTCGCGATCCGCGGCCTTCAGCGTCAGCCGGAAACGATCGACCACCGCGTTGGGCAGCGTGGCCGCCAACACGTCGCGGCCGGGACGGGACGACACGGCGGGCAGCGGCAGAAAGTCCAAGGAGGTTTGATCGAGGGGCACGGCGGACCGCGCCGCGGCCTGAAACCGCACCAGGTCGGCCAGCTCTTCGTCGGGAACAACGGGAAGTTCGAGGTGCCGCAGCACGATCTCTTCCCGCGGCACGACGATCCACACCAGCCGGGCCGACAATCCCGCCCCGGACCATTGCGACCGCAGCCACTCACCGGCGGCCTTTGGATTGAGTGTCGGCGACACTCCGTCCGGCCAGGTGGCGGTCCATCCCCCCAACCAGCGGGCGCGTCCCCCTTCCACCGCGACTTGGGCCGCCGCCATCCGCTGCCGTTCACCCGTCACAATCAACAAATCCGCCATATTCGCTCAATCTTCCCCCGTTGGTCGGAAGAGACGTTTAGGTTAGCCCCTGTCTGCGCGGCCCGCTGGCGGACATTGGAGGAGCCTGACATCATCATCGGCACATGACCCCGTTGGGACAAGGGCAATCAGTTGCGGTGGCGGCGCTTATCAGGAAGTGTGGGCGAAATTTGCGGCGAACGAACACGCCACTGGGCATCCCTTGCAACCAGCCCTTCGCCATCCCAAAAGACGGACATCAACGGAGATCGAGTGTTCAACTGCCGGCGGTGTCGGCCAGTTCTCGATTGCCAAAGACTCACTTGTTCGCCCCTGCTTTCCGCCGCTCGGCCCAAGCGGCCAGGATGCCCTGGGGATCGTTTTGAAATGCGTCGCGGCAGCCCGTGCAGCACACGTAGTACGTTTGACCCTGGTAGGTCACGGCCATGGTTCCCAAGCCTCCGGTAACCACGCATTCCGGTCCATTGCCGCCGGCAGCGGCCAATCGCGTGCCTTCCCGCTGATAACCCACCTCGGCCACACGCTGGTAGAACGATTGCCGGATACCCCGTTTTTCGAACAAGACCGTCACCCGATGTTCCCCCACTTGGGTCCAGGTCAAGCGGTGCACCTCCGCTTGCGCATCCGGAGCCGACTCGAGCACCAGCCGCTCTCCTTCTCGCCGACCGCCGTATTCACGGACCGTTTCATCGGGCAGAATCACCCGCAGGACGACGGGGTTGTCGGCAGTCCCCGGCAGAAACAAGGCCGATTTCCACAGCTTGCCATCCGCCACAGCCCAACGGATCCCGGGGCGGTCTTGAAACTCCCACACGACTTCCACTTTTTCTTGCCAGGCACCTTGAGGTGAACCTCGACGCACCTGACCGACTCCCCTCCATTTTCCGACGAGTACTTGCTGCGGCTGAAGGGCGGTCACGTCCGCAGGATCGAGGACTCGCCGATCACCGGCCTGTCCGGAGACGGTCAACGCCACCGTCGCGACACCGATCACAAGACCCCGGCGGTAGACAGCGGTCGGGAACGACAACATGCGGCATACTCCTGTCCGCCTGACCCGCCACTACTTGCGGGGAGGTTCTTCCCAGGCCGTGGAAGCAAGAGGGACTGACCGCCAGCGATGGGCGGCGAGGAAGCGCTGCACAAATCAACCCACCAATTACCCCGACGGGTCGGTGGAGTTCGTGCACTGGACTGAAATCTCGTCCATTTCCTCCCGGGGTGACAGCTTGTTGCTCTGGTCCAACGCGCTGTCACTTTCCGTAAACAAGTGGACAGGATCACACTTGCCGGGCGAGAGATGTTAATCTCGATTCAGCCTACAGTTGTGTCAAACCGTCCCCATCGTTGCCAGCCCCGTTGGGATTGGCCCGAAAGTTGCGGCTCTGCGCTGTTGGGCCACGATCGGGCAGAGCCATGAACCTCAGCGAAACCGACCGAGATCTGGGGCCGATTCCGTCTTCTAGCGGAATCGATCGCAGCGTGAGCTACTTGATCGTCGGTTTGCTCGTGGTCTGTTTTTTCCTGCTGACGTTGATGGGGCTTACACAAGTGGATCGGGTTAGCAAGCAAGCCCAACAATCGCCCCCCGCGAGCGAAGCCGCCGATCCAGAAACGGAAATCCTCGGAGCCGGCCATCCCGGGACCGAATGATTCACCCCCCCCCCCGGTGATGCACGCCAAGTGATTCGCGCCCCATAACTTGCGTCTCCCGCGACGGAAGTGGCTTCCCCCGGGAGCCTGCGCTCCCCATGCAGTGGTGAATTCGAACCACCACGCATGCCCATGCTCTCCGCTGGGCAGTTCGCCCGTCAGGCGGCCTCAAGCGAAGTGTGCGGGCCGTATCGGTACGCTCGACGGGCGGCAGAACCGTGGTCATTTGTGCCGCCTGCCGCACAACCATGCAGTCACCTCGCTCTCGGACAAGCGCGCGGCCCTCGGTTGGCCAAGCACGCAACCCTTCGTTGACTAAGCACGAAACCCTTGGTTGGCCAGGCACGCAGCCCAAGGTTGGATCAGCACGCAGCCCCCTCGCGGTTCATCCGAACGAGGTGGAAACGTCTGACGGCCGGTGAAGCGTCAGCACTCGGTCATGGTGTGCCTTCTTTCGTGAGTTCCCTGGGTGGAAACGTCTGACGGCCGGTGAAGCGTCAGCACTCCACGAGCAACCGGAAGGGGTCGGCAAACATGCTGGCCAGGCGCACCAGGAAGCGGGCGGCATCCGCCCCGTTGATCACTCGATGATCGTAAGACAGCGAGAACGGCAGCATCAGCCGTTCGCGCAACTGACCGTCGATCAACTGGAGTTGCTTCTGCGAACGAGACATCCCCAGGATGGCGACTTCCGGATAATTCACAATGGGGGTGAAGGCCGTGCCGCCAATTCCCCCCAGATTGGTAATCGTGAACGTGCCCCCGCGCATCTCTTCCAGGCTGAGTTTCCCGTTGCGGGCTTTCTCGGCGACGGCTGTCAACTCGTGGGCCAACTGCACGACCGACTTCTGATCGACATTGCGAATCACGGGGACGACCAGGCCGGTCGGGGTGTCGACCGCCACTCCCAGGTGGTAGTACTGCTTGAGAATCAACTCTCCCTTGGCCGCGTCATAGCTGGAGTTGAATTGCGGGAATTGCTGCAAGCAGGCGACCACGGCTTTCATGGTGATGGCCGTCATGGTGACCTTGGGGGCCCCTGGACCGGCATGTTCCACGAACCGTTTGCGGGCCGCTTCGATGTCGGTGATGTCGGCCAGATCATGCTGGGTGACATGCGGGATGATCTGCCAGGCCAAGGCGAGGTTGTTGGCGGCCGTCTTTTGCAGTCGGGAATAGGGTTGCCGCTGAATCGGCCCGAATTGCGAGAAATCGGGTAACGGCGGAACGGTGACAGCGGCCGCGGCCGGTGCCGCGGCGCCGTTGCCCGCAAACGCGCGGGCCACGTCTTCGGCCGTGATGCGCCCGCCGGCTCCCGTGCCCCGTACTTGGCGCAAATCCACTCCCAACTCCCGCGCCAATCGGCGGGTCGCCGGACCGGCGGGAATCGGCAGGTGCACTTCTGCCCACGGGTTGGAACCGGCCGGCGGCGGCACCGTCGCGGTCACCGCCCCGGAGACGGAAGCCCCGGCAGGCGCGGTTTTGGCCGCAGCCGCCGTCCCGGTCGCCGCCTTCGTCTCGGTAAGCCCGGCATCGGCCGGTTTGACGCCGTTGGATTCGCTCGATCCCGCGTCGCCGACGGCAGTCAGCGTCAGGATGGGCTGCCCCACTCGCACGGTGTCCCCCTTTTTGACCAGCAGTTTGTCGATTTTGCCGGCGTGGGGACTAGGCAGTTCCATCACGGCCTTATCGGTTTCCAATTCCAGCACGACCTGGCCGGCCTCGATTGTGTCGCCCGGCGCAACGTGGATTTCGGCGACATCGGCGGTGTCCACACCTTCGGCGAGTTGCGGGAGTTTGAATTCGAGCATAGGTCCGTCATTCCGTGGGAGAGGCCGTATGGCGATGTTCGGGATGCGGGCAAGCAAGCGGGAACAGGTCGAGGACCAGCAGCCGGAACTCGATTCTCCCCTCGTGCCGCCCCACCGTCAGGCGGTTGCCGGGTCCACTTTCTCGGGATCGATGTCCAGCGTTTTAAGGGCGGCGGGCAGCCGGGAAGCATCGAAGCGGTGTTCGCGGGCCAGCGCCACCAGTGTGGCGTAGGCCACCGATTCGCCATCGATCTCGAAGTGCCGGCGCAGCTCCGGTCGCGAGGCACTGCGTCCGAAGCCGTCGGTGCCCAGCACCAGATACGACCCGGGGAGATATTGCCGAATCTGATCCGCCACCAGTTGCACGTTGTCGCTGGCCGCGATGAAGGGACCGCGAATCCCCTCGAGCACGGTTTCGAGATGGCTTTTCCGTGGCGGCTCGGCGGGATGCAGGCGATTCCAGCGGGCGGCGGCTTGGGCCTCGCGCTTCAATGTGTTGTAGCTGGTGACGCTCCAAACGTCGGCGTCGATGCCGAACTGCTCCTTGAGAATCTGCTGTCCACGGAGCACCTGGAGCAGGATCGGACCGCTGCCGAACAATTGCGGCCGGTTCGCCCGCACCGCGGGAGGCACGGACGGATCGAGCGGATACAGGCCGCGCAGAATCCCCTCGATCACGTCGTCCCCCTCGGGCAGGGCGGGCATGATGTACGATTCGTTGTAGACGGAGAGGTAGTAGAAGATTTCTTCTCCTTCTCCGTACATTCGCCGCAAACCGTCTTGCACGATCGCCGCCAGTTCGTAGCCGTAGGCTGGATCGTACGACCACAGGTTGGGGACCGTGCTGGCGACGAGTTGGCTGTGTCCATCCTCGTGTTGCAGACCCTCGCCGTTCAACGTGGTGCGACCGGAAGTGCCTCCGCAAAGGAAGCCTTTGCAACGGGAATCGGCGGCCAGCCAAATCAGGTCGCCCACGCGCTGGAAACCGAACATCGAGTAGTAGATGTAGAACGGACACATCGGCAGGCCGAGATTCGCGTACGACGTTCCCGCCGCCACGAACGAAGCCATGGCCCCCGCCTCGTTGATGCCTTCCATGAGAATCTGGCCGTTTTTCGTCTCCTTGTACGACGAGCCGAGATCCCCCGCGTCAACCGGCGTGTAAAGCTGCCCCTTCGAGGAATAAATCCCGAAACTGTTGAACAGCGTTTGCAGACCGAAGGTTTGCGCCTCATCGGGAATGATGGGCACGATGTGCTTGCCGAAGCCTTTGTCGCGCATCAAGTTCCGCAAGATCTGGCCGAGCACCATCGTGGTCGAGCGGTCTTTCCCCGCCTCGCCCACCGCCTCGATGAACGCCCGCCGTTCGGGAATCGTCCACCGCGCGGCGCTGGGCTGACGTGAGGGCAGATAGCCTCCCAAGGCCTGACGCCGCGCATGCAGATAACGGATTTCCGGGCTGTCGTCGGCGGGCTTGTAGAAGCGAGCCGCCGCGGCATCTTCGTCGCTGAGAGGCAGCCCCGCGCGGTCCCGAATCCGCAGCAGCGTTTCCGTCTGGAGTTTCTTCTGCTGATGGGCGATGTTCTTGCCTTCGGCCTCCTCCCCGAGGCCGTATCCCTTAATCGTTTTGGCCAGCACCACGGTGGGGGCGCCGCGAAATTCCACGGCGGCCTTGTAGGCGGCATACACTTTCAACACGTCGTGCCCGCCGCGGCGCAGGTTCTGCAATTGCACGTCGCTCAAATGCTCGACGAGCTTCAACAGCTCGGGGTATTTGCCGAAAAAGTCGCGGCGAATGAAGTCGCCCGTTTCGACGCTGTATTTTTGGTACTGCCCGTCGACCGTTTCTTCCATCCGGCGGACGAGCAGTCCGGTGGTGTCGGCTTCCAGCAAGGGATCCCAGTCGGAACCCCAAATGACCTTGATGACGTTCCAGCCGGCTCCCCGGAACATCCCTTCCAGTTCTTGAATGATCTTCCCGTTGCCGCGCACCGGACCGTCCAGCCGCTGCAAATTGCAGTTCACGACCCAGGTGAGGTTATCGAGTTGTTCGCGGGACGCGAGGCTGATGGCCCCCAGCGATTCCGGTTCGTCGATTTCCCCATCTCCCAAAAAGGCCCACACCCGCGATTTCGACGTGTCCAGCAGGCCCCGATGCTGCAAGTAGCGCAAAAACCGCGCATGATAGAGCGAGCAGATCGGTCCCAACCCCATCGACACCGTGGGGAATTGCCAGAAGTCGGGCATCAGCCACGGATGCGGGTACGACGACAGCCCCGTCCCTCGCGGAATTTCCCGGCGGAATTTCTTCAGATGGTCCTCGCTCAACCGGCCTTCGAGAAATGCGCGGGCGTACATGCCCGGAGCGGCATGCCCCTGAAAATACACCATGTCGCCGGTGTGGTCCGCCGTCCGCGCGTGCAGGAAATGATTTTGGGCGGTCTCCACCAGGGTGGCCGACGAGGCGAAGGTCGCAATGTGGCCACCCACTCCCGAGCCGGAATGATACGCCTGCACGACCATGGCCATCGCATTCCACCGCACCAGGCTCCGCAGCCGCCGCTCGATCTCCAGATCGCCGGGATAGGGGGGCTGCAACTCCAGCGGGATGGTGTTGACGTAGGGGGTGGTGAGGGCCGGGACCACCGGCACACGGTGCGCCTGAGCGCGGGAGTACAACTGCGTCAGTAGCTCTTCGGCAGCTTGCGGTCCAAGCCGGTGGAGCACGTCATCGAGCGCTTCCAGCCATTCTTCAACTTCCGCCCGCTCCAAAAGGGTTACGGGACTGGTGGCGGCCGCTTCGGAAACGCCGTCGGACGACGCAAGCTTTTCTGTCCGCTTCGGTTGCGGCGGTGCCGCTGCTATTGTTCCGGCCATGCTCGGTACCTCGAAGGGGAGAGCTCGATGGTCGTGGGAGGGGGTGGCGGCGCGCGGACACGCCACCCTCGGCGAAGACACGGAGCACCGGCTTCGCCTCAGCATCGCTGCGCCCGAATTCTAACACGAGCCGTTATTCGGGAATAGAGAACTGTCCGTCGCATCGACGGGCATCCATGCATGCTGTCTACGAGGGACGACCAGCGGGGAATCGGCTCACGCGAACAATTCCATCACCGGCTTTCCCAGGGAAATGGGTCGCGGTCGATTCAAGTGATCGCGCACCTCCGTGTGCGGGTCGATCCCTAACGCCAGAAACAAGGTGGCGGCCAGATCTTCCAACGGCACGCCGTCCCGATCGGGATAGGCTCCGTTCCGATCCGATTGCCCGTGCACATATCCGCGCTTCATGCCTCCGCCGGCCAACAACACCGTGTAACAGGCGGGCCAATGGTCCCGGCTGATGTTGTCGTTGAGCTTGGGCGTTCGGCCAAACTCTCCCATCCACACCACCAGCGTTTCGTCGAGCAAGCCCCGGTCTTCCAGATCGCGCAGCAGGGTGGGCAGTGTTTGGTCGGTCAGGGGCAACTGATAATTGCTGAGGATGGGATACATCCGCGTGTTGTCGAACCCGTGCGTATCCCACCCTCCGCGCAATTCCCGACCGCCGATGCTCTCCGAAAAGTACACGTTAACGAACTTCACTCCCGCTTCCACCAGCCGCCGTGCCAACAGACAACTTTGGCCGTAGGTGGTGCGTCCGTAGCGGTCCCGCATGGCCGTTGGTTCGCGCGACAGATCGAAGGCTTCCCGCACCTTGGGCGAGGCCAGCATTCCGAGCGCTTTCTCGATGGTTTCGTCCAACCCACGGGCCGCCGCCGCGTATTCCTGAATCCGCAGTTGACGATTCACCAACTGCTGCATGGCCCGGCGATCGCCCAGGCGGTCGACCGTCACGTGGGACGGCAAACGCAGTTCGGGGAGCGCGAAATGGGGATCGTTCGGATCGGCGGTCATCAGCAGCGGATCATGCCGTTTCCCCAGGAAACTGGCATGTTGCCCCGGCGTGATTTCTCCGTCCCGCAATACGTGCGGAAAAGCCACGAACGTCGGGAGCTGATCGGCCGCCGGCGCCAGGTGGTCCACCACGGAACCATAAGCGGGAAATAAATCGAGCGAATCCCGCAATCGAATGTCGTCCACCGGAGGCGCCTGGCCCGTCAATGCGAAATACGACGCGGAATTGTGGTTCTTCATCGTGTGATGCACCGTCCGCACCAGCGTCACCCGGTCCATCACGCTCGCCGTCTGGGGCAGTTTTTCGCAGATCTGAATGCCCAGAGCGGAAGTCGCGATCGGCGCATAGTGGCTGCGAATCCCCTCCGCCGCCTGCGGCTTCGGATCGAACGTGTCGAGATGGCTCGGCCCCCCGAACTGGTACAGCAGAATCACCGAACGTGCGCGTCGGACCGTTGATTGCGTGCCGTCTGCCCGCAGGAGTTGCGGTAACGTGAGGCCGAACAGGCCGCAACCGCCCACTTGCAGGGCTGTCCGCCGGGTCATGGGGAGCGTCATGGTTCCACTCCGTGTTACGGTGGGATGAGCCACGGTGGGATGAGCCACGGTGGGATGAGCCACGGTGGGATGAGCCACGGTGGGATCACTTTGCCGCAACATCATACACCATCAAAGTTTCCTGATCGCGCAGATACAACTTGCCGTCGACCACCACGGGCTGGGCCCAAGCCATGCCGTGCACGGCCGCCGGCGTGAAGGCGCCTTTGAAGCGGAACTCCCGCGGGTTGGCCTCAATCAAGGCCACCGGTCCGCTTTGGTAGCGGAAGATCACGTGGCCATCGACGTACGTAATCGCCGCCGAGCCGTTGCCAATGTCGCGGCTTTCGCGGGCGGCGTTCCACCGAATGTTGCCGGTCAGAAACTCCACACACACCGGAAAGCCCTTGCCGTGACCGTGGCCGAAATACAGATGGTCGTCGACCAGCACCATCTGGCCATGATGATTTTGCAGTTCGTTGCTGTCGTGGTAATAGACTTCGGTGGCAGCGACGCCTCCCTCCGATGTGCGCGTCAGCTTCAGCAGGGCGGAACCACCGTCCTTGTATCCCGACGACACGAACACGTAATCGCCCTCGACGATCGGGGTGGGAATGTTGGCCGTACCGTTGGCCACGCGGTTGTACGACCACAAATGTTCGCCGTCTTCCGCCCGCACGCCGATGGCCCCGCGGCCGATGAGCTGCACGTATTGCTTCACTCCCGCCCCTTGTCCGATCACGATCGACGAATAACCGGCCCCGCGCCGGCCCGCCGCGCCTTGATCGGTCACCGCGCTTTTCCAAATCTCGCGGCCGTCGAACTTATCCAGGCAGACCATCATGGCCGTGGGGCTACCAGGGGTGATCACCACGCGGTCGCCATCGACGAGGGGAGACTCGGAAAATCCCCACCCCGACATCATGCGGCCGTCCCAATCGCGGAAGTCGCGCTGCCACAACACCTTGCCATCCGCCACGGCTAAACAGGCAATCGAACCATTCGACGTGACGGCGTACAACCGGTCGTCGTCGACGGTGGGCGTGCAGCGGGAGCCGTCCCAGCCATGCTTGGGATCGCTGGTCGTCAGCGGTTGCGACCAGACCACCTCCCGCTGGACCAGATCGACGGCGATCACCGCCTGGCCTGCTCCCGTGTTTCCCGTCGTGTACAGCCGGTCTCCCGCAATCGAGACGCTGGCGTACCCCTTGCCCAGCCCCTCGATTTGCCACAGCAATTGAGGCGGCTGGGCCCGCCAATCCTTGTTGATGCCCACGTAGCTGCTCTTATTATCCCGATGGGGACCGCGCCATTGCGGCCAATCACGAGACGGTTCGGATGCCGATCCGACGGCGGCGGTGAACAGCAGCATCCAACAGAGAACACGACGCATGGGGAGGACTTTCCGGAGCAGAAACGGTGGCGGGAAGAATGCTCGTTCTCACATATTAACAAAAGTCGGGATTGAACACGAGAGGAACGAGGCCGCCGGCCATGGAGCGATGAAGCCCGATCAACCACCAGGCGCGCGACCCGGCGGCTGCGAGCGCATGGTGCAAGAGACGCAGGGCGGCCTTTACGGGAAGCGCAGAACCACCTTACGGGAGGAGCAGAATCCCCGATACCCCTGACTGATGAGGGGAAGGTGCCAGGCAGGCGGAGAACCACGTCACGGAAGGAGCAGAACCAGGCGTGCGGGCCATCAGTCGGCCAGCAACATTGCTCCGAGTTCCACGCTGTCACCCACGGCGATTGTGTGACCTGCCCCACTCAGTAAGCGGGTGTTGACCGCCAGACGATAGAAGTGATCGAATCGTGTTGCCGGTGCCCACTCGGGCAGCGTCGCGGCACGCCGCTCGGAAAACACCTTCTGAAACCCCGGCAGCGGCTCGCCCGTCATCGGATCGCGGGAGGGGACGACGCACCGCTGGCAGGGATTCACGCCGCACCAGACCACGCCCCCCACGCGCAGCGGCCGCACGGATCCGGCCGGTCCATACAGCCGGTCTTCCCAGAAAGGATCCACACCGTCGATTTCGAGGTTCGCCCGAAATCGCTGGCGGACGTCGTCCACCGTCAGCGTCGGAAACCAGCCGGCGACGGCTTCCAACGTGGCCGTGCTGATCACCGTGGGGCCGGGAGCTGCGGTGTCGTCGGGGAAACCACCCCGCGGATCCTCGTCCAGGCGCACTGGCTCTCCCAAACGCTCGGCAAACCAGCTTTCGACCGCGGCACGGTCTCGATCAAGGTGCCAGGCCCATTCGCGATCCGCATCGCGCAGGGTGAGCACCCGCCGCTCTACGGCCAGCCAGGTTCGCCAACGGTGAAACATGGGAGTCCGCTTGGCATTCCAGAAACGCCCCCCCGCATCACGCAGGGCGAACTGACGATCGTGTTGCAAAGCCCCAGTCGACAAGACCACCGCCGTGGACACGGGCTGTCCTGTGCACGATTTCATGGGATAGAGGGAGATGGCAGCCAAACGGGGCATGGCGAAAGTTTCAGTGACGGGATGGCACCTCGCCAGCCGTCGATGCGTCGCCGCGAGGCTGTGCGGCTCATCCCCCCTCAAGCCGGGACCTGGGGCTGTTGCGTCGTTTCAGCGGCCGCGCTCGGGAGCGGAGAGGCTCCCCACAGGAACGAATGCAGCACCAACATGATGGCCCCGGTGACCAGGAGAGAGTCGGCGAGATTGAAGATGGCCCAGTCGAACGTGTCGAAGAAACGGAAGTACAGGAAGTCGCGCACGGCATAGACGGGACGTCCGTCGACCGTCTTCCAGCCATGCAAGGCCAATCGGTCGAACAAGTTGCCCAGCGCTCCCGCCGTCACGAAGCCCAGCGCGACGGTCAACCAGACACTGCGGGCGTAATTGGCGACGAACAGGAAATAAGCGATGCCGATGACCGCCGCCACGCTGAGCGTCGCGAACAGGGGGGACCATCCCTGCCCCAGTCCCCACAGGGCGCCGTGGTTAAAATTGGTGTGCAGCGTGAAGCGGACGAAGTCGCCAAAGCGCCACTCCCAGTCGGCACGCCCTTGCGGTCCCAACACGGCAAATACCGCATGCTTGGACCACAAGTCGACGGTCAAGCCGAGACCCGCCAGGATACCGAATAACCAGTATCTGCTGCGCGGGAATGAAGGCGTTACCTGCCCGACTTCTCGCGCTTCCGTTCGCATTCAATACAATTCCTGGCGTAAGGAATCACTCGCAGCCGGGCCTTGGGAATTTGTGCTTTGGCCGGGGAAACGCCGGCTTCGAGGCAACTCAGGCACAGGCCGTAGGTGCCGTTGGCGATCCGGACCAGGGCGGCGTTGATTTCGTCCAGCAGTTCTTGCTCGGTTTCGACGAGACGCAGGGCAAACTCCTGCTCATACGTTTCGGTGCCCAATTCCGCCAAATGCGTGGGGGACTTGGACTCCGAGCTGTTGCCGTGGCGGTCGAGGGCCTCGGTGGTCATCTGCTCGACGTCACCCCGCACCCGATGCTGCAACGCCAACAACAGCTCCCGGAACTCTTCAATGTCCCGTTTGGGACGGGTCGCGGGAGCCGACGTGGCAGCAGACTCAGACCGACCCACAGTGCTGGACTTCGTGCCTGATCTGGGTTTTTTGGCCTGGCGGCGGGAGGCTGAGCGGGCGGCGACCGGTCTCGCCGAGGCGGAGGTGGTCCTCTTGGCCGACGCCCCGCGCGACGTTTTGGCCGCCGAACTTCGACCCCTGGCGGTTCCTTTGCCCGTGGCGGCGGTCTTCTTCTTGGCCATCAGGGTGGGAAACTTTCTGTACAGGAGACTCCGGCCGAGTCATCATCAGATCAAGCAGGACATTATGAATTGTCGGTCGGCTGGAATCAAGTTTCCCTTCAGGTCATCGGCATCTCGGCGAGGCGGAAAACGGGCAAAACGGGAACTCGATAACGTGTGGAGTCTCCGTTTGCGGATGTCCGCCCCGAGCAGTATCGTACAGCGCTCTGCCGGATGAACTGGACGAGTGCTCGCATCCCTGAATTTCCGACAGCACGGAACCCGATGTCCGCCATCACCAAGTTGCTCGTCGCCAATCGCAGTGAAATTGCCATTCGCGTGTTTCGGAGCGCCCACGAACTGGGCATTCGCACGGTGGCGATTTATACCCACGAAGATCGTTATGCCTTGCACCGCTTCAAGGCGGATGAAGCGTACCTCATCGGCAAGCCGGGGGAGCCGATCCGAGCGTATCTGGACATTCCGTCGATCATTGGCATCGCGCGGCGTTGCGGTGCCGATGCGATTCACCCCGGTTATGGCTTTCTTTCGGAGAACCCGGCGTTGGCCCAAGCCTGCGCGGACGCCGGCATCACGTTTGTCGGTCCGACAGTTCGGGCGCTCGAACAGCTTGGCGATAAGATCACCGCGCGAGAAATCGCGCGTGCCGCGGGTGTGCCCGTGTTGGGCGGAAGTGCATCGCCGATCGCGGCGGTTGCGGACGGCATGAAACTGGCCGCGGCGCTGGGGTATCCGGTGATCTTGAAGGCGGCCAAGGGGGGCGGCGGACGGGGCATGCGGGTCGTGGCCAGGGAGGACGAGTTTGCCGGTCTGTTTGAACAGGCGCAGCGGGAGTCCCTCACGGCGTTCGGCAGTCCGGACATTTTCGTGGAAAAATTCGTTCCGCGGCCGCGGCACATCGAGGTGCAGTTGCTGGGGGACAAGTTCGGCAACCTGGTGCATTTGTGGGAGCGCGACTGTTCGGTGCAGCGCCGGCACCAAAAGGTGGTTGAAATCGCTCCCGCACCATTTCTCGACCCGGCCATTCGCGAGCAGATTTGCGAGTCGGCCCTCAAGATTGGTCGGGCCGTCGAGTACGAGAATGCGGGGACGGTGGAGTTTTTGTACGACACCGACGCCAAGACGTTCTACTTCATCGAGGTCAATCCGCGGATTCAGGTGGAACACACGGTGACGGAAGAAGTCACCGGGATCGACATCGTGAAATCGCAAATCCTCATCGCACAGGGCAGACCCCTGGCAGACCCGGAAATCGGCCTGCCCAGGCAGTCGGACATCACCACGAACGGCTACGCGATCCAATGTCGCGTGACGACGGAAGATCCCACGAATGGCTTCATGCCCGATTACGGCCGGGTTTCGCACTACCGCTCGGCGGGCGGGATGGGGATTCGTCTGGACGCCGGCAGCGCGTTTTCCGGCGCGGTAGTCAATCCGTTTTACGATTCGCTGCTGGTGAAAGTGACGGGGCGCGGCCGCCGTTTTCAGGATGCCGCGGCCCGGCTGGAACGCTGCCTGCAAGAATTCCGCATTCGCGGCGTGAAGACCAACATCCCGTTTCTGATCAAGGTGCTGACGCATCCCAAATTCATCGCGGGGGATTTCACCACGCGGTTCATCGATGAAACTCCCGAGTTGTTCCAGTTCGCGCCGCGCAAAGACCGTGCCACCAAGGTGCTGACTTTTCTGGCCGAAACCATCGTCAACGGCTGCGGAGACTTCGACAAGCAGTTGGTGGCCCAAGTGCCGCGGCGGGCGGCCCCCGTGCCGGAATACGACGTTTCGGCTCCCATGCCTTCCGGGACGCGGGACAAGTTCAAGGAGCTGGGCGCGAAGAAGTTCGCGGAGTGGATTCGCGGCCAGGAGCGCTTGTTTCTTACCGACACCACGTTTCGGGACGCGCATCAGAGTTTGCTGGCGACGCGCTTTCGGACGACCGACCTGGTCAACATCGCCGAGGCTTACGCCCGTTTGTGTCCCCAGCTCTTTTCGCTGGAGATGTGGGGCGGCGCCACCTTTGATACCGCGATGCGGTTTTTGAAGGAGTGTCCCTGGGATCGGCTGGCGCAACTGCGGCAGCGGATTCCCAACATCTTATTTCAGATGCTGCTGCGGGCCTCGAACGCCGTGGGCTACACGAACTACCCCGACAACGTCGTGGTTGAGTTCGTGAAGGAAGCGGCTCAAGCCGGCATCGATGTGTTCCGCGTGTTCGATTCCCTCAACTGGGTGCCGAACATGCGCGTGGCCATGGACGCCGTGCTGGATGCCGGCGCCTTGTGCGAGGCGGCGATTTGCTACACGGGAGACATCCTGAATCCGCAGAGGACGAAGTACAACCTCAAATACTACGTCGAGCTCGCGAAGCAACTGGAAGCGATGGGGGCGCAGTTCCTGGCCATCAAGGACATGGCGGGGTTATGCAAGCCGCACGCCGCCGCCGTGTTGATTCGCGCGCTGAGGCAGGAGATCGGCATTCCGATCCACTTTCACACGCATGATACGTCCGGGATGCAGGCCGGAGCCATTCTGTTGGCCAGCCAGGAAGGCCTGGACATTGCCGACGCCGCGCTCGCGCCCATGTCGGGAGGCACTTCCCAGCCCAACCTGAACGCCCTGGTGGAAGACTTGCGATTCACGCCGCGGGCAACGGGGTTGTCCTCGAACCATCTCAACGAACTGGCCCGTTACTGGGAGGTGGTGCGGGAATACTACAAGCCGTTCGAAACCGTCATGCTGCCCGCCACGGCCGAACTTTACGAGCACGAAATGCCGGGCGGTCAATACACCAACCTGTATCAACAGGCCAAGGCCTTGCGGCTGGCCGACCGCTGGCCAGACATCTGCCGGATGTATGCCGAAGTGAATCGCATGCTCGGAGACATCGTCAAGGTGACTCCCAGCTCGAAGGCGGTGGGCGACATGGCTTTGTTCATGGTGGCCAACAATCTTTCCGTGGCGGACGTGCTGGACGAGAGGCGCGAACTCACCTTTCCCGAGTCGATCCTCGATCTGGTGGGGGGGAAGATGGGGCAGTCGCCGGGCGGGTTCCCCGAACCGCTCGTCAAGCGGATCATGCGCGATCGGCCCCTGATGAAGGGGCGTCCTGGAGAGAGTCTTCCCCCCGTGGACTTCCATCAGGTCGCCGACAAGGTGCGCGCGATCGTCAAGCGGGAACCGACCCGGCGGGAACTCGTCACGTGGGTCCTGTATCCCAAGGTGTTCGAGGACTTCGTGGCCCATCAGGAGAAGTACTCCGATACCAGCGGGCTGCCGACGCCGGCGTTCTTCTATGGGCAGCAGCCGGGTGAAGAACTGTCCGTGGAAATCGAGCCTGGCAAAACGTTGATCGTGAAGTTCCTCGCCGTGGGTGATCCGCATCCGGATGGCAAGCGAACCGTGTTCTTTGAACTGAACGGACAGCCGCGGGATGTCACCGTGGTCGATCGCTCCCTCGAGCGGACCGCGGCTTCCAATCCCAAAGCGGACCCCGACAACCCCAAACACATCGGCGCCAGCATGCCGGGTATGGTAGTGAAGGTGGAAGTCAAACCGGGAGATACGGTGCAGAAGGGCCAGATGCTGCTCAGTCTGGAAGCCATGAAAATGACGACCAACGTGCACGCCGAGCGCGATGCGAAAATCGCTCAGGTGTACATCCATCCGGGCTTGCAGGTCTCCACGGGAGATCTGCTTCTCACCTTGGTCTGAGGATTGGACGTTGGGATGAGGGGCAGTGGATGCTGTTGGCAGACCCAGAGCACGAAACCCCACCCCAAGGGCACTTGGGCTATTTCGGCGGTGCTGGCGGCGAGTCCCCGGAACCGCACAAGATCCTTAGTCGGCCCGCCTAACCGTCAAGTGTTAAGTGCACGTCAGGCGATGTCCGGCGAGCGAAGTGATGGCCTGCCAGCGAAGTGATGGCCCGCCAGCGAAGTGATGGCCTGCCAGCGAAGTGATGGCCTGCCAGCGAAGTGATGGCCTGCCAGCGAAGTGATGGCCTGCTAGCGAAGTGATGGCCCGCCAGCGAAGTGATGGCCCGCCAGTCGTGGCCAGGTGACCGCCGTGATGCCTCCCGAGGTTGTCGACGCCATAAGCCGGCTCGAGGGCCAGTCCTTCGTGCGGGAGGTGGAGTGGTTTGCCGAGTTGCCATCCACGAACGATTACGCCCTGGCGCGGGGAGCGGAACGCGCACTCCCCTTGCCCCGACTCATCTGGGCGGAACGGCAAACGGCCGGTCGGGGGCGGGGCGATCACACGTGGTGGTCGTCTTCCGGGGCGTTGACGTTTTCGCTGCTGATCGATGGTCCGGCGCTCGGATTGCCACCGGCGAGCTGGCCACAACTGTCGATGGTGAGCGCCATCGCCGTGGCCGATGCACTCCAGCAGTTTTTGCCGGAAGACCGCATTGCCCTGAAATGGCCGAACGATGTGCACGTCCTGTGCGCATCGGGAGGTGACGGGAGCAGCGCGGCCTCGGGGGGGACGGCGGATTCCGACCGTCAGCCGGTCAGCCGCAAGATTTGCGGCATTCTGGTCGAGCCGGTGACCGGCGTACCGGGGCGGCTGGTGATTGGGATCGGCCTGAACGTGCGGAACTCGCTGCATAGTGCATCAGCCGAGTTGCGCAGCCAGGCCGTGTCGCTGGTGGAGTTGTTGCCTCAGCCTCCCACGCTGCCACTGATGTTATGTGCATTATTGCAAGCATGGGTGCGGGCCGCGCAGGACTTGGCCGCTGGCAGGATGGACCTGGCGGCCCGGTGGTCGCGGCAATGCCTGTTGCGGCAGCGGGAGGTGCAGTGGAGTCTGTGGGAGCGCACCGCGACGGGCATTTGCCGGGGGATCAATCCGCAAGGCGCGCTGGTGATCGAGCGGGAAGGACGGTTGGAGACCTATTGGGGAGGGACCGTGCGGCTTTTGTGAAGGCAGGTCGCGGCGGAGGCCGGCGGGGACGTCTCCCGCCGGGGGGAGAAATCCGACCCAATCGACGAAAAAAATGCAAATTGGACTTTAATTGAGGGGCACTTCGTGCGATAAGTTGGCAGAGTTCGCTGGCGCCCCAGCGAACTCGGAAGACGACGAACGAAACCTCGTGACAGTGACGATGGCTGGTGTTCTGACTTCTGCGAGTGCACTCTTGCGGCGCCAGCCGGTCTGCGCAAGTCACCCTGTCTGCACAAGACATAGCGAGGCGCGTCGCCGATTCGGTGGCTGTTCCCTCCCGCGGTCGGGTGCGGGAGCCGGGCAGTCCGGTGAGAACGGTCGAACGGTCTGGTTTGCGGTCGGTCCCCTCTTCCTGGCCCCCTTCGGGGCTGAACTGTTCCAGGGTCAAGTCTGTTTCTCAGGGAGCCATTTCGGCTCGCAAAGGATGACGAATGTCTAAGAATCTGTACGTGGGCAACCTGCCCTATCAAACGACCGCGGACGAACTGCGCGAAGCGTTTGCCAAGTTCGGCACGGTCACTCGGGCGCAAGTCGTGGCCGATCGGGAAACCGGCCGGTCGCGTGGTTTTGGATTTGTCGAGATGTCGGATGGGGCCGAGCAGGCCATCGCCGGCATGAACGGCGCAACATTTCAGGGACGGACCTTGACCGTTAACGAGGCACGGCCGCGCGAGGAGCGAGGCGGTTACGGTGGTGGTGGTGGCGGCGGCCGTCGCGGCGGAGGCTACGGCGGCGGATACGGTGGCGGTGGGAATTCCGGTCGCTATTGAACCGGTGGGCATGCGCCTGTCTCACATCAACTCGGCCCAGTCGTCCCGACCGACTGGGCCGAATGCTTTTACACGAACCTTTCTCGCTCACCGCCTCCTCCGCGCTCTCCCTGTCTGGTCTTGCTGGTCGATTCTCAGCCTGGCCGAACGACTTCTTCCGGGCCAAGGCCGGTGAGCGGAACTGCGACGTCGTTGCAAGCAGCCATCGCGGGTTCGTCATTCCCCGCACAATCGGGACGCATGGCAAACTCCACCAATCTCGCCTAGAGGTCCGTGGCCTGAGGCCGCGTTGACCAATCTCGACACGCAACATGACCTATCGTTGCCGCAGGCGAAGCGGTCGCGCCGGGTGCGCTCAGACCGCGCAGCCGGACCGTCGAGTCGGTTTCCGCGGCAACGGGACATGGATCATCGCTCCATCGCAGTGCTGGCGTTTGCGCTGTTCCAACTGGTGACGGCGACGCTCTTTTTGCGCCCCGCCGAGGTGTTCTCCTGGGTGGGAGATGTTCCCCTTTACGAAGTGCTGATGCTGAGCACGCTGGCCTTGTCGGTCACGTCGATGGAACCCCACTTCCATTGGCTGGCCCTCGTCCGTCAACCCATCACCCTGTGTGCCGCCGCCCTCTTGCCGGCTGTCGCCATTTCGCACTTGCAGCATTTCTACTTGGGGGGCCTGATCGATTCCGTCCCCAACTTTGGCAAAACGCTGCTGTACTTCGGCCTGGTCATTACCGTGGTGAATTCGCCCCGCCGGCTGCGGGCCTTTCTGTTCAACGTGGCGTTATGCACCAGTGTAATGGTGACGCTGTGTCTGTTCGATTATTGGGAGATCTGGGACTTCGAGTTTATCGAGCATTTGCACGATGTGGACGGGCACGATGACGACGGCAATCCGATCATTGTGCACCGCATGCGCGGCACCGGCATTTTCCAGGACCCGAACGACCTGGCCATGGTGATCGTCGCCGGCGGCGTGCTGGCGTTGTACTTCCTCACCGACCGCACGCTGGGCTATTTCCGCTGGTTATGGACGGCCTCTTTCCTGGTATTTGCCGCGGCGGTGCTGGAAACGAAGTCGCGGGGCGGTTTGTTGGCCGCGAGTGCCGCGGTGCTGATGCTCGCCTGTTTCCGCTACGGCCATAAGTTCGCCCTCGTGCTGGGCATTCTGGCGGTGGCATCCCTGCCCGTGCTGGCGGGTCGCGCGGGGAATATCAGTCTCAGCGAAGGCAGCACCGGCCATGAACGCATTGAAATGTGGCGCGAAGGATACGCCGCGCTGAAGTCGCCCAACCTGTTGTTCGGCGTGGGGCATAGCATGTACGCGGATTACGCCGGGCTGGTGGCGCACAACTCGTTCGTGCACACCTATGTCGAGCTGGGGATTGTTGGGGGCAGCCTGTTCTTCGGCTGCTGGTATTTCGCGGCGGTGCAGTTGTACCGCATGGGTCAGCTCACCGAACCCGTGTGGCATCCGGAACTGGCCCGCCTGCGTCCCTTCATGGGCGCGTTGCTGGCCGGCTGGTGCACCTCGATGATGTCCCTCTCGCGACCATATGTCGTGCCGACGTTTCTCGTCCTCGGGGTCGCGGCGGCCTATTTGAATCTGGTCTGGATTCACACGCCGCAGGGTCAGCCGCTGGTGTTGTGGGGACGCAAACAATTCTGGCGGCTGGCCGGCGCCAGCGCGGCCACCTTCGTGGGATTTTATCTGTTCACCATCATTGCGGCTTGAATCCGGAACCCGGCCGTTGACTCCCCGTGGCCTTTGGAGACATCGCTTCATGCCAGCAGTCACGATGCCAGACGAGGCGCTCGGCAACGTTGCGGCTTCCGCGCCCGCGCGGCTGCGTCCAACAATTTTGTCGGCAGCGGCGCGCTCCGAGGCCCTGAGACTCTGGCGGGCGATCGAGCACGGGTTGCCGGAAGTTCCGCTGATGTGCTCGGCCGATTGGACCGAGACCTGGCTGAATCATTACGGCGAGGTCGTTCCGCACCGTTTCGTGGTGATGTTCCGCGAACACGCGCCGATGGCGATCGTGCTGCTGACGTTGGGGGTGGAAGCACGCCGCGGAGTGATCCCTGTGCACGCCTGGCATGTCGGTACGGCCGGGGAACTGGACACGGAATCGGTCTGCATCGAGTTCAACGCCCTGTTGTGTCATCCCGAAGATCGTCCCCACGTCTGGCACGCGCTCGAAACCTGTCTCGAGCAGGAAGACGAGTGGGACGAACTTCGGTTCGACGGCGTGTCGGAGCACGACCTGCCGTTTGCGGCCACTTCGTCCAATGGTTGGGAGATTGTCCGCAAAAAGGCCCGTTATATGGACCTGGACGAAGTCCGCCGGTCTGGTCGCGAACTGTTGTCCGTTCTGGGTGATTCGACGCGCAATTCCATTCGCCAGAACCTGCGGTTTTTCTCCCCGTGGCAATCCGAATGGTCCACTTCCGTGGAACATGCCCGCGACATTTTCGAGGAAATGGTGCAACTCCACCAGGTGCGCTGGCAAGCGGAAGGTCAACCTGGTTGTTATGCCAGTCCGCGATTCACGGCGTTCCACCGCGAGTTGCTCGATCGGCTGGTGCCTCGGCAAGCCATGGCCTTGTTACGCCTGCGCAGCCCTGTTGAGACGCTGGGCTGCGTGCAATTGCTGATGGATCGAGGGCGTGCCTTGGTCTACCAGGGGGGGCGCTCCCTGCGTCATCCCAAACGCAGCCCCGGTCTGCTTGCCGACTACCTGGCCATGGCGGAATGCCTCGCACGTGGCTACCGCGCTTACGACTTCATGGCGGGAGACTCCATGCACAAACAACGGCTGACCACTCATACGCTCGATTTGATCTGGGCCGTCCGACGCCGGCCCCGATGGAAGTTTTCCCTCATGAATCGCTTGAAACAAATCAAACGTTGGCTGCGGACTTTGCAGCAGTAACCGTGACGCCAAGAGTTCGCGGGACGGAGCGGCCCGCCCCGTCCACCGAGAGGACATTTCACCAGGAAACAATTTGTCCGACGTCGACGAAACTCCCGCGTCGGACGCAACAGCTCCACCGTCAGCCCACAGGTTTCAGGTCGGTCAATGACCGCGCGTCGCCGCAAAAGAATGCACCACGTCGCGGAAAAATTCACAACGTCGCAGAAGAAGGCGCCATGGTTTCAGCCACATTGGACAGGTCGGCTGCTCGCAGCGCTCCCAATGAGAGCCGGCCGCTGCGGCTCTGCCATGTGAGCCTCACGTTGAAAACGGGAGGTCTGGAGCGGATCCTCTGTGATTTGGCGCGGTTCCATGATCGTCGAGCCTTCCAGCCAACATTTTTGGCCCTCCGCGAAGTGGGTTTCTTCGCCGAGCAGATCCGTGCCGCGGGATGCGACGTCGTCCAACTTCGCGAACGAGGTCGGCTGTCCGAGCTACGGGCCATGTGCCGGTTCTTTCGCCAAGGCCGTTTCGACATCGTGCATCTGCACAATACGTATCCGCATATTTATGGCAGCCTGGCCGCGCGCTGGGCCAAAGTGCCGGTGGTGGTCAGCACGCGGCATGGGCAACGCGCGGGGCATCGTTGGCACGCCACGTGGCAGTATGCGTGCGCGGCCCGCCTGGTCGATCGGGTGATTGCAGTTTCGGACGACGCGGCGCGGTTGTGTGTCGCCGTGGACGGTTTGCCGCCCGGCAAAGTTTGCCGCATCTGGAACGGCATCGATTGCGAGGCGTTTGCCTATCAGGGGCCGGTAGCCGCTCCCGTGGCGATTTCGGTCGCCCGGCTGTCTCCCGAAAAGGATTTTGCCACGTTGCTTCAGGGGATTGGGCTGGCGGCGCTGCATGTCCCGGCCTTGCGGCTGCGGATTGTGGGAGATGGGCCGGAGCGTGCCGCCCTGGAGCGGTTGGCGGGCACGCTGGGTCTCGGCGAGCGAGTGGAGTTTTTGGGAGAACGGCAGGATGTGGCAGCCTTGCTCGGTGAAGCCGCGTTCTTCGTGTCGACCTCGCTGACGGAAGGCATTTCGCTCACCTTGCTCGAAGCGATGGCGGTGGGCTTGCCGGTGATTGCCACGTCGGTGGGAGGCAATCCGGAGGTGGTGGTGGAGGGCGTCACCGGGCACTTGTGTCCCCCGCGCGCCCCCCAGGCATTTGCCGATGCCGTCGTCCGACTCTGCCGCGCTCCAGAGCGCTGGGCTGAATATGGCCGAGCCGGCCGCGAACGGGTTCGCTCCTGCTTCGATGTCCGACGGCTGGTCGCCGAGTACGAAGACCTCTATCACCGCCTGGTTGCCGAACAGTCGTCCAATCGTCTCCGCGGACGTTCACTCTGCGACACTTAAGGGGGTTGCCCGATCATGTACGGAGCCTTGTACCGTCACGTGCTGCTGCCCTTGTTCGATGGCGTAATCAAGCGCCGCCGAACGCTGGAATACTGGCGCCAGGCAGAAGCCTCTCAATGGTGGCCGCGCGAGCGGCTGGAAGCCTTTCAATGGGAGGCGCTCTTGCGGTTATTGCAGCATGCGGCGGCCACGTGCCCCTATTATCGCGAGACCTGGACGGCGCGCAAGTTGTCGCCACAGCGGCTCGAACGCTGGAGCGACTTTCTGGCGTGGCCGTTGATCACGCGGGAGACGATTCGCCAACATCGCCTGGCCATGCGGACCACCTTGAATTTGCCGCGGCTGGCCAAGGCCACGGGAGGCTCGAGCGGCGAGCCTTTGCAGTTTGACTTGGATTGGGGCAGCAACGATCGCCGAACGGCGATGATGTACCGCGGTTATGGGTGGGCGGGCGGAGCGCCCGGATCGAAGCAGCTTTACGTGTGGGGCGGCCACGTCGGCAAGGTGCCCGCCTGGAAGCGCTGGAAAGCGGCTCTCCATCGCCGCTTCGAGCGCCAGATCGTGCTGAATTGCTTCGATTTCACGCCGCAGCGGATGCAGCGGCATCTCGAACGCTGGAACCGCTACCGGCCGGAAGTGGTGGTGGGCTACACGAATCCCTTATGCGAGTTGGCGCGGTATGTGCGCGCCACGGGACGGCACGTCGCGGCACCGCGATCGATTATCGTCGGCGCGGAGAAGCTCCACGACTTTCAGCGGCAACTGCTGCAAGAAGTGTTTCAGGCGCCGGTTTTCGAAACCTACGGCTCGCGCGAATTCATGCTGATCGGAGCGGAATGCGACCGCCATTGCGGGTTGCACTTGAGCGTCGAAAACCTCTACGTCGAAATCGTCGATGACGAAGGATGGCCCGTGCCGGAGGGCACGGAGGGCAACGTGGTGATCACCGACTTGTTCAACTACGGAATGCCGTTCGTGCGGTATGTGACCGGCGACCGTGCCATCGCGGGCTTCGAGAACTGCCCCTGCGGTCGCGGCCTGCCTCTGTTGAAGAAGGTGGTCGGCCGCCAGCTCGACGTGCTCGAAACCCCCGATGGCCGCAAGGTGCCGGGCGAGTTCTTTCCGCATCTGCTGAAGGAATTCCCTTGCGTGCGCCGCTTTCAGGTGGTGCAGACCGCCGCCGATCGCATCACGCTCAAGCTGGTGGTGGAAGGGGGGTTCACGCTCGCCGACCACGACTTGCTGCTGCGCGAAATTCGCAACTGCGTGGGGACCGCCGTCGAGGTGGCGTTCGAGCTGGTGGACGATATTCCGTTGACGCCCGCCGGTAAACACCGGGTTGTGGTGCGGGAGATCCCTCCCCGTTCCGCCGATGCTGTTGCGCACACGAACCATGAACTGCAAGCGGCACGTTCTGGTTGAACCAACTACCCGTGGAAGTCCGAATCGTCATGCGTACCGAGAATGCTATGCCGATCACCCGTGCGCAACCCCCATGTCCCCGCACGTCCGAAGACGCGCTGCATGTCGCGGTGGAACCCATCGACACCGCGGGGGATGGCCGGCTGACGCGCCGCTATTGGGACTGGCGCGCGCTGTACGACTCCGATCCGGCGGCTTACGCCTTTCAGCATCCGGATGTCGTGCTCGCCGAGCTGCGCCACTGCCGCGCCACGTTCCCGTCACCCGCGCTGCTGATCGCCGAGCAACACGGCCGCGTGGTCGGTCTGGGCGCCCTGGTTCCCAAGGTGGTAGCGACCGCTCGTCTGGGGGGCGTGGGACTCTCTTGGACCTGGCAGGGACTGCGGCTCGCGGGAAATCGCTGGCTGTTGCGGGACGCGAATCGCGCGGCCGAGGCCGCGCTCACCCAGGCTGCATTGAATTATGTGCGTGACAGCGGCGCCCGGTTCCTGTTGCTCGAGGACTTGGAAGTTGACACGCCGTTCGCGGAGACCGTCCGCACCATCGGCCGCGAATGGCTGACCTGGCATCATGCCGGCATTCAACGCCGTTGGCGCATTCAACTCCCCCGGACAAGGACCGACTACTGGGAGCGATTCTCCAAAAAAACCCTGAGCACCATGCGCCGCAAACTGAAGAAATTCGGCTCCACGCGGCTCGAGCGGATCACGGACATCGCTCAGGTCCCGCATTTTCTGGAGGTGGCCCATGCGGTGTCGTTGCAGACCTGGCAAACCCGCCAATTCGGCCTGCGGATCCGCAACGACTCCGCCGAACTGGAAGTGTACTCCCAGCTCGCGCAACACGGCTTGTTGCGGAGCTATTTGTGGTACTCGAACGAACAGCCGGTGGCATTTCTGGTGGGCATTCAGGACAAAACCTGTTTCCACTACGAAGAAGTAGGCTACGCGACACCGTTTGCCCGCTTCTCGCCAGGCCAGATGTTGCTGGTTCAAGTCTTGGACGACCTGTTCGCACACCAGCGGCCCGAGTGGTTCGACTTCGGGGGCGGCGACGCCGATTACAAGCAATTCTTCGCCACTCACGAGAGCCGGAGCGGCACCGTCTGGCTGCTGCCTCCCACGGCGGTAAATCGGCTGGCAGTGGGCCATCTGAGTTCGTGCCGGCTGGCCCGGCAAGCTGCCCGTTGCGCGATCCGCCTGGCGGGCTGGGCGCAGCGGGCGCGCCACTGGGTGCGCTACTCCGGAACCCCGACGGGGCGGTCCTCGCCGCGTTCGGCATCCGACGCCGCGGATGACGGAGATTGAGCCTCTAGGGGAGAGGAGGACTGCGGATTGGGACCGGCAAAACTCAACAACCGGATGGTACTGAAATGGTGTGTTCACGACTCATTCGGCGTCCGCATTCGGCACATCGCATCCCGCCCCGAAGGGATGCCCATCGAGGAGACGGCCGATGCGGAGCACGCGAGTTCTGAACGGGCTTATTTCAATGGCGATGCGTCATGCGGATCCTCTTCTTCTCCTACGCCTATCCCAATCCCTGGCAGCCTGAGCTGGCGACGTTTAATCGCACGATGATCGCCGGTTTGGCGCAAAATCACGACGTGCGCGTGATCTCGCCGATCGGGTTCGTCTCGCGGTGGCGTCGGTGGCGATGCGGATTGGACCGACACGCAGACTTCGTCGCCGTGCCGGGTGTTCCCGCCGAGTACCCCACGTATTACTACACCCCCAAAATTTGCCGCGCACATTATCATCGGTTCATGGCGTGGTCGGTCGGCGGGAACCTGCGGCGGGCCATCCGTGCCTTTCGTCCCGATGTGGTCCTGTCGTATTGGGCCCATCCGGATGGTGCCGTGGCCGTGCGGTTCGCGCATGCAGGCGGTGTGCCCGCCGTGCAAATCGTCGGCGGAAGCGACGTGCTGCTCCTAGCGCGCGACCCGCGGCGACGGGCGGTGATTTTCGATGTGCTGCATCGCGCCGACGCGGTCATCGCCGTCAGCAGAGACATCGCCGCCACACTGGCGAAGGCAGGGCTGGAGACGCACAAGCTGCACGTGGTGCGCCGCGGCATCGATCGTCAGGTGTTTCACGCCGCCGATCGGAAGCTGGCGCGGCAGCGGTTAGGCTTGCCCGAAGATCGACCCGTGTTGCTGGGTGTGGGGCGATTGGTGCCGGTAAAGGGTTGGCCCGACTGGCTGCTGGCCGCCCGCATGTTGGTCGACCGCGGTCTGCGCCCCGCGTGCTATGTTTTGGGGGAGGGACCGCTTGACGGAGAACTGAGACGATTGATCCGGGAATACGGATTGGAGCGAATCGTCGAATTCCGCGGCCCGCAACCGCAGGCCGAATTGGCACGGTGGTATCAGGCGGCCGATGTGACCGTCCTCGCGAGCCATTCGGAAGGGGTGCCCAACGTGCTGCTGGAAACGATCGCCTGTGGAGGCTCTTTCGTGGCCACGGCCGTGGGGGGCATTCCGGAAATTGCCGACTTGCGCTGCGATCGGCTGGCACCAGCACGGCAACCCGCGGCCCTTGCCGACGCCATTGCCCATCGCCTCGCTCATCCTCCGCCGCCAGACTACGTGCGGCGCTGGATGCCGGCGTCGCTGGAACAGGCCGCCGCGGACATCGGGGCGGTACTCGAGTCCGTTTGTGCCGCGCCGACGCTGGCATTTCCCCGCAAGCTGCCGGCGCTGGACGAACCGGTCGGCAGTGCGGCGTCCTGACCGCCGAGTGGCATCCACCATGAACCTGCTGCGTCAAACCGCCAAAGCCCTGCTGACCGCCGTGTTGCCCGCCGATCGGTGGTTGGTGCGGGGACCGCGCGCCGCCTGTCGCGACGGTTCAGTCTTCGCGTTGACCTTCGACGACGGTCCTCATCCGGAATGGACGCCCCGTGTGTTGGACGAACTGCGGCGCTGGGGTCAAACCGCCACGTTTTTTGTGATCGGCCGGGAAGTGGAGCGCTATCCGCGGCTTATCCAGCAGATGGTCGACGCCGGGCACTGCGTGGGAAACCACACGTTCACGCATAGCGAACCCAAGGCGACCTCGGCGGAGCAGTTTCTCGAGGAAGTGACCCATACGCAACACTTGCTCCAAGCGTGGACGGGTGCCGCCCCCCGCGCGATGCGGCCCCCCAAAGGGGAGTTGACGTGGCCCAAACTGCGCGGTCTATGGCGCCGCGACCTGACCGTGGTGTTGTGGAGCGTCGACCCGCGCGATTACCGCATGCGTTCCGCGGCCGAGGCCGAGCGGTTTTGCGACCGCTATCGTCCTCGGCAGGGCGACATTGTGCTGCTGCACGACAACGGGCCGGCCGCGGTGTCGCTGCTGGCCGCCTGGGGGCGCGGCGGTCTGTTCAACCGTTGGAAAAGCGTGGGCATCGACGATTGGTTGCCGCGTTCGATGTCAGCCGCTGGGCCGCGGCTGCCAACGGCGGTAGCGGCCGCGGCTGCCGAAGGCGACCAGTTTTCCGAGGACGTGCTGTTTCGCCGAGGCAGTCGGGCATCTGTCGTTCCGCCGGGCGGCAGCGTCGCCGTGGCCGGACACCGCGCCGGATCACCTCACGTAAACGACTAGGACAACATGACGGCGATCACCTGGGATGCCCCCGTCGCGAGCGCTTGTCAGCGCCGAATCGGTCGGCGGCTGCTGCTCGTCGCGTACGCATTTCCACCGGTCGGTGGGGCCGGAGTGCAGCGCCCGCTGAAGTGGGTGAAATACTTGCGGCGCGCGGGATGGCACGTGACCGTGTTGACGCCGGAAAACCCTTCCGTGCCCGTGCGCGACGAAAGTCTGCTGGAGGAAGTTCCGGACGACACCGTATTTCTCCGGCCCAGAACCCGCGAGCCAAGCTACCGCTGGAAACAGCAACTCAACGTCGCTGCAACCCCGTCATCGAGGCGCTGGGCCGTGCCCAAACGCTGGCTGCGGCAGCTTGCCGGCGGCCTTTTGCAACCGGATCCGCAGATTCTGTGGTACGGCAAGGCCGTCGACGCGGCGACGCGCCACCTTCGTCGAGCTCCTCACGATGCCGTGCTCGTGACGGCTCCGCCGTTTTCGAGTTTTCTGATCGGCGCGGCCCTGCGGCGTCGCTGCCAGACGCCTCTCATCCTCGACTACCGAGATGAATGGGACCTGAGCAACCGCTATCTGGAGCACGCGTCGCGCGGCTGGCTGTCGCGCGTCGTTCAAGAGCGAATGCAGCGTTCCGTGCTGCGGGCCGCCGACGCCGTGATCGCCACCACCCAGGCCAGCGAGCGCCGCTTGCAGGAGCGAATTCTGCAAGCGGGGAGTTGCGCGCGGACGGCGTGCATCTACAACGGCTACGACGAAGACGACCTGGAACCGAGCGGCGGTTCGTCGGCCATTCCGCACGTTCCGACAGGGTGTTTTCGCATGGTGTATACCGGCACGTTGTGGAACCTCACGAGTATCGAACCGCTCATCCAAGGGCTGGAGCTGTTGCATCAGCGGGCGCCAGCGGCGGCGGCCCAAATCGAGCTGGCTTGCATCGGCCGCAAAACTCCCGAGCAACAGGCATACGTCGACCGACTGAAGCGGACGGCATGCCGCGTGCTGGACGTCGGCTATTCCTCTCACGACGCCGTCATCGCCTGGCTCCGTTCCGCCCACGCCGTCTGCCTGTTGTTGTCGGATGTGCCCGGCGCCGACCGTGTCGTGCCCGCCAAACTGTTCGAGTACCTCGCGCTGCACAAACCAATACTGGCCTGTTTGCCCGACGGCGAATCGTGCCAACTCGTGGCCCGCTATGGTCAAGCCGGTTTTTTTCGACCTGCATCCCCGGAGGCGCTGGCCGAGTTCCTCGCCAACATCGTCTCGCGCAGAGATTCCGCCGCTTGGAACTATCCGCTCGAGCCGTCCGACGTGACCGAGTTTTCCCGGGAACGTCAAACGGAACGGTTGCTCGCGCTGCTGGAAGACGTCGTCTCGCAACACCGCACCGGGGAGACGCGCTGACGTGAACACTGTCCTTGTCGTGGGTTTCTGGTGGAGTGTTGCCACTGTCGCCTACATATACGCTGGCTATCCGCTGCTCGTCGGCATCCTCAGCCGGCTGCGCCCGCGTTCCGTTTCCCAAGCATCCGTGAACTGTTCCGTTTCCGTGGTGCTCGCGGCGCATAATGAAGCCCGCCGCATTGTTCCCCGACTGAACAACTTGCTGTCGCTGCATGGGGCCGAGGCCATACGGGAAATCCTCGTCGGTTCGGATGGTTCCACCGACGAAACGCCCGCACTGGTGCAGACCTGCACCGATCCGCGCGTGCGGCTCATCGCCTTTCCGGTCCGCCGCGGCAAAGCGGCGGTGTTGAACGACTTGATCTCCCGTTGCACCGGCGACGTGGTGCTGCTCACCGACGCTCGACAGGAGTTCGCCCCGGATTGCCTCCAGGCCCTGCTGGCCAATTTCGCCGACCCAACCGTGGGCGTGGTGTCGGGAGAATTGGTGTTGCGAACGACGACGACGACGACCACGGCCGCCGCGGGCATCGGCAGCTACTGGCGGTACGAAAAATGGATTCGTCGCTGCGAAAGCCGCTTCCGCGGCGTCCCCGGCGCCACCGGAGCCTGCTATGCGCTGCGGCGAGCCTTCTTTCGACCGATTGACGAAAACACCCTGCTCGACGACGTCGCGATCCCCATGCACATCGTCTGCCAGGGGTTTCGCTGTGTGTTTGAACCCGCCGCCATCGCCTGGGACGATCCCGCGGGCACTCCCGCCCAGGAAGCGATCCGCAAACGGCGGACCATTGCGGGTGCCGTGCAACTATTGCGGCTCTATCCCCAATGGCTGAATCCGCGGTGCAACCCCTTGTGGTGGGAATACGTCTCTCATAAGGTCGTCCGGCTGACTTCGCCTGGGTGGTTGATGCTAGCGCTGGCCAGCAATGCGGCACTGGCGGCATACCCGCTGTATCGGGTGCTGTTCGTCGCGCAGTTGGCGTTCTATGCCGCGGCGGTGTGTGGATGGTGTTATCAGCAAATGGGCCGGCGTTCCCGTTTGTTTGGACCGTTTTTGATGTTCTTGATCCTCAACCTGACAACGATCCGCGCGTTATGGGACGCCCTGCGGTCGCGGTACGACGTCACCTGGAAAAAGGCCCTCACCTAACCAACAGCCGCTGCCAGGGATAAGCAACGACGCCCACGGTGCAACGCCTCGGGGAACAAGATGCTGGACGCGACAACTGCCGTATGGGGAATGGCCGGGCTGCTGGCGGCCGGTCTGATCGCCGTCGGCTGGCGGGTGAGAGCCGCAGTCCGAGAGACGGGCCTGGACCGCTGGGCCGCGGCCGCGTGGATGTCTCGTCCGGCGCCTGTGCCCGACGATCAACCCCTCGAAGTCTTCGTGGCCATTTGCGATCACTTCGAACCGGAATGGGGTGGCTGTGATCCGGCGACGGCGTTGGCGCGTGTGCGGGAATGGCGCGCTGCCTATCCGCGGTTGTTTGATGCGTTTCGCGACGCGCGGGGCCGTCCGCCCCAGCACACGTTCTTCTTTCCGCAAGACCAGTATCGCCCGGAGTATCTGGACTTGCTCAAGGAATTGGTCGACGCGGGTTACGGCGACGTGGACATCCATCTGCACCATCACGACGACACGCCGCAGGGTTTGCGCGAGAAGCTCAGCGAATTCCGCGACACGTTGTTTCACCGACACGAACTCCTGCGCCGCGATCCGCGCACGGGGCACATCGTGTATGGCTTCATTCATGGCAATTGGGCGTTGTGCAATTCGCGGCGCGATGGTCGATGGTGCGGCGTCGATCAGGAGATTCCGATTCTCTTGGAAACCGGCTGCTATGCGGACTTCACGTTTCCCTCGGCTCCCAGCGACACGCAACCGCCGCTGATCAATCGCATCTACTATGCCGTCGACCGTCCCGGTCAGCGCCGCTCTCATGAAGCAGGCGTCGACGCGGCCGTGGGTCGCACTCCGCCGCCGAACAGCTTGCTGCTGATCCAAGGCCCCCTGGCCTTCGATTTCACACGCTGCAAATGGGGCTTCCTGCCCAAGATCGAAAATGGCGACTTGCTGGCGAGTCATCCCCCGTCGATCCGGCGGCTGCCGGTATGGCTCGGCACAGGCATCGTGGTGCGGGGCTGCCCGAACTGGCGGTTCATCAAATTGCATACGCATGGATGCAAGGCGGCCAATCAGCGGATGTGGCTCAGCGAAACGGCACAGCGGTTTCACGCGGACCTGGCCCGCTTTCAGCAGCAGCATCCGCGGATTCGCATCCACTATGTCACTGCGTGGGAGATGGCGCAGCTCGTGCATGCCGCCGAACAAGGGATTCACCTTGACGCGGTACTTGGACCTGGGTCCAATCCGCACCGGTCCCGCAACCTGGAGCCGGAACAGGCTCCCGCAGCGGTTTGAGAAATGCCGAAATGTCGAACACCTGCGCCCCCGCTTCCCCGCCCCCGCCGCTTGCTCGTCGCGCGGCCCCTCCGGTCTCGCGTGACAGCTCGTCGACGCCGCTCGCGCGGGTGATTTGGCGTCTGTCCGGGCTGAACCTGGCCCTGGTGTGCGGGGTGATGGTGCTGCTGTTCGTGGTTTCGGAGCGTTGGTGGATCGGGTCCGCGATCACGTTTTTGCCGCGGCTGCCGTGGGGGCTGCCCGCCGTTGTGCTGGGACTGGCGGGCTGGTGGTGTCATCGCCCGTCCCTGTGGGTGAACGCCGTGGCGCTCGGACTGGTGTTGGGGCCGATCATGGAACTGCGCGTCCCAGGGCTGTTGCAGGCGCCGGGCACGGTCCCCCCCGCGCCGGGTCGGGACACCTTGCGGGTCGTCAGTTGCAACGTGCAAGCCTATCGACCGCACTTTGCCGAGGTCCTGAGCGAAGTGGCGCGGTATCGGCCTGATGTCGTGATGCTTCAGGAGGCCTTCGGCGATCATCCGCTGCTCGATGAGTTTTTGCCCGATTGGCACCGCCTGCACCACAACACGTACTGGATTGCCTCGCGCTACCCGCTCCGCCTGTTGGCGGAATGCCAGTCGGAAGTGTTTGAACGAGTGGCGGGCATCGTGGTGGAACTGCAAACTCCCGTCGGACCGGTGGTGGTGGCCAATATCCACCAAATGACGGCCCGCCGCGGACTGGTGGAGATCAACAAAAGCACACTCCTGCGCGGTGAAGCCGCCCGCCTCGCGGACGAATTCCGCCAGTGGCGCGAAATCGAAGCAGCCGAAATTCGCGCCGTCGTCGACGCTCATCGCGGCGAGCGTCCGCTGATCGTTGCCGGCGACTTCAACACACCCACATCGAGCCACGTGTTTCAACAAGTCTGGGGCGACTTGCAGAGCGCCTTTGACGTGGCGGGATGCGGTTACGGCTATACCGCGCCTTGCCGGCCCATCCGCTTCTGGCTGACGAACGTGCCGTGGGCCCGCATCGACCATATTTTGTGCTCGTCCGAATTCGGCATCGTCCGTTGCCAGGTGGGACGCGGCAACGGGTCGGACCATCGGGTAGTGGCGGCGGAACTTCGCCGCTGATCGGCCGGCACGTCGGGCACGGCGTACTCCGGGTGCGCCCATCGCATTGGTTGTGTCCTTCGCATCGTTTGTGTCCCTTGCATCGGTTGTGCCGAGTCTGCGCGGTCTGCCTTGCACGGATCCTCCCGTCGGCATGGGTTTCAAATGCTAGAGTTGGGCACCGGACGTTGTGGAAATGGAGCGCTCCTGCTCGGGGGCGATTCCGTTCGGGCGCGCCGGCCTAGCGTGGCAAGGAACCCGCCGTGACTCGCGAACTCGAATTTCATCCTGGCCGGTTGCCGTCCCATGTGCATCCCGACGAGGAGGCCGACCGCAAACCCATCAACTACGCGGAATTGGCCTTCCGCTATCGATTCTGGCTGGCCGCGGGGGCCGTGGCGGGTTTGCTGTTGGGTGAATTGGCGTATCTGAAACTGGGCCCCGAGTACGAAGCCACGGGACAAATCCTGGTTTATCGCCGGAATGTCGTCCCGCTCAAGGAGGACCAACGCGCGTTGCACGATTGGGGCGAACGAAGCGAACACATCGCGCTGATCATGAGCCCCATGATCCTCAACAAGGCGGTGGAAATCGGCAAGCTGATGGAATTGCCGGCCTTCCGCGAATCGGAAGACATCGTGGAAGATCTGCTGGATGGATTGCAGGTGAAGCGCAGTTCGGGACAGGATCGCTCCCACACGAATGTGCTGAATATCAGCTACAGCCACCGGGACGCCGCGGTGGCTCGGGCGGTCGTGCAAGCGGTGATCAGTGCCTACGCCGCTTATCTCGAAGACACGCGGAACGAAAAATCGAACGAAGTCCTGCGCTTGGCGCAGAACGCGCACGACGAGGTGCTGCAAAAGCTGCGGGAGAAGGAACGCGAGTATCAGGCCTTCCGGGAACAGGCACCGCTGCAATGGAAGACGCCGGTTGCCGGATTGTCGGCCGACGCCCAGGCGACCACCAACGTCCATCAAGAGCGCGTGGTGGCGATCGAAGACCAGCGCAAATTGAATTTGCTGCGCCGGGCCGAACTGCAATCCCGTCTCCAGGCGATCGATGCCGCCGTGCGCGAGGGCGCTCACCGGGAAGCGCTGGAGTTGATGATTCGTCAGTTTCTGAATCACGACGGCACCGCGGCGGCGGAACAGCGCCGTCAGCAGGAAATCACCGTCTTCGAGAACCGGCTGTTGCCGCTGCTGCTGGAAGAGCAGAAGCTGCTGCGCGATTACGGCCGCGATCATCCCGATGTGCAAAGCGTGCAGCAGTCGATTCGCGCCGTGCTGCGGTATTACCGCGAACGGGGCATTCATCTGCTGGACGATGCCGCGTCCGATTCCCCCGGGACTCCCGCCCGGCCGCCGGCTGATGACTTCGTGCAGTTGTATGTCGCCGCCCTGCATCAGGAGCTGGCGGAACTGAAGATTCGCGATGAGCAGCTTGCGAAACTGTTCCATATCGAATCGGAACAAGCCAAGGAGGTCGCGCGGTTCCAGGCGCAAGAACAGGCGCTGAGTGCCGAATTGACGCGCCTCCGCGAACTGTGGGGACAGTTGGTCACGCAGGTCAACCAGGTGAGCATCGAGCGCCAGGGAGCAGGCTACTCGCTGAAGCAGATCGCCCCGGTCAAAGACGCCCTGTCGCTCAAGCGGCTGCTCAAGTTCTGGGGTGCCGGCGGAATGCTGGGCGCTCTGCTGGTGGCTGGGCTGTGCGTGGTGCGGGAACTGCGCGACTCCCGGCTGAAAGACGTGAAGGCCCTGCGGCTATGTCTGCGGCAACCCGTGCTGGGCACCGTGGTGCGGTTCACGCAGGGGGTCGAACCTGGGGCCCCGCTGGCCGCTCGGGCTCATCCCATGCTGCGTTATCTGCGGGCCCCGCACTCACTGGAAGCGGAAAACTTCCGCTCGCTCCGCACCGCCTTGGGAGTGATTTGCGAGACCCGGCAGGCCAAAGTGATTCAGGTCAGCAGCCCCGAGCCGGGGGATGGCAAGACCACCACCGTGGTCAATCTCGCGGTGGCCGTGGCTCAGTCCGGACGCCGCGTCCTGCTGATCGACGCCGATTTGCGCCGCCCCAGTTGTCATCGTTTGCTGGGGGTGTCGTTGGATATCGGGTTGTCCGACGTCTTGAAGGGGGAAATCGCACCGCTCAACGCCATTCAGCAGACGGCCATCGAACACCTGGCGCTGCTCACCGCCGGCCAGGTGCCCGCCAACCCGGCCGAGCTTTTGGCATCGCCCCAGTTGACCGAACTGTTCCGGGACGTGCGCGACGACTACGATCTGATCTTCGTGGATACGCCGCCCCTGTTGGCGGTGAGCGATCCGTGCATCATCGCGCGCCAAACCGACGGCCTGCTGCTCGTGGTGCGGCTGGGCAAGAATACGGTGCAAGCGGCCAGCCGCGCCCGAGAACTCATTCAGACCAATGACATGGACCTTCTGGGCGTGGTCGCGAACTGTCTGGATGCGACCGACGAATTGGCCTATGCCCCGCACAGCCAGTATTACCACGTTTACCAGGCGGCGGATGAGCCGGTGGCTGTGTCCTGATGGTCCGCGTCCCGACGCCGCGTGCCGCGCGGCGTGAACCAGGTGGTTGCACCACCGCTACCCGGCGTGATCAAAACGCCCGCACCACGCCACACGGTGACTGCCAAACGTCTTTCCGCGTTCGCGACACCGGCGCGCTTCGCGTGGGAGATCCGCTGTCGACCTTCGGCCGGCGCCCGTCTCTTCCGCTCTCCAGGCGGATGGCGCGGCCTCGGGCGGATCCCGCGCACAACATCCTTCCTGGCCGCGGGGGAAATCGGGCGGTCCCGCTGTCCGGCCGACGTCAGGCGATCAATCCGTGCACCACGGTGCCGTGAATGTCGGTGAGTCGAAAATCGCGGCCCTGGAACCGATATGTCAGCCGCTCGTGGTCGATGCCCAGGAGGTGCAGAATGGTGGCGTTGAGATCGTGCACGTGCACGGGGTTTTCAGTGATGTTGTAGCTGAAGTCGTCGGTTTCGCCGTAGACGATGCCTGGCTTGACACCCCCGCCGGCCAGCCACATCGTGAAGTTGCGGGGATGGTGGTCGCGGCCGTAGTTATCGGTCGTCAGCGTTCCCTGGCTGTACACCGTGCGTCCGAATTCTCCACCCCACACCACCAGCGTGTCGTCCAATAGCCCCCGCTGTTTGAGGTCCTTGATCAGACCCGCACAGGGTTGATCGGCGGCTTTGACGAGGTTGCGGATCGCGCCGGGCAAGCCTCCGTGGTGGTCCCACCCGCGGAGAAACACCTGCGTGAACGGCACGCCCCGTTCCGCCAGCCGCCGCGCCAGCAAGCAGTTGTACGCGAACGTTCCCGGCTGCGTGACTTCCGGTCCGTACAAGTCGAGCACATGCTGCGGTTCGCCGCGAATGTCGACCAGTTCCGGTACGGAGGTTTGCATGCGGAAGGCCATTTCGTACTGGGCGATCCGCGCGGCGATCTCGGGATCCCCCACGTCGGCGAGTTTGAGTTGATTCAGGGCCGACAGTCCATCGAGCATGGTCCGCCGGTCGTCGCGCGCGATGCCCGGAGGATTGGACAGGTACAACACCGGATCGCCCGAGGAGCGCAGGGCCACTCCCTGATGCCGGGTGGGCAGAAACCCCGAACCCCACAACCGCGAAAACAGCGCCTGCGATTGCGACCCATTCGCGATCCGCGAAATGAGCACCACGTAGGCGGGCAGGTCTTGATTCGGGCTGCCGATGCCGTACGACAACCAGGCCCCCAACGACGGCCGACCGGGAATTTCACTGCCGGTTTGAATGAAGGTAATCGCCGGATCGTGATTGATGGCTTCGGTATGCAGCGACTTGATGATGGCGATGTCGTCCACCACGCCGGCCATGTTCGGCAGCAGTTCGCTAACCCACGCGCCGTGCTGCCCATGCTGGCTGAAGCGGAACACCGACGGGGCGATGGGAAACCGGGCCTGCCCCGACGTCATGGTGGTGATCCGCTGGCCATTCCGCACCGACTCGGGCAAGTCCTTATCGAACCAGTCCCGCAAGCCGGGCTTGTAGTCCCACAGGTCGAGTTGCGAGGGGCCGTCGGCCATGAACAGCCAGATCACGCGCTTGGCCTTCGGGGCATGATGCAAGGCGGGCAGCGTGCCGAAGGTCTGCGACGGAGCCGTTTCCGCGAACAACCGCGGATTCAGGCAGGAAGCCAAGGCGGCGGTGCCGATCGCGGACGCTGTCCGGCCGAAGAAATAGCGGCGCGTGATCGCCGCGCGGAGCGATGCGAAAGACTCATGTGCCATGGAAACATCTCCCGTGCCCGCCCCCCCCGTGACCCGGAGCGCTTGGCCAAGCCCGTGGTTGAGCGAAGTGGTGGGTCGCTGGTGGCTGTGTGTTGTCGGCGATGTCCCTCGAGGGTCGTCTTGCCGGCGGATCGCAATCGGGTGAGCTGACAAACTGACGATCGGCAACGCGCGCCGTCATTCCTTGGTGATGGCCTCGTCGAGATTCAGCAGCAAATTGGCAGCCAGCGTGTAGGCCGCGTGTTCGTTGATCGGCAAGGCGGAATCGCGCGGGGTGTTGCCCACGGCCAACAGTTTTTCGGCGGCAGCCGCGTCCTGGGTGTAACGAGCCAGGTGTTTCTCCAGCACGTTCAGCAAAACGGCCAATTCCGCGGCGGTGGGCGGCCGGGCGACAACCACGCGGAAGCCCCACGCCAGCCGATCAGCCGGTTGGCTTCCCCCTTCGCGCAGCATGCGCGCGGCGAGATTTCGCGCTGCCTCGACGTACTGCTCGTCATTCATGAGGACCAGCGACTGCAAGGGGGTATTGGTTCGGGGCCGGCGCACCGTGCAGTTTTCGCGGCTGGGAGCATCGAAGGTCAACAAGGATGGAGGCGGACTGGTTCGCTTCCAGAAGGTGTACAGGCTTCGCCGGAAGAGGTTCTGCCCCGTGTCCGGCTTGAATTCCCGGGTATTGCTGCCCACGAAGCCGACGGCTTCCCACAGCCCCTCGGGCTGGTAAGGTTTCACGCTCTTGCCTCCCTGGCGTTCCACCAACAAGCCGCTGACAAACAGGGCGGAATCGCGAATGACTTCCGCATCGAGCCGAAACCGCGGACCGCGGGCCAGCAGCAAGTTCTCGGGGTCTCGCTGCTGAAGATCGGGGCGGTTCTTCGAGGATCGCCGATAGGCGGCCGACATCACGATCAGCTTTTGCATCCGCTTGACGTCCCAGCCGGTGCGGATGAACTCGGTGGCCAGCCAATCGAGCAGTTCGGGATGCGTCGGCCATTGCCCCTGCACGCCGAAGTCTTCCGCCGTCTTGACGATGCCCGTGCCGAAGTAGTGTTGCCAATAACGGTTCACAATCACGCGGGCGGTCAAGGGATGCTCCGGCGACGTGAGCCACAAGGCCAGACCCAGGCGGTTCTTGGGCGCTCCCTCGGGCAAGCGGGGGAAAATCGCCGGGACATCGCGCTCCACCTTTTCGCCACGCTTGTTGTACTGACCGCGAATCAGCACGAAGGCCTCGCGCGGTTGGGGCAGATCGGCGGAGACCATCGTCGCGGGAATTCGCGCGTCGAGTTCCGACTTCTGCCGCTTCAGGCTCTCGATGCGCTGATGCAGCGGATCGAACACCGCGCGTCCATCCAGCCAGACGTGTTCAAGGTAGTAGTCGCGGAGCTGCTTGTGCTGCTCGGCGTTCCGCTGCTCGGGGGAGAGCTTCACCAGATTGAGGATGTGTCCCGGCAACTGCGATTGCTGGCGCTGGCGTTCGGCTTCCTCCCAGGCGCTCTGCGAGCGGAACACGATGTCGTTGTCCAGACGTCTGAGAATTCCCGCCCGGTCCCAAGTGACGGTGCCACCAAACTGCGTGAAGGCCCAGCCATTGAGTGTGGCGCCGGGCGACAAATTGACATGCGCCGCGTCCACTTCGAGGCGCACCCAGCGTCCCGCCGGCGGCAGAGGACCGCCGTGCCGCTTGCTCGGCGTGTGCACCGCGCCGAAGGGGATTTTGTCCTCGCCCCAGAACATGCGGTGTTCCCATTGGCCGTCATGGAATTGCAACATGATCGATTGCGGCGGGTGGGCGGGATCGAGGTAACAGTACGCGAACAGCACGTCTCCCTCGGCGATTTTCAGGCCGGGATTGGCCCCGGTGAAGAAATGCTGCGACAAGCCCGACGCCGTCCGCGTGGAAGACCGTTGACCGCTGAACACGGGACCTTCCGCGGAGGTGATCCACTTCCAGGGGGTGTCTCCTTGCAGGGCGGCCCCCGCGGGCGTGTCGTCGTCGATCCACACGATTTCCCGCCGCAAGACGGTCAGCGCGCTGACGGGCACGTCGGCCAGGGCCGGATCCTCATACCGCACCCTCGCCAATTCGTCGCGGATCTGTTGCTGTGTGGCGGCAAGTTGCCGGTCGAATTCCTCCATCTGCGCCTGCTGCTCCGACGTGGGCAGCTTGAGGATGGGCGGAGGCAACAAGGCGTTGCCATCCATGGCATCGTCCGCCAGCGAGTTGAAAAACGCGTACAGCGCATAAAACTCGCGCTGGGTGATGGGATCGAATTTGTGGTTGTGGCAGACCGAGCAGTTGAGCGTCAAGCCCATCCAGACGGTGGCCATGGTTTCGGTGCGATCGACGGCGTAGCGCACGAGCACCTCTTCGTTGATCGAACCTCCCTCGCTGGTCGTGACATTGCAGCGATTGAATCCCGACGCCACCCGCTGGTCCACCGTCGCGTGCGGCAGCAAGTCTCCCGCCAACTGCTCGATGGTGAACTGGTCGAACGGCTTGTTCTGGTTGAAGGCCTTGATCACCCATTCCCGATAGGGCCACATCGAGCGCTCGTTGTCGAGATGCAACCCATGCGTGTCGCCGTAACGGGCCGCATCCAACCAGATCCGCCCGAAGTGCTCTCCGAAGCGGGGGGACTCCAGCAGTCGATCGACCAGCCGTTCGTAAGCCTCGGGAGAGTCGTCAGCGAGGAATGCCTCGACCTCGGCGGGCGTCGGCGGCAGGCCGGTCAGGTCCAGGGTCAACCGGCGGATCAAGGTCACCTTGTCGGCTTCGGGCTGTGGCTCCAAACCTTCTTTCTCCAGCCGAGCCAGCAAGAACCGGTCGATTTCGTTTCGCACGAGGTGTTCGTTCCGCACGGCAGGGGGCGCGGGACGCTGCGGCCGCACATACGCCCAATGGCCTTCGAATTCCGCGCCTTCGGCAATCCAGCGCTGCAGCAGCGCGATTTGAGCCGGTGTGAGGGACTTGCCGGAATCCTTGGGGGGCATCACCCGGCTCGGGTCGGCAGCGGAGATCCGCCGCACGAGTTCGCTCTCCGCGGGTTGACCGGGGACGATCGCCGTGGCGCCCGACTCCAACCTGGCCGTCGCCCCCTCGGCCTGATCGAGACGCAACCCCGCCTCGCGGTGTTTGGCATCGGGGCCGTGGCACTGGTAACAGTTGTTGGAGAGAATCGGCCGGATGTCGCGATTGAAGGAAAGCTTTGGTTCGTCTCCGCCGGCTGGCAACGCCGCCATCAGCAACAGCGAAGTCCCCACGGGAACCAACCGGCAGCCAACGCGGCCTGCCGATCTTCGGTCCCGCGCTTTCGCAGGGCAGGGCAGAGCGGCCCAGCGGAACCGTCGGTGACCACACGTCCAGTAGGCAGCCAAGCTGAGCGCGAGTCGAGCCATCTTCCAAGCGGCGAGCAGCATCAGGCGGGCCTCATGCGGGCCATACGGTGGGACAATCGGCAAGTAGCATCAGTGTACTTCGATGAATGCTTGCTTGTCCAATCTTCTTGGAAAATGCGCGCCGGATGGGTATCTGGCGCAGTACGTGCGTTCCGCTACGTCGTTCCGCCGAGGAACTACAAGCTGCGATTCCCGCTGCCCCGTCCCCCGCTGGGCAACCGGGGGAGTTGACCAGGCGAGAAGTCCGACGGGGGATGGGTGTACCTTGCTTCCGGGACGCTGAGCCGCTGGATGATAGAGTGTGGTCGGTGCTCGAGGTGCCAGACGCACCCCACCACGATACAGTGGCTTGCGGACCGTTCCCGTGAAGACTCGGAACGACTCCGATTGAAGGTTCAAACAGGCACGCGGAATGCCCATTTTCTGGACGGAAGCGGATTATCTGGCGGTTCTCGCCGCGTGGGTCGCCGGTTTGGGCTGCGCTCTGGTGGGACTGCTGAAGCTGCGTCGGCGGTGGCGCATCGGGGGAAAGCTCACCCGCATCAGAACCCGCGTGCTGGGGGCAGCACTCGCCGTGTGGAGTTTGCTGGCGCTGGTGGCGGCAGGCGAAGTCGTGTTCGTGTTCTTCGTCGACCAATCCGATGCCTTCAACGGAACCAATGTGTCCAAGCGCTGGTTTCGGCGGTACATCGATGCCCAGCGCAACGACGATGGCTTTCGCGATCGGCGAACGTTGCGGACCAGGTTGCCCCCCGGGACGAAGCGGATCGTCGTCTTCGGGGACAGCTACGTCGCCGGCCACGGATTGAAACGCATGGAAGATCGTTTTACCGAGCGATTGGAGCGCGCCTTCAACGCCGACGGTCGCGAACGGGTGTGGGTGTTGAATCTGGGGGAACCGGGCTATGAGGTGACCTTGATCGAAGGGCTGGTGAAAGCGGTCCTGGCTCAGGGAGAACCGGTCGACATGGTGGTCTACTGCTACATGCTCAACGACATCGAGGGTTATGACCCGCGAACCGAGGAATTTCTGCGCGACATCAACCGCCGTCAACCCACGCACCCCCTCATCACCCGCACTTATTTTGTGAACTGGGTGTATTTTCGGCTGCAACAACTGAGGCAGAACGCCGCCGTGAATTACTTTCCCCATCTGGTGGATTCCTACCAGACCTCGGCATGGAACGGGGTGGACCGTTCCCTGTCGAATATCCAGCGTGCGTGCGAGTCCGCGGGTGTCGAGTTTCGGCTGGTGCTGTTCCCCTTCATGCAGGGGTTGGGGCCCGATTCTCCCTTCCTGCCCGCCCACCGCACGCTCGCCGACTGGGCGCGCGGCCATGGCGTACCCTGCCTCGATTTGGAGCCGTTGTTGTCGGCGCATCGCCATGAGCCGATCTATGTCAACTCATTCGACAGCCATCCCAACGAATATGCCCATCGACTGATCGCCGACGCGCTGTACGAGTGGCTGAAAAATGCGCCGCGGCTTGTCCATTCCGATGGCTGACGGGAGTGGGCAGGCAACCGGAAATGTGCGCGGCCGTTGCGGCCGTTCGACGTTTGGCACACCACCAGCGCGGCCATTCCCCCCTCGCGGATCGCCATCCCGCCGACGGATCGCCTCCCCCTCACGCATGGCCTTCCCCGCGCACCGATCGCCTTTCCGCTGATGGGTCGCACCGGGAATGCCCGTGCGCGGCACGCGACGACACAACGCGGCGGTGCCCCTTCCGCTACTTCAAACTTTCCAGGAACGACAGCAAATCGAGGAATTCCTGCCGGGTCATCCGCTGATGCAAGTTTTGAGGCATCACCGAAATCTGGGCGGGCACTCGCTCCTCGATGTCCTGGCGCGGGATCCGCACGATGTTTCCCTGTTGATCTCCTAGTTCCAGATCGCCGCCTCCGTTTTCGCTGACGACCATTCCGGTGAGCACTCGCCCATCGGTGGTGGAAATCGTCCAGGTGAGGTAGTACGGCGCAACTTCCCGGGAGGGGTCGAGGAGGGAAGTGATCAATTTGTGACGGTTCATGGTCCGCCCGATCACCGACAAATCGGGACCAACCTTGCCACCGCGGCCGTGCACCGTGTGGCAGCGAGCGCACATCGGCCCTTGAGGGGCAAAGAACACGCGGCGGCCCGAGTCGGGCTGGGGCGGCTGGGTGGCCACGGCGTCCTCGGACAGGGTTCGCGGATCAAACGTCGATTCGCCTTCCAAGGCCAGATCGAGGGCTTCGCGCAAGGGGGTGTCTGGCCCGGCTGCTCGGCGCAGTTCGCTCAAGGCCGCACGAACCAACGAGCCTTCGGCCGCGCGGCCGCGCAAGGCTCGAATGGCTTCCAACTGGAGCACCGTGACGTCTGCGGACGCTGTGCCGGGAATGTCTCCACGGGCGAAACGCACCAGCAGGGTTTGCACTTCCGGCGGCAAGGGCTGCTCGTGGGGAACGACGGCACAGAGGGCCGAAAGACAATCGGCACGGAGAGCAACGTCATTCCGAGCGTCCCCGGCGAAGGCCAGCAACAGGGGCATGGCTTCGCGGCGCGGCGACTGTTGCAACGTGCGGATCGCCTCGCTTTGCAGCGTTTTGTCGGGCGACTGCGCCAGGCGGATCAGCCACTCTGTTTTCAACTCCGGCAAGGTCGGAGCAATCAGCCGCAGGGCTGTCGCGCGCAGGGCCGCGGGACGCCGCTCATCCGCCACAATCGCCAGCGCATACTGAGCCGAAGGGGTTTTTTCGAACTCGCTGGGAGGCACGCCGTCGAGCAGCGATAACGACGCCAAACAGGCGCACAGCAGGTCGGGCGTGGTGCGGGCGTCGTGCAGCAGCGCTTCCACGAGCCAGCGACATTCCCCGCGGCGTTCCTCGCCCACCCACTGCACGGCGGCCCGGCGAACCATCGCGGAATCGTCGGTCAGACCCAGTCGCAGAATCGCGCTGTTTCCTAAAGGTTCTCTGCGCCGCGAAGCCAGCAGTGTGGCCAGACGTTCCCAGTCCGTGGTCGGCTTGCGGAAGTGATCCGAGACGTAGACCGACGACCCCATCCCGTCGATCAGCGCGTCGCTGTGCGCAAAACGCGTAAGATCCGTGATGGCATCGGCCAGACGAAAGGGATCGTCCCACGGGGCGGGAGATGTCTCCTGTTCCTTGTCTGCCACCCAGTCCACCTGCGACATGCGCTGTTCGCGCACCATCCGCCGGGCAATGTCCGCGACCATTCCCTTTTCCACCACGAAGGCCGCCGGTTGCTCGGGCGTTCCGAACAGATCGACCGGGTGGACATTCGGGCTGGCAAGCAGCGCCCACAGGGATTCCAATCGGCCGCGGACTGGCAGGGACGGATCGTTGAGCACTTGCTTCAATTGCTGTTGTCCGTCGTCCGACCTGGCCAACGCACGGGCGGCGAGTCGTCGTGCCGGCAGCGAGCGCGAAGTGCTCAGCGTTTGTTGGAGGGCAGCGGCGGAAGCCGCCGGGGCATCCTTGGCGAACGGGCCTGGTTGCCGCTGGGGCTGCCGGGCGCTCAATTTCCACACCCGTCCGCGACCATGCAACTTGTAGTCGCGGAGCACCCAGTCGGAAAAGAACACGCTGCCATCCGGCGCCAGCGCCAAACCGACGGGACGAAACTGCTCATTCCCCTGAACGATCGGCTGTGGTTGCGACGTGAAGGACATTCCCTTGGAGTGAAGGACGAACTTGTCGATGCGGTGATCACCCCAACTGCCGATGAGCAACGTACCCTGATAATCTTCCGGAAACCCCTCGGCTTCGTAGCAAATGATGCCGGACGGCGCCTCACCCGTGCCGCTGACCATCGGCAGCGTGCCGGGGAGTTCACCATTCCAACTGGTGAAGGGATGCGTTCCCCTGCGGCCATTGCGAAAGCGGTAGCCGTAATCGCCACCGGGAATGCTGTGCAGCAGCCGGCACGGGGGGCGGCTATCGGGATCGTTGTCGACGGTGAACAGCCGTCCGAACGCATCGAAGCAACTGGCGTGCGGATTCCAGAATCCCGTGGCCCAGCGTTCGAGTTGAGATCCATCAGGCCGACAACGATACAGGTTGCCTCCCTCGCCTCCGCCGCTGAATGTGGTGCCATCGCTGCCGATGATCCGATACGACTCCCCCAGGTTCTCGCCAAACCCGAAGTACATCCACCCCAGGGGGTCAAAGGCGAATCCAGCCAAACCGTTGTGGGGGTAATCGCCTTTGGTGTCGAGGTGGACAAGCTGCCGGCGCTCGTCGGCTTTCAGATCGCCGTCGCTGTCGCGGAGCAGGAGAATTTCACTTCGCGTGGCCAGGAACACCGACAACGAAGGCCTGATCTGCCGCTCGGTGGAAGGACGTTGCCCCGCAAGCGCCGGCTGCTCCAACCACACCGGCTGGACGGCGACGCTCATGCCATGTTTCAGCCCATCGGCGAAAACGGAAATCCTGTCGGCCGGGCCGGCGTGGTCGGTGTCTTCCAGCACCAACACCCGATCGGTGGCGTGCCCCGAGTAACCTTCGGGGGGAAAGTGCGTATTGCTTTCGATCACCCACACCCGGCCGCGGTGATCGACATCGATGCCCGTGGGGGTCACCAGTTGCGGGTGTTCGGCGAACAGTTCCAATTTCAAGCGGTCGTCGAGCACCCGCGGCTCCGCGGCGGACAATTGACCGGGATGACAACCATACGCCGCCATCATCAAGGCCAGCAAACAGACGTCACGCATCACAGGCACTCCGCGGGAAGGATGGTGGTGACTTTTCGGGGGGGGCGCCAGGTACAGTATCGAAGAGGAAATGGAAGAGGAACGGGATCACGTTGCGGAGCGACGGCAGGTGGCCGACGGGATGTCCGCGACGGTGGTCCGTTTCGCCGCGCGTGGTGCGCCGTGCTCCTTGGAATCGTGTTCCGCGTTGGTTCGAATGATGTCCCGTGTTTCTTGGGATGGGTCGCTGACCGTCTCCTTCCTTGGGTGACCGCCGACCAATACAGCGTTCTCTGCCATCAAGCAAGCCTCCCCATTGCTTCAGATGTGTTTCTCCGGTAGGTTAACGGCACCGAGCTTTGTTTGGGGAGGTCGGTCATGCCTTACAGGCGGTGGTGCCTCTTGCTGGTCGGCTTGATCTGCGAGCTGGTCGGCATAACCTGCGAGCTTGCCGGCCTGAGCTACCAGGTGGTGCAAGCAGCCGACGTCGAGTTCGAGCGGACCCTCGCTCCGCTGCTGGCCAAACGCTGCCTGTCATGCCATGCGGGGCCTGATGCCCAAGGTGGACTCGATCTCACCAGCAGGGAAACGGTCCTGCGGGGTGGAGCGTCGGGACCGGCCGTGGTCCCAGGTCAACTGGAACACAGCCTGTTGTGGCAACGGATTGCCGCGGAGGAAATGCCTCCCAAACATCCGTTGCCGGACGCGGAACGGCAGCAGATTGCAGCGTGGGTTGCCGCCGGAGCACCTTGGACGGGAGGAGCCATCAATCCCTTGCAGTATTCGTCGGAGGAACGGGCGGGTTTCGACTGGTGGTCGTTGCAGCCGCTGGAACGTCCGCCGATTCCGTCCGATACTACTGCCTGGAGCGTCAATCCGGTCGACAGTTTTGTGCTCCAACAATTGACGCGGGTCCGGTTGTCTCCCAATCCCCCGGCGGACAAACGGGTACTCATCCGCCGCTTGTGGTTCGACCTGCTGGGGATTCCCCCGCGCCCGCCAGAGATTGAGGAATTCTTGCAGGACGACCGGCCCGACGCCTACGAACGGCTAGTCGACCGCTGCTTGAGTTCGCCGCATTACGGCGAACGCTGGGCCCGACACTGGCTGGATGTCGTCCGGTTTGGGGAAAGCAACGGATTCGAGCGGGATTTGCCGCGCCCTCATGCCTGGCATTATCGCGATTGGGTCATTGCCGCCCTGAATGCCGATCTGCCTTACGATGAGTTTGCCCGCTGGCAACTGGCCGGGGATACGATCGCTCCCGATGAACCTGCCGCCGCCGCGGCCTTGGGATTTCTCGTCGCTGGTCCGCACGACACCGTCGTGCCGGTGGTCGAGCGGATGCGGCAACAAATGCGGCAGGACGAGTTGGAAGACATCGTGGGTGTCGTGGGACAGACGTTTCTCGGGCTGACCGTCAATTGTGCCCGTTGCCACGACCATAAATTCGATCCTATCTCCTCGACGGAATATTATCGCCTCGCCTCCGCGTTGTCCGGCGTCGATCACGGCGAACGGGACGTGGTCCCTCCGCAGGTGACCCACACGCTTGAGGCCTGGTCCGCGCAGATTGCCGCGTTGACGGAACAACTGCATCGGGAAGCTGAACCGCATCGCCGTGCCATCCTTGAAGAACGCCTGTTCCGCCCGACCGGCACACCGGTCTCCCTGCCCGAACCGCTGGCCGATTGGGACTTCACGCGCGATTTGCAGGACCGCCAGGGACGGTTGCCGGGACAGCCGCATGGTCAGGCGCGGCTCACACCCAGCGGTTTGGAGCTAGACGGCCAGTCGTTCGTGGTCACGCCTCCCTTGCCACAACCGCTCACGGAAAAAACGCTGGAGGTGCGCGTGAGACTGGCCGACTTGAGTCAGCGCGGAGGGGCCGCCATCAGTGTGCAGACGCTGAATGGCAGCGTGTTCGATGCCGTCGTCTTCGGAGAACAGGAACCGCGGAAGTGGATGGCCGGCAGCGACAACTTCGTGCGCACGAAATCTTTTCAGGGACCAGACGAAACGGAAGCCGCCGAGCAAACCGTCATCCTCACGCTGGTGTACCGTGCGGATGGTGTGATCGCCGCGTATCGGAACGGACAGCCGTATGGTCAGAGTTATCAATCTCAGGGACCGGTCCGTTTCGAAGGCGGCCAGGCCCAGATCGTGTTTGGACTGCGACACAGCCCGCCGGGCGGCAACCGACTGCTGCGCGGAACCATCGCCGCGGCCCGGGTGTACCCGCGCGCCCTCTCCGCCGAGGAAGTGTCCGCATCCGCGCAGAACATCACCGTCACCGAAGCGGAAATTCTGGCCCGCTTGTCGCCGGATGAGCGGGCGGCCCGGGAACAGCGGACGCGGCAGCTCGCGGAACTTCGACACAAGCACGCCGAGCTGGCGCGAAACGGTCCCATCAAGATGTACACGGCGGTGCTGACGCAGCCGCGGCCGCAGCACGTGTTGCGGCGCGGGAATGTGGCCGACCTGGGTGACGTGGTGGCACCGGGCGGACTGTCGGCGATCCGCACGTTATCGCCCGACTTTGGCCTCCCGCCCGACGCCGTGGAATACCAGCGTCGCGCCCAACTCGCCCGCTGGATCACCGATCGCCGCAATCCTCTATTCGCACGGGTGATGGTCAATCGGTTGTGGCACTACCATTTCGGGGCGGGCCTGGTGGAATCGCCGAACGACCTCGGTTTCCACGGCGGCAAGCCCAGCCACCCCGAATTGCTCGATTGGCTGGCGTGCGAGCTGATGGCCGCGAATTACTCGCTGAAGCACCTGCATCGGCTGCTGGTCAGTTCGGCGACCTATCGGCAGGCGTCGACGTTCCGTGGGGAGGCGGCCGCGGTGGACGCGCAAAACCGGTGGCTGTGGCGGATGAGTCCCCGCCGCCTCGATGCCGAATGTGTCCGCGATGCCCTTCTCGTCGCCACGGGGGATCTCAACCCCGAACTGGGCGGCAAGGGCTACAGCGATTTTCACTCGTATTTCTTCAAGGGGACGCAGTTTTACGACCCGGTCGATCCGACGGGACCGGAAAGCCAGCGCCGCACGATCTACCGGATGTGGGCCCGCGGCGGACGCAACCCCTTGTTGGACACGTTCGACTGCCCGGATCCCTCGACCACCACCCCCCGGCGATCCGTCACCACCACGCCGTTGCAAGCGCTGTCGCTGATGAACCACTCCTTCATCTTACGGATGTCTCAACGGCTGGCTGAACGTCTCCAGCGGGAAGCCGACGGTGAAGCCGAACGCATCCAACGTGCCTATTGGCTACTGTATGGCCGTCCGCCACAAGCCGATGAATTGCAGCTCGCCCAGGAATTTGCCGCGCGGTGGGGCCTCGCCGAGACCTGCCGAGGCCTGATGAATGGGGCCGAGTTTTTGTACGTCGATTAGGGGCCTTGCACGGCCCGTGAATGCGGCCGGTGCGCGCCGGTACTCCACCAACGTCACCCCACCCGCCAGGAGCCGTTCGTGCCCGAGGGGACTTTCCCATGTCGTGTGATCGCCGCGATTTTCTGTCTTTTGCCGTACATGGCCTTGGCGCCACGGCAGCGCTCAGTTTGCTAATGCGTCAGGGGGTGGTCACCGCCGGCGTTCCCCAAGAGTCGGTGCCGCCCTGCCCCCATTTCGCCGCCCCCTGCAAACGGGTGATCCACATTTATTTGTGCGGCGGCCTGAGCCATCTCGATTCGTTCGATTACAAGCCGGAGCTAACCCGCTATCACGGCCAGCCGCTCCCGTCTTCAGAGAAGCCCGAAACCTTTTTCGGCAAGATCGGCCTGCTGCGCAAGAACGATTGGGAGTTTCGGCAGCATGGCGCCGCCGGTCTGTGGATTTCCGACCTCTTTCCCCATCTGGCCGCCTGTGCCGATGAATTGACCATCATTCGCTCCATGCGGGCCGATTCGGCCAATCACACGCCGGCGACCTTTCAGGCCAATACCGGGTTCCGCCTGAATGGTTTTCCCGTGCTGGGAGCCTGGTTGTCGTATGGCATGGGCTGCGAGGCGGATGATCTGCCGGCCTACGTCGTGCTGCCCGATCCGCGGGGAATGCCCGCCGGCGGCACGATCAATTGGACCAATGGTTTTCTCCCGGCACGCCATCAGGGGGTTGCATTCCGCAGCAAGGGACAGCCCATCGAGGACTTGTTTCCCGCAGACATCTCGGCGCCGGCTACCGTACTTCGCGCGGAAAGTGAGGGAGGGCCGCCGGAAGTCGTGTCGCCCCGCCCAGTGCGGTACGACCCGGAGCGGGAAAACGCCACCCGCGGCTTCATTGCCGCGCTCAACGAACGGCATCGGCAAACGAGGCCCGAAAGTGAACTCGAGGCCCGCGTGCGGAGCTACGAGTTGGCGGCGAAGATGCAGCTTTCGGTCCCGGCGGTCACGGATTTGTCGGGGGAGACGCAGGCCACGCAGCAAGCCTATGGTCTCAATCGTCCGGAGACGGCCGATTTCGGCCGCCGTTGTCTGCTGGCGCGGCGATTGCTGGAACAGGGCGTGCGATTCGTGCAACTCTTCAGCGGCGGATCGTTCGGATCGCCCCGCATCAATTGGGACGGACATGAAAACGTCAAGGAAAATCACACGCAAGAAGCTGTGCGGGTCGATCAACCCACCGCGACGCTGTTGCGCGACCTGCGGCAGCGCGGACTGCTCGACGACACCCTGGTGCTCTTTACCACGGAATTCGGCCGCACTCCGTTCGCGCAATCCGAGGCCAACACCCTGGGCGCCGGACGAGATCACAACATGTACGGCTTTTCGGTCTGGATGGCGGGTGGCGGGCTGAAGCACGGCGTGGCCTATGGATCCACCGACGACATCGGCTGGAAGGCCGTCGAGCGCGTCGTCACCTGGCCCGATTTTCACGCCACGGTCCTGCATCTGTTGGGCATCGATCACACGCGGCTGACGTATTACCACAACGGTATTCAACGCCGGCTGACCAACGTGCACGGCGAGGTGATTTCAGACATTCTGAGCTGAGGGGAAGAGGGGCGAATCGCCTCGTGCTGTCGCCCGCCAAACAGCTTAAGGCCGTCCGTGCACGGCCTGCCTCGGCGCGGCCGTGGCTGTGTCCTGGGCAGCCACCGCTGGCAGCGTGCGGCGAGAAGTGTGCGCGGGCCATCATAGTCCCCGCTGGGGGTGCGGAGGGGATGCGTCGGCCGTGCCCTTGCCAGACCGGTCATTCGGCCGACGGGTGGTAACCCAAATGGGGAGACAACCAGCGTTCGATTTCGCTGACGGGGACGCCTTTCCGACGGGCGTAATCAAGCACCTGGTCCTGGCTGATCTTATCGATGGAGAAATAACGTGCCGCCGGGTGGGCGAAGTAGAGTCCGCTCACCGAGGCGGCCGGATGCATGGCATACGATTCGGTGAGCCGGATGCCGACGCGCCGTTCGGCATCCAGCAGGTCGAACAGTTTTCGTTTCTCGGTGTGATCGGGACATGCCGGGTAGCCATACGCCGGTCGAATGCCGCGGTAACGCTCCGCGATCAGATCGTCTTGCGAGAGCTGTTCGTCGCGGCCGTAGCCCCAGTCTTGCCGGGCCTGCCAGTGCAGTTTTTCGGCGAAGGCCTCCGCCAGCCGGTCGGCCAACGCCTTGGCCATGATGGCGTGGTAATCATCGTGGCACTCTTGTTCAAAATGGCGGGCCAATTCATCGCAGCCGATGCCCGCCGTGACGGCAAACGCCCCGAGATAATCGGTGCGGCCGGAGTCGCGGGGAGCGATGTAGTCCGCCAGCGAGCGGAACGCGTCCTGGCCGGGGCGTTCCCACTGCTGACGCAGCATGGGGAAGCTGACGATCAACCGCTCGGGCGCGTCCGGATCGAAAACCAGAATGTCGTCGTCCACGGCGTTGGCCGGCCAGAATCCGTACACTCCGCGGGCGATGAGCAGCTTTTCGTCGAGAATCCGCCGCAAAAGCTGTTGGGCGTCGTCGTACAGCTTGCGGGCTTCGGCCCCCACCGACGGGTCCTCGAAGATCTTCGGAAACTTGCCCTTCAATTCCCACGTCAGGAAAAACGGGGACCAGTCGATATACGGCACAAGCTCCACCAGGGGAAAGTCGTTGAACACTTTCGCCCCCAGGAACGACGGCCGGGGAATGTCGACGGTGTTCCAATCGGACGCAAAGCGGCGCGCGCGGGCTTCCGCCAGCGGCACCAGCTTGCGGGTGGCAAGCTGACCGGCAAATGTTTCACGATCCCGCGCCTGCTGCGCCTGATTGCGGGCCACGAACTCGGCTTTGCGCTGCGGATCGAGCAGGTTTTCCACGGCGGGCACGGCGAGCGACGCATCCACCACGTGCACCACGGGATGGTCGTATTGCGGAGCGATCTTCACCGCCGTGTGTTTGGCACTGGTGGTGGCCCCGCCGATCAGCAGCGGCGTCGACCAACCGCGTCGCTGCAGCTCCCGAGCCACGTGCACCATTTCATCCAACGAGGGCGTGATCAGCCCCGACAGGCCGATGATGTCCACCTTTTCCGCCTCGGCCGTTTGCAGAATCGTCTCGCACGGCACCATCACGCCCAAATCGAGGACATCGAAGCTGTTGCACCGCAATACCACGCCGACGATGTTCTTGCCGATATCGTGGACGTCCCCTTTCACGGTGGCCAGCAGGATTTTGCCGCGGCTGCCGGTGCCTGCTGTCGCGGAGGAAGGTCCCGTTGCCGCGGCCGCCGTCTGGGTGGCGAATTTCTCGGCTTCCATGAAAGGTTGCAGGTAGGCGACGGCTTTCTTCATCACGCGGGCCGACTTGACGACCTGCGGCAGAAACATCTTTCCCTGGCCGAACAGATCCCCCACGAGGTTCATCCCATCCATCAGCGGACCCTGGATGACGTCCAGTGGGCGGCGGTATTTCTGCCGGGCTTCTTCGGTGTCCTGCTCGATGAATTCGGTCACTCCCTTGAGCAGCGCATGCTTGAGGCGGTCTTCGACGCTGCCGCGGCGCCATTCCTCGACGGCGTCCGCTCCGGGCCGGTCGCGGCTGACCTTGAGCTGGGCCGAATACTCGATCAGCCGTTCCGTCGCATCGGGACGCCGATTCAGCAACACGTCTTCGACGTAGCCCAACAGTTCCTTGTCGATCTCCTCGTACACCGCCAACTGACCGGCGTTCACAATGCCCATGTCCAGCCCGGCCTGAATGGCATGGTACAGGAAGGCGGCATTCATGGCCTCGCGGACGACATCGTTGCCGCGAAACGCGAACGACACATTGCTGACGCCACCGGACGTGCGGGCATGCGGACATTCGCGCTTGATCTGCCGAACGGCTTCGATGAACTCCACCGCGTAATTGGCGTGTTCTTCCATGCCGGTGCCCACGGTGAGGATGTTCGCATCGAAGATGATGTCCTCGGGAGGAAAACCGGCTTGTTCGGTCAGGAGCCGGTAAGCCCGCCGGCAGATGGCCACCTTGCGGGCGCAGTCGGTGGCCTGCCCTTCCTCGTCGAAGGCCATGACCACCACGGCGGCACCCAGCTTGCGAATGATCCGCGCCTGCTCCAGAAAGCGTTCTTCCCCCTCCTTGAGGCTGATGGAGTTGACCACCCCCTTGCCCGCCAGGCACTTCAACCCCGCGACAATCACGGCAAACTGGGAACTGTCCACCATCACCGGGACTTTGTTCACGTCCGGATCATCGGAGATGAGGTGCAGGAAGTGCACCATTTCCTGCTGGCTGTCGAGCAGCCCTTCATCCATGTTGACATCGAGCATGTTCGCGCCGTTGTCCACTTGCTGGCGGGCAATCGACAGCGCTTCGTCGTACTGCTTCTCCTTGATCAGGCGGGCAAACCGCCGCGATCCCGTCACATTCGTCCGCTCGCCGATCATCACAAACGGCTGGGAGCCCCCAGCCTCCGCCTCGCGGAGAATCAGCACTTGCGAGCCACTGTACATCGACCACCGCGGCACATCGGGGATCTTTCGCGGAGGCAGGCCCCGCACACTCTCGGCAATCCGGGCGATGAATTCCGGCGTCGTACCGCAGCAGCCGCCCACGATGTTCACCCAACCATTCTCGGCAAACTCGCGGAGGGCGCCGGCAACCTCCGCGGGCGTGGCGTCGAAGCCCCCCATGCCGTCGGGCATGCCCGCGTTGGGATAGCAACTGATGTACCGCGGCGCGATGGCGGCGAGCGTTTCGAGATGCTCGCGCATTTGCTTCGGACCGAGGGCGCAGTTCAAGCCGACGGTCGTCATGGGGAAGTGGGACACGGCCGCCCAGAACGCTTCCAGCGTCTGACCGGTCAGGGTCACGCCGCCGGAGAAGATCGTTCCCGACACCATCACGGGAACGGGGCAGCCGGTGGTCAGGGAAGAACCGGGAAACCGTTCCGCGAAGACGTCCTGAATCGCGTACAGGCACGCCTTCATGTTGAGCGTGTCGAACGAAGTTTCGGGCAGGAGCAGGTCGACCCCCCCCTCGAGCAGCCCCCGCACTTGCTCCGCGTAGGAGGCAACCATTTCGTCGAAGGTCACGGGGCGGTAACCGGGGCGGTCGGCATTGAAGGACAACTGCACCTTGGTGGGACCGATGCTGCCGGCCACGAACCGCGGTTTGTCGGGATTTTTGCGGGTGAATTCGTCGGCGACGCGGCGGGCCAGTTCCGCCGCCGCCACGTTGATTTCGCGGGTCAGGTGCTCGAGCTGGAACTCCTTCAGCGACACGATGTTGGCATTGAACGTATTGGTTTCGATAATGTCCGCTCCGGCGTCGAGGTACTGGCGATGGATGTCGGCAATCCACTCCGGCTGGGTGAGCACGAGGACGTCGCCGGCATTTTTGAGGTCGATGGGATGGTCCCGAAACCGTTTGCCCCGGTAATCGGCCTCGGTGGGTTGAGCCCGCTGAATCATCGTTCCCATCGCGCCGTCGAGGATGAGGATCCGCTCAGACAGCAGTTGTTCGAACAATCCGGGACGGTGCGAGCAAGGCATGCCTGAGAAACCTGCAACCGGTAGCGGAGAAAAATATGGAGAAACACTCCGGGATCGATGTCGTCACATCGCCGCTTCGAGTTTCGCCAATTCGGTGCTGTTCGGAAAGCGCAAGTCACGATGTGTTTTGGGGGTTTGCACGAAAAACGAGGACAGAAATGGGGCTGGCAGCCCCCGATGACCCAAAGGGACGACTGATCGGCGAAGCCACGCCCGATGACCGACAAGGGATTGGTCAGGTCCGGTATGCCCGGAAAATTCGGCACACAACCCCATGGACAACCGTGTGGATCTGGAATATTTTGTCACGAATTGGTCGGGTCGTGCGATCCAGCGCGAGGTCCATCCTCGTCAACTTGTCCTTTTTGAGACGAACTTTTGCAGGGAACTCGTGGCAATGTTTTCCGACATGCCACGTTTGAGAATGCCTTCATCCCCGTTTGTCAGGAGCGTGTCCCCATGCAGCGCCGCGGCTTTACCCTGATCGAATTGCTCGTGGTCATTGCGATCATTGCCATCCTGATCGCGCTGCTGCTCCCGGCCGTCCAGCAGGCCCGAGAAGCCGCGCGGCGCACCCAGTGCCGCAACAATCTCAAGCAGATCGGTCTGGCCCTGCACAATTATGAATCGTCGTTCAGTATTTTGCCGGTGGGTTCCTTCAATGTTACGAACCTGGCGGGCAATAACGGGTCGACGCATCCCATGCTGTTGCCCTACTTCGAACAAGCGAACGCTTATCATCAATTCAACTTCAGTTGCGATATCAATACCGGTCTCTCGAACTCCACCAGCCCACCCAGCGCCTGCTGCGGCTGCGGCCCCACGGTAAATCAAGAGGCCCGTCAGCAGAAGCTGGCCGTTCTGTTTTGTCCGTCCCACCCGGGAACTTCGCCACTGATCATTGCGGGTACGCAATGTCCCAATGGTTGCGGCTGGACCACCTATCAGCAGAGTATGGGGAGCAACGCGAACTACGCCTCGAACAACGGACCGTTCGGCCGACGGTACGGCGCCCGCTTCGCAGACATTCCCGACGGTCTCAGCAATACGGCGTTGTTCGGAGAAACGATCTTGGGACCGGCGTCCACGTCGTCGGCCACGATTATCGTCCCTGCCAACAGCCCCGACTACTACAGAGTCGCCACGAATCTGCCGTTCGCCACCTGGGACGGCGCTCCCAATTCCGACGTCGACTACCCCGTGGCGTGTAACGACCCTGCCATCGCCGCGTGGTCGTATCGCGGCAAGCAATACTACCGCGGGGTGGTGGTCGCCACCTATTACTCCCACACCATACCGCCGAATGCGCGGCTTCGCGATTGCATCCGCGGCACAGGACTGGATCGCGGCCACTTGGCGGCTCGCAGTTTTCACGTCGGCGGCGCTCATGTGCTGCTCGGCGACGGCCGCGTCCACTTCGCCAGCGAAAACATCGACGCGAATATTTGGCGCGCCATAGGCAGCCGGGCCGGCAACGAGACCGTCGGCGAATTGTAACGGGTCCTCGGTCAATACGCTTCTCGCTCGCCGGGAGAAGTCGAGACCGCACCGTTCTTCGTAACGAAAGTCGAATTCATGCTCCGACCAGCGGCATGGGCGGCAATATGGTTGGGGGCGGCAATTTTGTCAGGTTGCGCGCAACCCGATGGTGCGGCAGAAGTTCTCTCAACCGTCCCCGTATCGGGAACGTTGACTTACCAGGGTCAGCCCCTGGAGTCGTATCGCGTCACGCTTTATCCCGAGCACGGCGATCGCGCTTCTTCGGGCCTGACCGACGCCGAAGGCAAGTTCACACTGGGAACGAACCGGGAAGGGGACGGTGCACCTCCGGGACGTTACAGGGTGGTGATCGCCTACTCGCCCCCGCCGTCCGGAGACACGACGCTCGATTTGCCGATCGAAGACCCTTCCCAGTTGCCCCAGCCGAAAATCAAGATCCCCAGCAAGTACAGCAGCCCGGAGAAATCTGGTTTAACGCAAGAGGTGCCGCGGGACGGCCTCAAGAATTGGAAGCTCGATCTGCCGTAGGCGCGTGGTTTCTTCGATGGCCTGCCGTCGCGACCCTGCCGGAGTGCGGTGTTTCCGTATCGCGGCTGGGCAGCAGTTCCGACTGGCAGCGACCGCCTTCCAAGTGGATTGGCTCTGGCGGAGGCAAATGATCGCGGTGCGGGATCTCGCGCGGCGCAGCCGCTGCGGCGTCCTTCCGTCGCACGACGCGGCCGCGTAGAATCGGCGGCCGCCAGGCTGACGCCTCATGCTCACCCAACTGGAATGGAGCTTTGCCATGTTCAACGTCTGTACCCGCCGTCGTTTCTTGCATGTAGCCGCGGCTGCCGCTGCCGCCTGGACTGTTCGGCGTCCGCTCCTTGCCCAGAACCGTCCCCCGCTGTTTCAGATCTCGCTGGCGCAATGGTCGTTGCATCGCGCGTTCTTCGGTCGCGGCGGCGTCGAGAAGCGCGATCCGATGGACTTCGCCCAAATTGCCCTGCGGGAGTTTGGCATCAATGCGGTCGAATACGTCAACCAATTTTACAAGGACAAAAAACACGAGGATGCCACGCTGCGCGAATTGAGGAAGCGGGCCGACGATCTGGGCGTTACCAGCGTGCTCATCATGTGCGATGGGGAGGGGGCCTTGGGCGACGCCGACGAACAGCGGCGACGCCAGGCCGTCGAAAACCACTACCGCTGGGTGGAATGGGCCAAATACTTGGGTTGCCATTCGATCCGCGTGAATGCGGCCAGCAGCGGCTCCTACTGGGAACAGGTGCAGCATGCCGCGGATGGTTTACGGCAGCTCACCGAGTTCGGCGCTCAGCATGGCATCAGCGTGATTGTGGAAAATCATGGCGGCCTGTCGTCGAATGGTGCCTGGCTGGCGGAAGTCATCCGGCGGGTCGATCATCCCGGATGCGGGACCTTGCCCGACTTCGGCAACTTCCGCGTCGCCGGGCCGAAAATCCAGTACGACCGTTACGTGGGGGTGCGGGAACTGATGCCGTTCGCCAAGGGGGTTTCCGCCAAGTCGCACGAGTTCGACGAGCACGGGAACGAAGTCCACACCGATTACCGCAAGATGTTGCAGATCGTGCTGTCGTTCGGATACCGCGGCTACATCGGTGTCGAGTACGAAGGCAGTCAGCTCAGCGAAGCTGACGGCATCCGTGCGACGAAGAAGCTTCTGGAAACGATTCGGGACGAATTGTCCTAGCGTGTCCGGACAGCCCGGGCGAACCGGGGGCGCGAGGTGGAATGCTCGGATGGTTCTTGACTGGTTTCCGCGCGGGGATCGGAGTGTTCGCTGGAACGGCGTGCGTCGCGCGGGGAATGGCTTTCCGCCTGGTCCCGGCCGGTCAGCCGTCAACCGCGTCTTGGACCATGCAAGTCCGCAATTGTCGATTGTCCCGATCGAAACTCATAGCAACAGGTGACTTGACGCCATGCGAAATCTTGTGGTGACTTTGACGTGGCTGTGCTGGGGCCTGCCGGCCGCGGTCTTTGCCGCGGAGGTGGACGAAACCCCCTTGCCGATTCGCCCCGTGCTGGCCTTTCCAAAACTCAAATTCACGGGTTGGTCCTCCGACGTGGATGGACGCCCGACCCCGCTGCGGCCCATTCTGCTGACGCATTTGGGAGACGGCAGCAATCGCCTGGTGGTGCCGCAGCAGCAGGGGCAGATCCACATTTTTCCCAACCGTGCCGACGTGGAAACCACCACGCTGTTTCTCGACCTGTCCAAACGGGTGGTGTACAAGGACAATGAGAACGAAGAAGGTTTGTTGGGACTGGCCTTTCATCCAAAGTTCAAGGAAAACGGCCAGTTTTTCGTGTACTACAACACCACCGACGCGCCGCACACCTGCGTGATTTCGCGGTTTCGCGTTTCGGCCGACGACCCCAACAAGGCCGATGCCCGGTTCGAGGAAGAACTGCTCCGAATTCCACAGCCGTTCTGGAATCACAACGGCGGGACGATCTGTTTTGGACCGGACGGTTACCTTTACGTCGGCTTGGGCGATGGCGGAGCGGCCAACGATCCGCACAACAATGCCCAAAACCTGCAAACACTCTTGGGCAAGATCTTGCGGATCGATGTCGACCGGCGGGAGCGCGGCCTGGCCTACGGCATCCCTCAGGATAATCCCTTCGTGAATGCCTTCGCGCCCGGAGCGCCGGCCGACCGGAGGCCCTCGCTGGCGCGGCCGGAAATCTGGGCGTTGGGGGTGCGGAACATTTGGCGGATGGCGTTCGACCGCGCCACGGGGCAATTGTGGGCCGCCGATGTCGGCCAGAATTTGTGGGAGGAGATCAATCTCATCGAAAAGGGTGGCAATTACGGGTGGAACTTGCGGGAAGGGAAGCATGTCTTCGCGCCGCACGGTGCCGGCATTCACTCCTCCCTGATCGATCCCATTTGGGAGTACCACCACGATATTGGCAAATCGATCACCGGCGGCCACGTCTATCGCGGCTCGCAGTTGCCCGAACTGACGGGACATTATCTCTACGCCGACTACGTTTCCGGCCGGATTTGGGCCTTGAAGTACGACGAGCGCACGCGGTCGGTAACGGCCAATCGGCCGATTCCATACGACGGACCTCCCCTGCCGATCATCAGCTTTGGCGAGGACGAAGCCGGCGAAGTGTACTTCACCGTGGTCGCGGCCAACGGCCAAGGCATTTACACATTCGCGCGCCGTTAAAGAGAGTGCTCTGTCCATATTGGCCGCCGCTGATGCCGGCGGCCGCGAAACAGGAACTGAACTATGTTGCGTGGTTTGATCGCAGGTGCACTGTGCAGTGCGGGGTTGCTTGCCGTGGTTTTCATCAATTCAGGGATGCCCAGCATGGCCGACGATGCCCGGTCGGAACGGAAATTGGTCCACAACGTCTTCTTCACTTTGAAGGACGGCAGTCCGGAAAACATTCGCAAGCTGACTGCGGCTTGCCACAAATACCTCTCGGGGCACCAGGGGGTGGCGTATTTCGCCGCGGGCGGACTCGTGGAGGAACTGCAACGGCCCGTGAATCAGCGCGATTTTCATGTGGCCTTGTGCATCGTGTTCGACAGCAAGGAGGCGCACGACATCTACCAGACGCACCCGCGGCATGTGCAGTTCATCGAAGAAAACAAGGAGACATGGGCCCAAGTGCGCGTATTCGATAGTTGGGATCGCTAGCCGCCGACGCCCGTGCCTTCCGGTGTCCGTCACACTATTCCGTCACACTATTCCGTCACACTACTCAGCCCGCTGGCCTCCGGCGGCGGTGAAGCCTCCGTTGCCGCCAGGATGCGGCAGATGCGTTCCATTCGGAGCGCGCACGCTGCCTGAAAGCGGGCTGTGAGACGGCACGGGAACAGCCGAACGACCAGACGGCGGCGCCCGGGCGGCGAACACTGGTTGTGGACCTGACGCATGCCGCCGCGCGGTGTGATGCTCATACCGGCACGAACACAACCGCGCGGGGGGCGTTCGGCTGGTTGCACGGGGGATGGCCGGCGGTGGATCTGCACTGCGTGACTAGCCCATCGACGAGCTGGGGCAATCCGCCCGTTCCGTGCCTTTGTTCCCAGCCACTCGGTTCCCCGAACGTCGGCCGCTCCAGTCCTCGGAGAAACTCATGAGGTTCACGTTTCTCGGTGGTGCGGGAGAAGTGACGGGCAGCCAACACCTGCTGGAATCGGAGGGGCGGCGGATTCTCTTCGACTGCGGCTTGTTTCAGGGGCATCGGGCTGAAGCCCGCGCCAAGAACGAAACGTTCCGCTGCGTGCCCAAGCAACTCGATGGCGTCATTCTGTCGCACGCCCACGTGGATCACTGCGGCAACTTGCCGGGGTTATACCGGGCCGGTTATCGCGGCCCGATCTTCTGCACGCCGGCTACCGCCGACATTGCCGAGGTGATGCTCTACGACGCGGCGAAAATCCAGGCCGAAGACGCACGATACCTGCGCAAAGCGCTGCGTCCGGGGCATCCACCCCTCGATCCGCTGTATGACGAGGGCCACGTCGAGCGCACGGTCAAGCTGTTCGAGACGTTGCCCTACGGAGACTGGCACGATGTCGCTCCCGACGTTCGCCTCCGCTTCTCCGAAGCGGGGCACATCCTCGGTTCCGCCATTACGGAGTTGGAACTGCTGGACCGCGGCGAATGGAAACGGATCGTGTTCACGGGGGATCTGGGACGCCGCGGCCTGCCCATGCTGCGCGATCCGGTGCGGGTGGCAGGGTGCGACGTGCTGATCACCGAATGCACTTACGCCGACCGCGTGCATCCCCCGGCCGACGATCTCCAGGTGGAGTTGAAACGGATCATTACCACGGTGGCCGCGCGCGGCGGACGGGTGATCATCCCGGCCTTCGCGTTGGGCCGCACGCAAACGCTGCTGTACTTTCTCAATCGCCTGTACAACGCGGGGCAGATGCCCGATGTGCCGGTGTATGTCGACAGTCCGTTGTCGCGGCAAATCACGCTGGTCTACTTGCGGCACAGCAGCGCGTTGGATGCCAGTGTGCAACATGAACTGCTGAGCGACCGGCACCCGTTTTCGTTCCCGGGCTTGAAGGTGATTCAGTCGTCGCAGGAAAGCGCGGCCCTGAACCACCAGGCAGGGCCGTTCGTGGTGATCGCTTCCAGCGGGATGTGCGAAAGCGGCCGGGTGGTGCACCACCTGAAGCATGGGGCGGGCGATGCGCGGAACTGCATCGTGCTGATCGGCTTTCAAGCGGCGCATACCCTGGGACGGCGCATTCAGGAGCGCCAACCGTACCTGCGGATCTTCGATCGCGACGTGCCGCTGCGGGCCGAGGTGGAAGTCCTCAGCGGATTGTCGGCACATGCCGATGCCGAGGACTTCCGCTGGTGGTTCGACGGCCTGGCAAGGGATCGGGGCGTCGGCCGGGCATTTTTGGTCCACGGCGAGGCCACCGCGGCGCAGGCGGGAGCCGCGCTGCTCGATAATGTGTGTGATGAGCCGCCCGCCATTCCGCAGTGGGGCGAAGCCTACGAGGCGTAATGCGCGGGGCCGACAGGCAGTCCTGGGGCCAACCGGCCACCTGGGGGTCAGTCTTGGGGCATTTCCTGCGCTTCCAACTTCGACAGGTCCCGAATCCGAATGTTGCGCACGGCGGCCACGGTGGAATAACAGCTCACGCCCAACGGTTTCGACAGGTCAACCGCCGGGTGCACGGAGAATTTGTGTCCCTTCGTGGTCAAATGGACCACTCGCTTGTTATCGATCCAGGCTTGCACCAGGTGTTCGCTCACCCGCAGGCGGATCTTGTACCAGCGGTTTTCGTCGAAGGAATCGTAGGAAGCCGTTTGATTGTCGACGGCGTACAGTCCGTCGACGGCGGACAAGCCGATCACTCCACCCCCCCAGCCGCCAACCACAAAGCTGCAATACGACTCGCCGATGGGAAAGACCAGGCCGCAGAAGAAATCGCTGCCGTCGATTTTCTTGGCCTCCAGGGCCACCTCGTAGTTCATTTTGGGCAGCGCCGGACCGGTCCAGTGAATGCCGGTGAGTTCGGATCCCCGCTGCATGACGATGGCTCCCTCATCGACGTCCACGGCCCCCTCGCCGCCGAACTCGGTCACTTTCCAGTCCTTCAGCGTTTTGCCGTCGAACAGCACCTTCCACGGAGTGGGGGCGGGGGGATCGTCAGCCGGCTTTTTGGATTGGGGCGGCTCCTCGGCCCATGCGGCGAGGGTGATCGAGAAACTGGCGAACCAGACCGCGCGGGCTGTCGCCACTGGTGACATTGTGGTGCGTACCATCGTTATTCTCCGCAAAATCGGTGGCAGTGCACTGCTGTACCGAGAGTTGTCCCACATTTCCCGCCCGATTGCGAGGCCACCACGGTCATTCCGCGACCTAAAGTTGAGCGGGTGAAGTCCGACCGTGTTCAGTCAGCCAGTGTGGGCTGTGACGAGTGGCGGACTGCCCCCCGTCGGAGACCTTGGCAGATGTCCGGGGACTTCCCTCCGTTCCAGGCGTGGCTCGCGCTGACAAAACCCACCACGGGCATGACCGCGATGGCCGTGGTCTGCCTGCTGCAATATCTCTATTTTGTGTGGCGGCAACACCAGACCCGCAAGCTCGCGGAGAGTTTTCGCCAGCAGACCGAGGGATTGCATGGCGAGTTGCGGCAACTCAACGGCGAACTGAAGCACCTGCACCGCGAGCGCAATCTTCAGCGGATCGAGAACCAACTGCTCCGGGAGGTGCTCTCGCAGACCGAATGCGCCAAGGCCATTCAAGCCTTGCTGCGGCGCTTCGTGCCGAACCCCGACGACGCTTTCGCCTTGTTCTTGCCGTATGATAGTTCCGTCGATTCAGCGGCCCAAAGCCGCGGGTTGTCACCCGAATCATTCGCAGCCCTCAGCGGCGACGTCGCCTTGTTGAGTGAATTGACTCTGCGGCCGGTCATTCATTGGGAACTGCCGACCCCCGCCCGCTGTCCGTTTTTCAACCATCTCACGGCCGCCGATCGACGAAAGGTCCGCGAACTGTTTGCCTTCGCCGTCGCCGACGAGGAAGGGGTGTTGGCGGCCCTCATCACCACCACGCTGCTGCCCGTGGCGGCGCCGCGCCAGGAACAGATCGAACTCACGCGGCGGTTGATGCAAAGCATCGCCCCCGGCCTGCGCTCGAACCTCAACCTGGAACTCCAGGCCTCGCAACTCCGTTCGACGCGGGAGATGCTGGAACTGCGGTCGATCGCCGATGCCAAGTACGATCAACCGTTCGGCATGCTCGAACAGTTTTTGACCCGCCTGCTGCAAATCCTCGAAGCCGATCGTGCCGCCCTGTATCTCAGTAAACGCGAGAGCGGCGGCCGGTTGAAAGCGATCGTGCAGTGCGGCCTCTCATTGCAGGCCGGCGTCGCGGAAAGCTGGCAGGACCATGAGGAACGACTCGCCGTCACGGCCTTGCAAAGCAGGCATGTATCGACTTTCGACCGCCAGCAGTTGTCCTGTCTGGGCATTCAGACCCTGATTGGGACCGCCGCCCTGACACCGATCCTGCACAACAACCTGGCGATCGGCGTGATTTGCGTCACCCGGCGAACGGAAATCGCTTGGACAACGGCGCAACGCCAACTGCTCGGCTGGTCGGGCGAAACCATCAGCCAGGCGCTGCGCCGCGTGATGAGCTTTGCCGTCGTGGAACGCCAGGCGCGCTTGGATGGGCTGACGGGCCTGGCCAATCGCCGCACGTTCGACGCCCAACTGAACAACGAACTCGAAGGTGCCGGCAGCGGCGTGCAAGCCGAATGCTCCCTGTTGCTGCTCGATCTCGACCGCTTCAAATCGGTGAACGATGTGTACGGGCATCAGGCGGGCGACGAAGTGCTGCGGTCCACCGCCCGACTGTTGCGCGAGCAAGCCTCGCAAGTCCGCAACACCGACCGCCTGCTCCTGGCCCGCTACGGCGGCGAAGAATTGGCCGTGCTGCTGCCCGGCATCGGCCTCAACGGCGCCCGGAGGATCGCCGAAAACATTCGGCAAGCCGTCGAAAGCCAGCCGGTCGTGTTCAACGGCCTCACGATTCGCGTGACGGTGAGCATCGGCGTGGCGACGTGGCCGATCCACGCGCAATCCGCCGAAACCCTCGTCGCCGCGGCTGATGCCGCGCTGTATCAGGCCAAGTCCCATGGTCGCAATCGGGTGGTGTGTGGAGCCGATCAGTTGGCTGAACCGCCCGCCGAAGTAACGCTTCCAGCGCTGCCGGCGCACACTCCGGTCCTCGAGGGACTGCCGGCTTGACACGCACCGACTTTGCGGCCGAGCGATCGCGCCCTTGCCGCTAGCGCCCCGCGCGCAGCCGCTGATCGAGCTCGGCGAGCTGGAACCGCACGCTCACAATGTACGGCGGCTCGCCAGCCGTCCAATGGCCGTAGGTGGTGGTCACGAAGGTTCCGTCGGGAAGCACTTCCACTCCGGGATAACTACAGTCGGCACCTTTGGTGTTATCCAGGAGGCGGACGCGGTACTGGCCTTCGCGCCCCTGCACGATATCCTCGTATGTGCCGACCCAGCCCACCCAATCACCCTTCGTCGGGCTGACATGCGTGGTGTCGCGGAAACTGATGAACAGCCGGCCATCGGGCGCATACCTGGCCACGTGACGGTCCCCCGTGAGCGCCCCCGGCAGTTCCCGCGGTTCGCTCCAGCTCAAGCCCTCGTCATCGGAAAAGATCACGAACGAGTTGTATTGCCGCGAATTTTCACGCAGCAGCACGGCGATCTGCCGGCCGTCGGGCGAGCGGACCGCACCAGGTTCGCATAAATGGGCGTCGGGGAGCATGGCGATGGGAGCGGGCACGCTCCAGGTGAGGCCGCCATCTTTGGACAACGTGGTGTACACCCAAAAACGCCACGGTTTGGCGGCTGCCGAACTGTGATCGCTGTGCGGACTGGCGATGCGGTAGCGTTCCTCGCTGCCGCCGCGAATAAACCGGCCGTCGTCGTGGAAAAAGGCGAGGTAATGCCCCGGTGTTTTGAGGCTCAGGACGGAAGCCATCGTCACGATACCGCCAAAATCGCCGATCGGCCGCAACTCGCTCCAGGAATTCCCATCGTCTTCGCTGACCGCCATGCGAATGGGATACAGGCCGCTGAACATGATCAGCCGCTTGTGTCCGGCGGCATCCACCACCCGGTGCAGGGTGGGGACTTCCAGCGAGGTGGCCCAGGAGGCCGGCGTCGGCAAGCGTGGACTCCAGGTGCGTCCAGCGTCGGTGCTGCGCTTGAACACAATGGCGCCCCGGCCGTGCCCCTTGGGGTAGACGATGAGCATCGTCCGCTGATCTTCCAGCAGCACCGTGGTGGGATGCCCCAAGTACTGTCCGGCTTCGCGGTCGACGATCACTTGCCGATCTTGCTCGCCGCTGATGTCGACCGTGGGAATCGAGTACCCCGGCGCCATCCGCGTTTTGAGTTTTCGAGGGGCATCCGTTTGCGCGGAAACGGTAGCCGCCGGTCGGCAGGCCGACGCCACACACAGACCCACCACGATCCAGCGCATCACCGGGATGGACCGCTGGATATTCCATGCCCCGCGTGGCGGCGAACTTGTGATCATGTGGTCTCCTGATTCGGGCAGGTCCTGTTATTCGGGCAGGGCCTGGCCTTTGGTTTCGGGCAGGAACGGCAACACAAACAGACCCAACAGAAACACCAGGCACATGGTGATACCGGTATACCGCGCGGCGTCGGGGCCGGTGTACATCTGATCGAGCAGCGTCTTGATGAGCGGACCGGTGGCCGCCAAAAACCGCCCGACGTTGTAGCAAAAGCTGGTGCCCGTTGAGCGCAGCCGCGTGGGAAACAACTCGGGGAAATACACGGCATAGCCGCCGAACAGAGAGAGTTGGCAGAACCCCATAATCGGCACCAGGACGAAAATCTGCCAGAATTCGCGCAGGAACCAGAACACGGTCACGGTGCTGACGAACGCCGCCAGCAACGAGATCGTGAACGTGGGTTTGCGGCCGATCCGCTGCGACAGCACGCCGAAACTGTACATGCCCAGAAACGCGCCGATGTTGATCATGATCGACGTCAGGCTTTGCCACCGGGTGAGCCGCCCCTTGATCCGCATGTCGATCGTTTTCTTCAACTCCTGATCCGCGGGGGAGAGTTCGCTGGCCAGACGGGCGTCCTTCATCGCCGGGCGGATGCGGTCGACGGCGTCCGCCTGCCCTTCGGCCGAGAGCGCCACCAGCACCGCTTCCGTGACCACGGGCGCCTGCACCGCTCGAATGAGATCAGGCGTGTAAAATCCCACCGACCACAAGCCGATCACTCCCGAGCAGCCCAGCAACAACCCCAGCAGCGCATGCTTGCGCAACTTGGGCGTTCGGAACAATTCCGAGTACGAACCCAGTTGCTTGGACATCACGCCCTCGTGGGAGGCCCGCTGCCATTGCTCGGGTTCCTTGAGCCGCCGGCGAATCACCAGGGCCAACAGCGCCGGCAGGGCGCCGATCAGAAACATGATCCGCCAGGGACTGGTCGGCAACCCTTCCTCGGCGGCCAGACCCAGCCCCATGTTGATCAGGGCGGCGGTGATGTTGCCGAACGCGGAGAGTGCTTGCAGCAACGCCAGCGCGTGGGTACGTGCCGCGGCGGGCATCACCTCCGCCACCAAGGCCACTCCCACGGCGAATTCGCCGCCGACTCCCAATCCTGTCAGGAACCGGTAGAACGCAAAATCCGCGACGCCGACCGACAGCGAACTCAAACCCGTGAACAAGGAATACAACAAAATGGTGATCAACATCGTTTTCGCGCGGCCAATGCGATCCCCCAACATGCCGAACAACAAGCCCCCGCACGCCCACCCAGCGATGAACACCGAGGTGGCAATGTCCCCCGCCCGCTTGCGCTGCAAGTTCAAGGCCTCACCGTCGATCCCGGAGCGAGCGGGGACGAGGTCTTCCACGGCCGCCGGCCGGGCCAGAATAAACAACTGCTGGTCGAGGCAATCGAACAGCCAGCCCAACGCCGCCACCATCAAGACGAACCAGTGATAGCGATTCAGCAATTTCCACCAAGGACCATTGGCCGGGCCTGCGTCCTGAGAGGTGCCAAGCTCTTCCAGACCGTGCATGCGCGAGACTCCTTGGGAAGCCCAAGGCGTCAAGCCTCCACGGGCTTCGTCGTATGCGTTCTTCAGCGGACGTTGAATTCGCATCAATACACTCAAATCGGCCGAGGGCTGCAAGCGCCATCCCGCCCGCTCGGCCGATTTCCCGGCAATCGAACCGTCGGCCGCCACACCGGGAATTGCGTTCACCCGCCCGGGACCGCACAATCAAGGCCCCCACGGGACGAACCACTGACTGCACCGCGCCCCCTGCTCCGCCAGTTGCTCGCTTCCCTCCGCGAAAGAGTCTCACCATGAATCATGGACCGTCCGTTTCGGTGATCACAGCCCGCGGGCAGTGGATGGCACTCCTGGCCGCGTTGCTGGGGTGGATGTTCGATGGAGCCGAAATGGGGCTGTTCTCGATGGTGGGCAATGCCGCCGTCGCCGACCTGCTCGAGGAACTCGGCAAGAAAGACCAGGCGGCCACGTGGTTCGGAATCATCATCGCCACGTTTTTGGTGGGGGCGGCAACGGGCGGAGTGCTCTTTGGCTGGTTGGGCGACCGCATTGGTCGGGTGCGGGCGATGGCGTTGAGCGTGCTGGTGTATGCGTTGTTTACCGGGTTTTGCGGCCTGGTGCAGTCGGTGGAACAATTGGCCGTGCTGCGGTTCGTGGCGTCTCTGGGAATGGGAGGGGAATGGGCCCTGGGAGTGGCCTTGGTCATGGAAGTGTGGCCGAATCGTTCGCGGGCCTTTATGGCCGGTTTGATTGGGGCCGCCGCCAACGTGGGCTATCTGCTGGTGGGGGTCGTGGGACTGCTGCTGGATGCCCTACTGAACGAACACATTCCCCTGTGGTTGGGGGGACTGGGGTTATCCACGCAAACCATCGCCATGCTGACCGCGTACAAAGGCTGGCGGTTGATGATGATGCTCGGCGCCGCTCCGGCGGTGCTGACGTTCCTCATCCGTCTGTTTGTTCCCGAGTCCCACAAATGGGAAGAAGAACAACGTCGCGGGACGACGTCCCACTGGATGACCTACGATCTGCTGGGCGTGGTGGTGGGGGCGCTGGGGCCGGCACTGATCATCATCGCGTGGGGCTACAAATCGCTGCAAGTGGGGGGGCTGACCATCCCCCTGTCGTACCCTGTAAAAATCGGAGTGACGCTCGCGGGTCTGGCGATCGCCGTGTTGGGTTACACCTATCCCGTGGTGCGCTATTTGCAGCGCAGCTTTGGCACCGTGGCCGGAAGTGAGGGGCTGGCCAGGTCCCGACGGACTATCGGACTGATGTTGCTGGGGGCGGCGTTGAGCGGTGTGGCGCTGTTGGGCACGTGGGGATCGACCCAGTGGGCCCCCCGCTGGGCCGGTGAACTCACCCAAAACCTGCAACAGTCGCGTGAATGGACGCAAATTTGGTTGGCGGCCGGCGCGATTACGGGAACGCTGCTGGCGGCCCTGGCCGGTGATTGGTGGGGCAGACGCATGTCCTACGTGGTGTTGTGCGTGACGGCGCTGGCCTCGGCCGAGTTTCTGTACTACTTCAATACGGAATTCGGGACGAAGTTCTTGATGTCTTGCTTCCTTGCGGGAGCGTGCACCGCCTCGTTTTACGGATGGCTGCCGCTGTATCTGCCCGAGCTGTTTTCCACGCGCGTGCGGGCCACGGGTCAGGGATTCAGCTTCAATTTCGGCAGAATCCTGGCAGCGATTGGCGTTTTGCAGACGGGCGTGCTGATCGACGACGTATTTCAAGGCAGCCTTCCCAAGGCGGGCATGCTGATGAGTCTGATCTATTTGGTGGGCGTGGCGATCATCTGGCTGGCTCCCGAAACCAAAGGCCAGCCGCTGCCAGAGTGAGAGCAGACCTGCTTGTCGACGACTGGGACAGCGGCCGCGACAGCAGGCCGACGCCGACCACGCCGTGAAAGGAGGCACTGTCGCCGACCCGACGCGGAAGGGACCGTCCCGCCAGCCCAGCGCCTTTCACATCCGCACCGGATAGACTTGCCAAACCACCAGACAGCGGGAATCGCCGCACGCTCGGATGAGTTCGGGCGCCCAGCTTTCCAGGTGCTGGACCTCGGCGGGCGACAACCGTTCCAACGGACGCTCCGCCAATTCGGCCGGCACGGGCCACGGAGACCCCAAAATGCCTGCCGCCTGCAAGGCGGCAAAACGCCGAGGATGCACGTAATCGGTATAGCCATACGTCTGCCGGTAGCGCAGGATTTCACCCCAGTTGACCAGCACGTGCGTGATGCCATGTTGGCGGAACGTTTCGCGAATTTCGGCAGGCGGCCGTAATTCGTCGGTGCTCGGTTCCCCCGCGCGGGGGGCACACCACAGTTCCAGCCGCGAACGGTCGAAAACGGTGTTGTAAACGCAGGAAAACTCGGCGTCGAAGACCTGCGCTTCGCCCACGCACAAGACGTTCAGTCGAGGCGGTAACTCGCCGGAATGGCGCGCGGCATTCAGCCATGCCACGGCGGGGTTGGTGCTCGCCGCGATGCGGCGCGCGTCCTGCAAGTCGGTCAGACCGGCGTTGTAGCCTCCCAAACCCGTGATGCAGAACGCAAGGCTGTATAAACCGCCGCCCACCAACACCGCCCGGACGACGCCCCGCCCCCAGCGACTTTCGAACGTCGACTGTCCAAAACCGGCCAGCACGGCGGCGAACGGCAGCAAGGGAACCCAAAACCGATCGATGTGGTGCATCAGCAGCCACCACATGACGAAGATCCACCCCAGCATCGATCCCGCGGCGGCCAGTCGACGGCGGACAGTTCCACCAGCCCCGAAGGCCAACGGCGCCAGCGCGAACAACAGCGGGCTTTGCCAGTCGTTCACCGCGGCGATGTCGAACGCTTGCCGCAACAGATCGCGGCCGCTCAGGCTGGCCAGCCCTTCCGAGGGATGGGCCTGCTGCCATTGTGCGGCCCACGCGGCATCGAGGTCGCGGCCTCCAAACAGGGCATAGGCCAAGGGATACACCGGATTGCCCGTTTCCACGAAATTCTTCAACAGCCACGGACCGACGGCCAACGCGACGCCCACCAGATAGGCAGCCAACGCCGTCCCAGTCGCCCCCACCGATCGGCAGCGCATCCCCGTGAAGACCACCAGCCACAATCCCAGGGGAATCACGGCGGTCAGCAAACCGGGGTATTTACAGGCCATCGCGGACCCGGCCAACACTCCCACCAGCAGCGCCGCACCGCCACGAACCCGCCTGTCCGCGGAGAGAGCTTCGCTGAACCACCCCGCGGCGGCAAACGCCGCAAACCCATAGGCCGTCCATCCCCCTTCGGCATAGGGAATGATCCCCGTGCGATAGATCCACGGCGTCGACAGATACAGCAACGCGGCACAGTGACCCGCCGTGGGGGCACCCCACCGGCGACCGAGGTTCGCTAGTCCCAGCGCCGTTAAGGGAGCGAACAGCATCTGAACGACTTGACCAGCCACCCCACCCCAGTACCAGTCGCCCCAGGCGCACATCCCGGCTAGCAACAGCATTTCGGAGAGAAACGGAAAGCTGGTGTAAACGTTGTGCTCCAGGAAAACGATGCGTCCCTGTTGGAACCACTCTTTCGGACCCGTGAGGTGATACGCTTTCACATCGAAATCGGTGGGAGGCGTCACCGCCCCCAACAGCAGCGCCGCCAGAAAGGGCAGCGCCGCCAGACCCCACCAGCGCGCGGCTCGATCGACGTTCACCCCGAGGGGCGGTCGCTCGCGCCACGTCACCCAGCCTCCAGCGATGCCCGCGAGCAACAGCCCCCCCACAAACACCGGCTGCCTCAGCAGACCAAGATAGCCCAGCCCCAGCGTCGCCAGCGACAGGGCGCTCAAGCCCACCAGCGCGCGCACCGTCAAGCATTCCCAGGCATCGAGCGGTGGCAACGGCAGTCGATGCAGCAGCAGGCAGCCTAGCCCCCATGCGCCCACGACAATCAAGGCTGCCGTGCTCCACAACGGAACGCGCTGGGGAAGATAGCCCAGTCCGCTGCGCGGGCGACCCGGTTCCTGGGGAGGATCGAGGGCATCGAGCAGTTCAAATGGCAGCGGCTGGCGGGCAATCACCCCCGACGACCACCATGCGGCGGCCACGTCGGTCCGCGCGACCTGGTTGTTCGGCAGCGGCTGTCGAAAAAACACCAGCAGGAACACGGCCAGCCAGCTCAGGCCCGCCAGTTCCTGCCACCACGGTCGGGAATTCGGCACCACACATCCTCAGGCGGTCGCACGTGCGCCTCGGCCCCCGCCTCGCCGGGGAGGCTCGAACACGCCTGATCGTCCCATCTCGCGTCCCTTCCCGTCAATTCGGCACTGGGACAAGGCCATTCGGCACTGGGACAAGGCCATTCGGCACTGGGACAAGGCCATTCGGCAACGGGGGCAAGGCCATTCGGCACCAAGAGCAGCGGAGGGAACACCCCCGGCGAGAACTCAAGCCACACGGGAGCGCAGCGCCGCATCACCCCGCAGACGGGCTCGGTAGCCGTTCTGATGCTGATGGAACAAGCGCTGCAATCCTTCGTTGAGCATCGGCAGGCCAATGCCCAGCGCGCGACGGACTTTGCGCGTTTGCAGCGACGTTTCCCCGCGACCAAAGCCCACCGCCCGATCGTTGAGGGACTCGGCCGGCCCGGCATGCAAAAACGCATGGCCGAATTCATGTGCCAGCCTGCGGGCAAACTGTACGGGGTTTACCCGTTCGGCGCCGGCCACGTGATAAACCCCGGCCAACCCCGACCGCCAGGCCTTTTGGACCACTTCCACCAGATCGGTCGCCAAGATGGGCGAGGCATGACGAACGCCGTCCAACAGGCAGCCCGCTCCGTCATCGAGGCCGTCCAACAACCGTTCGAGCCAGCCATCCCGCTTTGAATCGCCCGCCGGCGACCAGCCAAAGGCATGCGTCCGCACGATCAAGGCATCGGGTTGCCGCCGAGCCGTCAGGTCTTCCACTTGACGCAACACCCGCGCCTCGGCGCTGGGGCACAGGCTTTGACTGTTCTCCGCATGGAACATCCATGGCCCGGTGAAAATCCCGTCGGAAGAAATCAGGGTCCAGTGAGCGCCGCAACGTGTCACGGCTTCCAGCCACGCCGCGACTCGATCCAACTCCTGCGATGTCACCTCGCACGAGGCGTCCCAGCACGACTGAGCACCCGCACCGCAGTACACGACCCGCTGGGGTGTCACCCGCTGCACAATCCGCTGCACGGACTCGAGCGACGGATTGCGGCAGAGTTCCGTTTCGCAGCCGGGGATACGCACATTGTCCTCAAAGGCCACTCCCGCCAGGGGCTGTCTTCCTGCCAGACTCGCAGCGAAATTGGCCCCCACCACGCTATCGATGCCGGCGACAAGAATCGTCTCCACGCTGAGCCTCCCTGCGTTGGCGCGTCGTCCTCGTGTCCTCGGCGAGCGACGGATCACTCCCCGATCGCGCGCGGAGTATATGTCGCCCCGGCAAGCCCCGCCAACCCCAGTTTGACGGTCCGCATCGCTCCCACGCGGTCCTCGAAAACCGCGGCTTCACCGTGTCAACTCCCGTGTCGCAAAGGAAGGCCGTCCGCGCTGGACCTCGCGGCGGAATTCGCACGTCGCGCCCGCGCGTCGCGGCCCGTGCATCGTCCGCGTCCCAGATCCACGTCATGATCACCAGCCGCGTTCGTTTGCAGGGGACGACGGCGGGCACACTGTCTATGATGAAGGGACGGCGACCTTGGCTCGAGCGCTGTCGTCGTGAGGCTGCAAGTTTCCGAGGCTGCCAGGCAGTGAGGCAGTGAGGCAGACGGTGCGGAACTTCCGCCACGATGTCGCCGTGAAGGCCGCCTTCGCGGCACCCCGCGCTCCGCCCGCCATGCCGTCCCATCAGGTATTGATCGTCGCACCATCAGGGAGACCACCATGCGCGCTGTGTTGACCGAACCACCAGGGGGGCTGGCGGCCACGCGGATCACGGAAGTTCCCGAGCCGGACGTGGATCCCGATGAGGTGTTGGTCGAGATTCACGCGGCGGCGCTCAATCCCGCTGATCGGTTTCTGATCGACGGCCGCTATCCCGGGGGACCGCAGCCACCGTTGATTGCCGGCCGCGACGCCGCGGGAATCGTGCTGAAAGGCGATCGGGCTAATCGTTTTCCCGTGGGTGCCGGCGTGGTCGTACTGCAATCGACCCTGACCGACCTGGCGCACGGCACCTTGTGCGAACGGCAGCGGTTTGCGTCGTCCACGCTGGCTCCGTTGCCCGCCGGTTGGAGTCATGCGGAAGGGGCCGCCGCGCCGCTCGTGTTTCAAACGGCCTGGCAAGCTCTCACCTGCCGGGGAGAACCCTCGCCAGAGACCACGGTGGCCGTCATTGGGGCCGGAGGCGGCGTGGGGTTGGCTGCCGTTCAACTGGCGCTGGGATTAGGGATGACGGTCGTGGCCTTGGCCCGCGCGGACGATAAGCTCCGCCGCTTGCGCGATCTCGGCGTCGGTCATGCTCTGTCGCTGGATCAGCCGGACCTCAAGCGGGCCGTGCATTCCGCCTTGGGAAGGAAAGGGGTCGACATCGTCATCGACACCGTGGGAGGACCGCAACTCGGGGCAGCGGTTCATTTGCTGGCCCCGCGGGGTTACGTGGCGGTGCTAGGCGTCCTGGGAGGTGTGGATGGTGTCGTTCCCATCCCTTCGTTGATGTTCAAACGGGCGAGCATTCACGGCATTTTGGTTTCCGGCAGCACGCCCGACGAAGCCCAGGCGGAATGGCGGCGCATTGTCGATGTGCTCGAACGCGGACGCCGCCGGCCGATCATTGACCGCTGCTTTCCCTTCCACGAGTTCGCCCAGGCGTTTGCCCGTCTCGGAGAACATCCCTTCGGCAAGGTGGTCGTGGAAATGCGTCGGCAGGGCTAACAGGGGCAGCGAAGCAATCCAACGTTCCCCTCTCTCAGCCGGCGCCCAGCCAGCCCTCAGTGCGAAACGTCGGGATCGCCCGACGTGCGAATGGCCCCTTGAGCATCGATCTCCACGAGAATCCGATTTTCCTGTCCGCAAACGGGACATTCCTCGATAAGTTCCTGCGTGGCACCGTCCAACAACTCAAGTTGGAAGGCGAACTCCTCGCGGCAATGCTCGCAGATGTAGGTCGGTTCGTCGAGGAAGGGGGACAGATGCCGGCCACGCCCGTTGGGATTGCCCAGCGCGATCAGGTCGGGCAAGCGGCGTTCGAAGCGCTCCGGCTCGTGATGCGTCGACGGCCGAAACGACCGCTGCAACCAGGTGGCGACGATCCGGCGGGCGCGCGCCGCGGGCACCAACTCGCGGCTGAGTGCGAGCACGTTCGCATCCAGTTCCTGACGGGCCACCCGCGCGGAACGACTGTCCCAGCACACGGTGCAGCGGATTTCCGGAATGCGATTGATCACCAGCGCTTCGCCGTTGCCGGTCGGACCGATGACAATGCCGCGATCCGCCTGGCCCGAAACCACCAGCGACCCCACCGACAGCACCACCGTCGGCCAATCATCCGACGGCAAGCCTTCAGCCGACAGATCGCAGACTTCCCAGCCATGTTCCTCGATCACGGAGCGGAGCTGTTCGAGGTATGCCTGACCCGCCGGATCTGCTGCCATGACGACGCGCATGACTGAGTCTCCTGCGTGCACGGCGCCGCGCAACCCGCCATCGCCTGGCTGAGGATGGTTGGCAGAGAACAGCGGCTGCGATCGACGCATCGACTGCCTGTTAGTGTGCCGATTCAGCATCCAACATGCAACAGGCAAGGCTTGCCGCCTGAAACAGAAGTTTGGCCGAACCGGCACGCCTGACCTCGCGCGATATCAGCCGCTCGACTCAGCCCGGTCCATCGGTAACGCAACTCGGTCCATCCGTGACCCAACCGCTGAGCAGACCGCGCCCCTGGAAAAGCGGCTTCGGGAGAGACGCTTGGCGAACTGCCGTTCGCGGACTCCATTGTGACAAACACGCGGAGTGCGCTCCGACAAGCACGCGGACCGCGCTGTGGCAACCACAGGTCGACAGGTGTCGTGGGGTGCTTGATGACGGGCAAGCCACTGGGTGCGTGGATCTCGCTGAAAATGAGCATGGTCCGCAGGGATACTCGATCCCTGCGGACCATGCGCCTGAAGCGCAGCCACCCGCGGTCGCAACCTCGTGTCGCGCGGCACGTCGCCGAAGCGAAATGGCCCGGTTGCCGGAGCGCTGCCGCACACCGGCTTCCGTTTACCGGGACGGCGATCCGTGCCGACCCAGTCGTCCGCATAGCCCGGTCAGCCAGCGGAGAATTTCCTGTGGCCTGACGACGGGGGTCCGTCGCCAGGAAATCTACCGAATTCTACCCAGATGCACACTGAAAGGCTTCGTGAGCCAACGTATCGAAATTCGGTGTCCAGCGAGACGCAAACTCTTCCCAGGTGGCCTTGTCCCAAAGTTCCGCGTGGTCCTGGACCCCGAGCAGATAGGCCTCATGGTGCAGACGGGCGTGGGCGGCTAGACGTTCGGGAATGCGAATCCGTCCTTGACCATCCAAATCGACCCGCTCCGCAGAGGAGTAAAATAGTCGCAAGTAGTTCTGCTGTTGCGTGTTGTTGCGGAATCTCTCTGCCAGTCGCTGAAAGGCCAGGGGACCGTACAACACCAGGGAATGATCGGTTCCCGGGGCGACGTACAAATGCTTCAAGTCCCCCTCGCCAAAGTCTTCCTTGAGCCGCTTGGGGACCGCCAGCCGGAGCTTGTCATCCAGCGTGCGGAGGTATGTCCCCGTGAGCGGCATTGGTCACCATTTTTTCCCACTGGTCCCCACGGGGGGCCAAATGTACCACTCCGCAGCACCAACGCAAGCGACTTTTTTCGGCTGGTGGGGCAATGCGGCCGCGCGACCGGACGCAGTTGCTTGCCGGATACTGGATTGGGAATTTCCCAGAAAATTTTCCGAGACCGACTTTTCAGCGGTTTCCTCCCCAGCCAGACACGCTAGCCGCTGTCCCCCGCCCGTCCATGATTGTTCTTGTGGATTCATAACATCATTCTGGATAGCACGTTACATGAATAGGGGAGCGCTGGGAAGCGCGCCCAGGGCTTCCGCGCGCTGCCCCGAAAACGAGTCTTGCCAGCGAGTTCTTTGGCACTGTCCTCAGCAGTGGAGTATCCTGTGACCCGGGCAAGGTCGACTCTGCCCGCCAATCCCCCTGACGGGCAACGGTCTTTGCGAGATGTTCCTCGCGCGATGTGGACGATCTGTTGCGAATGTCCCCTAGCTGACGGGCAACGGTCTTTGCGGGATGTTCCTCCGTGCCGGCCGTGGGACAACTTTCCACCGCACATTCTGGAGGCGCGCCGATGTGTCGAATCCTGCCGACGAGCGCTTACTGGCCCTGCCACGGTGTGCTTCTGGGCGGTCTGGCCGCGGTCATCTTCTGGTTGCCCGCGGGGCGCGCGGAAGATCGGCAGGCGGAGAAGTGGGCCAAGACGATCGCCGACTTTGAGGAGGCGGATCAACGAGCGCCGCCCCAGCCGGGAGGTGTGGTGTTTGTGGGGAGTTCGTCAATCCGCTTGTGGAACCTTGCGGAATCATTTCCGGATCATCATTGTTTGAATCGAGGTTTCGGCGGTTCGCGACTGGCCGATGTGGTGAAGTTCATGGACCGCATCGTGATTCCCTACAAGCCCCGCGTGGTCGTGTTGTACGCGGGAGACAATGATCTGGCGGCGCAGCGCAAGCCGACGCAAATCCGGGACGACTACCGCTCCTTCGTGAACCAATTGCACGCTGCCTTGCCGGAAACTTTGGTCGTGTGGATTTCGATCAAACCCAGTCCGAAGCGGTGGGCCTTGCGGGAACTAGCGGAGCAGGCCAACGCGCTGGTGCGAGCCGAGATCGAACGAGGCCGCAATCAGGTCGAGGTCGACATCTGGTCCGCCATGTTGGACGCCTCGGGGCAACCGCGACCCGAACTCTACGCGGACGATCAATTGCATTTGTCGCGAGCGGGCTACGCGCTGTGGACGGCCCGGGTCCGGCCGCATTTGCTTCCCCGAGATCCATGATTTCCCGGCCTTGGCCGGGACGCCCCGTCGGTTTCCAGCAACCTGCCGTACAAGACTTGTTGGGAGACGTCACATGAAAGTTCCCCTGTTGTGGACCGCGTGGGTATGGGTCGGATGCGCCACGGCGGCCCTGGCGCAAACGGGTGAAGCGCTCAGCGGCCGGGTGACGGCCGTGGAGACGAAGGGAAAAGTCGCCAAACTCACGGTTTCCACCGACATGGGAGAATTGGCGATCGAGCTGACTCCGAAAGTCGAACTGGAGATCGTTTCGCGCGGGGACGAAACGTGCCTGGCGCCGGGGTTGTTTGCGCGCGTCGAGGCCATCGAAAGCAACAAGCAGTTTTTCGGCAGCACCTTCACGCTGTATCCGGATCACCAAGGACGCGTCCCGCCGGCCAACGCGGTCAAGGCGCCGCGGGAACCAGGACAAAGCCAGAACCGTTATTTCCTGGCCGGGGAGATCGCGGAGTTCGAGAGCAAACCGGACGAAAAATACGATCAACTCGCCTTGAAAGGGGTGGGTCGGAATTCCTTGCCGCTCTACGTGGAGCGGAACCGCACGATTCGGGTGGTGCAGACCGATCCTGCGAAAATCGAGGTCGGGCAATCGGTCTCGCTCTGGGGACGGAAAGCCGGCAATCGCTTTCTGGCCACCAAGATCACGGTGGACACCGGCGCGACCGTGAAGGGGGATGAGCTGCGGCCGCTGGAAACCAAGAAAAAGTGAACAAGCAAGCGCCCGCGAAGACTCCCTGAATGTCCGCCAACGGCCCGCTCGATCCGATGCCGCCCAGTTCGCCGGCAGCATGCCGACCAGCCACCACAGGCCGACGTTCAGGCCGATCAACACGCAGAAGGTGATCACCGCGCCGACCATCATCGGCACCGAGCACCACACCAGCAGGACGAAGACGCCCCCTCCCAACAACAGCAGCAGTTGCAGCGGACAGCCGATCGGCTACCACCGCGCCAAGCTCTTGTACCACTTCACCGCTTCAACTTCACCGCTTCCACACCGCTCCACGGCTTCTTTTTTCTGTTCCAGACGACTTCCATGCCGATTGGCCGGCCCTGGCGGGGATTGTCACCTGAACACTTCCTCCGAGCGGGGCCATTCGTCACACTAAAGGACGTTGATCCGACTGGTGGCTTCCGGCTGACCATGGACTCGTCGCACAGGGCTGCTCGGCGCGCGGATAACGGCCTTCGGAGATTCCAGGAATGGACGATCGTCGGTGGGGCAAAACGATCTCGGCAGCGGGAGGGGTCACCGCGGAACGACCGGAAAGAACCTTCTGGCGCGCCTTGATCTGGCTGGGGGTGGTGCTGGTGGCCGCCATTCCCGGCGTCGCGGCGGAACCCCGCGTGCTGGTCGGTCATACCGATCCCGTTTACGCGGCGGCATACACGTCCGACGGCAACCGGCTCGTCACCGCGGCCTTCGATAAAACCCTGCGGTTATGGGACGTAAATTCCCTGAGCACGTTGCGCACTCTGTCCGGGCATACCGGTTTGGTGTTGTGCGTGGCGTTGTCGAGAGACGGTCAGCGAATTGCGTCGGGATCGCTCGACAATTCGGTGCGGTTGTGGGACATGCCGCAAAGCGCTCCGCAGGCGCAATGGCAGCCGCATGCGGGGAGCGCGGTGCTGGCCGTAAGCACCGATGGGGCATGGGTGCTTACAGGTGGGGCCGATAAATCGTGGAAACTGTGGAACGCCGCTGATCGCACGTTGATTCGGGAGGTCGGCGGATTGCCGCATCCGTTGGTCCGCGTGGCGCTGCGTCCCGACAAGCAGCAATTGGCGGTCGCCGATACGGCGGGGTTTGTGCGCCTCTACAATGCCAACGATGGCACCCCGCAAGGGGTTCTCGGAGCCCATTCGGCGGAGATTACCGGTCTGGGATACCCGCCCAACAATGCGTTCCTGCTCACGGCAGCGGCGGACGGGATCGTCAAGCGCTGGCCCAATCAAGTGCCCCCCACGCGCGTCGCCGTCGGTCACGAGGCCGCTCTCACGGCGGTCAAGGTGGCGCCGAACAACGCCTGGGTGGTCACGGCGGGATTGGACAAAACCGTCCGCCTCTGGGGTTTCGGCGATGCCCAGCAGCAACGCACGCTCGACGGGCACGGCGGCACCGTGGCGGCGGTCGCCTGGCAAGGGGATGGCGGCCGCGTCCTCACCGGTGGAGAAGACAAAGTGCCGCGACTGTTCAACGCCGGCGATGGCACGTTGTTCAAGGCCTATCCCGAAAGCCCGGCCGCCATCACTGCCGTCGCAATTCACCCCAATCAACAGGAACTCGCGGTGGCCGATGCGTCCGGGGCCGTGAAAATTTATCGCCTGAACGAAGCCACCGAGATTCGCACGCTGGCGGGTCATCCGGGGGGCACATTCGCGCTGGCGTATTCCCCGAATCATCAGCATCTGGCTTCTGGCGGTCAGGACAAGGCCGTGAGGCTTTGGAATGTCGCCGACGGTGCGGAGCTGCGTCGTTGGGATCATCCCGAACCAGTTCGCGCGCTCGGTATATCGTGGGACGGCAACCTGATTGCCACGGGGTGCGACGACAAGCAACTCCGCGTGTTCGCGGTGGCGGACGGCAGCCTGCAACAGGCCTTCGCGGGACACGCCGAGAAAATCACCTCCGTGGACTTCCATCGCGACAACCAGCGCTTGGCATCGACCAGCCTGGATGGCACCTGCCGCGTCTGGCATCTCCCGCAAAAGCGGCAGTGGCAGCATTATGCAGCGGCGAATGGTGGCCCGCTGAACGCCGTGAGTTTCTCGCCCGATAACCAAACCCTGGTCTACGGCGGTGCCGACAAAGCCGTCTACTTCGATACCCTGCAATTGCAGGGCAGCCATGTGGCGGACGAAAAACGGGTGAACGCCCTGGCCATGCACCCCAACAGTTCCTGGCACGCCACGGTCGGCGACGATGGACAGCTTAAACTGTGGGACACGGGGAGCGGCAATCCGATTCGCCAGTTTCAGGGACACCAGGGACCAGCCCGCGCCGTGGCCATTCGTCCCGATCAACAGCAAATCGTGTCCGGTGGCAGCGACAAGCAGCTCATCATCTGGAACATCAACGATCCCTCGCGGCCGCAGTACGTGATTCCCACTCCGGCGGAAGTCGTGCACCTGGCATACAGCCCGGACAGCAAGAAATTGCTCGCCGCCGGCAGCGACAATCTGCTGCGGGGCTACAATCCCGAACCCCCCAACCCTCCGCCGGCCCAGCCCCCGGGCCAAGACCCGGTGCAAGTCACCGACGGCCATACCGCGCCGATCACGGCGCTGGCCCTCGCCGCCGATCAGCGCACGGCTTACAGCGCCGCCACCGATGGGTCCGTGCGCGTGTGGCTCGCGGCGTCCCCAACGGTCATCGCGGTCCTGAATGGTCATCAGTCGCAGGTGTACGCCGTGGCCTTTCATCCCGACGGAAAGTGGCTGGCGTCGGCGTCGAACGACAAAACCATCAAACTCTGGGATCTTTCGAACAACCAGAACATTCGCACGTTTCCGGCCCAAGGCGGGGCCGTGTACGCCCTGACGTTTACCCCCGATGGTCAGTTCGTGCTTTCCGCCGGCGGCGATAAAACCGTCCGGTTGTACAAGGCCGACGACGGCTCGCAGGTCCGGCAATACAATGGTCCCACCGATGCCGTGTATACGGTCGCCCTCAGTCCCGACGGGCGATTCGTCGCGGCGGCAGGACTCGACCGGAACATCTTCGTGTGGGATTTTCAGTCGGCCCAGTTGTTACGCACGCTTTCGGGCCACAAGGACGACATCTATCGCGTCGAGTTCAATGCCTCGGGAAATCGGCTGGTGTCGGTGGGCTATGCGGGCTGGGTGCATTTTTGGGATCCCCAGCGGGAAGAACCTCTGGCTAGCCAACGGTTGAATGGCGTGATGTATTCGGCCACCTTTGCCCCGCACGGCAAGCACGTGGCGGTGATGGGGAACGACAGCAAAGTTTATTTGCTCGACGTGCCTCCCGAGGCGCAGTGAGCGGAGCGATTCCGCGCGGATGGCGAATTGCTGCAATGACGGCGTTGACGCATTTCGACGAACAGGGGGCCGCCCGCATGGTGGATGTGGGGGGCAAGGAAGCGACTCTCCGCGCGGCAACGGCCGAGTCGTTCGTGCAGATGGCCCCGCAAACCTTGCAACTCATCACCCACCAGCAGGTCGCCAAGGGGAACGTGTTCGAGGTGGCGCGTCTGGCGGGCATCATGGCGGCCAAACGCACCGCCGATCTGATTCCCCTCTGCCATCCGTTGGCGATCGACGGTGTGACGGTGGACCTGGCGGCCGTCGACGAACGGACCGTGCGGATCGTGGCGACCGTGCGCATTCACGGCCGCACCGGCGTGGAAATGGAGGCGCTGACTGCCGTTTCCGTCGCCGCCCTCACCATCTACGACATGTGCAAGTCGGTCGACCGGGGGATGGTGCTCGGCCCCACGCGGCTGCTGGAAAAATCGGGCGGGCGCAGCGGGCACTTCGTGTCCCCCTCCGCCGCTCCACCAGCCACCTGACCGTCATCGCGGCGCCAACGCATGCCGCGGCCGGTTCGCTGGCCAGCGGCCGCCGACGCACGGGGCCAGTTCGCCCGTCGCGGTGCGGCCGGCACGCTGTCCGGTTGAACTCACATGGCGGCAACGAGTTAGCATCCGTGACAAGTGCCGCGAAGATTTCCATTTTCGCACCCGCTGCTGTGGCAAGTCGCGGATGCGGCCGTTACCCTGTTAACGATTCCGCATCGTCGCGGTTGAGTGGAGAGAGGTGCCAGCGACGGAACCTCCCCGCAGCAGAGTGAGCGACATGACCGAACGCACGGCCAGCGATCCAGCCGCCAAGATGCCCCCGGTGCTTGCCCAAGTGGAAGAGGCGATCGGCCCGGATTTGCTGGAGGTGGAGCAGATCCTGCTGGCGGAGTTGCAGTCGGCGAACGCCTATGTGTGCGACATCCTGCAACACGTGACCCGTTTCCGAGGCAAACGGCTGCGTCCCCTGCTGCTGCTGCTCGCCGCCGACGCCTCGGGCGGGATTCGCCGCGACCATAAAATTCTCGCGGCGGTGGTGGAGATGATCCATCTGGCCACGCTGGTGCACGACGATGTGCTGGACGAGGCCGAGACGCGCCGCCACGTGGCCACCGTGAATGCCCGGTGGAATAACGAAACCAGCGTGCTCTTCGGCGATTATCTATTCACCCACGCGTTCCATCTGGCCAGTTCCCTCGACACCACCCACGCCTGCCGTGTCATCGGCCGCGCCACCAACATTGTCTGCGAGGGCGAATTGTCGCAGATCAAGGAGCGCGGCAACCTCGACTTAAGCGAGGAAACCTATTTTCGCATCATCGACGGGAAGACGGCGGAATTGACGGCACTGTGCGGTCACCTTGGCGCCTACTACGCCCATGCCGACGCACAGGTGGTTGCCGCCATGGAACGCTACGGCCGGCTGCTGGGCCTGGCGTTTCAAATTGCCGACGACGTGCTCGATCTGGTGGGCAACGAAAAGAAGACAGGCAAATCGCTCGGCTCGGACCTGGAAAAGCAGAAACTGACGCTGCCGTTGATTCGCCTGCTGGCCACGGCTGCCGAACCCGAGGCGACGGAAATTCGGCAACTGCTGTTGCATCCGCACGAAAACGCGCGGGACCGGTTGGCCCCCTACTTCGAGCGGAGCGATGCCTTGCACTACGCCCAGCGGCGGGCCTTGCAACTGGCCGAGGAAGCCCGACAACAATTGGACCTGGTCGTTCCCAGCCGCGCCCGCCGCATTCTCGCCGAAATCGCGGAATTCGCGGTCAAGCGGACCTTTTGAACCTGTCCCCCCGGGGGAGGCGGAACAGCCGCACTCGTAACCTCACGGTCGGCCAGGCCCGACGGCCACACGCCATCCGCGCCGCACCCTCAGGCTTCTGCTTGATGGTTGATGGCGGCCGACCAGTCGAACGCCAGATCCAAGGCCGGCGCCGAGTGGGTCAACGCCCCCACGCTGATGCGTTCGACGCCGGTTTCCGCGATCGCGCGGACGGTGTCGAGCGTGACGCCTCCGGAAGCCTCCAGCAGGATCCGACCCCGTTCAGACGGTCCCGAACCTGTCGCCGCACACCAGGCATCGCGAAGCACCACCGCGGCTCGCAAACCATCGCAGGTCATGTTGTCCAACAGCACGATGTCGGGCCAGGCCGCGAGCGCGTCGCGCAACTGTTCGAGAGAATCGACTTCCACCTCGATCGGCAAACCTGCCGGCAACCTGTCGCGCGCCGCGCGCACCGCCGCCGCGATGGAACCAGCAGGCCCTGGGCCTTGTCGGGCCGACCATGCCGCCAGATGATTGTCCTTGATGAGCACTCCGTCATACAGACCCAGACGGTGATTGGCTCCCCCGCCGCAGCGGACGGCGTACTTTTCGAGCAGCCGATAGCCGGGCAGCGTTTTGCGGGTGTCGAGGATTTGCGCCCCGGTACCAGCCACCGCCTCGACGAACCGCCGCGTCAGCGTGGCAACGCCGCTCAGATGCGTCAGAAAATTGAGCATGGTCCGTTCGCCACTCAGCAAGGAGGCGAGCGGACCGGTGACGATCGCCACGACATCTCCCGGACTGAGCCGCTCTCCATCCGCCTTAACCGTCCGCCATCGAATGGACGCATCGAGGGCGGCGAACACCATTCGACCGACGGGGCCGCCGGCCAACACTCCCGCCTTACGGGCCACCACATTCACGGCCGCCTGTTCTTCCGGCGCAATCAAGGCCTGGCAGGTGAGATCGCCCCGCTGGCCGAGATCCTCGTGCAAGGCGAGGTCGATCAGCGCGGCGGCGGCCGACTGTTCCCGTTCGCCAAAGGTGGATTCGAGGGTCATCGCGGTTTCCAGACGGGGCCGCATGCCAGCTCGGCGGGGCAGCAGAGGCGTTCGGGGAAACATCCCCTCTTGCCACCTGTTCGAGTAGGATACGGCAGCGTGGATCGATGCGTCACGGAGGCCTGTATGATTATCGGGGTTCCCAAGGAAATCAAAGCGGATGAGTATCGCGTGGGGATGATTCCCGCCGGCGTGGAAGAACTCAGCCGGCAGGGCCATCGCGTGCTGGTCGAACGAGGCGCGGGCCTAGGCAGCGGCATCGCCGACGACCAGTACCTTGCCGCGGGAGCGGAGATCGTCGCCAGCGCTGCCGAGATTTACGCGCAGGTCGAACTGATTGTGAAGGTGAAGGAACCGTTGCCGGTCGAGTGGCCGCTGTTGCGGCCCGGGCAATTGGTCTTCACGTATTTTCACTTCGCGGCCAGCGAGGAACTGACCCGCGGCATCCGTGATGCGGGCTGCACGGCCCTGGCCTACGAGACCTTGCGTGGACCGCAAGGCACGTTGCCCTGCCTGACGCCGATGAGCGAAATCGCCGGCCGCATGAGCATTCAGGAAGGGGCCAAATACTTGGAGCGACCTCAGCTCGGTCGAGGCATTCTGCTGGCGGGAGTGCCCGGAGTGCCTCCGGCGCATATCACGATTCTGGGAGGCGGCGTGGTGGGCAAGAATGCGGCCCGGATTGCCGCCGGTTTTCAGGCCGACGTGGTTATTCTGGACATCAACGTCGAGCGGCTGAGGTACCTGGAAGACATCATGCCGGCCAACGTGAACACCGTGTTCAGCGATCGACACAACATCCGCGAGCAATTGCGGCTTGCCGACCTGGTGATTGGGGCCGTGCTGGTCGAAGGGGCTCGCGCGCCGCGATTGGTGTCGCGCGAGGACCTGAAACTGATGAAGCCTGGCGCCGTCATTATCGACGTGGCCGTCGATCAGGGGGGCTGCGTGGAAACCATCCGGCCCACCACGCATTCGAATCCCACGTATGTGGTCGATCAGATCGTGCACTATGGGGTAACGAACATGCCCGGTGCCGTGGGCCGCACCAGCACTTATGCCCTGTGCAATGTGACGCTGCCCTACGTCCTGAAGCTGGCTTCACAGGGATTGGCTGGCGCCTGCGCTGGCGATCCCGGCTTCGCCCACGCGGTGAACATTCACCGCGGACAAATCACCAATCGCGCCGTGGCCGAAACCTTCGGCATGGAGTACGTCCCTCTGCCGTGGTAAGCAGGCGCGGCTTTTGCGGACAGTGTGTGGCGAGTCAGTTCGTCGGCAGGCCGGCGGGGGACACCCGTCAGACCGCGTTTTCCGTCCCCAGGCGCGTTCCGGCAGCGTTGTTGAAGCTATTTGGATCCCAACTCCTGGAGCCGGGCGTGAATCATCATCTGGAACAGGAATGAACTGAAGCCCCACCACAGCAGCAGCACAACCCACGACGCGACCCAACCGATCAGTTTGGATTCCGATGCCTCGATGGCGAACAAGGGCACCAGGAACGCGCACATTCCGCAGTACAAGCCCATCAGCGTGAGCATAAAGGCCACGGGCAGGGCGCCCCATTTCAGGAACAGGGACAGCAACACCACCAGATGCAAAAAGATCGAGATCACCAACACAGTCAACCCGAAGCCGGGATGCAGCACCAGCGTCAGCGCTTCTCCGGGGGCGTTGGGCAGCAGGCAAGCGTCGAGCAGCAGAAACGCCAGCCCCGGCAGCAGCGCCAACAGGCATCCGGCGATTTTCGAGTAGGCCACATAGGCGATGGACCGCGGCAGCGTCAATAACGCCGACATCGTTTGCCAGCGGATCTCGTCGTGGAACACCCGAGAGGCATAAATGCTCGCATCCAGCCCCACCAAGGCGCCGGCAATCGCCATGTGCACGCCCAGGGAGAGTTTCCACGAGTTGCCGCTGTACGCGGTTTGCGTTTGATCGATCCAATGAAAATAAGCCAGCAACGCCGGGTACAGCAGCAGGAGGATGCCGGTCTTCAGCACAGCCGCGGCATGACCGCCGGTCAGAAAAAAATAATCCTTCCAGATCAGCGGATTGGCCCACGCCCGGCGCGGTGCCAGCCACCGCACCCGTTCCACGGCCCGGGTCACCACGTTCCGTTCGGAAGTGCCCGCGTCCGCGTGCAAGGCGAACCGGTCGAACAAAGCCCACGCCGCCAGAAAGCAAACCAGTCCCGCCGCCAGATTCGAGATCACTTGCACGCCGAGCACGGGATCGTTGAAGCCGGTTTGCGTGACGTCTTGCAGTCGCTGGAACACGCTGATCTCGTTCAGGACCGCCAGCACGCTGGTGCAGGCCTGTCCCAAGGCTGTGCCGCCCCAAGGAAGAATGGCGATCCACCGCAGTCCCTCGGCCGCCAGATAAGGCGTTGCGTAGTAGCCCATCACCGTGAGCACGGTCGCGCCCGCCGCGCTTCCCGTGCGCTTGCACACCACCGACCAGAACAGCGCCAGGTTCGACAACCACACCGTATAGGCCAGCAACGCCAGATACGCGGCCAGCACCTGGTGAATCAGCACGCCGCCCAAAGTGATCGCCAGCAGCGTGAACGGGAACTGCACTGCCAGCAGCAACAAGGCTTGGAGCATCCGTGCGGTGGATTTGCCGAACAGGATGCCCACCGGGCTAAGCCCCGTCATCATCAGCAAACCCAGGGTGTTTTCTTCCTTTTCCTCGGTAATCGCCGAAGCGAAGAAGCTGACACCGCCCAGCGTGATGAAGGCGGTATTCAAAAACAGCATCTGACCGAAAAAATCCAGACCAGGGGCGCCGACCCACAGACTTTGCACGAGCGCTACCGACATCATCAAATAAATGATGCTCACGAACACCAGGCGAAACACATGGGTCCGCAACAACCGCGCCTCCAGCCGCAGCGACCGGGCCATGAGCGTGAGAATGCCGTGCCACATCAGTCAGTTCTCTTGTCCGCGAGCCACGCCACCCAGCCGCACGCCGCCCGGCACCTCAAACACGGCGCATTCATTCCAGTGCGCCGCCACTCCGCGTCCGCCCCCGCACTGCCTGGCAGGTCACTTCACTCCCCGTTCCGTCAGGTCCATGAAGGCCTGGTTCAGGTGCCGCCGATCGGGGGTGAAACTCAGGATCGGCACATTCCAATCGAGCAAATGCTTCAAGAGGGCGTTGGTGGAAATGACGGCTTCATCCAAGGTGAGGCGGTATTCGGGCCGCTCGTCGAGCGTCTCGACGAGGAGCACGCCCGGCACGCTCCGCAGCTTTGCCGCCAATTCCGGTCGGGTGGCGTCGAGCAGGAGGCGGTAAACGGGATGTTCTCCCGTGTGCGCCAACAACTCGTGCATCGACCCGCTGTACTTGATCCCGCCCCGATCGATAATCGTCACGCTGTCGCACAGTTCCGCCAATTCGCTGAGAATGTGGGAACTGATGAAAATGGTTTTGCCCATGCCGCGCAACGCCTTCAAGATCTCCATCAGCTCGATGCGGGCGCGGGGATCCAGCCCCGAGGCGGGTTCGTCCAGCAGCAGGACTTCGGGGTCATTCACCAGGACGCGCGCCAGGCTGACGCGCTGCTGCATGCCGCGCGACAATCCGCCAATCAGATCGTCCCGCCGGCCTCCCATGTCGGTCAGCGCCAGCACATCGTCGATCACGCGGGTCCGCTGCGTCAACGACAAGCCGTAGGCGGCGGCGAAGAAGTCGAGGTACTCGAAGACGGTCATTTGCCGGTAGGTGCTGAAGTGGTCGGGCATGAAGCCGATCTTGCGGCGGACTTCGCGGGTGTTCAGCACCACGTCGTGGTCGAACACGCGCACCGTGCCCCTCTGCGGCCTGAGCAGCGTGCAAATGATCCGCAGCGTGGTGGTTTTGCCCGCGCCGTTCGGGCCCACGAAACCGTGCAACGCGCGGGGCATCACCTGAAATGTCACCTCGTCCAGGGCCCGTCGCCCACGGAAGCTGTGGGTGACATGGTCGACGGAGATGACGGGCCGCACCTGCGCGGCGGCCCTCGTGGGGGACGGCAGCGCCAGCGATTCGACTTCGCTCATAAAACCTCTCGCTCCTCGTGTCTCCGTTCGCCGATCGCTACCGACCACCGCGCCGCGGGGCGTGGCTGAACACCGTGTAAACACGGTCCGTCTCGTGTTTTCTCCCGGCATCAGGGCGGCGCGGCTTTCGCGGGCAAATCCGCCACATACAGCACCCAGCCTTCGTTCTTGCCGGTCCGCAGGCTGCTCACGGCCAACTCCCGCGGCAATTGGTCGAAATAGAACAAGCGCACGACATGGGACGGCAAACGCAAGACCTCGGCATCGCTCCAGTGACTGACGGAGAGGCTGCGCGCCATGAGCGGAGTGAACATCTCGCGGAAAAGCTCGATCGCCGGCCGATCGGGGGGCTGGAACCATGGATTGAACGCGCTGCCGAAATTGAGGTTCTCCCGCATACGCAGGTAATCGGTCGCCGTTCCCAGCGCTGCTCCCAACGTCAGCTCGCGATTTCCGCGGTCGAGCGCGTAGAAGCGGTGCCCGTACAGCACCACCACTGGTTCCGAGTTCCGCGGGAACCGCTCGTCGACGTGAATGGTCAGGGCGCGAAGCTGGTCACCGTCCGTTTCGCAGCGTGCGACGTTGAACTGCGGGCGGGCAGCCTGCACCCGCACACGATGGGCGAATTCGCGCGACGAGAACGGCGGAATGTCCACCTCGAATCGGGCCTCCGCTCCATTGCGGATCACGCCGTTGACGGCTTCGGCAAGGGTGCACGTGGAATACAGCGCGCCGGTGCCGGAGTGGCGCAATTCGTAAACGCCGCCTTGCGTGACGAACGCATTCGACCACTGGGAAACATCGACCGCGCCATCGGGCAAAAACCGGGCAATCGCCACGGAATGCACCTTGGTCGACTCGCCGTAACCCCGCTGTCCCACATAGCCAAACAGCAGGCTGAAGACCGCCACGGCCAGCAACATGGCCAGATACACGAGGCGATAATCGGCCCAGCGGCGTCCGAGCACGTAACACCCCGGGAAGAGCAACGCCAGGTAGGTCCAGAACAGCAGGTGGAGCACCACCCAATTGTGGCGCGGCCGCGTCATGCCCCGCAAACGGGTGAGAAAGGACGAGGCCCGCCAGGGGTCGGCGCCGTCCGCAGAGAAAGTCCGTGAAGCAGGATCGGTGTCGGCCTCCAAGTCCACCGCCGACGCCTCCAGCGTTTGCTGTTCCCCGAACCCCGTCGTTTTCACGACGAACCGTTTCGGCAAGGCCGAGAACAGTTTTGTCAGGGACGCGGTCGATAACTCGAACCGACTGCGTGGCACCCGGATCACCCGGCCGGCACCGTATGCGAGTTCCTCGAGCGGCGTATTCAGCAAACCCAGCGCCGCCGGAAACTCCGGATACGATCCGTCGGCCGTGTGCAGCACATACACGGTGCCCCCCAGATACAGCCAATCGAGAAACGCCTGTCGCCGCGGCTCATCCCAGCGGGGAGCAGCGTCGAGCAGGACGGCTTGCAGACCGTCCGTCGCGGTCACGAAGGGAGGAAACAGCACGTCTGGCAGGCGGCGAATCGGCAGCGTCCTGCGGACCGGCGTCGTCGAAGTCTCGATCAACACCCGCGCTGGCCAGCCCATGCGGGGCGGGTTGATGGTTACGACGGGGCCGCGGCGCCCCTTCGCCGGGCGAATTTCCAGTTCCCATTCCTCTCCCGCCCAATCGCCGCCCACATACGGGAAAAACTGCACCCACCGCTCCCCGAACGGAGCGACGAATACGTCCTCCACGACCGCCGCATCCACCCGCTGGCCCGGACCCAGTAACTTGTGCAGCACCAGTTCCCCGTCAAAAGCCTCCGCACGGGGATTGTTGACCAGCAGCGACAACACGTTGAAGCGATGCCTCAACACGCGCCCATCGAATCCCCAGCGGATTTCGACCACATCCACGGCGTGAGCACCGCCAGTCCAGCACAAAAGCGCCAATCCAATCAGCATCCCGCGCCGCATCCCGCGAGAGATGCTGCTCGTTGGCGCAAGAATCACAGCCGCCACCCCGCTGAGGGAGGCTTCGGTTCGCGGCAGTACGGACAACGTTTGCGCTCGCATGCGTCTCTGGATGGATGTGGCGTTGTGCTTGCGACAGCACATCATAGCGGAATCGAACATGCCAAGGCGGGACCAAGTTCTCGCCGGCGGCGATTCAGACGGACACCCCCTCCGGACGCCGCTGAAAATACCACCATTCGGCCAGCAGCAGGGCTAATGCGGCCCAGGCAAACCAACTCCACAAGGGTCGATCCGTCCGCAACCGTTCCGTCGACGTGGCCACCGACGTTTCAGGGAACTGAAGTTTGTCGGTGGTGGCCAGTTGTGTTTCGCTCGCGGCCAGCAGACTCACGCCCCAATTCGCCACGAGGTCGCTTCCGCGCCGCACAACATACCGCCCGTGCTGCGTCGCGGGGATCCCAGAGAGGACGCCCTCTGCATTCGACCGCACGGTGAGGCGGCGGCCATCGGGTGTGTCGACGAGGAATTCCGAGTCGGGTGCAACCTGGTGCGGCGGCAACGTGCCCGTCGGCCAGGACCGTGCCTCGGACAATGCGGCCCGTTCCAAGGCCAGCTCCACGGCGTTCGCGACGAGAATGGGAAAGCCGACGCGGAACGGCAACGAGGAGCGGTCGGTGTGAAACAGCAGAAAGAAGTCGATGCCCGTTTCGCTGGGCCGCTCCAAAATCAACGGACCTTCGGTCCCCTGAGCCAGCACCTCGTAGCCCGCCAGTTCGTAATCCCGTTCTCCCACGCCGGGTCGAGAAACAGGATTCTCGCCGATTTGCACATCGAACAACTGCACGTGGCGCAGCAGCGCCGATGTGCGGCTCCAGTCCACCACCTCCGCCAGCCTGTCTTCGATGGTCAGCAGCGGCTGCAAATCGCCCGGCACGACACCGATGTGCAGCGTGACGCGCGACTTGGGTCCGGAGTTCCGTAGGGCGTCGGCAAAGCGCAGATCGACCTCCGGGGGGTCTGCCGCCCCGTCGCGGGGGTAGAGGTCGATGTCTCGGTGGGACCGGAGCGCGTGCCGGTAACTGAACAGTTCCTCGGGGCAATACACGAGCAACGGCCGCGCCGCCGGCAATTCCAGAAACGCCGCGTTATCGACGTCCAGCGCATCGAAGCTGTCGGGACGGATGCGCAATTCGAGAGAGGCGGCCTCGGCAGTGGCGACGGAAAACGTCAGCCGGGCCGCTTCTCCCTCGACCATGGTGATCGATTCCGTGTGGACTTGCTCGCCGTTTTGCCACAGTTCGCATTCCACCAGGCCTTGCAGGCCCGCCGAACCTTCCAAGCGCGCAAACACCTCCCATCCGGCGGCGGAGCGGCGCGCGTTCAATTCGGTGATGCCCAGATTGGGACCGGCGGGCGGCACTTGTTGATAGGTGAGACGGAAGGGGAGTTCAAAGTCGGATTGGGGTGGGAGATTGCCATCGGTAATGAGCAACACGGCGGACACGGGGGCCAGACGGGTCAGCGCCTGAGCCATGCGCAGGCCGTCTTCCAGGCGGCTAGGGACCGGGCGGACTTCCAGTTGGTGCAGGGCTTCGTGCAGCACGCGGTGATTGTCGGTGAAGTCGGTCAGCCGGCGGGCGGACTGATCGAGCGCAATCAAGCACATGCGTTGCTGGGGCAGGAGGTTGTCGATGAGCTTGCCGACCTCGGCCTTGGCGGCATCCAGTCGGGTGACGCCACCCGGCCGGTCGAGCGCCCCCATGCTGGCGGAGCAATCGATGAGGACGGGGATGAACTGCGCGCGGTCGGCATCGGCGGGCCAGAAAGGCTGCATGGCCGCCAGCACCAAACAGCTCAACAGCAGGATTTGCAGCAGCAACAGGAGGTTGCGTTTGAACTTCTGAAAGGGAGAATTGACGCGCTGATCGCTAATGACTTGCCGCCACAACGCGAGCGACGAAATCTCCAGCCGGGGCCGACGGAGCTTCAAAAAATAAAACAAAATCAGCGGCGCCAGCAGCGCGAACAGCCACGCGGCGGAGAGCGCGGAGAAGCCGGGCCAGGTCATGGGTGCATCGGTCCTGGATTGTGGTGGCAAGTCCCCGTCGACGGGCCGCGTCCCTAGCGCACCCAGCCTTTTCTCCGCAACACGTCGAACAGGATGGAGTCGATTGGGGTGTCGGCGTCGAGGCAGAGGAAGCGACCGCTGCGCTGCCGGCACAACAGCGACAGTTCGGCCTGCATGGCCGCCAGATGTTCCTGATAGATCGCCAGCAAGTCCCCCACCGACGACACGTCGAGCGTGTGGCCGGTTTCGCAGTCGACAAACCGCACGTCGCCCGCGAGGTCTGGACGCAGCTCCTCCGGCGTCAGCAGTTGGATGGCGCACACTTCCAGCCCCGCCGAGAATAACAGGTTCAGCGGGCGTTCGAGTCGTCCGAAGGTCAGAAAATCGGACAACAAGATGGCCATGCCTCGGCCGCGAGGCTGCTTCAACACCTCTTCCACGGCCAGTTCAATCGGGAAATCCCCGGCGGCGGGGATCGCTTCCAGGAATTCGAGCACGCGTTTCAGGTTGATTCGCCCCGTGCAAGGGGCCAGCGACACGGGCGACCGTCCCCGATGGTGGCACGCATCGATACTCACCTTTTCCCCATTCAGAAGCCCCATCACGGCGAATGCCGCCGCGAGCTGCCTGGCCCGCACAAGTTTCTGTCCGTACTGCATCGACGCCGAGGCATCGAGCAGAATCACCACGTGCAGTTCCTCTTCGTGGCGATACAGCTTGAGGTACGGCCGTTGAATGCGGGCGAAGATGTTCCAATCGACATAGCGGACATCATCTCCCGCGGCGTAATCGCGGTAGTCGTGAAATTCGATGCTCGTGCCTCCCTTGCCCGCCAGATGTTCGCCTCGGCTGCGGTTCGTGAGCCGCCGCACCGGCTGCAAACGCATCTGCTCGACGCGCGCGAGCGTGGCATTGTCGAACAGGGACGTGTATTGGGCACCGGCCATGAGAGCACTCGCAACGTCAGGCCGCCGTCATTTCTCGCCGCGCCAGCCATCCACCGGCCAACCCTCAGCCAGTCCTGGGCACCAACTCTGTTCTCCAACCGTATCCGCGGAATTCCAGTCGGCTCCGGCCCGCCGCGCGCCGCTCTCCGCCGGGTTGTCGCCGTTGTTACGCCGTCTCCGGCAGCGACCGCACGCATTCGTCGACCAGTTCGGCGATCGCAATGTTCTCCGCCTGACCATCGTAGTTCAACAGCACGCGATGTTGCAGCACTTCCTGAGCGAAATGCCGAATGTCCTCGAACGCCACGTGGGCGCGGCCGTCCGCCAGCGCCCGCACGCGGGCCGCGCGAATCAACCCCTGGGCTGCCCGCGGGCTGGCCCCCCACCGGACAAACTGCCGGACGCGCGCGGTGGCGAATTCGCTGTCGGGATGCGTCGACAGCACGAGCCGGCAGGCGTAATCCCGCAGGGCATCCGTCACCACCACCTTGTCCAAGAGCTTGCGCAGTTCGAGAATGCGGGCCGCGTCCAACAGCTTGGGCAACTCGACGGCTGATTTCAAAATCGTCCGGCTGACGACTTCATTCAATTCGTCGCGGGTGAGGAACGGCACCACCACTTTGAACAGGAAGCGGTCGAGCTGCGCTTCGGGCAGAGGGTAAGTGCCTTCCTGTTCGATGGGGTTTTGCGTGGCCAGCACGAAAAACGGCGGCGCGAGGTGGTGAATCACGCCGCCGGTGGTCACCGACTGCTCTTGCATGGTCTCCAGCAGGGCCGATTGGGTTTTGGGCGACGCCCGGTTGATTTCATCGGCCAGCAGCAACTGCGTGAAGATCGGCCCTTTGCGAAACTCGAAGCGGTAACGCCCCGTTTCGTCGCTGGTCATGATGTTCGTGCCGATGATGTCGGCAGGCATCAAGTCGGGTGTGAATTGAATGCGGCGGAACTCCAGGTCCAGCACGCGCGACAGGGCTTTCACCAGTTCCGTCTTTCCGAGGCCTGGCACACCTTCCAGCAGCACATTCCCCCCCGCGAAAATGGCGACCAGCGCGGCTTCCACCGTGCGTTGCTGCCCCACGATCACTTTGCCGATCGCGCCGCGGACCTGTTCGAAATCGGCGGCGAAGCGTCGGGCTTCCTCCTGCAAGACGGTCGGGTCGACAGACATGGCGGGTTCTCTCTGGGGGATGAGCGTGGGCAACGAACCGTGAGTAATCAGGAACGCGAGAAGCATTCTTCCGCATAGAGGAAGCGGTTTCGGCGTGTCGGCCGCAGAGGGGATCTCCATGATGGCGAGCGCGGCTCAGGGTTTGTCATCGGCTTTTTCCTCTCGCTGTTTTTTGAGCCGCAAGAGCCGCTCGGTGGTGGACAACGGGCTGTCTTCCGCCGCGGGGGGAGGAACGGGTATGTCGGGCCGGGGCACGATGGGGGCTTGCGCGGCCGGCGGGCGCCGCGCGGGGGGCAGCGGCGGGCGTTCCTCGGTGCGGGCTGGCAATGTCGACTGGACGGTCCGTTTTCTCTGCAACAGGGCCCCCGTGGTGTCCGTGACCGTGTCGGTCCGCCGATCGGCAAACCAGGCCCCAACCGCCGACCAGTCGAGTTGAATGCGGCGGATGGCGACATCCAGCGGCACCAGGCACGCCAGCGCGATCAGGAACCAATCGAACACCGGCCTGGTGCTCCGTTTGGCCTGCCGCGGAAGACGGAACACATCGTCGACCTCGGGCTGGCCTTGCAGGATCCGACCGCCGGTGCGCTGGGCGATTTCCGTGAGCGTTCGCCGCTGAGAACGGAAGCGGAGATACTCTGGGGAATAAGAGACGATGAAGCCGCCGAACGCCGATTCGTTTCGGTCCGCGGCTTGCCCCTGCACCGTTACGTGGTACCGTCCATGCGACCACAAGGGAACGGCACCCTGATAGCGTCGCGGGGCGACCTGTTTCAGGCGAACCGTTTCGACTTTGCCTCCCGGACCGCTCACCTTCGCGGAGATGTCAAGAAAGGATGCGGAGGTGTGAAAATCCTCCACCACCAGCAACCCCTCGCCCCCGCTGGGATAGGTGGACAGCCGCAGGGCGCTGGCCTGGCGGACGCGGGAAATGTCGATCATCACCTGCTGAACGAAGGCTTCGTAGCGGTCCCATGGCTGCCAGGACGCCGCCCAATTGGGGGACAGATCGGAGGTAAACGCGGCCGTTTTGCCCAGCCCGTGCTGCCAGACCGCCAGAATCGGATCCCGCTGGGTGGGGTCTTGCTCATCGGCCGGGGTCTGCAACACAACCATCGCCGGCGAGGGCTTGGGATTGGTGATCACATAGGCCCGCAAGGGAGGCATGCGGTCCAGTCCCTTGAGGATGGGCGAGGGAAAACCGACTTCGGGCGTGAATTCCTTGTTCTGAATCATGCTCCGCTTCAGGGTTTTCGATTCCTTGATGAAGATTTGCGGCAGGACATTAGGGTTTTCGTTGACGAAGTAATACCGCCCGCCGGTGTAGCCGGCGATGGCTTCCAGCGTTTGCTGCTCCAGGCCGCCGTGGGGAAACACCGCCACCGTCGACACGCTGATCTTGCTGGCGACGAACTGGTCCAGCAATTCCGGCGTGGGGGGAGAGGGATCGCCGTCGGAGATGATAATCATGTGCTTGGTTGCGGCGTCGCTGTTGCGCAGACCATTCCAGCCGAGTTGCATCGTGTTCTGGAAGCTGGGCATGTCGCCCACCTGCGCCCCGTCGATCAGCGGGGCCAGCCGTTCGTATTGCCCGGCGGGAGTGAGTTCGAAGATCCAGTCCTCTCCCTCGGCCGTATAGGCCAGCACGCCGACTTCGTCTTGCGCGCTGAGCACCTTGATCGCCTGCTTGGTGATCCGCTTGGCCCAGGTGTTGCCTTCGGGGAACTCGCACGTGTGCAAAATGATGGCCAGCGCCCCTTTGGGCAGCACCTTCTTTTCGGAAATGTCCATCGAGACAGGCAGAATCTCTTCCACCACGGTGCGGTGCCAGCCGCCGGGACCGAAGCTGTTCACTCCGCCGACCATCAAAAATCCTACGCCGACGTGATATACGGCGTCTTTCAATCCTTGCAGTTGACCGAAGTCGAAGGCATCATAAGGCACATTACAGAACACGATGCAGTCGTAAGGCTGGAGCGCCGCGGTGTCGGACGGAAAATCATAAGCGGGAATCACCTTCACCGCGAGTTTGGCGTTGAGCAGGGCTTGGTGCAGCCGTTCCCAGTCGCGCGGGTCGCCGCCAGGATCGGTCACCAGCAACACCTGCCCTTCCCCTTCCACGAAAATGTAACCCTGCACGGCGTTATTCTGGACCAAGCTGTCGAGCTGTCGGTCCACGTCGATGGATGCCGAGTATTCGTAATATCCCGCCGCACGAAGCATGATCGGCACCACATAGCGGTTTTTTCCCGCCGCGAAGCGCACGGTTTGCTCGGCGACGATCTGGCCGTTCTCGCGCAGCGTGAGTTTGCCCTCGCCCGCGGTCAATGCCGAGAGGACGATGGCCGCTTCGTAAGTTTCCCCCAGCTTCACCTGCTGCGGCAGATCGATGCGTTCGAGCCACACCTCCTGTTCGTACGCATAGTCGACCGGCAGCACGTCGACAGCAATGCCGCGGGATTTGAGATCGTCCAGCACGCGCTCCACGTGCCCTTCGGTCTCGACGCCGTCGCTGATCAGCACCAGGCGGCCGTGGTTGTCGTCGGGCAGCATGGCCGCCGCCAGCGAGAGGGACTGTTCCAGATTGGTCGCACCACGATCGACCTGGGAATTGAGCGCCTCGAAGGGAAAGCTCATGCGGGGAGGCAATTCCACGGCGGGCGTTTTGCCGAAGACCAGCAACCCGCCTTCGTCCGCGGCCGGCTTTCTGCCCACCGATTCCAGGACGTAGCGCAAGGCGGCGTCGACGCTTTCGCCGCGAATCGAGTCCGACACGTCGACCAGATACATCACCGACAACACATTTCGCGACCGCACCGACCGCGGCTCGGCCAGCACCATCACCAGCAAGCCAAACAACACGAGCCGCGTCCAAAACGCCGCATGACGGCGGAACCTCGTCAATCCGGCGCCGCCGGCGAGATGCAGCCACCAGATCCAACCCGCCAGAACCGACAAACCGAATGCCGCCGGCCGCGCGAACAGCAACCCCCCAAACCATTCCAGGCCCCAACAGATCGCGGCGAACAACAGCGCGAAGGCCGCCAAGGGCGCGGCATCCGCGCCGCGGACCGCGCGCCGCGGCGGCGGGAACAGTTGGTGCAGCAGTTTGCGGAAGCGGGTCATTCAGCGAGGTGCCGATTCGGAGTATGCGGTCCAATAGGACTCGCGCGGCCTGATTCTTCCAAACCAGAGACGATCAATTGGCAAATTTCCAAGCCACGATTCGGCGGTTGTCGGTATCGGCGATCAGGACGCGGCCGCGGCGATCCACGGTCAACCCCCACGGCCGCGACAGGGCGCCGCTGCCGTCTCCCACTCGACCATACCGCCCCAGGAACGTGCCGTCCGCCGAAAACCGCGTGACGCGCCCCGCACCGTATTCCACCACATACAATGATCCCTCCGGACATGCCGCGATGTCGTAGGGGTAATGCAGCTCGGCGGCAAACTGCTCGGGTCCGAGCGCCGCCAGTCGCCCGTCCTCATGAAAGACTTGCACGCGATTGTTGAAAGCGTCCACGATGTACAGCCGATGGTCGCGCCACAATATGCCGCTGGGACGCTGAAACTGCCCCGGGCCGGTGCCGAAACTCCCGAATTCCGCGAGGTATTCCCCATCGGGCTGAAAGACCTGCACGCGATCGTGGCCGCCGTACTCGCAGACGTACAGCCGCCCGCGATCATCCTCGGCGATGGCGATGGGATAGATGAACTCACCTGGACCCTCGCCTTTTCCCCCAAACATTCCCACCACGGTCCCTTGCGGGTCGAACAGCACGACCCGATGGTAGTGCGTGTCGGCGATCGCCAACGTGCCATTGCGGCGCACGAGCACCCGCTCCGGTTTGCCGACCCGGTACTCGGGCATCCACCATCGTCGACGGCACACTCCCTGCTCATCCAGCACCAAGACGCGACCTGCGTTGTCGAGCACGAACAATTCTCCCTCCGTACCGGCGGTGATGGCCCGCGGGGCGGGCCAGTGCACGCCTTCGGGGGGGAGCGTCCACACGGCTTCGTCTCGCAGCGGCAGCGTTGCTTCCGTCGGCGGTTTGCAGCTCATCACGACCACGAGCAGCCACAACACCGCCAGCAGCCGCAGGCGCGCGGTTTGCCCCGAGCGCAGCGTGGGCTTGGCAGGGCGATGCAAAAAACGCCGCGTGGCCCCGGTCGACGCATGGCACAACAGCACCTCTTCGTAGTCGCCGCGGAATTGCGTCGATTCCACCCGGAACGGGGCATCGTGTGCCGGTTCGATGGCCAGGCGCTCCGGCCGGACGCAGCGTTCCGCCACCGGCAGCCACGGCGCGGCCTCCGCATCGAACCAGTTGCACGGTCCCAGCAATTCCGCCACGTCGCGATTAGGGGGCGCGTGATACAACGCGGCTGGTTCGCCGCAGGCCAGCACTGTGCCGCGGGACAGGCACAGCACCCAATCCGCATATGCGAGAACCACTTGCGGCTGATGCGTGGCGAACACCAACGATTGGCCCTGCTGCCGGATGCGCTCGATCAACCGCCGCCATAGTGGTACCTGTTGGGGAATATCGACGTGAGCAAAGGGTTCGTCCAGCACCAACACGCGCGCTTGACTGGCGACGGCTCGCGCGACCGACAACCGCGAGCGTTCTCCCAGCGACAACGTCGGCGGTGTCGCCGCGGCCAACCCCTGCAAGCCGAAATCGTCGAGGAGCCGGTCGACCGCGGCCTCCAACACCTCCGTGTTGCGGGTTCCCCGAAGTGGATGCACGATCCGCAAATGTTCGCGAACCGTGCAATGCGGCCATAGCCCGTGATCGGGCGGACTCCAGAACAGTTCCAGCGTGGGACGCGGCAAACCGTCCGAACGGAATGGCGCGTCGGGCGACACCGCATGAGCCGTTGCCGCCGAACAAAATGGCTCCCGCAGGATTTGTCCGCTGGTGGGTCGCTCGTATCCCACCAGCAGATTCAGCACCGACGTCTTTCCGGCCCCAGACACCCCTAAAAGGGCGGTGATGCCTGCCGCGATGTCGACCGACACGGACGCCACCCGCGGCGTCGTGCGGCCCCTCAGCGCGACATCTCTTAACCGCCAGATGAGGACCGGCCCCTCCATCGCCCACCCCACAGCGTCCACACGCCCCATGTTCCCAACAAGGGAACCAACAGCAGTACCGCGGCTTCGGCAGACAACGCGGCCGTGCGCCCATAGTGCATGAAATTGTAAAGCCGCACAATGCCCGCGGTCAGACCCATCGGTGCCAGCAGATGGGCCAGCGTCAGCTCGAGATAGGCCCAATAGGCCAGCACCACCACCGCCAAGAGCCGAGGTCTGGTCACCATCGCGCGCCACAACCGCCGTCCCGCGCGGTGTTGTGCGAAGTCCGCCGACTGCCGCAGCAACTCCACGAGCTTCAGCGCCGTGCTCACGCCGTGGGTGATCCAGATTTGCAGCAGGATGGCTCGCGGCAAAAGATACCACGTCAGCCCCAGGAGCCAGGGAACGGGCGTGTCGTACAACGACGAAAAGACCCGACCTTGAAACAGCGCCAACAACAGCAGTCCCAGAATCAAGGAGCCTAACAATCCCGGGACGGACAGCACCACGACGGCCACTCGCCCAAACGCACCGCAGCGCAGCAGACGTTCGGCGGCAAACCAGGCCATTGCTGACGCGCACGCCGCCGCCGAGATACCCACGGCAAGCTCTTTGCCTAATCCGAGCCAGCGCAGCCGTTGCCCCATCAAATTCGCCAGGCCGCCGGGCAACTCCGCCGCCAAGGGGACCAGCGGCGCACCGATCACCAGCAGCCACGCGGCAGGCAAAAACACCGCCGCGGCAACCCAGCCCCGCGCGGAATCGGCAGAGTGGTCATCGGGATGGACAGCGCTTTCCGGCGACCGTGCGACGAGAGTCAGCACCAGCAACAATCCCGCGAGTTCCATCGTCGCCGGAAGGGCCGCCGACCGCAAGGCGGCCGCCAGTTCCATCCCCGTGGCCTGGCGGACGAACAACCAATCGGTCCAACTGACCGTCCGCAGCAGAGCGGCGAGTTCAAATTCCTGAAAAGTCACCAGCAGGAACAAACCCCCCGCGGGAATCCAGCGGCGGGCCGGTCCCTCCCAGCGCAAACGCCAGCAATCCCAGCGATCGGCCCAGGTCCGCAGCGACAACTGGCGACAGTAACATGCCGAGGCGCTCACGGAACCCGGCGGCGACAGTTCCCAAGCCACCACGGCCGCTGGCAGCGTCCGCAACCCCAGCAGGAGGCTACAGGCGAGCTCCGACAACCACGGATGCCCCATGACCCACGGGGCATAGGCGTACCCCACGAGCAATTCGGGAAACACGAACGGCGCCAGCAGATACCCCCAGCGGTGGGGACGTCCCCGCACCCAAGTCGCCAAGGGAGGGATCAGCCACCCGAACACCACGAGCAGGGCCAACGACCGAGCGAGCGTCCAGGTCAACGACGCGCCGATCGTCACGGCACATACTCCGCGCGCAGCCACGTCAGCACGGCGCGCCGATCAGCGACGAGTTCGCGCAGGTCGAGGCTGTCTTCAGCCCAGGTCTGCAGCCGCCGCACCTCGGTCGGCAAGCGCGCTTCGTCGACCGCTCCCAGCGGAATTTGCCGGGCGCGGGAGCGCGCCAGTGCCAATTCCGTTTCCGCGGAGGCGAGAAAGTCGATGAGTCGTTCGGCCGCCGCGCGCTGTCGCGTCCCGCGCACAATGGCGGCCGTGTTCGGAATGGCCAAGGTTTTGCCGTCGATGCGAATCGGCAGCAGGTCCACGGGGGCGTGGGCGTCGAGCGCGACAAACACATCGTCCGTATCGGTCCAACCGAAATCGCAGTGGCCGCTGGCAACCAGATCCTTGACATGAGCGTTGCCCGCGACTTCGCGCAGGCCACGGCGGCGGACTTCGCGGTGCCAGTCCCGCAGACGGTCCAAACCCCAAGCCCGATGCAGTGCCGCATAATGCGTGAGGGTCGTGCCGAACATCGGCATGGCGATGGCGCCGCGGCCGGTCTCCAGGTCGAAAGCGGTGAGGATGGCTTCCTCGTCGGCGGGCAAGGCCGTGGTATTGACGATCCAAACCCGCAAGCGGGCGCCGAATCCCACCCAGTAACCATCGGGATCCCGAAAGCGTTCAGGCAGCCGACTCCAGCCGCTCCCCTGATAGGGTTCGAGCAACCCTTCTTGCGCCAATTCCACCGTCCCCAGGAGTTCGTTGTTCCAGAACACGTCGCACCGGGGATGGTTGCGTTCCCGGCGGATCAGGTTCACCAACCCCAGGGATTTGGTGGCTTCGGTGTCGAAGCGGATGTCCAGCGGAATGCCCGTGCGGCGCTCGAAGTCGCGCAGGATCTCCTCGGCAAACACGGCATCGTGAGCACAATACACCACCAGCCGGGAATCACGGCCCCTCATCGACCACCATAAAGCGACCAGCACCAGCGCAGCCGCCACCCCGACCGCGACCACCGGCCCGGCTGATTGACGCTGACTCTCGCTGGATGCGGCGCTGGTCTCGAGGGAAATGGCGACACCATCACACAACGACACGGGACACGGAAGCAGCGTGCGGGGCTGGCGAACCGGCGCGGATCACTTGGGCGGAGACATCGACTCCAACGAATCGAAATAAGTTTTGATGCCTTCGTGGTAACCCGGCGGCACCTGTTCCTGCAAGATGGCCTCTCCGACCCCTTGCCGCACTTGCTGGAGCAGGTGGCGATAGTCTTGCAAGGCTTGACCTTTTTCGCCAAGCCCCCTCGACTTCAGCGACAGAATCGTTTTACCCGCCTGCACGGCCGATTGGGCCAGTTCCGAGCGAAACTCGGTCTGCACGGAATCGTCTTCGGGGGCTATTCCGCCTTCGCCGATCCCTCGCCCCTTCAGACCCTGGCCCCGTTTCCGCTGCCCCTCCTCGTTTTCCGCCAGACCCTGCGCCTGACATTCGGCCAGCAGCTTCTTGTAGAGCGCCTGGTACTCGGCCATGGTTTTGCAGTTGCGGCACTGCTTGCCATCCAGCTTTTCGTGTTCATTCAACCGCTTCGCCAGTTGCAAGGTTTTCAGGGCTTCCTCGAGTTGTCGGAGATCTTCCGCCGATTGGACCAGTTGTTCCAATTCCATTTCCGACAGCTCCAGCGAATCCATCGCGGCGTCCAGCGCCTCTTGCGACAGCTCTTGCAGGTTCGTCAGCTCAAGTTGTTTCAGCGCGCGCTGCAACGACGCCGCCAAGGGCTGGGCATCGAGATGTTGCCGGGCCAACTGCTCCACATCTTTCAGCCGGTCGCGCAGCTCTTTCTGCAATTGTTGTTTCTCCACCGGGTCGCCCGTCTTGGCGAGCCGTTGCAGCAACTCCTTCTGCTCCGCTAACTCCTGCCGCAGCGAATCGGCCGACCCCGCTTGCAACTCGCGGGTCCACTTCCGCAATTTGTCCTCGTCGTCGGCACCAAGCCCTTGGCGTGCCTGCTCGGAAGACTTCAGCGCGTTCTTCAATTTCTCTCCGGCCAGCTTGCGCCACTGTTCTCCCAGCAGTTTCTGGTTTTCCGACAGCACGCGCAGGTTGTCCGACTTCCGCGACGGCTGGAATTGGTTGAGGGTCAGCTTGAGCTGCTCGATCGACTCGTCCACGGGGTTGTCCGTGGCCTGCTCCTCCAGGTCCTTTTTGACTTCCGCCAATCGCAAGCGCGTCTGCTTGCGCGTCTCGGCCAGCCGCTCCTTCCGCTGTGTTGCCAGCGACGCCGAGGCCACCTTGCCGAAGGGGTCGCCTTGCGGCAACCAGACCAAGGCGCAGGCAATCGCTACCGGCAGCCACGCTAGATGGCCGTAACGCCTCCGCCAGGAGAACGACACAACCTGCCGCGGATCGATCCGGTCGGCGACGTCTTCCGCCGCCTGCACGACCAACGGCTGATATTCCCCGGCCGATCGGTCCAACAGAGAAAGCGTCAAGTACAGGTCCTTCACCCCCGCCGTCCGATCCACGGCTCGGGCCGCTTCCTGGAGCGCGGGACGACGGTGGACCACCCACGCGGCCAGACCGGCGACCACGGGGACCAAGGCGAATGTCTGCCAACCGAACCAGTCGGGAATCAGCCCCGTCAGCCGACGTGTCAGCAGCGCCAGGCCGTACACGCCGTAAGCCGCCGCCACGCTCCAATACACAGCTTCCAGAAGCGAGCGCCCTTGCAGCCGGCGAGACACAACGGCCAGCAACCGACGCGATCGCGGGGCATCCCACATGGCGGGCGTCCTATCGGCACGGTCGAAGCCGACCTGCCGAGCCGTGAACGAGGCCGAAAACAGATCCCTCTTGCGTGACAGATCCCTCTTGCGTGACCAGGTTCTCAACGCAGCGAGTTCTCAACGCAGCATAAAGCAAGCCGGCAAGGCCAGCAAGCTGCGATTCCTCCCCTCCTCCCTTTGAAAGAGGTCGGGAAAGAGAACTGGCGGTTCCCGAAAAGCCGCGTCGGGGAACTGGTGACACGCATCATCGTGCTCCGCCGCGGTCGCTCATCATCGCGACGGCGAGGATCGGAACTCGAAGGCGGCAAATCCTTTACCTTTCGGAAGGAGTGGGGCGAAAAAAAGTACCGGGAATTTCTTCAAGATCGCGCGGGGAGGTCCGCCCTAATGGTAGTGGCCTCCATCGGAGCGACGAGCGACGGCGGTGCAGTCCCGCGTGCCTCGAACGGCAGGGTCGGGACGCGCCGCAACCGGCGGGACCGTGGAGGCAGGATCAGTTTCCAAACACAGTTGTGCACGGGAGCAAGCCATGTTCGTCTCATGGCCGCGATGGTGGATGCTGGGGGGAATCGCCACGTTGGTGGTCAGCAGCCTGGGGTTGGCGAACAGTTGGAGTTACCTGAAAACCGCCTGGCGGGGGGTGGGCGAAACGATCCGCGATGCCACGCCGATTGACTTCGACTTGCAGCGACTCGACGGAATGATCCGCGAGCTGGAGCCGGAGATTCGCCGCAATCAAGAAGTGGTGGCTCAACTGGAGGTCGAGGTGGAGTACCTCCAGCGCGAAGTTGCCGCGCTGAAGGAAGAACAGGAGACGGCCAAGGCTCAAATGCGAAGACTCCGAGACGCTCTCGGAGACGGCCAGACCCAGTTGCAGTTTGCCGGTCAGAGCTACAGCCGGCAGGATGTGGAACGGGACCTGCAAAAGCGGCTGGACCAATACGAGCAGCGGCAGTCCCAGTTGGGGGCCAAGGAGCAACTGCTGGAACAGCGGCGGCGGACGTTGGAAGCGGCAGAAGCCAAGGTGTTGGCTTATCGAGAGCAATACGAGCAACTGGTCGACAAGTCCGAGCAATTGCAGGCCGAACTGAAGCTGGCGGAAGCAGCCCAAGCGGCCGGACGTCTGGAATTCGACTCCTCCAAGCTGGCGCAGACCAGGCAGTTGGCCCAAGACGTGGAGAAGCGGATTCGGGTCTTGCAGCGGGTAGTCGACAGCCAGCGCAAATCGTCCGGCGAAATTCCCGTGGAAGCGGACAAGCCGCCGGCCACGAAGCGCTTCGACGAACTGTTCGGACCGACGGCCCCAGCGGCCGCCCAACCCAATCCCCGGGCCTGACACGGGCGGCACGCGGATGTGTTGGTGTGCTGCGGATGTGCTGGTGTGCTGTCGCGGTCGGCCCAGGAATGCCCCGCCGGAGCCAAAGGGGCGAGAGTCCTCGGGCCGGCTGTATTTCAACATGGCGCAGCCCTGCGGAGTCTCTGCCATGACACGTTGCTGGTTCCACACCGTGGGGCTGCTCATGACAGTGATGGCGTGCGTGCATCAGGGTTCGGCGGCGGCCGGCGGGGAAAACCACTCGGGGGCTGGCCGAACCCTGCTGGTAACCAGTGGGCGGTGCATGGACCTCGAGCAGACGATGGCCCGTCAAAAGGCGGAACTCGTGGCGCAGCGGCGACTGTCCGACGAATTGGCCAGCCTCGCCGAGGAGTTGACCGGCACGAAACTTTCCTCTCGGCAATTGGCGGAGGAACAGGCGTGGTTGTTGCGGCAACCCGGGGTAAATTATGAGAAGGAGCAGACGGTCAACCAAAAAACCTACGGACCGGTAGCCCAACAAACCATCACACTGCATGTCCCGCAATCCGTGCTGGCCGAATGGAGTGAACGGCTGGTCCGCCACCGTAAGGAGCGCTTGAAAGTCTTGATCACTGTGGCTGGGGCCAACGTGGCGGCCTGGCTGATAGGATGGCTGGGGCTGGTACAATTCGACCGGATCACGGGGGGGTATCGTCGCCAGACGTTGTTGGGGGCGGCGTTGGTGCTCTTGGGGGGTGGCACGCTGCTCGGGTGGATGGGGGTGTTGTGGGCAGTGTGATCGAGTGGTTTGAATAAAACAGGTGCGACCATGCTGTGGCTCGATCCGCGAGAATGCCTCGCCGCCCAGGACGCCTTGCAGCAGGGTAACCCCGCCGAAGCAGTCCGACTGCTGTTGTCCAGCAACAATCCGCAGCATCGGATGGTGCGCAAATTGCTGAGCGAAGCAGGCCAACGTCTCGTGGAACAAGCCCGACGGCAGTTCGAGGCGGCGGAACTGGAAGCCGCCTCGGCCTGCCTGAATCTGGCGGCCCAATGCCTGCCGCTTGAAGGAGAAGCCCAGGCCTTGCGGCGAAAAGTGTCCGAAGCGCTCGACCAACAGCTTCAGCATGAGGCCTGGGCTGCCCGGCAACTCAAGCGGGCGCGGCAATTGGCCGATGAAGGCCGGCTGCACACAGCCCTCGACGTGTTGGCGCCAATGGCCGCGCTTCCCAACGCCGCACCGCTGCGCCTCGAGGTGGAGCAACGACTGCGTGAATTCCGCCGGCATGTGGCGGCTTGCCAGCAAGCGCTGCAAGCCGATCGGGCGGAAGCCGCGCACCGCCACTGGCAACGGGCGCAGGCCATTTCGCCCGAGAGTCCCGAGTTGGTCGAACTGGCGCAAAAGATTGCCCGGGCCTTGTCAATCGCCGGCGGTGCGGTCGAACGGGTCGTCGCCGTGGAAGACCGGGCGCAACGAATGATGCTCGACAGTCTGGCCTTGGTGGTTTCCGTCGCAGAGGTAGTGCTGGGCACGGAACGCGGCGAAGGGGTTCACGTGCCCCTGTATGACCAGTTGCATGGTCGCCACGCCGTCTTCTTGCGCGACCGCCATGGCTGGCAGCTCGTTCCTTGTCGTAATCGCCACGGAACAATGTGCCCCGTGTGGGTAAATGGAGAAATCGCGGCAGGAGCCTGCCGCCTCGCGGATGACTGCCTGATTCGGTTGGGAAATGGCAACTGCGTCTGGCGATTCCGGCTTCCCGTCCGTTAGTCGGCCACGGCGGTGCTGGAACCTGCCGAAGGGAGCCGCCCCTGCCTGTCGGTTGGGCGGGGGCTGCTCCAGCGCGTGGTGCTGTTGGACGAAGAACTGTTGGTCCGTCCCGCGGCGCCAGCGCATCTCATCGTGCCCGAGCTGCCCTGCCGGCAGTTCGTGTTGCGTTGGCGGCAGGGAGTTCTCGGGTGGGATGCGGCGGGAGGCCGCGTGCGCGTCGAACTCCCCGGACGCATCGTCGACGAGGCCAGCCAGCGGGTGTTCCTCCCCTGCCGATTCGTCATCGAATCGCGGTTGGAGGAAGCCGAACTTCTCGGTCGTGAGGCCGCCGGTTGCGGACCTGTGTCTCCGCTGGCGTTCGAGCTGACCGACCCAGCCGCCCGGAGTGGAAGATTTGCGTAGGCAACGTCACTTACTCACTCACTCACCTCCGCGCTTATTCCCCGTCCACACAATCCTCCCGGAGTGTCTCCCGCGCTAAAGCTCCTGGGGAGCCGGATCGGTTCCGCGGGGCGTCACCGCACATCAACGTAAAACGTTCTGGATCATTGTTGCGGCGCAGCTCGTTTCTGCTTAGGTTATCATAATAGGGTCAGGTGCTCCCTAGGCGAGAGGTCTGAGTGATGGACGACGTCGTTCGTCGCGTTCTGGAAGCAGACCATGGACTGAAGATCGGCCGGCGCTTGGGGCGGGGCGGCGTCGCCGAGGTGTACCAGGCCGAGCCGGACCAAGGGGTGCCCTGCGCCGTCAAGGTTTCCCTTGATCCCCTGGAAGAGGGCCACCCTGCTGTCCAAATGGAATTGGACAATGTGCGGTTGGTGCAGAACATCGGCGGACACCCGCGCCTGGTGACGCTGCTGGACTACTGGCTGATTGGCGGTTACCTGGTCACGCGTTGGGAACTGTCGACCGAAGGAAGCCTTGCCGACGAACTGGCCCGCCACACCGCGGCGGGCCGGCCGGGCATCCCACGGGAGGTGCTGGGGCAGTATCTGCTGGAGGCGGCGGAGGGCCTCGAATTCCTCAACAACCGGGGAATTTATCATCGGGACATCAAGCCGCAGAACCTCTTGCTATTCCACGGCCAGGTGAAGCTGGCCGATCTGGGATTGGCTAAGTTTGCCGGATTGTCGACCGCCACCCATACCGGCTGCGGAACACCGGGGTATCTGCCGCTCGAGGCCTATGAGGAGCATCGGCTGCACCCGACCGTCGATCTGTACAGTCTGGCCGCCACGTATCTTAAGTTGCGGACAGGTCGGGAGCCATTCGGAACCTCGTGGCCAGAAATCCTGGAGCGGCAAAAAGAGGGGAACGTGGTGATCGACGGCTTGGAGCCGGACGAGGCCGAGTGGGTCCGGCAGGCCCTGGCCTACCGTCCGGAGGATCGGCCGCAACAGGGGGTGATGCACTGGGTGCGCAGTCACCCCCTCGCGGCGCGCCCCCCTGCCGCGCTTTGCAGAATCGGGGCCGAGCTGATTCGGGCCACGGAAGATGCCCCACCGAAACGGCTGCCGGCGTTCGCCGGCCAACCGACAGTGCTCCCCAGCGCGGACCAGAATCCCACCGTCGCGACGTACGCGCTGCGCGAAACCACGCGGGTTCCGCCCCGCCCGCTGCGCGTGCAGGCCGGTGTGGACACCTTGGCATACGCCGTGGCGGCCGCGACCAAGGGTGCGACCTTGGTGCTGGAACCTGGTGAGTTCTTCTTGTCGCGACCCCTGGAGGTAACCAAGTCCCTCACGATCAAGGCGGAACAGCCCGGCCAGAGCTGTCTCAAGTTAAAGTACAGCTTCGGTGACCAGATGATGCACTTCACCGGCGACGCCTCCTGGGTCGTGCGGGGTTTGCGATGCGAATTTCTGGGCAAGAGGGGAGACGTGCTGCTGGTGGACGAGGGCAACATTCAGATCGACCGGTGCGAGTTCACCGGCGGCCGCGGTGACGAGATGTTCCCCGCAGCGGGGATTCGCATCACGGGAACTGCCGATGCGACGATCACGGATTGCAACGTGCAAGGAAATGATATCGGCATCCTCTTCGAGGAGCATTCCGAGGGCTTGGCCTTGCGGAACATCTGCCGGAACAACAACGGCCACGGCATCTGCGTGACCGGACGCGCCTGGCCAACGCTGGAAGAGAACCAATGCGTGGAAAATGCATTGTGCGGCATTGTCTACCACGACGACAGTTCCGGGCTGGCCCGGCGGAACATCTGCCGGCATAACAAGCACGGCATCTGGGTGGGCCACCAGGCCCGACCGACACTGGAGGAGAACAAATGCGTGAAAAATCGAATGATCGGCGTGGTCTACGTCGGCCACAGTTCCGGGCTGGCCCGGCGGAACATCTGCCAGAAGAACAGGCAAATAGGCATCTACGTGGGCGAGTACGCCCGGCCGACGTTGGAGGAGAACCGATGCGTGGAAAATCAAATGGTCGGCATCGCCCACTTTGGCTTTAGTTTCAGCCAGACTCGGGAGAACATCTGCCGAAAGAACAGGTACTACGGCATCTACGTGGACGATTACGCCCAACCGACGCTGGAGGAGAACCGATGCGTGGAGAATCGAAGGAGCGGCATGGCCTACTTTGGCCACAGTTCCGGCCGGGCCGAGCGGAACATCTGCCGGGGGAACAACTACCACGGAATCTACGTGGACCAGCAAGCCAATCCGACGGTGGAAAGGAACAAATGCTTGAACAATAAATTGTTCGGCATCTTCTATGAGGGAGAAAGTTCCGGCGTGGCCAAGTGGAACGTCTGCAAAAAGAACAAGTTCGACGGCATCTACGTGAGTGAGCAAGCCTGGCCACTGACGAGGTGCAATGACTTCGATGCCCCTTGGTGGTTGAGTAATGATCGGGTCATACGCGACCAGTTGAAAGGGGCCAACCGCGAGAACCGATCCAAGAACAACTCGGTGACCCTAGGTGGCAAAGTGGTCGGAGGCGTGGTCGGCGGCATGTGCGGGGCCTTGATGGGGGCGGCCGCTGGCCCGTTGGGACTCGTGATTGGGATCGTGCTGGGAGCGATGGCCGGAGCGGGGGGCAACAACGATAGCGGATAATCGGGTTTGGGTCTCCCCGCGAGTCGAACAGCTTCTTTCTCCACCAGCGGAGCACGCGGGATGCCACCTCGCGCTCCCGCTCACCGCACCGGAGCGGACCGGCGAATGGTGGTGAATCGCCCCTTCCGGACGGTTATCCTGACGGAGAGGGGCGGCACCGCAATTTGGGGGTGTCCGATGTCCGGCGATGCGGCTCGGCGGGAAGCGGAACTGGTCGCGGCCTTTTCGGCCCACCAGTCGGCGCTGCGGCACTGGCTTGTGCAGGCCTTCGGCCGGTTGAGAGACGAAGTCGACGACATCCTTCAAGACGCTCTGGCGGAAGTGCTGCATCGGGTGCGCACCGAGGCGTTCTCCCCGCAGATGGGTTGGGTCGGTTACTTGCGGGTGGTAGCCCGGCATCGGGCCATCGACCGGCTGAGAGATTGGGAACGCCGCCTGTTCCGCGGCTTGGGGTCCGGAGAGGCGTGGCGCACGGACGACCTGACGAGAGACAGTCCCCATGTGACCGATCCTCGTCCCGGTCCCGCGGAACAAGCGGTCGAAGCCGAGCGCCGCGGCCGCCAAGGTTTGCTGTTGAGCGAGGTGCTGGAGGAATTCTGTCGCTGGTGCGAAAGCCGCCCTCAGCGCTTGCCCATGAAGGAGGCCTACGAACGGAGTTTACGGGGGGAGCAGCCAGCGCAGATCGCCGCGGGGATGGGTCTTCCCGCCCACGAGGTGTACACGTTGTTAAATCAGGCCCGGACTTGGGTGGTCCAACGGATTCGCCAGGCCGACGTCGACCGCTCGGTGTTTCTCACATTGCATCGCCGCAAAGGGGAGTAGTGGGCATGTCCGAGCCGCCGCCACTGGATTCCTTCGCCGAAGTGGTCCGTTGGGTGATTCAGGAACTGGGGGCCTTGTGCCCTTCCGCGGAGCGCCTGGCCGCCTACCGGAAGCACCCGCAAGCCGCCGAGCACCATGACATCCGCTACCATGTCGAACAGGCGGGCTGCCCCATCTGCCGCGCCGAACTTCAAATAACCCCCGGCACGCGCTGACGCCGCACGGCCGGCCGCGTTGCCGACGCAAACGAGATCCAACGGGTTGAGGACCGGGCAGCGCGGCACTCTGACGGTTCGACGCGAGTGGCAACGTCCAGCGAAATCACGCCTTGCGGCGCATGGCTGGCCGGCTGGCGTTCCCGTTTGCTGCATCCGCCCCTCGGCGAATCGGAAAAAACGTGGTGATGGCGGGTGACATCCAGCCGGGCCGCGACATCAGCCCTGTGGAGGATGGTGATCGTGAGCGATGGAAACCGCCAACTGATCGTCCAGGAGATCGCCCGCCATCAGTCCCGGCTGCGGGGGTTTGTGCGCTGTTTGCTCGTCCGCTCCAACGATGTGGACGACGTGCTCCAGGAAATCAATGCGGTCCTATGGGAGAAGGCCGACGAATTCCAGCCGGGGACCGATTTCTGGGGGTGGGCCAGCCAGATTGCTCGGTTCAAGGTCCTGAATCATATCCGCAAGCTCGGGCGCGAGCGGCTGGTGTTCGACGATGCGATTCTGGAGCAACTGGCCGAGATCGCCGCCTGCAAGCTGAGTCAGTTCGATCAGCGACGGGCGGCTCTCGACCACTGTTTGCAGCAGCTACCCCCTCCCCAGCGGAAATTACTCGACTTGCGATACACCGCCGGGCACACGATTGAGCTGATCGGCGAGTCGATCGGTCGACCGGCAGGTTCGGTCCGACAAGCCCTCTATCGCATCCGGACCGCACTCCAGGCGTGCATCGAGCGCCAATTGGCGACGGGAGGCGAACCGTCGTGAATCAACAGCCCGCTGCTGACGAACGGACGCGGCGATTGATCGCGGAGTTTATTGATGGCGAGTTATCCGCCGCGGATGCCGCGGAGTTGAGTCGGCTGTTGAAGACCGACCCGCGGCACGCCGAGCAGGTTGTCGATCAACTGCTGCTGGACTCACTCTTGTCGGAAGAATTGGGTTCCGAATCGCTCACCGCCCTCGTGGACCTCGTGGCCGATGCACCGTCCCGCGACGCTCAATTGCGGGCGGCGGCTTCCCTGGGCGTGTTTCGGTTGCCGCGCGGTTCCCGGCGATTCTGGCAGTCGCTGGCAGGCGTGGCGGTGGTGGCCGCCCTGATGGCGGCCTTTCTGCTCGGCCGCTGGGAGTCCAGCGCGCTCGCCAATGCCGCCACCATCGTGCAGGCCGCCATGGAGACCCATGCGGCGCCCGTGGAGCGGATTTACATCGTGCGGACCGAGCGATCCGCGACTGGAGACGTGGGGGTTCCTATTCCGCGCGATGTGCGCGTCGCCACTCAGGGGGACCGCTTCTACGTCGAAATGAATCGGGGCGAGAGGCGTTGGTTTTGGGGGCTTGACGCCAAGGGAGCCATTTGGCTGACGCTGGGGCCGCGCCGGGCCATCATCGTTGACCAGGAGGAATGCGGCGCTCCCTTGCAATACCTCAGCCATCTCTACACGTTGAATCTCGAGTCGTTGCTCCAGAACGTTCTGAAACATTGCACGCTGATTCATGAGGAAGGGCCGGGGGCCGCGCATTCCATTACCGCCATTCCGAGGCGGCGTTGGCGCGCGGGCGGATTGCGGAAAGCCACGATCGAAGTCGATCGGGAAACCAAGGCCGTGCGCCGGCTGGTGATCGAGCGAGACATCCCCCAGCACGGCGCGTCCACCGTCACCTTCACGCTCGTCGACGCGCGTGCTCCCGACGAAGCGAAGTACCGTCCCGAAGGGCACCTCGTCGAGCCGTTTCGCTTGCTGACTCGCGAAACGCAGCCGGATCAACGGCGACAACTCCTGATGAACTGGTTCGGCCCCGCTGCCGAACGCTGGCTCAAGACCTCGGAGACCAATTCGCCATGATGTCCCTAGTGCGACAACTCGCTCAGGTTGTGCTGGTTCTCGCGGCGCTACCGGCGGTTGCGGCGGATGAACCCAGCCGCACCGCTATTCCGGCTGGCCAGAATCCGCCCTGGTTCTCCCAAGTCGACAAAAACGGCGATGGAAAGCTCAGCCGCGAGGAATTCTGGAATCCCAGCAATTTCTCGAACGTCGACGCGGATGGAGACGGCTTCGCGACGCTCAGGGAGTTGCAAGAATGGTTCGCGAACAATCCGCGCCCGGCGGCTGGACGACGACCGGCGAACAACGCGGCGGCAGCCAAGGCTGTTGCCGCGAACCTGACGACAGCCGCGGCAGCGCAGGACGATGTGGAGAAGCGTCCGGTGGTGATTTTCAGCGACGGCACACGCCTGGCGGGCGACCTCTACCTGCCCAAGCACCGCAAGCCGGATGAGAAGTTTCCGGCCATCGTCTTGTGCGCCGGCACGGGGGGAACCAAAGGGGGCACGCAGGCCCGCATCGCACCGCTCTTCGCGCGGAATGGTTTCGCGGTGCTGGCCTTCGACTACCGCGGCTGGGGTGACAGCGAAAGCCAATTGATGGCGGTCGAACCCCAACCGAAGCCCGACGCGAACAACGAGATGACCATCAAGGTGAAGGCCCTCCGCTGGCAGATGAACTACACCGACCAGACCGAGGACATTCGCGCTGCCATCAGTTTCGTCGCCGGTGAGCCGAACGTCGACAAGGAGCGCATCGGTTTGTGGGGCAGCAGCTATGGCGGCGGGCTGGTGACGACGATGGCGGCGCTCGATCCGCGGGTGAAATGCGTCGCCGCCCAGGTGCCCGGCCTGGGCGGGCGGTCGCCACGGGCCATCGCGGCCGCTTATGAACTGCACACCCGGCAGGCGCGCGGCGAAATCGAGCCGGTCCCCATCGAGACCGGCAAGCTGACCGGAAAGATGGAACGCTACTCGAACATGCGGGTGAACCCGGCGAAAAACATCGGCTTCAGCGCCGCGGAGGCGGCGGAGCGCATCACGTCCCCCATCCTCTTCGTCGTCGCCGAGAACGAAGAGTTGAGTAACAACACCCAGGTCGAGAACGTCCACAAACGGCTCCTCGCGCGCGGAGTGCCCTCGGCGTACCACGTGATTCGGGGAATTACGCACTACGGTATCTATCGAGAAGGTTTCGAGGAGGCGACGAAGCTGGAACTGGAATGGTTTACACGGCATCTGAAAGCTCGGCCGGAACCGGCGGCGCCGGAGACGGCTTCCGAACGGCCGCCTGGGGCCGAAGCATCCACCAGACCCGCGGCAGGCGAGAAGGGGGCATGGAACGATCTTGGGGCGGCGCGTTTGGCCCACTTCGAGAAGAAGATTCGGCCGATTCTCGTGGCGCAGTGTTACTCCTGCCATTCGGCCGAGGCGGAGGAGATCAAGGGGGGATTGGCACTGGATACACGGGAGGGGATTCGCAAGGGAGGCGACTCCGGACCGGCCGTCGTGCCGGGCGACGTGCAAGCCAGCCTGCTGATCGCGGCGATTCGTCACGAGAACGGACTGGAGATGCCGCCCAAGTCGCAACTGACCGGCGAACAGATTGCCGACTTCGTGCACTGGATCGAAACGGGCGCTGTTGATCCTCGCGACGGCGCGGCGGCGAAATCGACGTCTGCCATCGATCTCGAACAGGGCCGCAAGTTCTGGGCATTTCAGCGGCCGGTCAAGGCCGCTCCGCCGCGGGTCGCGCAGGAGTCGTGGCCGCGAACCGACATCGACCGGTTCATTCGCGCCGCCCAGGAGCGCGAGGGAGTTGAAATTGTCGGCGACGCTCAGCCGCAGACGCTGGTCCGGCGGTTGTATTTCGATCTGATTGGTTTGCCCCCGTCTCCGCAAGAAGTGCGGTCCTTTGTCAAAGGCTGGCAGAATGCCCCGCGGCCAACGCTGGAAGCGACAGTCGACCAACTGCTCGCGTCGCGCCACTTCGGCGAGCGCTGGGGGAGGCACTGGTTGGATGTGGCACGATACGCCGAATCGAGCGGCAAGGAGACGAACTTCAGTTATCCGCAAGCCTGGCGCTATCGCGATTACGTTATCGACTCGTTCAATGCCGACCTGCCGTTCGATCGGTTCCTTCGCGAGCAGATCGCCGGCGACCTGCTGCCCGCCACGGATGACATCCAGCGGGCCGAGCAGCTTGTCGCGACCGGATTTCTCGCGATCGGCCCGAAGTCGCACATCGAACGAAACAAGAAGCAGTTCGAGATGGACCTGGTCGATGAGCAGATCGACGCGGTCAGCCAGGCATTTCTCGGCCTGACGGTCGCCTGCGCCCGCTGTCACGACCACAAGTTCGACCCGATTCCTCAACGGGACTACTACGCCCTGGCCGGTATCTTCCGCAGCACGGAGACCCTCTACGGCACGATTCCCGTCATCCAGAACAACAATCCATCGGAGCTGCTCCCGCTGCCGCCAGGTAGCGGAATGCCGGCTGGAGTCCCGCCCCTGACCTCGGCGGGGCGCGAGCGGCTCGAGAAACAAATCGGCGACTTACGCGCCAAACGCACGGAACTGATCAAGAACAAACAGTTCGCCTCGCGGGAGTTCGTGCAGAACGGCATTTTGCTCAACACGTTGGAAGCCAGACTCAAGATGTATGAGCCGGACGGGACTCCCAAGGTTCTGGCGATGGGGGTCAAGGACCGGCCAGTGGCGAAGGATTCGGAACTGTTTGTGCGCGGCGAAATCGAGAAGCCCGGCCCGACCGTGCCGCGCGGGTTCGTGCAGGTCCTTTTCGAGTCGCCCGTGCCCCCGGTGTTGTCGGGGAGTGGTCGGTTGGAATTGGCGGAATGGATTGCCTCCGCCGACAACCCCCTCACCGCGCGGGTGATCGTCAATCGTGTGTGGCTCAACCTCTTTGGTCGCGGCCTGGTGTCCACACCGGACAATTTCGGCGTTTCGGGCCAGGCTCCCAGCCATCCCGAGTTGCTCGATTATCTGGCCGTGACGTTTGTCGAAGACGGCTGGTCCATCAAGAAGCTGATCCGCCGGATCGTCCTGAGCCGGGTTTACGGGTTGGATTCCACCTTCGTGAACAGCAACTTCGAGAAAGACCCGGAGAACGTCTGGTTGTGGCGGATGTGGCCCCGCCGACTCGATGCCGAAGCGATCCGCGACGCGATGCTGGCCACGGCGGGCAGGCTGGATTTGAGGCCGCCCGTGGGATCGGCGGTGGCCCTCGGCGGCGAAGGCTACACCGGCGGAATCGAACGTGGCGGCCAACTGGCCGAGCAACGCTTCAACTGCCGTTCGGTCTACCTGCCGGTGATTCGCGGCCGGGTGTTCGAATCGCTCGCCGAGTTCGATGGCGTCGATGGCAGCGTGGTCACCGGTCAACGATCCGAAACCACGGTTCCGTCGCAAGCGCTGTATCTGCTCAATAGCCCGTATGTGCTGGAACTGGCCAACAGCGCCGCGCTGCGCTTGATGAAAGACGAGACGGATCCAAGCGCACGCATCGATTTGGCCTATCAGCGGTGGTTTGGCCGGATGCCCACGGACACCGAGCGCAACGCGGCCCTCGCCTTCCTTGACCGCTACCGCGACAAGGCCCAGAGCGATGGCCGCGCTCCGGGCGGCCCCCAAGTCGCGGCGTGGACCGCATTCTGCCAAAGCCTCTGGGCCAGCGGGGAATTCCTGGTCAGGAAATAGGAACCAACAGCATGTCTCTCCTGGAATACGCTTGCACTTCCCGGCGCTCGTTTTTGCGCAGCCTCAGCCATGGCTTGGGAGCCGTCGCCTTCGCGGTGCTGACGCGGCGAAACGCGCTGGCGGCGGAATCGCCTCTCGCGGTCAAGGCCCCGCATTTCGAGCCGCGGGCCAAGCGCGTCCTCATGCTCACCATGGAGGGTGGTCCGTCGCACGTCGATTCGTTCGACTATAAACCCGAACTGGCCAAACGCGCGGGCCAGTCCATCGGCAAGGGGAAAGTCCCCAACGGCAAGCTGATGCCTTCTCCGTGGGAGTTTCGGCAAGCCGGCGCGTCGGGACTGTGGATCTCGGACCTCTATCCCGAGGTCCGAAAGCATGCCGACAAGCTGTGCCTCATCAACAGCATGCACACGGACATTCCGGCTCACCCCCCGGCGTTCATCCAGATGCATACCGGCATCTCGACGTCGCCGCGCCCCTCGATGGGCGCCTGGGTGCTGTATGGCCTCGGGACGGAGAACGCCAACCTCCCCGGTTTCGTCACGATCAGCCCCCCAGCCAACAACGGTGGCTCGATCAACTACGGCAGCGCCTTTCTGCCGGCGGCGTATCAGGGGACGAAGATCGGCACGAACCGGCAGCCCATCACCCGCGCCCAGGTCGCGAATCTCAAGAGTCCGCGGTCCAACGACTTGCAGGAAGAACAGTTGGCCTTTGTGCAGACCTTGAATGCCTCCGCCCGGGAGCGGAACCCGAACAATCCGTTCCTGGAAGGTCTGATCGAAGCCCACGCACTGGCTTACCGCATGCAGGGGGAACTGCCGCCGGTCGTCGATCTGAGCCGAGAGTCCTCTGCAACACAATCACTGTACGGGATCGGCACCGCCGAAACCGACGACTTCGGTCGCCAATGCCTGATGGCTCGGCGGCTGTTGGAAGCCGGAGTCCGGTTCGTCGAAGTCTGCCACGGCGGCTGGGACCAGCACCGCAACCTGAAGGAGGATCACGCGAAGCACGCGCGAGCCACCGACCGGCCGATCGCGGGTTTGCTTCACGACCTCGCCGAACGGGGACTGTTGAACGACACGCTGGTCCTGTGGGGGGGCGAGTTTGGTCGCACGCCGTATGCCCAGATCGCCGACGGACGCGACCACAACCACACCGGCTACACCACCTGGATGGCCGGCGGCGGTGTCAAGGGGGGCTTTCAGTATGGAGCCACCGACGACTTCGGCTACGAGGCGGTCGAGAACAAAGTCCACATTCACGACTGGCACGCCACGATTCTGCACCTTTTGGGCCTCGACCACGAACGCCTCACCTTCCGCCACGCGGGGCGCGACATGCGGCTGACCGATGTCAAAGGGCGAGTGCATGAAGGAGTCCTGGCATGAAGCGTTGCACCGCGAAATGGCTGCTGGCTGCGCTCTGCGTGTGTGTCCCGTGTCTGGCCGGTCGCGCCGTCGAGAAGCCGAATGTCCTCATCTTTCTGGCCGACGATCTGGGCTACGCCGACATCGGCGTGAACGGCTGCCAGGACATTCCCACGCCGCACATCGATGCAATTGCCAAGAACGGCGTGCGATTCACGGATGGTTACGCCACGCATCCGGTCTGCTCGCCATCGCGCGCCGGGTTGATGAGCGGGATGTATCAGCACCGATTCGGGTTCGAACACAACTCCGGTCCCGAACGGTATGCCTCGCCCGACTTCGGCCTGCCGCGCGAGGTGCCGTCGCTGGCGGAAAAACTGAAGACCGCCGGATACGCCACCGGCATGGTGGGCAAGTGGCACATCGGCTTCAAGCCAGGATTGCGGCCGCACGAACGCGGATTCGATTTTCACTTCGGGTTCTTGAGCGGGGCCCGCAGCTACTACCCCGACAGTCCGCGTGAGAACGATCCGCTGGTCCGCAACGGCCAGATCGTGCGCGGCGAGACCGAGTACCTCACCGACGCCTTTGCGCGAGAGTCGGTGAAGTTCATCGAGCAGTCCCAGGGCAAGCCCTGGTTTCTGTATGTGGCCTTCAACGCCGTCCATTCCCCCTTGGAGGCGACCGCCCCCTACGAGGCCCGCTTCCCGCACATCACCGACAAGAAGCGGAAGACCTATGCCGGGATGCTCAGCGCGCTCGACGACGCCGTCGGCCGCGTGATGGCCAAGGTTCGCGAACTCGGCCAGGAAGAAAACACGCTGGTCTTCTTCTACAGCGACAACGGCGGCCCCACCGCCGAGACCAGCAGCCGCAACGATCCCTTGCGGGGCTTCAAGGGCCAGATGTTCGAAGGGGGCATCCGCGTGCCTTTCCTGATGCAATGGAAGGGCAAGATCGCCCCCGGCCAGACCTACCGCGAGCCGGTGATGGGGTTCGACTGCCACGCGACCGCGCTGGCCGCGGCCGGGGTGGCGGTTTCCGCGGACCAGCCGCTTGACGGCGTGAATCTCATTCCTTACCTCACGGGGCAACTCTCGGGCCGGCCGCACGAGCAGCTTTTCTGGCGGGCCGGTCCGCAACACGCCGTGCGCCTCGGAGACTGGAAACTAGTCAAAACGCGCACGGAATCACCGCGGCTATTTCACCTCCGCGACGACATCGGCGAACAGCGCGATCTCGCGGCGAGCCACCCTGAAAAACTTCATGAGCTGCAAGCGGCGTTCGTTGAATGGGAGAAGGGCACCCTCCCCGCGAAATGGGTCCGCCAGGACCAGCGCAACGCCGAACCAGGTGGCAAGCTGAAGTCCGACGCCGGCCCAGGCGCCGCGCCGCGACGCACTCCCAACGCCGCCCGCATCGACGAGGCCTTCAAGTCCGCCGACAAGAATGGCGACGGCAAACTCTCGCGCGAGGAGTATCCCCAACCGGGCCTCTTCAACGCCGTCGATGCCAACATGGACGGCTTCGCCACGCCCAAGGAAGTCCGCGGCTACTATCGGCAGCGCCGCGGCGCAGCGAGCCAGTGATCTCGGAAGCTCAAAAGGGATTGCAACCGGCGCCAACCATGACCATGAAGTTTTTTGATGTCAGCACGCCGATTTTCCTCGCGCGCGCGGCGGGGCGGTTTCGACTCCAAATCCAGCGCACCATGCGTTCCCTCCCCTCCTTGCCACTGGTGATGTTCGCGCTGGTGCCTCTCCCGCTTCGCGCGCAAGACGGCGTGCTGACCAGGGACATCGTGCTGAAGGATGACCGACGTGCCCGCGCGCTCGAGTGCCGCGTTTACACCCCCGAGAAGGGGGATAAGCTCCCGCTGATCCTCTTCTCGCACGGCTTCGGCGCGGACAAGACCGCCTTTGAACTCGTCAGCCGGCACGTCGCCGCGCGGGGCTACGTTGTGGTGCATCCGTCGCATCAGGACGGCGTCGGCAAGAGCGCGGGCCGGTCCGGCGGCATGGACCGCGAGGCGTTGCTCAGGCAGATTCGCGGGCGCGGCGGGCTGGCCGCCTTGTTGAGCGACCAGTCCCGCGTCGAGGGACGCCTCGCGGACCTCCTGTTCGTGATGGATCATCCCGATCAGCTCATCGCGGCCGTGCCCGAGTTGGCGGGCCGGCTGGACGCGTCCCGCATCGGCGTCGGCGGGCATTCGTTCGGGGCCTTCACCGTCTCCCTGCTGGGGGGCGTGACGGTGGACCTGGGCGGGCAGCGGGCGCGGAGCTTCAAGGACGAGCGGGTGAAGTGCATCCTGCCGATCAGCGGCCAGGGGACTGGACAGCAGGGGTTGACCGACAAAAGTTGGGATACACTCAAGCTCCCGATGATGACCATTACCGGCAGCCGGGACCGCGGCGCGGGGGCCAGGGGCCGCAGTGGAAAATGGAGCCTTACCGCCTCAGCCCGCCCGGCGACAAGCACCTTGTGTTCATCGAAGGGGCGAACCACGTCTCCTTCGGCGGTTACCGAGGCGTCGCCAACGAGTTCACGCCCGCCGTGCAGCAGGCCAGCGTCCTGTTTTGGGACGCCTACCTGAAAGACGATCCCGCCGCCCTCAAGGCCCTGAAGGACAAGGTGCTGGAACAGTCTTTCCCAGGCCGGGTCAAGCAGGAGTGGAAGTAAACCGAGCCACGCCACGCGTAATGCGGCTGTAGGCAAGAGTGACCTAGGAAGGCCCGGCGGTCTCGGGATCTCAATGAGCTTATCGACCGTGTTAACTGTGTGGGACTGGTTGGCATTCCACGTACCCTCGCCGTCGTCGTGCCATGTGAAGTTGCCTTAGTAAGCGCAAGTCATTCGCTGTCAGCGTGGGGCGACCTCAAAATTCGAGGACGGCCGCCGCGATTCGCCGCCGGTCTCCCCACAAGCGAAACTCTTCCAGCAGGGTCAGTACATCCGGCGCGACGAATTTCGAATACCGCGACCGCCCATTCACGGTGACGGTGATTTTCCGGTCGAAATCGACCACGCCGTCCAGCAGCCGGATGCGGTGCCGGCGGGCCGGGGACTTCACCGACAACGTATTGCCTTCGTTGACGCGGCCGGAAATCAGCATGACCTCGGTCCCCACGCGATCGCCGCTGGAGGCTTGCAGCAAGACGGTTTTTGGCAGATCCAGGGCGGTGACCCAGTGGATGTTGTTGTCGCTTTGGCGGAGCGAACGAAACTCGAACTCCTTGGGGGGCGGACCGCGGCGGTGCAGGTCCATCCAGTCGAAAATCCGCGGGAGTTCGTCGGCATACGTGTCTTGCCCGCGGCCGGAAAACACGACGTAAATCAGATCGAACTTGGCGCCCAGCGTGAAGGCGCGGTCCAGCCACACCGACACGGGGCGTTTGTCGTGATCCCGTCCCAGTTCGCCCCGCACGATGTACCACGCCGTTTGCGTGCCGTTTTCGAGATAGAACGTCCCATACGCATCGACCACGCCGGCGATGGGAATCACGCCCGCGAATTCATCGGGATGGGACAGCCCGATGTCGAACGCGGCATCGGCGCCGAGGTCGTGCCCGGCGAGGAACACGCGGTCGGGATCGATCGCGAAACGCAGCCGCGCGTCGCGCAGCGCTTGCAGGACCGCCGTGTGTGCCGCGAGGCTGTGCGTGTATTCGTGGGTGTCCGGGGGCAGGTACTCGGGCGCGATCACGATGTAGCCGCGGCGCTGGCACCAGCCCGGCTCGTCCGCCGTGCCTCCCCAGAACTCGATCGTCTTTTCAGCGGTTCTCGCGCCGGAATGCAAGGCGACCACGCAAGGATAGTTGCGGTTGACGGAGTATTCGGGGGGCAATTGCACCCAGTACGTTGTCGCGGGGGTTTCTCCCGACGAGGAGACGGTGATGGCTGTCGGCACGCCGGGGGCGACCCCCTCCGCATCGCGGACCGGAGGCAACAGCGCCAGCAGGCGTTGCATTCGTTGCGTGCCCAAGCCCTCGAGACGGGTGAGCCGCTCGAACAACTGCGTGCGCAAGCTGGGGGATTCCGCCCGCAGATACTCGCGGACCAGTTCGCGGGCTTCCCACAACTGCTGGGCCCGTTGCCAGTCGAGATCGGCGGCGTCCGGTCCCAAGACCCAGCCGCTGAAGGCCAGCGCGAGTTTTTCCTCGGGTGCGAGCTGCGGATCCTGTTCCGCCTGAAGAAACGGCTGCAACCGCGGCAAACCGTTGCGGTCGAGTTCTCTCATCAGTTGCGATCGCAAGGCGGAAACTCCGCGGGAGAGTTCCGGGTCGTCCAACTCGGCTTGCAAATCGCTGAGGAGTTGCGAGACCTTGGCCAAGGTCTCGTGGGCGGCGCGGCTTTCCAGCAGAAATTGTTGGACGTTGCGTTGGACGCCCCCCCCTAATTCAAAATTCAGCAGCCGTTGGGCATAGTCGTCGGCCAGGCGATACTGCCCCGCGTCGCGCCGCCGCTCGAGTTCGAGCAGCGCGTGCCTGCCGAACAGTTGCCGCAATTGTTCCCGCAATTCCGCGGCTTTGTCTTGCAGATCGGGAAAATCGCGGGCGCACGACACCAACTCGGCGTCGGCTTGCGGATACCAGCCCGCTTGAATGTAAAAGCGGGCGCGCGCCAACCGGGCCTGCGGATCCTGCGGATCGCACACCAAGGGGTTTTGCAGGATGGAGACGATCGTTTCTTCCGGAATTTGACTCAGCCCCACGCCGAAGTCCCATACATGCGTGGTGCTGGTGATGGCCACGTACTCGGGGGTGATCTTCGTAATGCCTTGGACGACGAAAATCTGTTCCCGCGGCGTCACCAGTGTGACCGTGCGGCGGCCAAACTGCGGGTCGAACGGCGTGTTGGCGATCACTCCGCCCACGCGGCGAACCACCAGTTCCCGACGTGATCGGACCTGGGGTACCTCGAACTCGACGTCGCGGATCAGGTCGGCATCCAGGTTCAGGCCGTCGTCGGGTACTTGCCGGAAGGGCACAAAATACCGCTGATACCCGGTTTGCACCATGACCACCTTGTAGATGGTGGTCGGTCCTGGGTTCGGATCCACCAGGTGCGTGAGGGAAATCAACTTGGCCGGCTTGCCCGTCAGGACAAGTCCGTTTTTCAGCCGAACATGCCCGGCATCGGCCGCAACGCCGCACAGCCACGTCAGAGCGGCAAATCCCAGGCACAGCCACCGGCTCGCGGGCTGCCATGTCCCGCGTGCCGCCAGTCGACGTCGAATCCCGATCGGCCGCCGATCCGGCTTGGTGCTGGTCGACCCACCCGCCGCTGTGCTCACCCGGTCCCTGGCGAGGCCATGGGGGCTATTTTGTGTTCGTGGCGGCTTCGGTGGGAGCCGACGGGGAGGGCGCGGCCCGCAGCTTGTCGACATATTCGCGTCCGTAATTGGTCCACCCCCAGTATGCGCCGTACAGAATTCCGACGACAATTGCCAGATAGATTCCGAAGCTCAGCAAGCCCAAGGCCCCGCTGAACATGTCCCGCAGTTTCCGCTTGATTTTCCACCAGCGTTCCTGGCGTTGGAAGCTGTCCAGCAGGACTTTCGCCTGACGGTTGGAGCCTTCGGCACGCTGCTTGATCAGCAGGCTTTGGACCGCCTTTTCGAATTCGGGGAATTGGGCCAGAGGCAGCAGGGGATCGTTCGGCCGCCGCTTGGCCTTGGCGCGGTTGTCGATGGCCCCCATGCGGAGGGCCTGCAAGATCTGCTGCGTGGACCAATTCAACACCTGCTTGCGCCCCTGGGCGTTGATGCATTCCACCGTCCACATCACGGTGGCGGCGGCGGTCGAGCCGGTGTTGGTCGTGGAACTGGCGGCCTTGGCTGTGCCGCCGGCTGTCGAGGCGGCCGCTTTCGAGACCGCGGAACTGGCGGCGGCGGCTTTTTTGGGAGCGCCGCTCCCCGCCGCCACAAACTTATCGGGCGCGTCGATGAACGACAGCGAGGGGTTTTCCAGCCCCAGTCCTCGGAGATGTTGGATGACCTCCGACATGTCCTTGAACCGCTGTTCGGGCTTGACGGCCATCATCTTGTCGAGAATCAGATCGAGTTTTTCGGGAACGGACGGGTTCAGCTTGCGGGCGTTGGTGAAGCGTCCCAGTTCCTTGTTCTTGATGACTTCGATGGCCGAACTCCCGGTGAAGGGGAGTTTTCCCGTCAGAAAGTGGTACAGGGTCACACCCAGCGCGTAAATGTCGGAGCGTCCGTCGACATGCTTGGCGTTGCGGGCCTGTTCCGGGGCCATGTAGTAGGGGGTGCCCAACCCGGTCCCGCTTTGCGTCATCTGCATGTCGTCGTCGTCCAAGGCCTTCGCCAGTCCGAAATCCGAGAGCTTCACCACCCCCCGGCTGGTGACCATGATGTTGTCGGGTTTGATGTCGCGATGCACCATGTTGATGCGGTGGGCTTGTTCCAGGGCCTCGGCACACCGCAGGATCACGTGGATCGCGTCCCCTACTGGCAGCGCCCCCAGTTTGTCGCACCACTTCTGCATGCTTTGGCCGTCGACGAACTCCATCGCCACGTAGTGCACGCCCTCGGCTTCGTCGACGGCGAACACCCGCACCGCGTGCGGATGGTCGACCTTGGCCATGGCCCGCGCTTCGCGGTAGAACCGCTTCACGAAGTCGGGTTTGGCCACGAGGTGTTTAGCCAGGACCTTGACGGCCGCGGGACGATCGAGACTCATCTGGTGGGCTAGGAAGACTTCTCCCATCCCCCCTTGGCCCAACTTGCGGACGAACCGGAAGTCTCCCAGTTCACTGCGGCCATCCGGACCGGGCGGTTCGCTGACTGGAGCATTCGTACTCATGGGACACCCGTGGAACAACGATGGATGAAAGCGATGTCCGCGGAGCGCGGCGAGCTGTCGGCAACCGCCGGGCAACGCAACCGGCACGCCCCGTCCCCAACAGTGTAATCCCTCAATCTCGAATTTGTCGTCAGGAATTTCAGGAAAGTGAAGCCCCCGTCAACCGTTCGTAGGCTTCCAGATACTTCTCGCGGGTCTTAGCGACGATGTCGGCCGGCAGCGGCGGCGGCGGACTGTGTTTGTCCCACCCGGAGCGTTCCAGCCAGTCGCGGACGAATTGTTTGTCGAACGATGGCGGATTGGTCCCCGCGCGATAGCTTTCCACGGGCCAAAACCGGGAACTGTCGGGGGTGAGCACCTCGTCGATCAGCAGCACCTGGCCGGCTGCCTGGCCGAACTCGAACTTGGTGTCGGCGATGAGGATGCCGCGGCTGCGGGCATAGGCGGAGGCTTCCCGATACAGACGCAAACTCAATTCGCGCAAGTGCTCGGCGACCTCGGCGCCCACGACCTCCGCGGCCTGCGCAAACGAAATGTTCTCATCGTGACCCGATTCGGCCTTCGTCGCCGGTGTGAAAATCGGTTCCGGCAGCTCGGCCGCTTCCACCAGTCCGGCTGGCAAGGCAAGACCGCATACCGTGCCCGACTGCCGGTATTCCTTCCATCCGGATCCCGCCAGAAAACCCCGCACGACGCACTCCAAAGGATAGACCCGCGTCTTGCGGACCACCATGCTCCGCTCCCGCAGTGTGGACGCGGAAACGCCGTCAGGCAACGGCAGGGCATCCACCGTTTCCGGCAAGAGATGGTGCGGCACCCCCAACCGCTCGAACCAAAACCGGCTGATTTGCGTCAGCACGCGCCCCTTGTCGGGAATGCCCGTCGGCAAAACCCAATCGAAGGCACTGATGCGATCGGTGGCGACGATCAACAGCCGGTCGCCAAAATCGTAGACGTCGCGCACTTTCCCGCGGCGGACCGGAATGCCCGGCAGGTGGCTGTGCAATAGAATTTCGGCCGGCTCATTCACACCGCGGATCCTCGGGAGACGGCTTCCTGATCCCGCGCCATCATGCGTCGGGTGGCCATGTTCACCTTGGGCTGCTCGATCCTCGCCTTGGCGGCGCAGCGCGGTATAGCATACCCGATAGTTCTTGAACAGCCTGCACACCTAGGACTACACTGTTCCGCGGTTTCCGCTTGGTGAAAAACCCTCGGAGTGGCGAACTCTTTCGGAGCACAGCATGTGGTCCGGGCGTGCTGCCATGATCGGGGACGGCGAATTAGAGGGGTAAAGGCCACGGAGGATCGCAGCGCACAGCCGGGATTCACGATAAGGACGGGGTTCGTGAACAAAAAAGCCTGGAGGCGAACGGGACGCGTCGGCCGCGCTGATGTCGGACAACCTGAGACAGTCTGAAAGACAAGCTGAGACAGTCTGAAAATCGTACATGCAGTAGAGGGAGTGGGTCGGACATGTTCCCGATCGGCCTTACAGAGCGGGCACCTCCGCCGATACGCGTCCGCGACGCCGCTTCCGAACCGTGGCCCGCGAGCCGCTCCCCGGCGACGGTTGACGACCCGCTGCTGATCGATCCGCCAGGACCATCGTCACGACGAACGGGCTCGCCGCAAGTTGAAAGGTCCGTATGGGCCTGATTCGCTTCGCCGTCCATCCTGCCGAACTCGTCGCGGACTGGCCGGAAGTCCACCGTGGTTACCTGAGCGGCGCGGATGGGCGGATTTATCACACGCGCGTCGAGCTGGAAGGCAATCTCGTCGGCTGCCGGCGTTCGTCGTCCGAAAGCTGCAAGTTCAACGTCGCCTGGCCGATCCCCGAGTTGGGAACGGTCATGGTGCAGACGGCCAGTCTGCCGGAACGAGACGCACCCTACTTGTTAGCCGTGGAACTGGCGCGCGGCAAGATCGTGCAGGTCCGCAATCAATCGTCCACTTGGGACCTCTCGGGAATCGAGTTGCCGGCCGAGTTCCTTGCCGAAAGTGGGGCGGCACACCGAGTTTTCGCTCGGGCCGCATCCTCGCAGGACAATCCGGATACCGCCAGCCGGCTGGCGCTGGAAGCGCTGACCCATGCGTTTCGTGCCGCCGACATCCTCAGCCAGGCGTTCGCCAAACAGGCGCTCGCAAGCCGACAGGTCCGCTATCCACACCTGCCGATTTCCCTGGGCTGCGAGCTGGGCACCCACCCCCGCGAGGAGGCCGGCCAGTTGTTCTACACGGCCTTCAATGCGGTTTCGATTCCGGTGGTGTGGACGCGCATCGAGCAGGAAGAAGGGACGTACAACTGGTCGACGATCGATCAACAGGTGGCCTGGGCCGAGCAGCACCGATTGATGATCCGCGGCGGACCGTTGCTCGATCTGGGGCCGGGCGGGCTGCCGCACTGGTTGGCCCATTGGGAACACGACTTTTTCAATTTGCAGAGCTTTGTGTGCGATTTTGTCGAAACGGCCATTGCCCGTTACTTGGGGCGCGTGCGCTGGTGGGAAGTCGCGACGCGGTTCAACACCGGCGGCGCACTAACCTTGAACGAAGAAAGCCGCCTGGGATTGGTGGCCCGTGTGCTGGAGGTGGCCCGGCAGGTGGATGAAGAAGCCCAATTGATGGTGCGGGTCGACCAGCCCTGGGGAGAATACCAGGCGCGGGGACAGCACCGGCTGTCACCCCTGCAATTGGTGGATGCCTTGGTCCGTTCGGGAGTCGGGCTGGCCGGCGTCAACCTGGAAATCGCCGTGGGCTATCTCCCGCAACGGACGCCGCACCGCGACCTGCTCGATTTCTCCAAGCTGATCGACACGTGGAGCAGCTTGGGCATTCCCCTGTTCGTCACTTTGGCCTGCCCGTCGTCCACGGGGCATGACCCGCAGGCACTCAGCGATCTCGAGGTGGACCCCCGCGTTTGGCCGAACGGTTGCAGCGAAGCCATCCAGGCCAACTGGGTGAGTCGGTGTCTACCGCTGCTCCTGGCGAAACCCAGCGTGGCGGGTGTCAACTGGGCCCATTTTTCCGACGCCGATCCGCACGAATTCCCCCATGCGGGGCTGTTGCGGGCGGATGGTTCCCCCAAACCAGCGTTGGAATGCTTCGTGGAATACCGTCCCCCCCAGCGCGGAAGCTGGACCAGCGAGCACCCGATCGTCTCTCCCACCTGACGACCATCCGGCACCGCGCCGGTGATCGGCCCTTCTGCCGATGACGCACCAATGCGAGAGAATTCAATCCCCGTCTTTTCAACTTCTACACCAGTGATCGGCCCTTCTGCCGGTGACGCACCAATGCGAGAGAATTCAATCCCCGTCTTTTCAACTTCCACACCGGTGATCGGCCCTTCTGCCGGTGACGCACCAATGCGAGAGAATTCAATCCCCGTCTTTTCAACTTCTACACCAGTGATCGGCCCTTCTGCCGGTGATCGGCCCTTCTGCCGATGACGCACCAATGGTGGCCTGCTTGCGGGGCCGTGGTCTTCGGCAAGAAGCTTGGGCCGCTTCCGTCGACGAGGCTTAACGAAACCCGCGCCGCCGCAGTTGACTGTAACGCTCCAGCGCTTCCAGGATGATGGGATACGCCGTCTTGGCACAGGTCAGTTCGTCGACCTCCACGGTCTTGCCTTCCAAGGTTTTATAGTCCTGGAAGAAGCGGCGCAGCATCGCCAGGCGATGGGGCGGCAGTTCGTCGGCTTCGTGGAAGGAATTGTACTCCGGATCGTTGACGGCCACGGCGAGAATTTTGTGGTCCCGCTTGCCACTGTCGATCATCGTCATCAGGCCAATCGCCCGGGCATCCACGAGCGTCAGCGGATCGACCGGTTCCTGGCACAGCACGAGTACGTCGAGCGGATCTTCATCCTCCGCCAGAGTTTGGGGAATAAAGCCGTAATTCGCGGGATAGTACACCGCCGAATGCAGCATCCGGTCCAAACGCAGCATGCCGGTGGTTTTGTCCAATTCGTATTTCACGCTCGAACCGCGCGGAATTTCGATCACCGCCGTAAATTCTCCCGGCAGGTTCTCGCCGGGAATCACGTCGTGCCAGGCGTGGGTCATGAAGTGCATGTCCTTCGAGAAGCATGACAGCCGTCGGCACAGTCTAAACGAATTCCCAGCGATTACCACTGGAACCCGGTTCCGCTGACATGTCGGATGGTTCCACGCGAGAGGTTGCGACCGAGGGGAACCGCCACCATGTGATGGACGTTGTCTGGTCGCTCTGGTCCTTCCATCCCGAAATCCTGTGATCCACGGATCCCGTCCTCGCGGAAGTTCGGCGACGGGCGGACCGTGATGTGACGCCGCCTGGTCTGACCGGTCGGTTCCCGCTAAAGTCATGGACATGCCTCCCGAAGCACCGACGTTCCCCGCGGCTGGTTCCGCGACCTCAGTCCACCCGCGCTGCTCCGATGCCAAGAGGCGTTCTCGCTGGTGGGATATACCCGAGTTGTGGCTGCTGGGACTGGTGTTGCTGGCTGCGAACCTGTTGGAAGTGGGGGAGGAAGGTACCGTCCGGTGGCGCGCCTGTCCCGAATTGCGGCTGCCGGAAGTGTGTGCCGCGCGGCGCTGGCTCGGTTGGAGTTGCCCGTTGTGCGGCATGACGCGCAGTTGGCTTGCGTTGCTGCACGGGGACATTCTGCAATCCTGGCAGTGGCACCGTTTGGGAGGGTGGTGTCTGGGCGTGCTGGTGACGACGGCGGTGGTGTCCGCCGGTCGCCGCGCGTTCCACGCGGGTTCTCCAGCTTGGAGCGAGCGATTCACCTGGTGGTGTTGGATGGTCACGGTGGTGCTCTTGCTGGTGAACCGCTGCGCGGAACTGTGCGGTTTGTAGCGATGCGGGGTGGATCAGGGGACGAGCTGAACCGAAGGCCGTCGCCCGCACGATGTTCAGCGCCCGGCCGCGTCGGGCCGCGCGAACCATGTCCGAGAAATCGGGACTCGTCCGATCTTCACGTGCGATTTTGGGTTCCGACTAGAACAGGTGCTTGACAACCCGCGCGAACTTGACTAGACCATCAGCCGGTTTCGCTGCGCCGCCCCGGTGGTCCTTGCCTGCATTGGGGTTGCGTCCGATAGTTTGACCGACAGGAAGATTTTTCGACCCACCAGGACTTCTTTCAGCATGACCCAAGGTTCACTGACCATGACGACGCTGTTGCGGGACGCCGATGAAATGTTCATCACTTGGATGCCTTGGGGATCGGCGATTTCTCCCCTCCTCGCGGCAGACGACGAGGATGAGGATGAAGACGAAGAACTGGAGGACGAAGACGACGAAGACTTCGACGACGAAGACCTGGAAGAGGAGGATCTCGATGACTTCGACGACGAAGACCTCGAGGATCTCGACGACGAGGACTTCGAGGACGAAGACTTCGACGACGAAGATGAATTCGACGACGAAGACGACGAAGACGAAGATTTCGACGACCTCGATGAGGATGAAGACGAGGACTATTGATTGAAGTGCGTCCGTCGGCGGAACCGGACCCCGGCACCGCCGCCGGACTTCCTAGCGGCCGCGACATGGAACCGGCCTGGGCGCCTTCTTCGCCGCAGGCCGGTTTGTTTTCGGGAACTGGCTGACGGATCCGACTGATGCATGGTTTATGGGAGCAGGTGCAGGAAGCCGCGGCGGCCGTACGGGCCAAATGGAGCGGCACGCCGCGCGTGGGACTGATTCTCGGCACCGGCCTGGGCGGGTTGACCGAACAGATTCAAACGGAAGCCTCCATCCCGTATGGCGAGGTGCCACACTTCCCTAGTTCCACGGCCCCGACCCATGCGGGTCGACTGGTGTGCGGCACCTTGCAGGGCATTCCCCTCGTGGCGATGGAGGGGCGGTTTCATTACTACGAAGGCTATTCCCTGAGGCAGGTGACGTTCCCGGTCCGAGTGATGAAAGCGCTTGGAGCCGAATTGCTGGTGGTCACCAATGCGGCGGGAGGCATCAATCCGCAACTGGAATTGGCCGACATCGTGGTTCTGGAAGACCACATCAACCTGATGCCCGACAATCCGCTGCGGGGTGTCAACGATGATCGTTTAGGCCCCCGCTGGCCCGATTTGTGCGCCCCTTATGATCGCCGGCTATTGTCGATCACCCGGGACGTCGCCCTGGAATTGGGAATGGGCGTGCACAAGGGGGTGTTCGTCGCCGTGCCTGGCCCCAATCTGGAAACGCGCGCCGAATACCGCATGCTGAAGGCGCTCGGGGCGGATGTCGTGGGGATGTCGACCGTGCCGGAAGTTCTCGTCGCCATCCACGCCAATCTCAAGGTATTGGCGTTTTCCGTGGTCACCGATCTGTGTTTGCCCGATTGTTTGGAACCCGTGGAAGTCCCCAAAATTCTGGAGAACGCCCGCATCGGCGGCGAAAAGCTGGCACGGCTGATTCCCGCCGTGTTGTCCCGCTGGGCAGCCTCCCCCTGATGGCCTCGTTCGCCGCATGTGCTCAGTGCACCTCTTGCCCGCCGTGCTTTCTAAGGGAATATTCCCTCCGCGGGATGCTTCGGAGAATGTTCCCGTTCGGCACATTCGGCCCCGTGTCCCCATGAGGGCGAACGTGCGACGACTGTTCCGCGCGCTGTTGTTGATCGTCCTTGCCGGGTTACTGCTCGCGGGCTGCTCGAACCGCCTCACGCGCGACCAGTTCGAGCGCATTCAGCCGGGCATGACCCGAGCCGAGGTGGAAGCCCTGTTGGGACCGCCGCACCGCTCGTACCAGGGAATTTTGACTTGGACGGCAAACCACGAACGCACCGTCATTACGGTGGTGCTCGATGATCAAGGCCGTGTGGACTCGAAGTCGGCCGACGGCCTGTAGCCAACGGTCTTCAGCCAGCGAGCGGATCCCTTCGGCAGAGGTCGGCGCGGGACAAATGGTCGGCTCGAACGGGCTGCCTTGTGGTCCGCGCTGCCGCACCCGGCTCGAACGTCGTCGGCTTACGAACCGTTCGTCCAGTATCACGGGAGCTTGCCGCAGCAGCCCACGACCGGGTGGTGTAACGCACAACTCGCAATTGCGGCAAATGGCAAAGCACCGTAGGATTCTCGCAGCCTGGACCAACGCGACCCGCGTCGTCGGCTGGCCTGGGAGACGGATTCGCCTTCCGTCTCACGGAGGGGATGGATTTCTGGAAGGATTCCGCATGAGTTTGGAACGGAGCGGTTCACCGCGATTGCAATTTCCCCCATCCGAACCAACTGCCGCATCGGCCGCTGAGGCGGCGGATGCGCTCGACCAACGGTTGCAAACCGCAATCTCCCGCACGGTCGAATATCTGCTGGCCCGTCAACACGCCGATGGTTACTGGGTCGCGGAACTGGAAGGAGACACGATCCTCGAATCCGAGTACATCCTCCTCTTGGCGTTTCTGGGACAGGGGCGCTCGGAACGGGCGCGGGAAGCCGCGGCTTACATCTTGCAGCAGCAGTGCAGCCACGGCGGCTGGGCCATTTTCCCAGGCGGCCCGCTGGAAATCAGCGCATCGGTGAAGGCGTACCTGGCGCTCAAGATCACGGGCGTGGACCCGCAATCGCCCCCCATGCAGCAGGCGCGGGCTGCCATCCTGGCGGCGGGCGGCGTGGAACGGGTCAACAGCTTCACGCGGTATTATCTGGCCATGTTGGGCCTGATCCCCTACGAGCTGTGCCCCGCCGTGCCTCCCGAGCTGATCCTGCTGCCGCATTGGGCACCGTTCAACATTTACGAAATGTCGGCGTGGTCCCGCACGATTCTGGTGCCCTTGAGCCTGCTGTGGGCCTATCAGCCCGTGCACGCTCTCCCCGCCGACTGCGGGATCGACGAACTCTACGCCTCACCCCAGAAAAGTCTTCCGCGGCATTGCCGCGGCGTCAATCAGGAGGGATCTCGCGGCTGGCTCGATTGGCCGGCTGTCTTTCAACGAATTGACGCGGCAATCAAATGGTGCGAACACCGCGGATGGAAGCCCTGGCGCGCCCGCGCGGTGCGCCTGTGCGAGGAGTGGATTCTGCAACGGCTGGAGGGAAGCGACGGCCTGGGGGCGATCTTTCCGCCGATCATCTGGACGATCATTGGTTTGCGCTCGCGCGGCTATGACGACGACTCCCCCGTCATTCAGCAGCAACTGGCGGAGTTGGAGCGGTTGGTGATCCGCGAGCGGGGTACGGTGCGGTTGCAGCCGTGCAAGTCTCCCGTGTGGGACACGGCCCTCACGGTGATTGCGCTGCGGGACGCCGGCGTTCCCCGCGAACATCCCGCGATCCAACGGGCCGTCGCCTGGCTGCTCTCGAAGGAGGTGCGCCGTCGGGGCGACTGGTCGTTCGCTCGCCCCCAGGTGGAACCAGGGGGTTGGTTCTTCGAGTTTCACAACGAGTTCTATCCCGACGTGGACGACACGGCGATGGTGTTGATCGCCCTCAGCCGTTGTGTGCCCGAAGGGCTGGGAACAACCTGGTCCCTGGATTTTCAGAGCGACAAGGGGGTCATCCTCATCGGACAGTCGGCCACAGCCGCCGAGGCGTTGGGGGAGATCGAGCGATTGCGGCCGCTGCTGTCGGCGGTGCGCCGCGGCGTCCAGTGGCTAGTGGCCATGCAGAGCCGCGACGGAGGCTGGGGCGCCTTCGACGCCGACAACACCCGCGAAGTCTTCACCAAAGTCCCCTTTGCCGATCACAACGCGATGATCGACCCCAGCACTGCGGACATCACCGCCCGTGTGCTGGAAGCCCTCGCGGCGGTGGGCTGGAAGGCTCAACCGGCGGTGATCGACCGCGCTTTGGCCTTCATCTTCCGGGACCAGCAGCCCGATTTCTGCTGGTTCGGGCGATGGGGGGTCAACTACCTGTATGGCACCTGGCAAGTGCTGCAAGGCTTGAACAAATTAGGTTGCGCCCGCGGCGATGCCCGGTTGCAGCACGCCGCCGATTGGTTGGTGGCCCATCAGCAGGACTGCGGTGGTTGGGGAGAAACCCCAGCGACCTACGATGATCCAGCCCTCCGCGGCAGCGGTTCGGTCACTCCCTCGCAAACCGCCTGGGCCTTGCTTGGATTGATCGCCGCCGACCGCGCCGCCTCCCCGGCCGGATTTCGCGGCATCGAATTTCTGCTCCAACGACAACACGCGGATGGAAGCTGGGACGAACCCGAATTTACCGGCACCGGCTTCCCTCGGGTGTTCTACCTGCGCTACCACTACTACCGCATTTACTTCCCGCTGATGGCCCTGGCCCGGTTTCGCGCGGCCCTGCGGCGACAGAGCAACCAGCAACTTCCCTGAGCGAAACCGCCAATTCGCGCGGGCGCCGGAAGGCGCGCGGCAGGCATGAGCCACGGATGCCGGCACCACTGCGGCCCAGCAGCGCCTGCCGCGCGCACAACGGTTCCCCACTTGCACGAAGGCTTGTCGACCGCTGGAGAGCGTTCACCGCTTGATGAGGTCTGGACCTTCCCCCGCGACCTTCTCGTAGCCTCCCTTCCCCTTGACGTATTTCGTGAAGCCCAGTTTCTCGAGATTTCGATCCGAGAGTTGATCCTTCTTGTTGTGCTTGCCGAAGCCTTTCGGCGCCCACGCGGGGGCCGTCACCTTGCGGCGGATGGGCACGCCCGTTTGAGGATGGTGTGTCAGCGGCGGTTCATGAATTCCCTGCATGAATTCCCACGTGGTGCCGCCACTCCCATCGGGCAGAACTTCTTCGTACACATACACCGGCATGTCACTCTCCTCCACCGACCTGACCGGGAGATGGCTGGGTGCCTCCCCCGCACGTTTCCTGGTTGTGCATGCTCTCCCTTCGATTATAACCGGCCACCACGCGGCCTGCGGATGGCAACGAACAATCCGGACTGTCGACCGCGGGTGCCGCACCCGCTCCCACCCGCAACCGCCCTCCCTCAGCCCGCGGGAGCGCGCCGAGGTTCAGGCCGAAACCGACCGTCGGCCCCTCCGCGCGAGGCGCCAGCCGGACGCTGTGCGGACCTGATGGCCCCGCGGTATGATGACGGCGTCCCCTTGGGAGGAGTGGTGTTGTGCCAACCGTCGCCGCGGATGTCTTGGAACAGTTCGCCAAAGCGCTCTTTGTTGCCGGAGGCGTGGGGGAACCGGCCGCCGCCCTTGTGGCCCGCAGCCTTGTGGAAGCCAATCTGCGCGGCCACGATTCGCATGGGGTGATGCGGATACCATCGTATCTGGTCCGCGTGAAGGACGGCAGCATCGATCCCACGGCGACGCTGCGGATTGAGCGGGAAACGGCCGTGTCGCTGGTGTGCGATGGCGGTTGGGGGTTGGGCCAGGTGCTCGCCCACGATCTGATGCACCGCCTGATGGCCAAGTGCGCGTCGTCGGCGATTGCCTGCGGCACACTCCGTCGCTCGGCGCACATTGGCCGCCTTGGGGAATACGCGGAATTGGCGGCGGAGCGCGGTTTGGCCTCGCTGATCATGGCGAATACGCATGGATCCGGGCAGCGGGTGGCACCGGTCGGCGGAAAGCGGCCGCGGATTGGCACCAATCCCATCTGCCTGGGAATGCCGGGGGGCCAGAAAGGTCCGTTTATTTTCGACATCGGCACCAGCGCCACGGCGGAGGGCAAAGTCCGCGTGAAGCGCATCGCCGGCCAGCCCGTCCCCTTGGGCTGGATTCTCGATTCCGAAGGCCGGCCCACCACCGACCCCAATCAACTCTACGGCGATCCGCCAGGCACGATTCTGCCTATGGGGGGCGACCAGGCTTACAAGGGGTTCGGACTGGCTTTCATGATCGAAATGCTCTGCGGCGGGCTTTCCGGCGGTGAATGTGCCTACCCCAATCCGCCGCCGCCTCTCGGCAATTGTGCCCTGTTTTTAGTCCTCAATCCGGCGTTTTTCTCCGGCCACGAGCATTTGCATCGTGAAATCACCCAATTGGAAGCCTATGTGCGCAGCGTGCCTCTGATTGAAGGAGTCAAGGAAGTGTTGCTCCCGGGCGATCCCGAGCGGCAGACGTTGGCGGCACGCCGCGCGGGGGGCATCCCCCTCGACGAGGGGAACTGGAATGCCCTGGTGGATCTGGCCCGGGAACTGCACGTTCCGGTGCCGATTGCTTGACCGAGACCGATTGCTTATTCACCGGCGCCGAACGATGCGTCCGTGTGGCAGGGCGAGGAACGAATTTCCAGCAATCACCCGAGAGGCATCGATCAACGCGAGAAAGTGTTCCCGCCGCGACCACCCACGGGGAGTGCGTCAGCGCCTTCGGAGCCGTAAAAACGCTGCACCGTGCAGACCACGGGACATCCCGTCCCAATGGCAACAAAGGGGAATGTGATGTCGCTCGATGAACTCCCTGCGGCCGCTGCACCCGGCGACGTGCCCGACGTGCGGCTGTACGTTGCCGATCCCGAAGACTGGCAGGTTTATCTCAAGCAGGACAGCGAAAAGGTCTATTGTTATCAGAAAAACCCCGGGGAAAACTATTTTCACCTGATTCTCAAGGGGGAAATCTACCTGTCGAATCAGGATGAGAAGCTGTGTCTGCGGTGTGCGCTTCGCCGGGGCGTGTTGACTCAGGATCGCCTGATCTGGCAGCACCGGGTGACCCGCCGCAAACCGCCGGTGATCTGATCGCAAGGGGGCCGCGGGTGGCTTCTCACTCCGCGCGGGCTGCTCGCTTTGTGCCGTCGGCAAACCTGTGAGCCTCGCGTCGGTCTGGCCCGCGCGCCTCAGGCGACGGTGCGGATTTTGGGAACATCAGCGGGAGTGTCCGCCGAACGATTGGCCTGCCGATAACGCTCCCCCAAGTGGGCCAACACTTCCAGCGCCAGCAAATTGGCCCGTGAGAGGACTTGCTGGGACGTCCGGCCGGCGCAGCCCGCGGCCAAAGCCTGCACGCGGTCGGCATGGAGGACGAGGAACTCCGGGGGAGAGCAGCCCACCGCGAAGAGATCATGCACCAGTTCGGCGACGGCGGCTGCGAGCCATTGCGGACTGGACAGAATCGAGGCCCGCAACAGTTCGTCGTATCTGGCCGACCAGCCGTCCGCCTCCACCGCGGTGGCCCCTTGCAAGGTGCGCAAGACATCCCGCTGCAACCGCAGGACCGATTCCGCGTCGGCCTGTTCCCGCAGCAAGCGCCTGTGATGCGCCGTGGACAACCGCTGCAATTCTTGACCACGTTGTCGACGGCGCAGTGCTTCGGCCACGGCCGCAGGCAATGCCGGAGAGTCCCACATCCGCGGACTCACGCACACGGCGCAATCGCGCTCGTGTAATTCGGCCTGCAAAAGGTCGTCGGGCACGGGCAACAAGACCACCAGGGCGGCACTGCCGTCGAGTGCCTGCACCGCCAGGACGAAGTCCCGAATCCTTTCCGCGGAGACCTTCCACGAGTCGCCCAATTCGCCGATGAGCACGGCGTCGACGGTCGACTCGCGGAGCGCGTGCAGGGCTTGTTTGCCCGAGTTCAACCAGGTCAGCCGCAAGTCGGTCCCATAGCGCAGGGCCATCTGCGCGGAGAGGGGCGTCCAATCGGGTTCCCGCGCCGCCAAGGCCAGCAGCCGCACAGGGGCCGCGGCAAGGGGGAGATCGGTGTCCAGTTCGGATGGCTGCAACATTCGCGCACCTTCTCTCTCTCCCAGTGCTCCGCGGCGAGGGAAAGGTACGTTGTGCCGCAACATGATGTCAATAGGTAAGTTGTGGCGATCCAGCGGCTTTCCAGATACCTGCCAGATTATCCTGATGTACGCCAGATTAAGTGTACTTCTATTTACATTCCGTTAACAATTTGGTAAAAATTTCGGTACCTTGAATGTCTCCGTTCATCGGTGGCAAGGCCTGGTGCGTAGAATTTGCACGGAATTGGAGCGATTTCCGAACAAGGAGGGGGACATGCTCGTGCTCACCCGGAAGCAAGGAGAGCGAATTCACATCGATGGGTGTATTGAAGTCACCGTGTTGAGCGTGGAGGGTCATCGGGTGCGGATCGGCATCGAGGCCCCGCACGATGTGCCAATTCGTCGGGGGGAGCTGGTGTTCGATGCCTCAACGCCGTCCCCTCAGGAAACCGAGACGGTTGCCGCATCTTGATGTGCGCGCCGTCAACAGCCGAATGGAAGAAAGGTTTCGGCGGGCAAGGCACGCCACGATGTTTGCCAGCTACGAGCTTTGCCCGCCTGTCACGGCGAGGGCGAGGTGGGGTGGCTTGCTGCGGGATCCTCTGGCGTTACGTGAGTCCGGCAATCGGTTCGCCGTAGTAAACCTGGTGTGGACGGTCCAACTCATCGAACCAGGTGATCTCCGGCGGCAGCCCCAACGTGGAATAAATGGTCGCGGCGAGGTTTTCCGGGGTTTGGGGATGCTCGGCGGGGTAGCCTCCCGTGCGGTCGGATGATCCAATCACGCGGCCGCCGACCACCCCTCCGCCCGCCAAAAACACCGTCTGCACGGCGCCCCAGTGATCGCGGCCCGACAATCGATAATGCTGCGGCAATGTGGAGATTTTCGGCGTCCGGCCGAATTCTCCCGCCATGACGATCAGCGTGGATTCCAGCAGCCCCTCGGCCTGCAAATCATCCAGCAGGGCGGAGACGCTGCGGTCCATCGGCGGCAGCAGCAGGTCTTTAAGGTGGGGAAACGCGTTGCCGTGCGTATCCCATGTTTCGTTATTGCCCAAATTCACCTGCACCAGGTTCACACCGGCTTGCACGAGCCGCTTGGCCATCAACAACGACCATCCGAACGAATTGCGGCCGTAACGTTCCTGAACGTGGTCGGGGGCGGCCGTTACGTCAAAGGCAGCCCGCACTTGCGGGTCGGTGAGCATCGCGACGGCATCCTGTCGGTAGCGATCGAACGCCACCGCGGACGCCGCCCGATCCCATTGCCGACGTTGAGCATCGATGGTGGTCAACAGGTCCAAGCGCGACAGGACCCGTTGTTGCGACAACGATTCCGGCAAGGAGAGGCTGGGAGCCTGAAACGTTAAGCCGGGTTTGCGTTCTTTTCCGCGGGCGTGGTGGAATTCGTACTCGGGATAGGCGCCGTAGGTCGTTTCGTTGAAGGGGGCGGCCTCGATGAACCAGGGGTCGTGGCGTGCTCCCAAGATGCCCGCGAACTGCCCGGGGATCACTCGCCCCGTGCGATGAATCAACCGTTCGGGCAGCACAATCGCCGGCGGAAGATTGTTGCGCGACCGGGTGAGCGCCTGGGCAATGGCCGCCATCGACGGCCAATCTCCCGACGTGGGCCGATTGGGATTGAATGTGGGCGGCAGCTTCGACCGGCCGGTGAGCATGATGTGGTGCCCGGCGGAGTGATCGTTCGACGGGTGCGTGAGCGACCGGACCAGGGTCCACAAATGACTACGAGCGGCCAGGCGCGGAAGATGCTCGCAAATCGACACGCCGGGGGTCTGGGTGGCGATCGGGGAAAACTCGCCACGAATGGTGTCCGGCGCGTCCGGCTTGGGATCAAAACTGTCGTGCTGCGCTAATCCGCCGGAGAGGAAGATGTAAATGACGCTCTTCTGCCGGGATGTGCTCGCGGCCACGGCCTCGCGGAGGGCGGCGAGATGATTGGTTCCCAGCCCCAACAGGCTGACGGCGCCGGCTTCCAGCACCGTGCGGCGCGACACGCGGGGATGCTGCCAGCAGAGAGACACGGCGGAACTCCTCGACGGCGAACACATCAACACATGTTGACGAGAGGTAACATACCGGATCGCGGTCAGGCCAGCAAACACTTTTTTTGTCCTGCTCGGCCAGGTCTTGCGGCACGTTGGGGAAGGCCTCGCATGTTGCCGGGGTTTGGCGGTTGGGTCTCGATTGTCGAGCGTCCAAGATACTCGTTACGATCCGCAAGTCCGCTGGCCGTATCCTTCCGCCCTGACCACGAAATTCTCCCATGCACTTTGAAACTCGCTGCGTCCACACGGGGGTCGACAAAGACAGCGCCTTTCTCAGCGCCACGACCCCCATTTATCCGTCGTCCACCTTCCGGTGGGACGACTTGCAGCACAATCGAGGCTACGACTACACCCGCAGCGGCAATCCCACGCGCCGCGCCTTGGAGGAAAACCTCACGGCGTTGGAAGGCGGCCTGGACTGCCGGGCCACGTGCACGGGCATGGCCGCCATCACGGCCACCATGCACCTGTTTCAACCGGGCGACCACATCATCGCCGGCCACGACATTTACGGCGGCACCTACCGCCTGTTCGACAGCCTGTTCCGGCAAATGGGGTTGCAGTTCAGCTTTGTGAAGATGGGGGATCCTGACAACATTCGCCGGGCGGCGACACCCGCCACCCGCTGCGTGTGGATTGAAACGCCGAGCAATCCGCTGCTCAACGTGGTGGACATTGCCGCGGTGTGCCGCGTGGCCCAGGACATCGGCGCGATCACCATCGCCGACAACACGTTTTTATCCCCCTATTTGCAGCGTCCCTTCGAGTTCGGCGTCGACATCGTGGTGCATTCGACCACGAAATACCTCAACGGCCATTCCGACGTGGTGGGCGGGTGCGTGATCACTCGGCGGAAGGACCATGCCGAACGCATCGGATACGTGGTGAACGCCTTGGGCCTGGCGTGTTCTCCCTTCGACGCCTGGTTGGTGCTGCGCGGCGTGAAAACCCTGGGGCCGCGGATGGAGGCGCACCAACGCGGGGCCATGGCCTTGGCGCGTTACCTGAGCACGCATCCGCGGATCGAGAAGGTGTATTATCCCGGGCTGGAGTCGCATCCGCAGCATGCACTGGCGAAGGCGCAACAGCGGGGGTTCGGGGCGATGTTGAGCATCGACGTCGAAGGGGGGCGCCCCGCAGTGGAGCGGGTGTTGGCGAAACTGAAGCTGTTTCAGCTTGCCGAGTCGCTGGGAGGAGTGGAATCGCTGATCGAATATCCCGACACGATGAGCCACGCTTCCATGAGCGAGGCCGCGCGACGTGAAGCCGGGATTACCGACAAAACGCTCCGCGTCTCGGTGGGCATCGAGCATCCCGAGGACTTGATCGCCGATTTTCGTCAGGCCCTCGAGGCTTGATTCTTCCGGTCCCGGGCGCTGCCGCGCGGCGGCTTGCGGGGGCAGGGTCGAGGCCGCGCGAGGCCGCCGTCCGGCTGTTCTTCTTTGTCCGCGCGGCCTGTTCTACCCATTCACTGGGCGAAAGCTTTACATCCGCTCGGCCACGCGAATGCCCAGCAGATCGAGTCCCTTGGCGAGAATGCGGGCCGTCAGATCGCACAGCAGCAGACGGCTATTGCGCACCGTGGGATCACTTTCCTTGAGCACCGGGCAGTGTTCGTAGAAGGTGGCAAACACGTTGGCCGTTTCGAACAGATATTGGGTGAGCAGATTGGGTCGATAGTCGCTGGCGACGTCGTACACCGCCTCGGCAAAGCGATTGATCTGCAATGCCAGGCGGCGTTCGGCGGGAGCGGTGCACCGCACGGGGTGGCCGCCCCGACGCAATGCCTCGAGATCGACTTTCCCTTGGGCGAAAATGCCCCGCACCCGGGCATAGGCGTACTGAATGTAGGTGGCCGTGTCGCCGGTTTTGGCTAGCATTTTCTCCCAATTGAACACGTAATCGCTATCCCGATTGTGGTGCAAATCGGCGTACACGATGCCGCCAATGCCCACGATTTCCGCGACGGCGGCGCGCTCGGCGTCGTCGAGTTCGGGAACCGGCTTGGCGTCGTCGTTTTCATCCACGATTCGTCGGGCGTGACGAACGGCCTCGTCCAGCAAGCTTTCCAGACCCACGGTGTCGCCCGAGCGGGTCTTGAACGGTTTGCGGTCGTCCCCCAGCACCGTGCCGAAACTGATGTGCCGGAATGCGATGTCCGCATGGCCCATCCGCCGCGCCACGGCGAACAGCAGTTGAAAGTGTTCGCTTTGCCGAGCGTCCACCACATACAGCATGGTGTCGGCGTGGAAGTGCGCGACACGATACTGAATGGTGGCCAGATCGGTGGTGGCATACGTGTACGCGCCATCCGCCTTGCGGATGATGAACGGGGCCTCATTCCCCTCGACGAAAACGCACACGGCACCGGCACTTTCCTGGGCGATGCCCCGCTGCAGCAGGTCAGCAACGATGCCGGCGAGCAAAGGTTGGTAGAAACTCTCGCCAAGGGTCATGTCGAAGCGAAGTCCAAACCGCTCGTACAAGGCCTGAATGGCCTCCAGGCAAGGCGGGATGAATTCACGCCACAAGCGGGTATTTTCGGGATCGCCGGCGTGGAGTTTCGCCGTTTCTTGCCGCACGAGTTCGCCGATTTGCGGATGTTCCGCCGCCAAACGTGCCAGCAGCGGGTCCTGCTCCACGGCGTGACGTTTCCGCTGCTGGCCGGCCAATTCCGCGACGTGGGCGGCGAGTCGAGTTTCGGCACTTTTGAGTTGCCGGGCCACGTCGCGGTTGTCGGCAGCCGTGGCAGCCAGTTGTTGAAGCCGCCGCACTTCGGATTCGAGCGGCGGGGTGTTGGCTTCGAGCAGGGGAATTTTCGCCACTGCTTCCTGGTACTCGCAGAGTTGGTTCACCAGCCGGTACAGCCGGGCCAGTTCGGCCACCGGTTGGGTGCGATAAGCAGCGTCATCCCGAAAATGCTTGTAGCCGTACAAAATCATGCCGAATTGCGTGCCCCAATCGCCCACATGGTTGTCGCTGAGCACATGGTGTCCCAAGAACTGGAGCACGCGGTACAGGGCATGGCCGATGACTGTGCTCCGCAAGTGCCCCACGTGCATCGGTTTGGCGACATTCGGGGAGGAGAAATCAAGGATGATTGTCCGCGGCTGGGAAACGAGCGGCACCCCCAAGCGTTCATCCAGCACCAGCCGGGTCGTTTCTTGCGCCAAACGATCGTCGCGCAACCGCAGGTTGATGAATCCCGGCCCGGCGATTTCGGGCGGCTCGCAGAGGTCGGCGATTTCCAAACGGGAGACGATGTCTTGAGCCACTTCACGCGGCGAGCGTTTGAGCGTCTTGGCCAACGGCATGGCGCAATTGGCCTGGAAATCGCCGAATTTCGGATCTTGCGCTGGGCGCAGCAGTTCGGCGTAGGTGTCCGCCGCCTGATCATCGATCAAGGACTTTAACGCCCCTCGCAAGCGTCCGCGCAATTCCGCCAGCCAATTCATACCTGCATCCAATGAACGACCATTGTGCCCCAGCGCGACCACCGGGGCGGTCTGCCGCGGCGGAAGTCTCCGACGATGGGAAACGCTTACGCCGGTGTGCTTGATACCGGAGCGGGCGTTGGCCGCTGAAGGCGCCAGTCGACCCTTTTCGCGTCGGCCCACAGCCGCTCGAGATCGTACAGTTCGCGGGCCTGACGATCGAAAACATGCAGCACGATGTCACCGAAATCGAGCAGCAGCCACGCGTTTTCCCCATCCCCTTCGATGCCGCGGCTGTGGCGGCCTCGACTTTTCATCATCGTCCGCACTTCTTCGGCGAGGGACCGCATTTGCCGCGGGTTGCTGCCGGTGGTGATCACGAAGAAATCGACCAGCGGGGTGATCGCCGTCAGATCGAGAACCACGGTGTCGCAGCCGCGAAAATCGTCTGCCACTTTGGCGCACAGGCAGGCTTCTTCGAGACTGAGTTGACGTTGCTTTTCCAGAGACAGCGGCATGCGCACCCGGCGGGCTGAACAGGAAGGTTGCAAGGGCGGTCCGCACGCAGCGGGCACCCACCGGGCGAGAGTACCAGACGGAGCAGCGGCGAACAACCGGCCGACAAGGCGAGTCGCAGGGCCGGTGCGCTGCGAGTTCGGCGGTCGCCGCGAACACAGGGGGGCGCCGACCCGCACAAGGCGGTAGCTTGACCCTGCTTGCCGCAGCGTTCTAGCATCACTAAGGTCCAACGCTGCAACGTGCCTCAACGTATGCACAGCCAGACCCGTCGTCGCCACGGGGACTGACATCTCGACCTTGCGCTGGGAATCGCATCCGTGGAATCGTCTGAATCGCCTGCCGAATCAACTTCCGAGCATTCGTTGCCTTCGGCCGAAGCGCCATCGGCAGCGCCCGCGGACGATCTCCCCGAATGGGAACCGCTCACTCCCGAATTGCTGGAGGACGAGGCGATCCGCGGCGACTTTGTGCTCCGCTGGGCCGTAGCCGGTTTGGCCTTGCTGTTGGGTTGTGCTCAATTCACACAGGCCCGTCCGTTGGTCTTGGTCCGGACGGGAGAATGGCTGGCGGCGAATGGATTTCTGCCGAGCGGGAAAGATCCCTTTTCCATCGCGGGAGCGGACCTGCGCTGGGTCCATCTCCATTGGTTGCTGGATTTGCTGGTAGCAGGGGTGCATGCCCTGGGAGGGGTGGTCGGCCTGTCGATTGTGCAAGGGTTGGTCGCGTGCGGCGTGTGGATCATTTTGGGACACGCCTATCGGCCGGGGATTCGCACCTGGTGGGGTTCGGTGTGTGCGACGCTGGCGTTGCTGGCGGCGATGCCGCGGCTCAACTTGACGCCCGAATTAGTTACTCTCGCCGGACTTGCGGCCACGATGTGGCTGTTGGTGCGGTGCGAGGAGCAGGGGACGCGCGCGGGCTGGTGGGGATTTGTCCCGCTCCTGTGGCTGTGGGCGCAAATGGATCCGCGGGCGTGGATGGGGGCCAGCCTGCTCCTGTTGTATGGATTGGGGCAACTGCTGCAAAGGCGGACCGTCGAACCGGACGAGGCCGCACGTCCCAAGCTGCCGGTTGTGCCCGTCGCCGCCGCGCTCGCGGCGATGCTGGTCCACCCGTTTGTGTGGGAAACCTGGTGGGCGCCGATTGGCCTGTACGGCACCGAATACCCCACCTTGCGGGCGGCCTACCCGCGGCCGATCGCGGCCGACCTCGCATGGTATCCCTTGTGGTCCCCGTTGTTGTGGAATCGATTGAACGTCTCGCTGATGTCCGGCCTGTTGTTGGCCGTCGCCGGCGCGGCGGCCTTGTGGCTCGATCGCGCGCGGTTTTCGCTCCCCCATCTGCTGGTTTACACCGGTGCCAATCTGGTGGGGCTGTTGGCCTGGCACGATCTCCCCGCGGCGGGCATCGTGAATTGCGTGCTGGCCACGATCCACGGACAAAACTGGTACTACCAGCGTTTTGGGCAGGTGTATTCCACCAACCTTGCCGAGGTGGTGTTCTCCCGCGGCGGCAGGGCGCTCACGGTGTTGGCCTTGTTTGCACTGGCCTGGCTGACGGTCAGCGGCCGGATTGATGGTCCCGACGGGCGGCGGAGCGGCGTCGGACTCGACCGGCAACTCGCGGCGGAAATCGAGGCGTTTCGCCGGTTGGAAGGTCTCACGGCCAATGACCGCGTCTTTCATCTCACGCTGCGGCAGGGAGACGCCCTGATTGCCGCTGGACGCAAGTCGTTCGTCGATCATCGAGTGCAACTCTTCGCCCGACCGGGTGCGGAGAATTTGATTCTGTTGCACGAGCGGGTACGTCGCACCTTGCGGCGTCCACGCGCCAATGAACCGGCGGGGGCCGCCGACGCGACCTGGAAAGACGTCTTTCAGAAGTACCAACTGTCACACGCGCTGCCGCGACTCACTCAGGGTGTCACGGGGCCGGATTACGAAACACTGTTCGACATGCTCAGCCGCAATGACTGGTCGCTTACGGAAGTGCTGCCGGCGACCATGGTGTTGCACTGGACGCGCTCTCCCGATCCCCAGGTGCAAGAGTTCGCCGCGGCGCATGCGATCAATGTCGTCGATCAGGCATTCCGCCATCCGGCGGTGACCAACGACCAACCGCGGGAGCATCCCGTCCCTAGAACGTGGTCCGAACGGTTGTTTTCCGTGCCGCGGCGGCAACTCAGTGGCCCCACGTTGCTGGCGCATCACTGGTTGCGGTTGGTGGCCAATACGGCCGCGGCACCGCTGCCCTTCCGGCTCAGTTGCGCGACGCTCGCCGTCCGTGCCGCCCAGGCAGGAGTCACGGAAACGCCTGAATTGCCAGCCGCTTATGCCGCGCTGGCCGAGGCCTACACGTTGCTCGGTCAACTCGAAGGCCTGGCGCTGGCGGAAAGTGGTCTACCTTGGAATGCCTCGCTGCGCTACCGGCAGGCTGTGGCCGCCGCCCAAACAGCGGCGCGTCTGGAGCCGGACAACCTGGCCATCCATACCCTGTTGGCCGAACTGTATCACGCGGCGGGACGCATCGATGCCGCGCACGAGGCGGCCAAAAAGGTCGTGCAGTTGACGCCCGTGCCCGATCCGGACGATGCGTTCGGCTTGCAGCGGCGGGAATCGCTCCTCAAGGTCGAGGCCGACCTCGCGCGAGAAGTCGAACGGGTGGCCAAGGTCGTCGAGGAACAACTCCAAAAGGGGACCGATCGGCTGGAAGTCGCGACGGCACTCTACCAGAGCGGCAACGTGCGGCGGGCTGCCGCCTTGCTGCAAGAGGACGCCGTGTATGTCGAAAAGTCGCCAGCCGCCCGGCAATTGTTGACCGCCGCTCTGGCCGAATTGGGAGCCGGACCCGCGCTGGACGAGTCGGCGGCACGATTGAGCGACATTGCCGAGCTGGCAGGACTGATTCATTGGCGCGACGTAGTGGCCGTTGCGGCGTTGGTTCGCACCGATTACGCCACCGCCATTTCGCAATGGGAGCGGGAGCTCGCCCGTGCCGATCAGGACCAGCTTCAGGCCCTGTTGTACACCGCGCCCATGGTCACGGCGTCACCGATTTGGCTCGGCGAAACAGGTTTTCCCGTCACGCATGCGGCAATGGTGCAAACGGCTTTCCAACTGCGGCCGCATGAACTCGCCTTGGCCGAGTTCCATCGGGCCGCCTGCGAACTGGAACGGGCCAATTCCGAGGGCGCGATCTTGGCCATTCGCCGCGCCTTGCAGCGTGCCCCAGCTTCTCCGCTGCGTCCCTTGTTGCGGCTCTATCTGTTCTGCCTGACGGAAGAAACCATCGATTTGGAACCGCCGGCGGACTGGATTCCGCTCCCCGCCGACGTGTTCGCGACGGACGGATGATCCCGGTCGCCAGGGGCTACTCGAAAGCCACCTTCCCAGAACGAGTGCGCTGGGTCGCTGGTCGCTAGTGGTGCTCGTCGGTGGCCGGTGGTGCTCGTCGGTGGCCGGTGATGTTCGTCGATGGTCGGTGATGTTCGTCGGTGGCCGGTGGTGCTCGTCGGTGGCCGGTGGTGCTCGTCGGTGGCCGGTGCTGCTCGCTGGTGCTCGCCGCGGCGGCGCTTGGACTGTAGTTATGGTATTAAGGTCAAGGGGGTTGTGTCTCTACCGGCCGTCGGGCTGGCGTGCGGGGTCATTCCACCACATCCCCCAGGTGCCGCAGGAGCCGGCGAGGATCGAGCAATACGGCCACGTCGGCCACGGCGAAGACCCGCACCTTTTTGACGGCTTCGTCGAACTGTGTTCGGGCCAGGGCGGCCACGACCGGCGAGACTTCTCCCAAGGGCCGGTACACTCCTTCCTTGCGGGAATAGATATCGATCTTGAACTCGACCTCGCGATGGGAAGGGGGGGCGTCAATCAGCACATCGGTCGGTCCGAGTGGCTTCCCCAGGTCGCGGGCCAATCGTGGCGTCAATCGCCGCATGATCTCTACCAATTCTTCATAGCCGCGACCGGCCAGCCGCTCGTAGAGCGATGGCTGTTGCGACGCGGACAACTCGGCGACACGTTTGTGCAACCGCCGTTTGGGGCCGAACAGTCCGTCGAGCAACGGCGCCGCATCGGTCTCGGCGGCGGCCCGACACAAGGCGGCCACGAATTCCGACTCCTTCATCGGGAGCAGCTTGCGGACGTCCAGCCGCGGCAGGATCTCGAAAACGCTGCGCGACAACTGGCACGTCGCCGCACGTACCGCATGGTGCCAGTAGACTTCGCTGAACATGACGTAGCGGGCGAACACCATCAGTTCCGCCGCGGTTTTCCCCTTGCTGCTGACGGCCAGACCGTCGCCCGCGGCGTTCAGCACCAAAGACTGAATCAATCGATCGCGATCGAAGTTGCGTCCGTATGGCACGCCGCAGTGCCAACTGTCCCGTTCCAGGTAGTCCATTTTGTCGATGTCGATCGGGCCAGAGAGGATGGATCGCAGCAAGCGCAGCGGAGGCGAATTCGACGCGGGGTGCAACACGTCGAGCACCTCGGCGACAGGCAAGTGCCATTCCGATTCCACCACTTGCCCCAGTTCCGTTTGCGGCCGGAGAAATTCCGCGGCGAACTCCTCATGCGTCGGCATTCCCGGAAGCTGGAGGTCCTCGATGGGATGGCAAAACGGCCAGTGACCGATGTCGTGCAGAAGCGCGGCGACCAGCAGCAGTTCGGCTCGCCGCGGATCGACGACGCTGGCGAAGCGCGGATCGTGTCCCAATTGCCACAAATAGCGGCAGGCGTTGTGAAACACGCCCAAGGCGTGCTCGAAGCGGGTGTGGGTCGCGCCGGGATAGACTTTCGCGGTCAAGCCCAGTTGAGAGATCTGCGCTAACCGCTGGAACTCGACGGTGTCGACCAAGGCCCGCACGCGGGGCGTGAAGGGGACGCTCAATCGATCGGGGATGCGGACGAGGGCGGCCCCTGCCTGGAGTTCCGCGATTTCCGGGATGTCGCTGTAGGGATGGCGCATGGCTGAGAACATCGTGGATGCCTGCCCGCCGCACTATACTCGATGGCAGCGAAGTTGTCCCCGGCAACGCCTGTGTTGCATCGACGGAGTGAACTGTCCAGAGTGGTGCCCGGGAGTTGCCTCGTGAAGGAGACATCGGCTGCCGTGATTGCGCGTCCGCCTTGGTGGCAAGTCGCCGTGGTGATGGGCTTGGGCTGCGCGCTGGCCGCTTCCGTCTTCGCCACCTGGTTGTCGCAACGCAGCCTGGCGGGCGTGTTTGTCAGCGCGGCGACGTGGGAGCGAATGGCCCCGTGGTTGTCGGGGAATGCATCCGCTAAGCCGGGTGACGTCTTGCCGGTGGAGTACCACCGCGTGCTGGCCGCCGTGCTGGTCGTGGCGTTGAGCGCCTGGTGCGGCGGCGCCTTGGTCCTTGCCCGATCAGGGCATCACGCATGGAGCAGCGCCGTCCGCTGGTGGGGAGTTCGCGGCTGGACATGGTGGTGCGTGCTGGGGGCGTGGGAGTGGTTGTGGGTGGCCGCCGTGACCAGTCGGCTGACGACCGTGGCCGATCTGTTGGTTGGGGGTATTCCCTTGTGGTTCGCAGCGTGCCTCGCCGGCTGGTTGACCACGTTTCTGCATGTGTATCAGGACGAGAAGCTGGCCGCGGCCGAAGCGCCGTCCCAGGCAGCCATCCTCCCGAGGAGATTGATGTTGCTGGCCCTGGCGTACACCGCCGTCTTTGTGACGCTCAACTGGCGGCTGTGGTTCAATCTGTACATCCCCCATGGTGATTCGGCGATGTACGAAGAGCACCTGTGGAACCTGCTCCATGGCAAAGGATTTCGCAGCTATCTCGACCAAGGACTGTTCCTGGGAGAACACGTGCAGGTGGTGCATTTGGGCCTGTTGCCACTCTACGTGTTGTGGCCGTCGCATTTGCTGCTCGAGTTGTGCGAGTCTGTGGCGATTGCCGCCGGGGTGTTTCCCGTGGCCTGGATGACCTGTCGGCAGACCGGTTCGCCTCGAGCGGCGCTGGCCGCGGCGGCCGCGTATGTGCTGTATTTCCCCACACAGTTCCTGGACATCGAAATCGACTTGAAGACGTTTCGACCGGAGGCCTTCGGCATTCCGCTGCTCTTGTTCACGCTGGATCAGCTCGACCGGGGGAGTTGGAAAGGTTTCCTCGCGGGAGTGTTGGCTTGTCTGACGGTGAAGGAAGATTATTCCCTCGTGTTTCTCCCGCTGGGGATCTGGGTGGCCGCGACGGCGCGGTATGCTCCCCGCCGCCTCCACAGCACGGGGACATCGCGGGCGTGGCTGCGGCTCGGCGTGTGTTTGGCGATCGGCAGCGTGCTTTATTTGTGGCTGGCCACGCGGGTCGTCATGCCCTGGTTTCGTGCCGGGGAAGAAATCCATTACGCGCGTTATTTCAGCCGCTTGGGGGAGACTCCCGAAGCAATTGTTCGTACCGTGTTGACGCAGCCCGACATCGTGGCGGGAGAGTTGCTGACGACCACGACGGCGTTATATGCCTTGGCGCTGTTGGTGCCGGTGGGAGGGGTGTCGCTGTTCTCTCCCGGCCGGCTGGCGGTTGGCCTGCCGCTGTTTGGCGTGTTGTGCCTGAATGAGCTGGCCCGCAGTCCGCAACACCATTTTCATGCGCCGCTGGTGCCGATCGTGTTCTGGGCCGCGGCGGGGGGGCTGCCGCAAGTGCCGCGCGTTTGGACGTGGTTGCGTCGCCGCCCCGCGGATGCGCCGCGGCTCGCGCGGCTGGCGGCGCACGGGTTATGGAGCAGTGCGCTCAGCAGCGGTGTGTTGTTCAGTCTCAGCCCGCTTGGTCTGGCCTTTTGGGATCCTGGATCGAATTGGAACGCGTGGAAGCTGTACGGTCCGACCGGCCGGGGCGTGGAGTTCGCGAAGGTGGCCGCCAAGATTCCGCGTTCCGCCCGCGTGGCGTCCACCGATTTTGTGCATCCCCGCTTCACGCATCACGAGCGCTCCTACGACTACAGCGGGTATGCACGGCGGGTAAGCGGCTACGAACGCCGCGTGCCCGACGACACCGACTTCATCGTGATTGACTGCACGCATCCGTACAGTCAATATCGCCGTCCCGAGGATGTTCCCGAATACCACCAAACCGACCGCTGGGAACTGGTTCCCGATGACACAAACGGTTATTACATCGTGCTGAAGCGCCGCCGCTGAGCCGGCACGTGACCCGCGGAGGGCGCAGCGTGCCGCCGTCTTGCCAACGAAAAGTCTGGCCTTCCCTACCGCAGGAATTCCATCCATGTGGCGCATGCTGCTGGTTTTTGGCGCAGGATTGATTCCCATGACGATTGTTCGAGCGGCGTCGGACGACGTCGTGAGTGATGTGGTGCTGGGCGTGCACGGCGGGACCGGCATGGACAAGAAGGATGTGACCCCGGACCTCGACCGGCAGTTTCGCGAGGTGCTCACCGCGGCGTTGAAGGCAGGCAAAGAGCGTCTGGATGCCGGCGGTTCGAGCCTCGATGCCGTGGAAGCCGCCATTCGCCTCATGGAAGACTCCCCCTTGCTCAACGCGGGACGAGGGGCGGTGTTCACACGCGATGGCCGCAACGAGCTGGATGCCTCGATCATGGAGGGACGCCACAAGCGGGCGGGCGCCGTGGCGGGCGTGCAGGTGATTAAGAACCCCATCTCGGCGGCACGAGCGGTCATGGAAAGATCGCGGCACGTGATGTTCATTGGCCGCCAGGCCGAGGTGTTTGCCGCGCAGCAGGGCTTGGAGATTGTCGACCCGTCCTATTTCTGGACCGAGATGCGCTGGAAGGCGATTCAAGACATCTGGCGGCGCGAGGCGGAGGAGGGGCAACGGTCCCAGGGATCCGCCGGATCGAAATTCAAACGGGAGTACGGCACCGTGGGGGCGGTGGCCTTGGATCGCGAGGGGAATCTGGCCGCCGGAACCTCGACGGGCGGCATGACCGGTAAAATGCCCGGCCGCGTGGGAGACTCGCCGATCATCGGCGCGGGGACTTATGCGGACAACGAGGCCGCCGCGATCTCCTGCACCGGTCACGGGGAGTTTTTCATCCGCTATGCCGTGTCCCACGAAATCGTCGCGCAGATCAAGTACCGCCAGGCAACGGTCGACGCGGCAGCCGATGACGTGATCAACCGCCAGCTCAAAGCCGCCGGCGGCGAGGGGGCGGCGATTGCCTTGGACAAAACGGGACGGTTTGCCGCGGCCTACAATTCCGAGGGCCTGTATCGCGGCTGTATCACGCGTAACGGGACGATTCGCGTGCGGTTGTACGCCGATTGAGGCCGCTCCAACATCTGCTGATTGCTTGCGAGCCGTGTTTTCCCTGGTCGGAGCAAGCTGGGTTTTCTGTCGCGGTGGTACGGCCGTTCGGGACCGGCGGGCAAGGTGAAGTCTCGTGGGTCGCGGTGTCAAGGAGCCGCTGCGTGGAACTCCTCGCCGAAGAGTTTTCGGCCGAGTTCCGCGAGGACGGCGGCGTCGGCGGCCCCACCAGCCAGCGATTGTTCGAGCCAGCGCGGATCGACGAACAGCAGCAGCGGTTCGCCGATCTGGCACTCGTGTGCCAAGGCTTGCAACCGTTGGACTTCCACCGCGCTTAAATGATGGGCCTCACAGAGCCGCCGCCAGAGGGGCAGAGTGGCTTTTCCGCGTCGTGGCGGCCGTCGGTTGAGCCACCTGGTTCCGTAGGTAGACCACCACCAGAGAGTGCCCCACAGGGCCGCCAGCAAGACTGCCAGCACGCCGATGAATGTGCCAAGGTCTCCAGGCATCGTCGGTCCCCAGGGAGCGGTCGCTTGCCGTCAGAGTCGTCCTTCGGTCGACGAGGCGGCGGTGTGCTCTCGTCGCTGCAACATGGTCGCCGCGGTGTCGCGCACCCGCGGGTGTTCGTCTTCGAGGAGGACGAGGAGCGCCAGCTCGGCCGTCTCGGTCGGAATGGCGGCCAGGGCTTCCGCCACCACGCGGCGGACCATCGGATCGGGGTCATGCACGAGCGCTGCCAACACGTCGGTCAGGCGGTCATGCAGTCCCAAATGAACGATGCTGCGCAAGTTCCGAATCCGTTTCTGCGATGAGGGATGCCACAGCGCGGACCGGAGCTTGTCGAGCGCGTCGGGATCGATCCGCAACAGCAACTGACCGGCGCGGTGTGCTTGTTCCCGGCTCCATTCGTCGGCGAGGGCCAACACCATTTCGGTATTGAAGCCTGCCAGCTCGCGGCGAGCGGCCTCGCGGACTTCCGGCAAAGGACTGTCCAGACGCCGCACCAACAGGGCGTAAGCGTCGGGCAGGGCGACATGGCGCAATTGAGCCGTCGCCCAGGCTTGAACGGCGGCATCCGCCGACGAGAGGTTTTCGCGCACAACGTCCCGTGCCGTCTCTTCGTCGATCAGCGATAACCGTTCCGTGGCGGCTAACCTGGCCGGCGTTGTGCCGTGACGCAGCAGCCATTCCAGCACGGCGGCTTTTTGTTCGCGCGGAATCTGCGTGGCCTCCACGAACGTCACCAGTGCCGGTTGCAGCGGGGGGGGAATGACATCCAGATGTTCCAGCGGCAACGAGAGCCACGCCAGCCGGTCGACCTGTTGCAGGTTCTGCGCGACGGGCGGAGACACGCCATGTTCCACCGAGCGCAGCAGCGCGGCAATGAATTCCCCGTCCCGCCGCTGCTGAATGGCCGCAAACACTTGCGGATGGGGATAACGCTCGCGCAGCGAATCGGTGAGAAACTGCAACACCCCCGGATGACGGCTTTCCTGCAACAGACGAAACAACACCGCGCGCGTCGACCAGGCACCATGCCAAAGCACGCGGCGGATCACCGGATGTTGGGGATCTCCTAAAATCAGGACGCTCTCCGCGATGTCCGCGGGCAGCGTTCCATCGGACCAATGGTCGATGGCTTCGGCCAGGTACTTCAAGACCTGTTCGCGTTCCTCGTGCAGGGTCTGACTGGCGGCGGCTGGGGTCTCGTGTGCCGCGGCCAGTGCCGTTGCCGCGGCGTGTAACGTCCCGTGGCCGTGTGCTGTCCCATGACCGTGTGCTGTCCCGTGGCCGTGTGCTGTCCCGTGGCCGTGTGCTGTCCCGTGACCGTGTGCTGGGCCGTGACCGTGTGCTGGGCCGTGACCGTGTGCTGGCCCGTGGGTCTGTGCTGGTCCGGAGGTGTGCCCCGGAGCCGCGAGATCACGGTGGTGCTGGTGCCAACGGTCGGCCAGAGGCCCCACCACGTCGCGCAGCGTCTCCGCGGCCAGTTCCCCATCCGGCAGGTTTGGATTCCGCAGCAATTCGAGCACGAACGGCAGCGGCGCGATCAACCCCAACTGACGCACCGCCACATAGGCTTGCTGCCGCGTTTCGGCGGAGCCATGCAACAAGGCCTGCTTGAACGCCGGTTGCAGCAAGGACGCTTGGTGACGAATCAGGTCGCAAACGGACGGCGGCAATCGGGGCACGTGCTGCACGAGCAGCCAATGCTCATAGGCCGATTCGCGCTCCAGCAGCGTTCGCGCGGCCAGGAACTGAATCGGCTCGCGGGGAACCTCCAGCGCCGCCGCGAGCACTGCCGCTGCCTGAGGCGCTTCCGCGGCCCCCAACAGGCGGAAGGTTAACTCTAACGGCTGGGGAAGCTGCGGAGCCATGGCGCCGGCCAGACATGGAGACACAATCCTCTAGAGGGGTTATCGAGTCCTCGCCGCCCAGACTCCAGTCGTGAAGGAGCCAGCCCCACCATTGGCATCCAGCCCGGCAATGCAAGCAGGAAATGTGTGCTGGTTGGGCAAGCTGTGCGGCCTGTCCCTCATGCCCACTGGCTGAGGAACGCAATCGACTCGCGGAGGGCCTCGGGAGCGCGGTGGCTGTCGCGGCTGAGTTCCACATGCACCCCGAACTCGTACGCCACTTCGCGAAGTGCCGCGAAAATCGGGGGAAAATCGATCGTTCCCTGTCCGAACGGCAAGTGTTCATGCACGCCGCGGCGCATGTCTTCCAAATGCACATTGAAGAGGCGTCCCGCGAACTGGCGAATGCGGTCGGGAATGGAACCATCGTGCAGGCAGTGGACGTGTCCCACGTCGAGGGTAAGTCCGAAGCGCGGCGACCCCACGAGGTCGGCCAGTCGCGCGAACTGGTCGCACGTCTCCACGAACATCCCCGGTTCCGGCTCGAACGCCAGACGGACGCTGTACTTTTCGGCGGCATCGGCCAGTTCCCGACAACCGGCGCACAGACGTTGCCATAAGACGTCTTCCGCCGCGGCGCTGGCCGGCGTTCCGGACCAGAAACTCACGGCATCGGCCGACAATTCGCGGGCCAGCTCCAGGCAATGCAGCAGGAAGGCCAGCCGGCGACGGCGATCGTCGGCCGCATCGCTCAGCAGCGTCGGCTGATGCTTCCGCCAGGGATCAAGCACAAACCGCGCCCCCGTTTCGATGACGCAATGCAGTTGGTGCCGGGCCAACAAGGCCTGCATGCGCGCCAGGTCGTCTCGCCACCGCGGAGAACGCGGGTCGAGGCAATGGTGATCGATGGTCAGGGCGACCGAACGGTAACCGGCCGCCGCGATGAGTGCGATGGCGTCGTCCCAGCGATGATGCGCCAGTCCATTCGTGTTGTACCCCAGCCGCACAGCGCCGCTCACACTTCCAACATCAGCCTCACCGGGTTTTCCACGCAGTCCTTGATCCGCTTGAGAAAGCTGACGGCTTCGCGGCCGTCGACAATGCGGTGATCATAGGTGAGGGCCAGATACATCATGGGTCGAATCACAATCTGCCCTTCGCGGACCACGGGCCGATCCTGAATGGCATGCATCCCCAACACGCCGCTTTGGGGGGGATTGACGATCGGCGTGGAGAGCAGCGAGCCATACACGCCGCCATTGCTGATGGTGAATGTGCCTCCTTTCAGCTCGTCGGGCAGCAACTGTCCCGATTGCGCCCGCTTGGAAAACTCGCCGATCGTCTGTTCGATCTGCGCGAAGGTCATTTGCTCGGCATTCCGCAGCACGGGAACCACCAGTCCCTTGCCGCCTCCGATCGCGATGCCGATGTCGCAATAGTCGTGATAGACGATATCGTGACCCTGAATTTGCGCGTTGATGGCCGGGAACGCCTGCAAGGCATCCACGGCCGCCTTCACGAAGAACGACATGATGCCGAGTTTCACGCCATGCCGCTCCTGGAATGCCTCCTGATGCTGTTTGCGCAGCGCCATCACCGCCGACATGTCGCATTCGTTGAACGTGGTCAGCAGGGCGGCATTGTGCTGCGCTTCCACGAGGTTTTTGGCGATGGTGCGGCGGATCTGGTTCATGGGCCGGCGGTGCACGGCCCGGCCGGTGGAGACGCGCACCGTGGCCGGAGCGGCGGGCAGGCTGGGCGCGGCCGGGCGGCCGGATGTCTCCGACGCGACCTTCGCGGACGCCGCGCGCTGCACATCTTCCTTCAGCATCCGCCCGCCGGGTCCCGTTGGCTGGACCGCTTGGGGAGGGATGTTCGTCTCGGCGAGCAACCGGGCCGCGGCAGGCATGATCCGCGGTTCGGCCGCGACGGCTGCCATCGCGGATCCGCCTGGTGCTGCCGTGCTGACCGATGGGGTTGAGCCGGCGGGCTTCCGTTCCACGACGGGCGGAGCCTCACTCACGGGACCCGTGGCCGCGGCAACGGCGGATTCTTCCAACACGGCGATCACTTCGCCAACCGCCGCAGTCTCGCCGGGTTGCTTCAGGATGCGGGCCAGATAGCCCGCGGCCGGGGCGGGAACGTCGAAACTGGATTTCTCGCTCTCCAGGGCGACGACGGCTTCGTCGGCGGCGACGGCCTCACCGAGTTTCTTGTGCCATTCTCCGATGACCACTTCGCTGATGGAATCGCCCACCGGGGGCACTTTGACTTCGACTGACATAAGGCAAAGACACCTTGAAGGATGAAGCTTGGCGGCTGACTCTCCACAGGCCTTCGGCGCCGCACGGCCGGCACGCCAGACGCCTGCGCCGGCGGTGGATCAGACCGGCGTTTCGAGCCATGGTTCCCGGCCATCGTTCCTGGCCGTGACCCATGGCCATCGTTCAATAAAACTCGCGTGGTTCCTGGCCGAAGGCGCGGGCCAGAATCTGTTCCTGCTCGATTTCGTGACTGTGCGTGGAACCCGTGGCGGGGCTGGCCGATGCCGGCCGCATGATCCCCCGGAACGGATGCCGGTCGAAGAGCATCCGGCCCCAATGCACCAGGAGGAAGCGCCAGGCCCCCATGTTGTGCGGTTCTTCCTGTACCCAAGTGACGGGAATGCCCGCGGGGTACCGCTGCAACACGCTGTGGAGTTCCTGGTTCGGCAACGGGTAAAGCTGCTCGAGGCGGACCAGCGCCACGTCGCGCCGCTGGAGTTTTTCCCGCCGCTCCGCCAATTCATAATAAATTTTGCCGGTGCAGAGGATGATTTCGCCCACGGAATTGGGCGGCGGATCGAGCGGATCGGGAAGCACGCGGCGGAACGTTCCCTGCCCCAGGTCTTCGAGTTTGGATGTGGACGCCGGCAGACGGAGCAGCCACTTGGGCGTCATCACGATCAGCGGCTTGCGCCACTTCTTGAGCACTTGCCGCCGCAGCAAATGGAAATACTGGGCCGGAGTGGTGGGGTAGCACACCTGGATGTTGTCGTCGGCGGCCAGCGTCAGAAAGCGTTCCAGCCGCGCGCTGGAATGTTCCGGTCCCTGGCCCTCGAAGCCGTGCGGCAACAACATCACCAGCCCGCTCAACCGATTCCATTTGTCCTCGGCCGACACGATGAACTGGTCGATGATGACTTGCGCGGCGTTGGCGAAGTCGCCGAATTGGGCTTCCCAGCACACCAGTCCGTTCGGGCAATCGAGACTGTAACCATAATCGAAGCCGAGACACCCGGCTTCCGAGAGGGCGCTGTTGTAGATCTCGATCGGTGCTTGCCGCGGGTCCAAATGTTGAAGCGGGCAGTACCTGGCTCCCGTTTCGTAATCGCGAACGACGGCATGGCGGTGGCTGAAGGTCCCCCGCTCGACGTCTTGACCGTGCAGCCGGACCCGATGCCCCGCGAGGGAGAGCGTGGCGAAGGCCAGTGCCTCGGCGGCCCCCCAGTCCAGCGGGATTTCGCCGCGGGCCATGGCGGCCCGCTTTTGATAGACCCCTTCCGGCCGCTTGGGATTTCCGCCGTTGTGGATTTTCGGATGGGGGTGAAAATCGGGCGGCAACTCGGACAAGGCCGCGAGGATTTCCGCCAGACGGGCGGGATCGACGCCCGTGCACACATCGGGCACGTCCTTTTCCTCGCCGCCGTGATAGCCCTCCCACAATCCGTGGAGCATGTCCCAGCGGTGGACGTACTCGGCGCTGCGGGCGACCTCGAGTTCCGATTCGAGTTGCTGCCGATACTGCGACGTGAACTGTTCCACGTGCTCGTCGGTCACGCCACCCTGCCGCTTGAGGTGGTCGAAATAGCTTTTCACCACGCCCTTGCGGGCCTTAATGGCCCGGTACATCAACGGTTGCGTGAATTCCGGCTCGTCCTGTTCGTTGTGGCCGCGCAACCGGTAGCAGTACATGTCGATCACCACGTCGCGCTGGAATTCCCGGCGGAAGTCCATCGCCAGCCGCACCACCTGCGCGACCGCCTCGGGGTCTTCACCGTTCACGTGGAAAATGGGCACTTGCAGCATTTTGGCCACATCGGTGGCGTACTCCGTCGAACGCCCGTCTTCCGGATCGGTCGTGAAGCCCACCTGGTTGTTCACGATCACATGGATGGCGCCGCCGATGCGGGTCGACGGCAAGGCGTTGAGGTTGAGCGTTTCCTGGACGATGCCCTCGCCGGCGAACGCGGCGTCGCCGTGGATCAGCAGCAACGTCACCCGTTGCCGATCCACGTCCCCGTGATGGTCCTGCTTGGCGCGGACGCGGCCCATGGCCACGGTATTCACGAATTCGAGATGGCTGGGATTGAAGCACAACGACAAATGCACCCGCTTGCCGTCTCCCGAGTGCCAGTCGTTGCTGTAGCCCAGATGGTACTTGACGTCGCCCCGGCCGACGTGCAATTGCGGGTCGAGGTCCGCGAATTCGCGGAATATGGCCCGCGGACTCTTCCCCATGATGCTGGTGAGCACGTTCAACCGGCCACGATGCGCCATGGCCAGCACCACCTCCTCCACCCCTTGTTCCGCCGCCCGGTAAATGGCCATGTCCAGCAGGGGAATCAGCGTTTCGGCCCCCTCCAGCGAAAACGTCTTTTTGCCGAGGAACTTCTTCTGAATGAACTCCTCGAACACCACCGCGTCGCTCAGCCGGCGGAGAATGCGCAGTTGTTCCTGGCGGGCGAGCTGGATACGGTTTTCAGTGGCTTCCATGCGGTTTTGCAGCCACTCCCGCACGCGGAGGTCGTCGATCTGCATGAACTGCACGCCGATCGACCGGCAGTAGGTGTTCCGCAGCGATTGCAGAATCTCCCGCAGGGTCCGCAGGCGGGTGCCGGTGGGCGTCGTGATGGGGAATTGTCGATCCAGATCGGCTTCGGAGATGCCGCAGGACGCCGGATCCAATTCGGGAACTGGCCGTCGCGGCCGTTGCAACGGATCGATCTGGGCCGCGTAATGTCCCATCGCGCGGTAATTGCGGATGAGGCGGTCGAGCCGCTCCTGCCAGATGCCGGCCTCCAGTTCGATCGGCGAGATCAGGCCGGTCTCGCCCAGCCGTTGGGGCCGAAACAACTGAGCGCTGCCCCCCGGCTGACGGGACACCGCGTCGAGCTGCTGGAAGTAGGCCTGCCATTCGGCGTCGACGCTGCTCGGATCGGCAAGATACTGGTGGTACAGCGACTCGACATACGATAGGTTGGACGCGTCGACCGGCGGTACGGAGTCGCTGCTGTCGGAGTCGGTCTCGGCAACGACGGGGGAAGCCAACGACGACAAAGGGCGCCCGGAAGTCCGCGGGATTGCGGCCGATTCGGCTGAACTCATGATGCCGTTTTCAGGGAGATCACACCGTGAGGGACGGCCTTGCCAGAGGCGTCCTTCGCCAGGTCGATTCCTCGGGGAAGTCGAATAGTCGTAGCGGTTGGTCTCAGCGTAGCAAACACTCGAGATCTGCGGAATGAAGTTTCAACCCAAAATGCGTAAATCAAGCGCACAAAAGTACATATTTCGGGGATTTCGGCGCGCCGTTTTCGGCTGATTTTGCCACTCGCAGGCGCGACGACCGTGCGCCGCCCGCGGAGACGCGACGCGTGACCATACCCGTCGCGAACAGGCCAATTTGACGTATGTCCCAACTGTGGAAGCAATTCTGGTTTCTATTGGCCCTCGGAGGCATCCTCAGTTCCGGAATTGCCGTCGGCTACTTCGCGCCAACAGCTTTCGTGGACACCTACCTGACCGTGGTCAGGCCCAACATGACCACCGCCGTGGTGTTGTTCTTGATGGCCTATAGCCTCGATTCCAGTCAGTTACGGGAGTCGCTGCGGCGTCCGGGAGCGGCGGTTTGGGGGGCGGTGGTGAATCTGGGGTTGTTGCCGCTGATCGCCGCGGTCGCCGCTCGCGGCCTGACGCCCCGAGACTTCTCCCTCGGTCTGATCATCACGGCCGTGGCGCCGTGCACGCTGGCCACGGCCTCGGTGTTCACCCGCCGTGCCGGGGGCAACGACGCCATTTCGCTGCTGGTCACGCTGCTCACCAACAGCGCCTGCGTGGTGGTGACCCCCTTGTGGCTGCAAGCGCTGGTCTCTCGGACCACCGAACTGGAGTTGTCCGGTATCATTCGTCAACTGGTGCTGTGCGTGTTGTTGCCGACGCTCCTCGGACAACTCGCCCTGATTCCCCGCGCCAGCCGCGCCTGGGCCCGGCGGGTCCATCGCGAAATGAGCCTGACTTCCCAATTGATTGTGCTGCTGATTGTGTCGGTCGCCGCCATGAAAGGGGGTTGGGAGTTGCGGCGTCAGGCGGCCTGGCCGCCGCTGTCTGACTTCGGCAGCATGGCGGCCATGTGCCTGGTTGTGCACGTGGTGGGCCTGGCCGGCGGATGGTACGGAGGGGAATGGTTGCGGCTGTCGCCGGAGGATCGCATTGCCACAGCGATCGCTGGCAGCCAGAAAACGCTCCCCGTGGGTTTGCTCATCGCGACCAATCCCTCGGTGGTGTCGGCGGCGGTGCCCTTCGTGACCTTTCCGCTGTTGGTGTTTCACGCCATTCAGTTGGTGCTGGACACGGCCCTGGCGGATGCCTGGCGCGTCCGGCGGGGCGTCACCGACTGACCTTGCCGTTTTCGCGCGACTGGGGGGCGGGATCAGGACGGAGCGGAAGCCCCGCTGATTCCCCGCCACACGCCGCGCTGCTTCCCACCCGCGAGCCGTGGTGCTTCCCACCGGCGAGCCATGGTGCTTCCCACCCGCGAGGCCCGGTAGAACAGTCGGCTTCGTCGGCGCGCCGCCGAATGCCTACGGATCTCCGCGTCACCCGCCGCTGGGGAGCTGCAACTTGGTGAAATCGGTACCGTGGCGCGCGAAAGCCGCATTGACGCCTCGAGTGCCGCGGTCCAGAATTCGACTGAGCCGATTCCGCCAGCACCCCTTTCGGGAGGATCCCACATGCCTGGACGCGATGGAAAGGCCGGCACGACTTCGCGGACCAAGCGCAAAGCCCCGGTAGCGAGCACGAAGACCGCTTCTCCGACACTCGGCGAGTACCTGATTCAGCGGTTGCAGGACCACGGCGTGCGGCATGTGTTCGGGATTCCCGGCGACTTCGTGTTGCAGTTCTACGCCCAATTGGAGGGCAGCCCCCTGGAGGTGATCGGGACCACGCGGGAGGACTGCGCCGGCTACGCGGCGGACGCTTATGCCCGGGTGAACGGCATCGGTGCCGTGTGCGTGACCTATTGCGTGGGCGGACTGAGCCTGTGCAATTCCATCGCCGGCGCGTACGCCGAAAAATCTCCCGTGGTGGTGATCAGCGGGGCGCCAGGGGTTGAGGAACGGCGTTCCAATCCGCTGTTGCACCATCGTGTGCGCGACTTCAACACGCAACGGGAAGTGTTCCAGAAGATCACCGTCGCCGACGCCGACCTGAGCGATCCGCTCACCGCCTTTCGGGAAATCGATCGCTGTCTGGAAGCCTGCGTGCGTTACAAGCGGCCGGTGTATCTCGAGTTGCCGCGCGACCGCGTGCAGGCCCGCTGTCCCTATCCGCATCGGCCCCGTTCGGAAACGCCCAGCAGCCACAAGGAATCGCTGCAAGAAGCGCTGCAAGAGGCCGCCGAGATGATCGCCCGCAGCGAGCGGCCGGTGATCATCGCCGGCGTGGAGATGCACCGGTTCGGCCTGAGCGACGAAGTGGTCAAGTTCGCGGAGAAGAATCAGATCGGGATGACCGCCACGCTGCTCGGCAAATCGGTGGTGAGTGAAAAGCATCCGTTGTTCGTCGGCATTTACGAAGGAGCCATGTGCCGGGAGCAGGTGCGCAAATTCGTGGAAGACAGCGATTGCATCATCCTGCTGGGCGCGTTTCTGACCGACATCGACTTGGGCATCTACACGGCGCATCTGGATCCGTCCAAATGCATCTACGCCACGGCCGACGATTTGCGAATTTCGCACCATCATTTCCACGAGGTGCTGATCGCGGACTTCGTGAAGGGGCTGGTCAAGCTCGACCTGAAACCCTCGAAGCGTCCCTTGCCGCCAAAACCCAAAACGCACGAACGCTTCGTCGCGGAGAGAGACAAGCCCGTGACCACCGCCCGCTTGTTCGCCCGCATCAACGACCTGCTCGATGAGAACATGGTGGTGGTCGCCGACGTGGGGGACTGCCTGTTCGGCGCCGCCGAGTTGACGATTTATCGCCGCACCGAGTTTCTCAGCCCAGCCTATTACACGTCGATGGGTTTCGCGGTGCCGGCGTCGATCGGCGCCCAGGTGGCCAATCGCAAGTTGCGGCCAATCGTGCTGGTGGGGGATGGCGCCTTCCAGATGACGTGCCTGGAACTGTCGACGGCAGTCCGGCACAACTTCAATCCCATCGTGATCGTCCTCAACAACAAGGGGTACACCACGGAACGGTTCATTCAGGACGGCCCGTTCAACGACATTCTCAACTGGCAGTACCACCGCTTGCCCGACCTGATTGGCGGCGGCTGGGGCTTTGAGGTCCGCACCGAAGGGGAGCTGGATCAATCGCTGAATGCCGCGCTGGCCCATCGCGACGCCTTCAGCCTCTTGAATGTGCACCTCGACCCGTACGACGTCAGCCCGGCCCTCAAGCGGCTGGGGGAGCGGATCTCCAAGCGCGTGTAATGCTGAGGACGTTCACCGCGAGCTGAGGGGATCGACATCCACCACCATGTCCACGTCTTTGTGAAGCGTGAAGCGGGGCTGGACCGACAGCCACACCGTTCGGATGGCCTCGATCTCGTCGGCGAGCAACTGGAGGTGGTAACGGAATTGACCGTGCGATCTGGCCACGGGACAGGGGGCCGGTCCCAGCACCCGCACGGTCTGCCGCTGGGTCGCCGCCGAGGTGCGCAGCAACTCGGCAAGCCGGTTGGCCTCGCGGGCGGCATCCGCCTCGCGGGGGCTGCGCAAAATGACGCGGGCCGCCGTCTGAAATGGCGGGGCCCGCAGCGTTTGCCGCTGTCGCAATTCGTCGGCGGCAAAGCCTAGATAATCGTGCCGGGAAGCATAGCGGATCGCGGGGTCGTCGGGACACGTGGTTTGCACCAGCACGCGTCCGCCGCGGCGGCTGCGGCCGGTCCGACCCGCCACTTGCGCCAACAGTTGAAAGGTTCGTTCCCGGGCCCGCAGATCGGGTTGGCGGAGCGCGGTGTCGGCATCGACCACACCGACCAGGGTGACGTTGGGGAAATCCAGACCCTTGGCGATCATTTGCGTTCCCAGCAGAATTCGCACATCGCCGCGGCGAAAGGCTTCCAGCGCCTGGGCGTGGCTGCCCCGGGCCTGCATCGTGTCGCTATCCATCCGCAAGGCCGAAACCTGCGGAAACAGCCGGCGAACCTCCTGCTCCAGCCGTTCGGTGCCCCAACCGAGCGAGCGCAGACCCGGTCGATGGCATTTGGGGCACCATTGCGGCAAATCGGCTTCGTGTCCGCAGGTGTGGCACAGCGCCTTGCCCCGTTGCTTATGCCAGGTCAGCGTCAAATCGCAGTCGGGGCAGCGCACGGCATGCCCGCAAGACCGGCACAGCAAGACCGGAGCATAACCGCGGAGGTTCAAGAAGAGAATCACCTGGCCATCGTTCCGCAAGGCTTGTTGCATCGCCGACTGCAACGCCCGCCCGATCGCCCGCCCCGACTCCAACTGGGGATCATGGCGGACATCCACGATCACCACGGGCGGCAAAGGAAGTTCGGCGACGCGATGCCGCAGCGAGAGCAGGCCATCCTGTCGGCGCTGCACCCGCAACCACGATTCCAACGTGGGCGTCGCGGATCCCAGCACCAGTGGAATTCGCTCCATCTCTGCCCGCCGGCGCGCCACTTCCCGGGCGTGATACCGCGGCGTCGATTCCTGTTTGAAGGATGTCTCGTGCTCTTCGTCGATCACGATCAACCCCAAATGCGGCGTCGGCGCAAACACGGCGCTGCGCGCGCCCACCACCACCTGCACGCGGCCCTCGGCAATCTGCTGCCAATGCGCGTGCCGCTCCGCGTCGGTCATGTGGCTGTGCAACACGGCCACCGCGGAAAACCGGCGGCGAAACCGGCGGATCGTTTGCGGCGTCAGGCTGATTTCGGGAACCAGCACAATGGCTTGCCGGCCGTAACTGACCACTTCCTCGATGGCGCGGATGTAGACCTCGGTTTTTCCGCTGCCCGTGACGCCGTGCAACAAAAACGTCGCGTGCCGCGAGGAGCGGACGGCGTTCAGAATGGCCGTCAACGCGCGTTGCTGTTCGGCATTCAACGTGATGGCGGGGACAGGCTCGGGCGGCGGTTCCGGCACCTGCCGCGGAGCCGCGCGCACGCGTTCGGCGATGATCAGTCCCCGGTCGCGGAGGGCGTGGATCGGACCAACTCCGCAGTTTGCCGCTTGACTGAGCTGGTCGATCGCCATCGGTTCGGTGCTGCCAGCCAGCACAGCGAGGACGGCCCGCTGCTTGGGGGGCAATCGCCATTCGGGCCACGAGCCGCGAGCGTGGTCCGCCAGGTGGAACCGCACGACGTTTCTGGTGCCGGCACGCGACTTGACGCCCGCGGGAATGACCGCCTCCAGAACCTGCCCCCACCCGCACAAGTAACGATCGGCGATCCAACGGGTCAGTTGCAGAAGATGCTCATCCACCAGCGGCCGCGTGTCGAGTACGGCGGTGAGCGCTTTGAGGGACCGCCCGGGCGGCGCCGACCGCGTCAAGCCCACGCAATATCCAATCAGCCGTTCGTTGCCGGCGCCAAACGGGGCCTCGATCCGGCGTCCCGGTCCCACCCGATCCCGCAAATCGGGCGGCACTTGATAGAGAAACACCGCGGGCAAGGGGCGGTTGAACACCACTTCCGCAAACAAGCGGTCGGCCGCGTCCGCCTGTTCCCAGGGCGTGAGGTTGTCGGGTAGCTCGGCAGGTGAAAACAGCGATGGTTGCTGCACCGCGGCCTCGAATGCATCCTGGCAACAAGCAGCGGGGATCTTGTCCGGGAACACCCACGGCGAGCGCCGGCTTCCGTCAGCACCGCCGCAACGCGGGCGTCGCCGCGACGGAGCGGACCGACGCACTCCACGCCGAGTGCGGTTCCCCACGAGGCCTGGCCTCCAAAGCCCCGCACGCTTCAAGCTATGATGCGGAAGCGAGAAATTCCATCCCGGGAACAAAGCGTCATGCGCGTTGGCATTTTCGGGGGCACGTTCGACCCCATCCACCTGGCCCATTTGATTCTGGCGGAACAGTGCCGCGAACAACTGGGATTGGACGAAGTCTGGTTTGTCCCCGCGGGAGAACCGCCGCACAAACTGGCGGTGCCGCGGACCTCGGGGCAGCATCGCCGCGCTATGGTCGAGTTCGCGATCGCCGGCCATGCCAATTTCCGGCTGTCCGACATCGAATTGCAGCGCGGCGGACCGACGTACACCGTTGATTCGCTGCGGGCCCTGCGACAAACGTTTCCGGAGCACGATTGGTGGTTTTTGATGGGAGCCGATTCACTGCGGGATTTTCCCACATGGCGGCAACCGGCAGACATCGTGAGCATGTCCCGGATCGCAGTGGTCAACCGCGGGGACATGGCGGAACTCGACACGGCGGCGTTTGTCGCGCGGTTCGGAGACCGGTTGGATGTGGTGACGATGCCGGCGGTGCACCTGTCCGCCAGCGACATTCGCCGCCGAGTCGCCGAGGGTCGCAGTATCCGCTTCCTGGTTCCACGGGCCGTGGAAGTGTACATCCAACAGCAGGGGTTATATCGCGCCGGAACATGAACGGCGTTGCACGAAGGCCGCCCGTCGGGTTCCAATCAGGGAACGGTGCAACGGCAGAACAGGGAAACCGGCCGGCGGCAAGCAGCCCCTCGCGATGTCCGAACCGGCACGGGACTTTAGGGAGCAATCGACGGCCGTCATGGAATCGACCGCGTTCATGGTTCATCAACGGCGTCCGGCGGACGATCCGAATGCGATCGCCGCGGTGCGCGAGCAGATTTGCCGCTTGCCTCCGCTGCGCTATGGAGCATTGACCCTGGCATCGCGGTATGTGCTGTCTCCGCTGGCGGGATTTACGAATCTGTCCTTTCGCCGGATCGTCCGCGGCTTGGGAGGAGTGGGGCTGGCCACAACGGATCTGGTCAATGCCCGCGGGCTGCTCGACGGCAGCCCCAGATCGTTGGCGCTGATCGAAACGTGCCCCGAAGATCGTCCGTTTGCCGTGCAGATCTTCGGCGGAGAGGCCGCGGTCCTGCGCGATTGCGCCCAATTTCTGGAGGCCCGTGGCGTCGACGCGATCGACCTCAATATGGGTTGCCCCGTGAACCGTATCACGCGGTGCGGGGCCGGGGCGAGCCTGATGCGCTGCGTGGACGAGACCGTGGCCCTGGTGCAGACCCTGGTTGAGGCGGTCCGCGTTCCCGTCACGGTGAAAATGCGGTTAGGGTGGGACGACGCGCACATCACCGCCCCGCAGTTGGCGCGGGCTTGCGAGCAGGTCGGCGTGGCGGCGGTGACGATTCACGGCAGAACCCGGGCCCAAGGCTTCTCGGGCCAGGTGAATCGCGCGGGGATTCGCCAGGTGGTGGAAGCGGTCGAACGGATCCCCGTCCTCGGCAATGGCGACATCCGCACCATTGCCGACGGCGCGCGGATGTTCGCCGAGACCGGTTGCCAGGGCATTTCCATCGGCCGTGGCGCCTTGGCCAATCCGTGGATCTTCCGGCAGTTCGTGGAGTGGGAAACAACGGGGGCGTGGGGGCCGGCGGGGAGCTTCACGGACCGGCTCGCCCTTTTGCGCCGTCAATTTCAGTACCTTGCCGAGCAGCACGGCGTGGAGCGCGCCATTCCGCTGTTTCGGAAGATGGCCCATTGGTATCTCAAAGCCATGGCCATTCCAGCGCGGCTGCGCCATCGATTTCAGGTGGCCGCCACCCTTGCGGAATGGGAAGCCGCGCTCGCCGAGATTGTGGCCCACGGACCTCTCCACGGCGACCGCACCGGGGAGCTTCCCCAAATGCAGATTCCCGTCCCCAGCGGTCCCGTGGAGCGGTGGTGACCAGGCGCTGCGCGTCACGGAAGTTGTTCGGTCCGCGCCGAGGGCGCGCCCGCGGCGTTTGCCGGCCCTGTGCTCAGGCGCGGAGTTATGCCCCGCGCGGGAGCCGCCCGGTCAGGCCGACGGATGAGGTGCCGCAGCGCTCGCCGGCGCGATCCGCACGCGATTGACGCGGCGCTGGTCGGCGTCGAGCACGGTAAACCGCCACTGTCCCCATGGAATCGTTTCCCCCGGAACGGGAACGCGCCCCACCAGCGAGAACAGGAAGCCGCCGATGGTGTCGTATTCCTGATCTTCGGGGAGTTCGTAGTGAAACCGTTCGTTGAGGTCGTCGAGGTGCACGCGGGCATCGACGTCGACGACGCCCTCGGACACCTGCACGATGTCCGACGGCTGGTGCTTGTCGTCGTACTCGTCGGCGATCTCGCCGACGATCTCCTCCACGATATCTTCCATGGTCACCAGGCCCGCCACGCCGCCGTATTCATCGACCACAATCGCAATGTGCACGTGCTCGCGCTTGAGCAGTTCGAGCAGGGCGGGGATTTGCGTGGTGAGGGGCACATGCAGCGGCTCGCGGACAATGTCGCGGAGCACGGGGGCCGGTTGACCGGGGGGACGCTGCGGCTCGAGCGCTCGGAGCAGGTCCTTGGCGTAGAGGATGCCGATGATATCGTCCGTCGATTCGCCGATCACGGGGACGCGGGAATGGCCTGATTCGATTAGTTGCTGACGGGCCTCTTCGAGCGACGAATCGACGGGGATGCAAATCATGTCGGTGCGGGGAGTCATGATGGCGCCGACATCCTCGTGCTGAAATTCCATGACCCGCTCGATCATCGCGCCGGCTCCCTGCTCGAGCACTCCCTCTCGCGTCCCTTCATCGACCACCGTGCGAATTTCCTCGCCGATGACCGCCGCGTCGTCGGCTTCCGGTTCCCCCCGGCCGCTCCACTGATGAGCCACAACGTCGGCCGCGCGGGCCAGCACCAGCAGCGGGGCGCACAGCCACAGCAGCAGTTGCACCAGCGGCCAGCAGCGGAACAGGAACTGCTCGCTGGCGACGCGCGAGGCGACCCACGGAACAAGGTCGGCGACCACCACAATGGCCAGCAGACCCAGGGCGTATTGTCCGAAGACCGGCAGCGCCGCGAGGACCTCGTCGTCGCCCGGCAACCCCACGATCCAACCCACGCACAAAGCGACTCCCACAGTCGCCAGCGTGAGCAGCACTTCCAGGACGAGCACCGCCTGGTCCTGCTGCGTCATGATCGCCCGCAACCGATCGGGAACGCGGCGGCGGTCGCACAACTCCTCCAAACGGCTGTACGAGAAATCGCGCAGGGCATAGCAACCCATCGCCGACCAGGCCATGACGGCCATGAGGACGGTCAGCAACAGCGGCAGAGCCGTCATCGACGTGGCCTCCCGGGAGAAGTCGCGCTGCGTCGCTGCGACCCGGCCTCTTGACCGTCGGCCGGCACGCGCACACGCCGGCGAGTATGTAGTCCGTCAGGACGCCTCATCATCGTCCCAGCCAAGCGGATGCAGCTTGAACAGTTGTAAGATCGCCCGCTCCCGCTGCCGCATCGCCCGTCGATCGACAGCCGTGTGGTCGTCGTAGCCGCACAGGTGCAGGCACCCGTGAACGGCATATAGTAGCAGTTCCGCTTGAAGACTCCATTCGTGAATGACGGCTTGCTGGGCGGCGGTTTCCACGCTGAGCACCAGCGCGCCATCCAGTTCCTCGGAGGCCGTTGCGTCGGTGTAGTTGAATGCCAGCACATCGGTGGGCCAATCGTGGTCCAAAAATTCCCGATTGATCCGCTGCATTTCGGCATCGTCGACGAGTTCCACCTCCAACTGCGCCGATTTCACGCCGGCGGCCCGCAGAATGCGTTGCAGCGACGCGGCGAGCCACTCGGTGTCGACCTGGGCGACGCGCTGTCGGTTCCCGATGACAATCGAGTAATCCGGCTCCATCACACGCAGCTCCCGCGGTGCCTGGCACACCGCCGCGCCGCCGGGAAGACAGTTCACGACCGTTGCCGGGGCGGCGGCCCGCAGCGCGGCCAGTCGCCGCGCGCCCGCGATCAGGCGGTTTTCTGTTCGGGGTACTTGATGCGGCCGTGATAAATGCCGATCAGCGACTTGGTCAACGATTCTTCCACGATCGCCAATTCGCGGAGCGTCAGGGAACATTCGTCGAACTGGCCGTCGAGCAGCCGTTTCAAGGCGATGTCGTGCACCAGGGTTTCGATCCGCTTGGGAGTGAGTTCCCCCCCGCTGGCCCGGCTGGCCCCCTCGACGGCATCGGCGATCATCAGCACAGCCGCCTCGCGCGTTTGCGGCCGCGGTCCCGGGTAGCGGAACGACGATTCGTGGACGGCGGCCCGCAGGTCCTCCGGCTGGGCTTCGGCCTGCCGCGTCGCCGCATGGTAAAAGTATTCCACCAGCGTCGTGCCATGATGTTGTTCGATGAAGTCGATCAACGGCTGCGGCAAGTTGTGTTGGCGGGCGAGATCGGCGCCGTCCTTCACATGACCGATGATGATCAACGTGCTCATGGCGGGGTTGAGGTGCTCGTGCCGGCTTCCCTGGCCCGGTAGCATGTTTTCCACGAAATACTGCGGCTTGAGCATTTTGCCGATGTCGTGGAAATAGGCGCCCACGCGGCACAGCAAACCGTTGGCCCCAATGGCGTCGGCCGCGGTTTCCGCAATCGTGGCCACGGTGATCGAATGGTTGTAGGTGCCCGGTGCCCGCCGCACGAGTTCCTGCAACAGCGGATGCGAAATGTCGCTCAATTCCAGCAGGCTGATGTCGGTCACGACCCCGAAGGTTTGCTCGACGAACGGCAAACTGCCCGCCACCAGGAAACCGGCAGCCAGACACCAACCGGCGCCGGCGAAACTGTCGGAATAGAGTGCCCAGTCGCGCCACACCCGCGACAATTGCTGCGATTCGATGACGGCCACGCCCCAACACACGATGAAGTACGTAACCGCCGTCCAGAACCCCACCACCACCACTTTCGAGCGGGATGGCACCTGATTGAGCAGCACGACCGCCGCGGCGCTGGCGCTCATCAACAGCACGAACTCGCCCATCGTGCCGCCCGTCGACAGAATCTGCATCAGCGCCAGCGAAAAGCCCGTAATCGCCGCCAACACCTGGTTGTAGGCAATCGCCAGAATCATCACCACGGCGAGCAGGGGCACGGCTTCGGCCCGCCAACCTGCCGCGACCAACAGTCGCCCAATCCCCACGGCGGCCGCAATCGCCGAAAGATAGATCGTCAGCCGCCCGATATGCGCCACCAGCCGCGGTTCGTTGCGGATCAGGTAGTAGGCGTTCAGTCCGCCCAGCACCAGCAGCAACAGCGCTGTCACCGCCACGCGAATCAAACGTTCCAGACCTTGAACCTGGGCCTCCAGCGCCAGGTATTGCGCGCGAAGGATGTCGAGGGATTCTTCGTCCAAGCGACTGCCCGGCGGCACCAGCAATTGACCGCGTTTGAATTTGTCCTTCTCCGCGGGAGTCTGGGAGCGCACGGCCTGCAACCGCTGATTGGTCGCGGTCTCGTCGAACTGCAAGGTCGGATGCGCCCGATTGACCAGCCAGCGATCCAGCAGCGGCTGCAACCTGGCCAAGGCGGGGAACTGGTTCCATTGCCGGGCCAGCTTTCCGCCCGGCTTGAGGACTTCGTTGATCAGCACTTCATTGACGGCAAAGGTGGGGGAGGCGTCCGTCTCGCCCGGCGCGTCCGCGGCGAGCACGGCAATGCGGCGGTCCGGCGACAACTCGTAACGGGCCACATCGTCCGGATCGAGCAGGCCGCTCTCCCGCAGCGGCGAGACGAACAGCGTGAATTCGCCGACCAGCTCGTCGATTCGCTGCTCCGCCTGATCGCGCGGCCCGATCGCCTCGCGCAGCGCTTTCCACTCGGTCTGGAGCGTTTCGGGCACATCGCCGCGCGCCGCTGTCAGGCCGAAGGCCCACCGCACTTCCGCGGGAAGTTCGGAGATATCGTGCACCTCCGCGACGCTCAACAGATCGGCGCGAAGCTGTTGTTCCAGGTCGCGCAGCCCCTGACCGTCGTGGCGAAACACCTTGGGCACCAGTTCCACGCGGCGGATGCGCTCCAGTTCGCTTTTCTTCTGATTGATCCGCTCGAAGTCGACCTTGGCCACGATGCCGTCGGGCACGAACTCCCCCAAGTGGTACGGAAACGGGGCCTTCCATCCGCCGAGCACAAACACCATCAAAGCCAGAAACGCGCCGCAGACGGCCAGACGGAGCAGCACGTCCACGTTGCGCAACTGCTCCGCGACGCGGCCGGTCCAGGTCGAACTGGCCGTCAGCGCGGCGGCTTTCGCAGAGCGCGTCTTGCGCGGGGCAAAGATCCGCATACAGCCTCAGGAATTGGACGAAGCGTGCACCGCGGCCTCAGCCTGCGGCGGCGCCGGAGCGGCGTCGAGAGGTTGCCTCGTCGCCGAAAGGGATCCCAACCGCGCGTCCCTGCGGTCGGCATCGTAAGCGGCCACGATCCGCCGCACCAGCGGATGGCGGACAATATCGTCCCCGGTGAGTTCGACGATGCCAATGCCGGGCACCCGATTCAAACGCACCAGTGCGTCGTGCAGTCCGCTGTCGACGTGCTCGGGAAGATCGGTTTGCGTCGCATCGCCCGTGACCACGATCTTGGAACGTTCCCCCATGCGGGTGAGAAACATCATCATCTGCGTCACGGTGGTGTTTTGCGCCTCGTCCAAGATCATGAACGTGTGGTTCAGCGTGCGGCCGCGCATGAAGGCCAGGGGAATGATTTCGATCACGTCCTTGTCGAGATACCGCTGCACCTGGTCGAAGTCGAGGATGTCTCCCAGCGCATCGAGCAGCGGACGCAAGTAGGGATTGACTTTCGCCAGCATGTCGCCCGGCAAGAAGCCGAGCTTCTCGCCGGCTTCCACGGCGGGACGCACCAGCACGATCTTCCGCACCCGCTCCTGCCGCAGGGCATTCACGGCCATCGCCACCGCGAGGTAGGTCTTGCCCGAGCCGGCGGGACCCGCGCAAAACACCAGGTCATGCTCGCGGATCGCCTGTACGTACCGCTTCTGACCCTCGCTCCGCGGAGTCACCCGCCGCGCCTTGTGAAACACGTCAATCCAGTCGTTGCCGACATCGGCGGGAACCTGCGAGCGGGCAAGAATTCGGTCGAACTCCTCGTCTTCCAGAAAGCCCTGTCGCTCGATGATGCCGCGCAACTCGGTCAACACCGCCGTGCCGCGCTCCACTTGCGCGGGCGCTCCATGCAAGTGCAGTTCGTCTCCCCGCAAGACCACGTCCAGGTGTAACACGTCGCGCAGCCGCCGAAGGTTTCGGTCGCGCGTTCCGAACAGGCTGCGCACATCATCGTGACTGCGAAACCGGATTTTTCCGTCAGACATCGTGTGCTTCACTAACACCTCATGGGAGTGCGGGGCTGGAGTCCATTCCCAAGGGGGGTCGGCAAGGAACTGTCGTGGGGGCGTCGGGCACGATTGAGGATCCCCCAGTGATCGCTGAATGGCTCCGGTGATTACTGATGAAGTCGTCCCTCCCGCCGACCGGCAAGGATCATCCTCCTTAGTCACCATTGTAGCGACTGATCGCCGACCGGTAGGGGGATTTCGGGCGGCTGCTGCCTCCGAGACGGGGTGGGGCCACCCTCGTTGTTCCGTGGAGGTTGCCCGGTGGTTCTCGCGGTCGCCCCGCCCCCTGCTGACCGGTGCCTCGCTCTCTCTAAGTTGCAACCTGTTTTCTTGGAACATGTTGAGTCAACACAACGGAGTCGGGGCGGAGCGTTTGTCGGCAAACTTTCGTCGACCGTTCCCCCCGACGCAGCCGGCCGAGTCACCCGGCGGACCAGCGACTCTGTCGACGGAAACGGTCGTATTCAAGTCGCGGAACTTAACAGTTCGATGCTAGGGACAACGACACGGTCACCCGTCGGCCGTCAGCCCGTCGGAGCCGTCCCAGGAACATTTGTTCAATGTACGAACATTTTTTCTCCCTGCGTCGTCGGCCGTTTGCCGCCACCCCCGACCCGGCTTGCTGGTACCACAGCGGGCCGTTTCGCGCGGCCTTGGACGAACTGCTCATTTGCGTCGAGCGCGGAGAAGGGATCAACGTGCTGGTGGCCCCCCCCGGCACAGGGAAGACCTTGCTGTGCGAACGTCTGATCCGAGACCTCGGACAGGAATTCGTGCCGGCGTTCTTGCGCCATGTGACTTTTGCCACCCGTCGGTCGTTCTTGCAGGCCTTGCTGGCGGAACTCAACGAGCCATTCGACAAGCAGACCGATCAGGAATTGCGGCTGAATGTGGTCACGTGGCTCAAAGACTTGCATCACCTGGGGCGCAAGCTGGCCCTGGTGGTGGATGAGGCGCATCTCCTCGCGGAAGCCGTGCTCGACGAGTTGCGCATCCTGGCCGATTATGCCCAGGATGGTCAGTCGGTCGTTCGGCTTGTTCTGTCGGGTCAATTGAGCCTGGAGGAGAAATTGGCGCTGCCGGGCGTTCAACCGCTGAATCAGCGGATTCGCTCGTATGTCATTCTGCCGCTGCTGACGGCCGCCGAATCGGCCGATTACGTCGACTTTCGGGTGACCTGGGCCGGAGGCCGCACGGCCGAGCTGTTCACATCCGAGGCGTTGACGCTGATTTGCCGGGCCGCCGACGGAATTCCGCGCTGCCTGAATCAGCTTTGCGACCATGCGCTTCTCTCGGCGTATGCCACCGAGGAACGTCCCGTCTCGGTCGCAACCGTCCGTCAGGCCTTGGATGACTTGAGCCATTTGTCGTTGACCTGGAATGCGGTTTCGTTGCCGCCGGAAACATCGACGGGCGGGCATTCGAACGAGGAAGTTCTGGAAATCGCGCCGCCAGCAGCGACCGCTGCACCAGGCGAAGTACGGACATGGGCTGCTTCGCATCAACAGATCACTGGCAGCCCCGCTGACGAAAATGCTCCCACCGAGCATTTCTCCACAGTTGGCGGGGCGCGCTACTCCTTGGTCGGTGAGACCGGGAACACCCTGGACACAGCACACGGCACAACCGATGAGCCGGCCGCACCTGCGTCCGCCGCGGTGTCCGCGACCGGTCACGACGACGATCAGACCCCCGTGCCCGTGTATCGGTTGAGCCGCCGGTGGGATGCGTCGGAATCGAGTTCGTTCGGGCCGCCTGTCTTTGCGGAGGCCACCCCGCCATCCAGGGAACTGCCTCTCGAGACAGGACCGTGGGCGTCCAGTTCCGACGATCAAGAGGATCGAGAGGATACGAGCGAAGTCCAGGAAGAACCGGTCCTGGATCGTTATGCCGCTCTCGATGCGGGTCTTGAACCACCACCCGTGCCCAGCGTCTCGCCGACTCGCACCGTGGAACCGCCGCGCGACCTGCCTCCCAGCGCGGATTGGCCGTCCGAGAATTGGCCGTCCGAAGTGGGCGACACCGAACTTCCGCCAGACATCCGCCGGCGGCTGGCCGCGGTCAAGCACGTTTTGGATGCCGTCGCCGAGGCCGATGAACAGCAGGACCGCCGCTGGACCGGCACGGAAGCCCACCCGCCAGGTTTTTCGTCGACCACGCAGTCGGGCAGCGCGACGCTGGAAGACGTTCTCCAGACCCAAGTCCTCGACACGTGTGCCGAGGTCAAGCATTTCCTTGGCGAGGCCGAAACACCGGCTCGGACTCCAACTCCAACCACGCCCCGAACCGAAGCACCCTGCTCTTCGAGCGAGTCCGCCACACCAGCCGTCAATTGCCTGGAAGTCGGTGCGGATTTGGCTGCGGAAGACCGCGCGACGTCATCGCCGCCGCCCCCCACGCGCGCCGAAGCGCGCCCGGCGACATCCACCGAGCGGCGTTCGTACCGCAACCTGTTCACCCTCTTGCGACGCAAGCAACAGGGCCACGATTAAGCTTGTGGTCCACGACGCGGCGGGTCATCGTGCCGGTCGATGTTGGCGTGGCATTAGCCAACCTTGCCGCCGGTTCAACCCCTGCTTCCAGGAAAAGGGGAGCGGCGTCTGGCCCGAATGTCCGCCGCAAAATGGGCGCTCCGGCCTTGTCCCAGCCGTGAAAAACGCCTAGATTCAACTTCAGGGACATGCTGTTCCCGCCGTCAGAGGGGCCGGCCCAAGTTCACAGCTTGCGGGCCGCTAATGCGTGTGAGGATGTGGGTATGAGCAGGCTGGTGCGCGGTTGCGTGTGGGGGTGGTTGGCGATTGTGTTGTGGAGCGGTAGCGCCGCTTCCGTCGTGGCGGCCGACGACGAATACTATGAGCTAATGAAGCTGTTTGTCGACACCTTCGAGCAGATCGACCGCAACTACGTGACCACGGTGGATCGCCGGCAGCTCGTGGAAGCCGCCATGCGCGGCATGATCACCAAGCTCGACCCATACTCGTCCTACATCGATCGCGAGGAACTGAACGACTTCAACACCGTGGTCGAGCAGGAATTCGGGGGCATCGGCATCCAGGTGACCATCGAGCCGAAAAGCCGGCATTTGATGGTGATGACGCCCCTGCCCGGAACGCCCGCTTACAAGGCGGGGATTCGCGCCGGCGACCGCATTCTGGAAATCGATGGCAAGCCGACCGCGGAATTTCCCGAAGGCCGGGAAATGGACACCGCCGTCAAGCTGATGCGCGGGAAACCCGGCGAAGTCGTGAAGGTCACCGTTCTCCACGAAGGCGCGGCCAAGCCGGAAACCTTCGAAATCGTGCGCGCCATCATCAAAACTCCCACGGTGCTGGGCGATCATTACCAGAGCGACGGCTCCTGGTCGTTTTTCCTCCCGGGTGAAGACAAAATCGCGTACATGCGCCTCACGCATTTCAGCCGCAACAGCGCCGACGAAGTGGAGCAGACGTTGGTGCAGTTGCAGAAGGACGGCATGAAGGGCCTGATCCTCGATCTGCGGTACAACCCCGGCGGACTGCTGCAAGCCGCCACGGCCATTGCCGACTTGTTCATTGAAAGCGGCACCATCGTCAGCACGAAGGGCCGCAATACCGAGGAACAGGTGATCAAGGCCCGCAAGGGGGGCACGTTCAGCGGCTTTCCGATGGTGGTGCTGGTGAACCGGTTCAGCGCCTCGGCGAGCGAAATCGTCAGCGCCTGCCTGCAAGACCACAAACGGGCCTTGGTGGTGGGGGAACGCACCTGGGGCAAGGGCAGCGTGCAAAACGTGATTGAACTCGAAGGCGGCAAGAGCGCCCTCAAGCTGACCACGGCGAGCTATCACCGTCCCAGCGGCAAGAACATCCACCGTTTCCCCAATTCCAAGGAATCCGATGAATGGGGCGTCACCCCCGATCCGGGCTACGAGGTGAAATGGTCGGTTGAGGAAATGGAGAAATACCGCGATTACCGGGCCGAGCGGGATGTGTTGCGCTCCTCCGGTGAGCCGCCGCACAGCGATTTCAAGGATTCGCAACTGGCGAAGGCCGTGGAGTGGCTCAAGCGGGAGCTGACAAAACCCGCTTCGGACAGCGGCAAACCCGCCGAACCGTCCAAGGACGAAAACAAAGAGAAAACCAATTCGTCGTCCCACGCGCCCGGGAAGCCGGATCGGACCGGTGCCGGCAGCTTGTGGCCGCTGCACAACATCCACGCGTTCCTTCGCGTCCGCCTGGGATAGCGCGCCAGGTCGTGACCGGCGGTTGCAGGAGCGACTGTTCGCCGGCGTTGCCGCGCGGCAACGCTCGCCGTCTGATCGGATGTTCGGGCCTATGTCTGCCGCGCCTCATTTGCTGCTGGCGATCGAAACGACCTGCGATGAAACCGCGGCGGCCGTGATCGATCGGGAGCGGCGGGTGCAATCCAATGTGGTGGCGACGCAGCATGAACTGCACGAACGGTTTGGCGGCGTCGTTCCGGAAATCGCCTCGCGCGCTCACGTGGAGCGGATTCTCCCCGTCATCGACGAGGCCGTTCGCCGGGCGGGCACCTCGCTGGGGGAAATCGGCGTCATTGCCGTCGCCACGCAGCCGGGGCTGGTCGGCTCGCTGCTCGTGGGATTGACCGCCGCCAAAACGCTGGCCTTGACGCTCGACGTGCCGCTGGTGGCCGTGAATCACGTGCATGCCCACCTCTATGCCTGCCGACTGGCCGCCGGCCCCGACGTCTTTCCGGCGGTGGGCTTCGTCGTCAGCGGCGGCCACACGCACTTGTTCGACTGCCTGTCCCCCGTCGACGTGCGGTTGCTTGGCGCGACCATCGACGACGCCGCCGGAGAAGCGTTCGATAAAGTAGCGCAGATCCTCGGATTGGAACATCCGGGCGGACCGAACGTGGAACGGTTGGCGGCCCGCGGCAATCCCGCGGCGTTCGCCCTGCCGCACACATTTTTGCACGACAGCGAACTGCATTTCAGTTTCAGCGGATTGAAGACGGCGGTGCTTTACGCCGCGCGCGGCACACCAGGCTCGCGGACGACAGTTCCGCCCTTGACCGCCGAGCGCGCGGCTGATCTGGCCGCCAGCTTTCAGGCCGCGGTGGTCGAGGTGCTGGTCGGCAAATGCCGGCAGGCCGTGTTGCGCACCGGTCGCCGCAGCGTCTGCGTGGGCGGCGGCGTTGCCGCCAATTCCGTCTTCCGCCGCGCTCTGGCCCGCATGGCCGAGGAGTTGAACGTGCGGTTGGTAATCGCCCCGCGCGAACTGTGCACCGATAACGCCGCCATGGGAGCCTTGGGATGGGAACTGTATGAACGGGGCATCACTCTGGAGCTGGACGCCGATGTGACGCCCGGCCTGCTCCGCTGAGGGATTCATCGAGCGGCACGAAGGCACCCACCGATTGCGGTCCGTTACAGCAACAGCAATAATCCGTCGACCGTCCGCAAGCGGGCGTAAACATCCAGCACGTCGCGCGCCGTGTCGACGCATGGCTCGACCGTGATCGAAACGTGCCTTCCCCCCACCGAGGCGTTCAAGCTGTAAGGGGGATCGAAGTCATGCTTGAGGACCAATCGAACGGCCCGCAGCACAGCGTCGATGAAATCGTCGTGATTGGGTCCAATCGCCTTGAACATGTACTTGCCGGGAAACACGTGCGTCGCGTTGAGCAGTTCCTGACTGTCGGCGGAATTCAGCGGATCGCGATGGTTGAGGAACCGCAGCGGCATCATCCACATCCTCTCCGAAGGGCTGCATCGACCGGCAGCTTGGCGCCGCCGCACGGCGATTTGCGTCCACCGCGGGCGGCGCGGTATCGTCACCCGCACATCCGCTCGGGTTCAGGATAACCGATCATGCTTGCCGCCGTCACGATCAGTTTGGTGGCCGCGTCGCGGGGCGGTCCGTTTATTTATTGGGACGATCTGACCGCCGGTTGTCGGCAGGCGGCGGAACTCGGCTTCGATGCCGTCGAGGTCTTCGCTCCTGGTCCCGAAGCCGCTCCGAACCTGGTCGCCGTGCTGCGGGAATACGGCTTGAAGCTCGCGGCGGTGGGGACAGGGGCCGGCTGGGTCATGCAGCGCCTGTCGCTGACCAGTCCCGATGAGTCCTTCCGCCGCCGAGCGGCCGACTTCATCCACACCCTGATCGATTGGGGCGGTCCGCTGGGCGCGCCGGCCATCATCGGCTCGATGCAAGGACGCCACGGCGACGGCGTCACGCCGGAACAGGCCCGTGATTGGCTGCGTTGGAGTCTGGACGAGTTGGGAGAAGCGGCGCGGCGCTATCAGGTGCCCCTGCTGTACGAACCGCTCAACCGCTACGAAACGAATCTGGTCAATACGCAGGCGGCCGGCGTGGAACTGCTGCATTCACTCCAGACCGATAACGTCCGCCTGTTGGCGGACTTATTCCACATGAACATCGAGGAAGCCGACATCGCCGCCGGACTGCACGCCGGTGGCCGGCACATTGGCCACGTGCACTTCGTGGACAGCAATCGACGGCCGGTGGGCTGCGGCCATTTGAACTTCGGCCCGATCATGTCGGCACTCCGCGAAATCGGGTTTGGGGGATATCTTTCGGCCGAAGCGTTGCCCTGGCCCGATTCCGCCACGGCGGCCGCACAAACTTTGCGCGCCTTTCGTTATTGGACCGGCACGACTCCGGCGGCGGCAGACATCCCCTGAAGCAAACACCTGGGGTGCCCCTCCTTGGCGCCGATCCGCATACTGGCCCCCTGGGCACCGGCCGGCGCGCTGTGGATTTGTCAATGTCGGCGCCATGTCGTATGGTGGCGACTCCGGATTGCGGCGCCGCAGTCCCGACCGACGACCGTTCGAACAGCGGAGAAAGATCATGCGTGGTGGCATTGTTGGTCCTGCGGCACGGCACGTTCTCACAGTCCTGCTCGTCGCGCTGGGGACCGGCGCGGCGGCCCACGCCGAGGCCACCCTGCGGTACAAGTTCAAGGCCGGGGACGAAACGCGGTACGTGCTGACGCAATCCTTGACCACGGAGGTGACGCTGCCGCAACAGGAAAAACCGGTGACCACCGGCATGACGCAATCCATGTATTTCAAGAATGTAGTAGACGAAGTGACCAGCACCGGGTCGGCCCGGCTGCGGCAAACCTATACGCGGATCAAACTCAGCGTGCGCTCGTCGGCAGCGGGCGCTCAATCATTTGACTACGACTCCGCCGCCGAGGAGCAGCCCACGGGACCGATTGCCGAGTCCATTCTCAAATCCATCAAGCCCTTGCTGAATGCCGAAATCCAGCAAACAATCAGCCCCCGCGGCGAAATCAGCGATGTGATCGTGCCGCAATCCCTGCTGGACGCCTTCAAAAGTAATCCCGCGCTTGCCGCCATGGGCAATACGTTCAGTGCTGAAGGATTCAAGAACCTCTCCGCGCAATCCGCCGTGAGCTTTCCGGACAAACCGTTAGCGGTTGGCGACGCCTGGGACCAGGCCATCGACCTGAAGCTGCCGTTCGGCAAACTGACTACCACCAAAACCATGCGCTACGGCGGCAAGGACGAGCACGGCCTGGAAAAGCTGGGTATCAGCACCACCATGACCATGGAGCCGGCGGCAAATCCGCAGGTGTCGATGAAGCTCACCAAGGGGCAAGGCGCGGGGGCGATCTTGTTCGATCCGCTGCGCGGGCGGGTTCACTCCAGCACGCTGAAGCAAACCATGGAAGCCGAAATCATGGTCGCCGGCCAGAAGATCCAGCAAAAAAGCGAAACCGAAGTCGCGCTGCAATTGGACGAGGGCACCGCAACCCGCTGAAGGGCTGGGTTGAGCGGCCCAGCGTCGCAGAGCACGTTCCGCGTTTCGATGCATCGGCGCAGGGACCACCTCACCCGCGGAGTGCCGCGCGGGAATCGTGTCCGGCGCCTGCCTGGCATTCCCGACGGAATCGCTACCATCCGCACGGGGAGCCGTTGTTTTTTCCGGTGCGGGGGAGAATTCCGCGACATTCCGCGATCGCCCCGCCAAAACGTGAGCTAGCGTAGCGCTAAGCAGGTTGATTTCGGCGCAGCCCCTCGCGCCGGGAATCCAGCGAGGGAAGCTATGCGCGGTACGGCTCATCTGCGGCAACGACAACACCGACGGCGCGGCGCGCTGACCGTGGAGGTCGCGCTGATCATGCCGATTTTCGTGGTGTTTCTCGCGGGCCTCCTCGAATTCGGCCACTACTATCTGGTGCAGCACATGCTCAACACGGCGGCCCGCCGCGGTGCTCATTTGGGCAGTCTGGAGGGGGTCACGACGAACCAGGTCGTGCAACATGTGCGTTCGATTGTTGGCGTCGCGGTCAACCCCAACAAAGTGTCGGTATCGGTGAAGAACGGCAGCGTGTTCGACACGGCCGGCGTCAACCCCAGCACGATCAACTACGATGCGCTGCCCAACATCGAGTTAGCCGCGGCGCAAGCGGCCGACTGCTTCGTGGTGCAGGCGCGGGTATCGTACAACGACGTGGCGGTGCTGCCGCCCTTCTGGATCAAAAACCGCACCGTCACCGGCCGCGCCGTGATGCGCCACGAATAGTCCTTCCGCACAGGAGGTGATGATCATGCGACGGTTTTCCACGCAGCCGGCAGCGCCCACGTTTCGCGGGGGTCACCGACGGGGCATGACCACGCGCCGCGGATCCGCCACGGTCGAGTTTGCCGTGTTCGTCCCGGTCTTCCTGGCCCTGGTGCTGGGAACCATCCAGAACGGCCACAACATTGACGTCAAGCACAAGCTGCACGCCGCGGTGCGTCAGGCCGGCCGACTCTCCTCCCAGGACTACCGGGGCCGGCTGTTGCCGGGGCAAACGGCCAACCAGAAGGTGATTCTCGACATCCGCAATCAGTTGAAGGCGGAAGGCATCAACGGCGATCAGGTGCAGATCACCATCACGCATGCCGACGGTCCTCTCGCCGGCGCGCCCTTCGACCTGTCCGACCCCAACAACAGCCTGAAACGGTATCGCATTCATCTGGAGGTGCCTTACTCGGCCGTGAATGCCAACGGCTTGTTTCCCATGAGCTTTGAAAAACTCAGCGCCTCGCTCGTGTTCCGTCGTTCCATAATTTTCGCCGTGGAAGAGTGAGAGGCGAGCGGCAGGCTTTCCGCAAAGTGGGCTTTCGTCCCGAGAGGATTCACCATGCGACGACATTTCCCTGCTCACGACCGAAGGTGTTGTGCTTCCGCGGCGGGGCGCCGCAAGGGTGTGTTTCTGGTCGTGGCCGCGTTGTGCCTCATTGCCTGCCTCACCCTCGTGGCCTTCTCAGTCGACCTGGGGATGGTCACCCTCACGAAAACCAAGATGCAGAATGCCACGGACGCGGCCGCACTGGCCGCCGCCATGGAGATCAATCACGCCATTGCCAACGCCGGGCCGGACGTGTCCGACGTCTTCGATCACGCCAAGGCCATGGCGCGCGCGGAAGCCGCGCTCGTTGCCCAAATGAATGGGATCTACGTCAATCCCGCGACGGACGTGATCTTCGGACATCGCCGCCTGATCAACGGATCCGTCCAGATCGACTGGAACCCGTCCGCTGACAACATCAACGTGGTAAAGGTCATCGCCCGCCGCGACAATTCCAATCCGAACGCCCCCGACGCCAAGGTTCCGGCCCTGTTTTCCACGGTGATCGGTCGGAGCGGCTCCGTGGTGCGGACCGAATCGGTGGCGTACATCGAACCGCGGGACATGGTGGTGGTTCACGACTTTTCCCGGTCGATGAACTTCGACAGCTACTTCAGTGATGAGATCTCCATCAGCCTTCCGCAATCGCAACTCGAAGAGAACATCGAGATGGTGTGGAACGACCTCGGCCCGCCGAGCTTGGGCAGCCTGCCCTACGTGCCGCAGTTTGCCTCGGCCACGAAGTCCAACACGGGCGCCTCGGCGACCGTGATTTTCAAGGGCAAAAGCGTGGACGTCTCGACAAATACAAATATCAAGACGGTCGTCTTGAAGTTCGAGAACGGCGCATCGCAAACCTTCAATATCAGCAATGAGACGACGAAGTCGGGGACATGGTCCGGCACGGGTGGCAATTCCAACAGACGGATCAGCAGCGTGGATGTCACGATCCGCAGGGTGGGCAGCAGCTCGCAGAGTTGGACGCTCACCGGCTACAACTACGACACGAACACGGTGCGGGCCGCGTTCGGCCTCACGTCGGTCCCCTATCCGTACAGCGGCGGCAGTTGGTCGGAATATGTGTCGTTCGTCAAAACCAACGCCGGACTGGCCAAATACGGCTACCAGGATAAGTTCGGGGCCATGACCTTCGTGTGCTATGTGCTCCGCATGCGCTGTTCCTACGCGAACACGAAAGACCTGTGGAAGACCAGGCATTATCCGTTTCACGCGATCAAGGAGGGGCACTATCTGTTGTGCGATTTTCTGGCCGATCTCGGCTTCGACGATCAGTTGGGCATGGTGAGTTACGACACCTACCACAGGGTGGAGACCACCATCAACGATCCCAATCCCGAGCTGCCTTACGTCAACATTTCGGCCGATCCCATTACCAATCAATATGGCGAGCTGAAAAAGCTCATGAAATACAAGCAAGCGGGCCACTATTATTCCGCAACCAACATGTCGGGAGGTCTCAAGTCGGGCATTCAGCTCATCGACAACCACAAACGAGTCGGTTCGCGGCCGTGCATCATCCTGATGACCGACGGCAATTCGAACACGCTCGATCCCGGCGAAGATGGCAGCCTGCCAAGCGGCTGGAACTGGAACGTGTTGTTCGATTACAATAACGACGGCGTGGCCGATTATTCGACCAGCGATGTTCAGCGCCGGGCCGTGCTGAAGTATGTGAAGCTGGCCGTCGATAAGGGGTACACGGTGCACGCGATCAGCGTGGGGGCCGACGCGGATCGCGATTTGCTCAAGGCCGTGGCGCATCTGGGCAGAGGGTACTGGGTGGATGTGCCCGGCGGAATGTGCGTCAGCGACGTCGAGGACGAAATGAAGGCGGCCTTCACGAAAATCGCGGCGGCGGTGCCCCCCGCACGGCTGATTCGTGACGACCATTGAGCCGTGCGTTCCGCCGGCGGCCGGGTGCGCGGATTGTGTCGCCCCGGGGTCGATGGTTGAACAGGGCCGGCGCGGGTGTCCCGCGGCGGCCCGTTTGTGTCTTCGAGCGTGCAGTGTGGCTGGGGGAGTCTGGCGGCCACGGATGCTGTCGCGCTTGCAATCGGGCAAATTCCCCTGAGGCGGCCCCTGGCAATCTTCCATCAGGCCCCATTGATGTGATACACTGTGGGGGCTTGCCTGGATCGTTTCATAAGGCCCGCCATGCTGCCCGCCACGTTCCTTTCCGATCGGATGTCCCAGCGTCGGTTCCTGGCGGACGGCGACCAGGGCGTAACGGCACTGATCCTCAGTGTGCTGTGCCTGGCCGCCGTGGAAGTCCACGCCGCCGACATTCAATTCAACCGCGATGTTCGGCCGATCCTCTCCGCCAGTTGCTTCACCTGCCACGGCTTCGACGCCAAGACCCGCAAGGCCGATTTGCGGTTGGACGTCCCGGAATCAGCCTTTGCCGATCGTGATGGCATTCGACCCATCGTTCCGGGGGATCTGGCCCGCAGCGAACTCTGGCGGCGGATCAACAGCAGCGATCCCGAAGACGTGATGCCGCCTCCCACGTTTCGCCACCAGCTCACCGCGGCCCAGAAAGACGTGCTGCGGCGGTGGATCGAACAGGGAGCGCCCTACCAAAAACACTGGGCGTTCGAGCCGCCGCAAGCGGTGGCGGTGCCGACGGTGCGGCAAGTCTCCTGGGTGCGGAACCCCGTGGACGCGTTCATTCTGGCCCGTCTGGAACGGGAGGGATTGTCGCCTCAGCCCGAGGCGGATCGTGCCACGCTGATTCGCCGGTTGTCCTTCGCGCTGACCGGTCTGCCGCCCGCCCTGGAGGATGTCGACCGTTTTCTGGCGGATTCTGGCGAGGGGGCCTACGAGCGGCTGGTGCAGCGGTACCTCGATTCGCCCCGTTATGGCGAGGAGATGGCTCGCCATTGGCTGGACGTGGCCCGCTACGCCGATACGCACGGCCTGCATCTCGACAATGAACGAGAAATGTGGGCCTATCGCGACTGGGTGATCCGCGCCTTGAATCGGAATTTGCCGTTCGATCAATTCACCGTGGAACAATTGGCGGGGGACCTGCTGCCGAACCCCGCGCCGGAACAGCTTGTGGCCACCGGCTTTAATCGCTGCAATGTCACCACCAGCGAAGGCGGCTCGATCGAGGCCGAATTTTTGTACCGCTATGCCGTCGAGCGGACCAGTACCACCGTGCAAACCTGGCTCGGCTTGACCGCGGGTTGCGCCGTCTGTCACGACCACAAATACGACCCGCTGACGATGCGGGAGTTCTACTCGCTGTACGCCTTCTTTTACAGTGCGGCGGATCCCGCGATGGACCGCAACATCCGCAATACCGATCCATTTCTGCTGCTGACCACCCCTGAACAACAAGCGGAACTGGAACGGCTGCGGGCTAGGCAACAAGCGGCGAACGGGGAACTGCAAACGTGGCTGGCCGAGTTGCCGGCGGATGCCGCCAGCTTTGCCGCCGTTCCCCAACCGGTGACCGATGTCTGGCTGGACGATACGTTTCCTCCGGGAATCAAGGCCACCAGCACCTCGCGGAACGCATCGACCTGGGCGACGTTGATCGACGAGATGCCTCCGCCCAGTGGTCTGCGGGCACTGACGCAAGCCAGTGGAGCGTTGTACCAGGACCGCTTCGACGCGGGTGCGTGGCCGTTTGTCATTCCCGAACAAGGGCGGTTGCAGGTATGGGTGCATCCGGATCGTTACGATCCGCCGCAAGCCCTGGCCATTGTGCTGACGACGCGAACCAAGGGCACCCGCCGTCTCGATTGGGGCGATGTCTCCAAACTGGAAGCTGGCCTGAAGGTGTATGGCGGGGCCAATGCCGCCGATCGCCCACGGCTGGGAGATGTGCCTCCTGCGGGGCGCTGGACGCATCTGGATGTCCCCGTGGATGTGCTTCAACTCCCGGCGGGGGAAGCCGTGACTTCGGTGGCCCTCGTGCAGTACGGCGGACGGGTCGCCTGGGACGGCTTGCAGGTCACGGGCTTCCGTCGGCCCATCGATGATCCCAGCCGTTCCTTTGCACGTTGGCTCGAATTCCGTCGCGGGCAAGATACGCCGGGGCTGCCCGACGATCTGAAATCGCCGCTGAAAAATGGGCCCGGCCACCAGGACACCACACCCGAGCACCTGGCTCGCCTGCATCAGTTCTGGCTCACGACGGTGGCCCGACCGACGACCGCCGAGTGGCAGCGCCGGCGGCAGGCCGCCGTGCAGTCGGAGGTGTTCCGGCTGATCGCGGAGGAATCCCTTCCTGGGACGTTCATCTTCAAGGATCTGCCCCAGCCGCGCGAAGCCTTTGTGATGCTGCGCGGCCAGTACGACAAACCTGGTGAACGGGTCGAACCCAACGTGCCCGAGATTCTCCCCCCATTGCGCGTCTCCGCGGGACGCCGGCCCAATCGGCTCGATCTGGCCCAGTGGTTCCTGTCGCCCGATCAGCCGCTGACGGCCCGCGTGACGGTGAACCGCTTTTGGCAGCAGTTTTTCGGCACCGGACTGGTGAAGACGAGCGACGACTTCGGCACGCAAGGGGAACTCCCCAGTCATCCGGAACTTCTCGACTGGCTGGCCGTGTGGTATCGGGAGCGGGGCTGGAACACGAAGGAACTGGTGCGGCTGTTGGTGACGTCCGCTACGTTTCGGCAGTCCTCGGTGGTGTCTCCCGAGGTGCTGGCACGCGATCCGGAGAACCGCCTGTATGCCCGCGGTCCCCGCTTTCGGCTGGACGCCGAGCAGATCCGCGACAACGCGTTATTCGTCAGCGGCCTGATCAACCTGAAGATGGGGGGAGCGGGGGTCAAGCCCTATCAGCCACCCAATATCTGGGAGCCGGTGGGGTATTCCGACAGCAATACGCGGCATTACCTGCAAGATCATGGCAGCGCTTTGTATCGAAGGAGCATCTATTGTTTCCTCAAGCGCACGGCGCCGCCGCCGTTCATGAGCAATTTCGATGGTCCGAATCGCGAGCAATTCTGCACGCGACGGGAGCGGAGCAACACTCCCTTGCAAGCGCTGCAATTGCTCAATGACGTGCAGCATTTCGAGGCGGCTCGGGCCTTTGCCGAACGGATGCTGGCGGAAGGTGGGCCGACCCCCGAGACCCGCCTGGTGTACGCCTTCCGCGCGGTGCTGGCGCGGACCCCCGAACCGGACGAATTGCGCGTGGTGCGCCAAGCCCTCGACGACTTCCTGGCGCGTTATCGGACTGACGAACCGCACGCGCTGGAAGCCGTGAGCGTGGGGGAAAGCCCTGTCCGCAGCAACGCCCCGCCCGCCGAACTGGCGGCTTACACGATGATCGCGAATTTGATGCTGAATCTGGACGAAACACTGACCCGGAATTGAGGGAATTGATGGGAATCATGGGAGTCATGGATGTCATGCAAGTCATGCAAGTCGTGAAAGTCGTGAAAGTCGTGAAAGTCGTGAAAGTCATCGCCGTAACAACAACAGCAGCAGAGTGAGGATCGACTGTCGGAAAACTGCCGATCGAAAAGAACAGGTTCGATGCGTGCCGCCCCATGGGCGCGTTCGAGATGCAACAGGCCGTCGTCGAGGAAGGTGCAAAGTGGCGCCGGGCGGAGCATCGAACGATTCTGAACGATTCTGGCCGTGTGCCCTTGATGCACCCGATCAGGCGGGACCATTGATTCGGTTCCGATCTTCGGCCAAACGATAGCGCCCTTCGGATGAGAGTTGCCATGGATCCTTTCCTCGAACAGCAGTTGCACCTGACGCGGCGTCAGTTTTTCGGCCAGACGGGGCTGAAACTCGGCCCGCTGGGCCTGGCGTTGGCCGCGGCGTCCTCCGCGCGGGGGTTGTCGGCGGTCGAACGACCGATGCATCCAGCGCTGCCGGGCCTGCCTCATTTTGCTCCCAAGGCCAAGGCCCTCATTTATCTGCACATGAACGGCGGGCCGTCCCAGATCGACCTGTGGGACTACAAACCGGTCCTCGCCCAGCATTTTGACAAGGACCTGCCCGATTCGGTCCGCATGGGCCAGCGGATCACCACCATGACCAGCGGCCAGAAGCGGTTGCCGGTCGCGCCCTCGAAATTTGCCTTCAGCCAGTATGGCGCGTGCGGCCGCTGGGTCAGTTCGCTGTTGCCGCACACGGCCCAGCATGTGGACGAATTGGCGTTGATCAAAACCGTGCACACCAACGCCATCAATCACGACCCGGCCTGCACGTTCGTGATGACGGGCAGCGAGGTTCCTGGTAAACCCAGCCTGGGCTCGTGGTTGGCGTATGGTCTGGGCAGCGAAAGCAACGATCTGCCCGCCTTCGTGGTGTTGACGCCCACGTGGTCGTCGGGCGCGGCGGCCCAGGCGTTGTTTACGCGGATGTGGTCGAGTGGTTTTCTGCCTTCGGCGTACAACGGCGTGGCGCTCCGCAGCCAGGGGGATCCCGTGCTGTATGTGCAGAATCCGCCCGGCGTGGAAGCCCGCGACCGTCGGCGCTTGCTCGATGCACTCGCTCAGTTGAACCAGCGGCAGTACGAGCGGTACGGCGACCCCGAAACACTCACGCGGCTGGCGCAATACGAAATGGCCTTCCGCATGCAGACCAGCGTGCCCGAGCTGGTCGATTTGTCGGGGGAAAGCCAGTCCACGCTGGCGCTGTATGGTCCGGAAGTGCACACACCCGGCACGTTCGCGTCCAGCGCCTTGTTAGCGCGGCGACTGATCGAACGGGGTGTCCGCGTGGTGCAGATTCTGCATCGCGGATGGGACCAGCACCACAACCTGCCGCGCGATCTCGCCTCGCAGTGCCATGACACCGATCAACCGACCGCGGCCCTGTTGACCGACCTGAAGCAGCGGGGACTGCTGGATTCGACGGTGGTGGTGTGGGGCGGCGAGTTCGGCCGGACGGTCTACTCGCAGGGGCAGCTCACCAAGGAAAACTACGGCCGCGACCATCACCCGCGGAACTTCTGCATGTGGCTGGCGGGCGGGGGCATCAAGGGGGGCGTGTGCTACGGCGAAACCGACGACTTCAGTTACAACGTGGTCAGCGATCCGGCCCATGTGAACGATCTGAATGCCACCATTCTGCATTGTTTGGGCATCGACCATGAACGCTTCTCCGTCAAGTTTCAGGGGCTCGATCAGCGGCTGACGGGCGTGGAGAATCCGCGGGTAATTCGGGAAATCCTGGCCTAGCGGATCCGTGGCGTCGTACAGGGGGGGGCGGGGATTGCGGTCCGCGCGATCGAGACCATTCGGGCACCGCCGCGCCACGCTTGTCGGACACCGCCGTGCCACGCTCGCTGAGACCTCTCCCGTTGTGGACCGCCCTTGGCCGATATCCCTTCGAGCACGGTCGGCCCGGCGGCCATCGCGCTGCCTGTTTCCCCAGCGGACGTCAGTGGTTAAAATTCAGCGGTCGAAGGACTCGCCTGGCGGAAGTGCGAGGAGGAGCAGCATCGGCGGTCGGCGGCCAGTTTGTGCGGTGGTCCGTCGAAACCAGCGGCGGCTTTCGCACCGGGCGGGTTCCCGGGAGTGGGGGGCGACGGCAAAGTTGGTGGGGCGATGAATTTGGGGCGGCAGCCCCGTGAGATGGTCTAGTGGGCCGTTGCAGCGGAAAGCGACCTGATGGCCAAGTCGTTGCGAGGTCAGTGTCTGGTCGCCGCCAAGCATCTACGCGACCAGAATTTCTACAAGACGGTCGTGCTGATCATCGAGCACGGCCAGCATGGCGCCATGGGGCTGGTGATCAACCGTCCCTCTTCCTTGCTCGTCTGTCACGCTCTGGCCGGTCATTTCCAGGGATTGGCCGAACTCGACGATCTCGTGTATTTCGGAGGCCCGGTCGAACAGTCAGCCCTGCTGATGCTGCACAACGCGGTCGACCTGTCTGGCGGCGACAAACCCGTGGTGCCGGAAGTCTTCATCGGCAACAGCCAGCATGCCTTCGAGGAGGTCGTGCAGCGCGCGGGGCGGCGCGACCCGTCGCTGAAGTTCCGCGTGTTCTCGGGTTGTGCCGGTTGGGCTCCCGGACAGTTGGAAGGGGAATTGGCCCGGGGCGACTGGTATTTGTTTCCGGCATCTCACCAACTGGTCTATCACGACGACCCCTACAGCCTTTACGAACAGGTGCTGCAGAAGGTGGCCCGGCAGTATCGCGTGGTGGAAGCGGAATGCCCTCATCCGCACTGGAATTGAGGGCCAACGGACTAACGTGGCCGCCAGTCGTCAGATCGAAGCCGGTCGGGGGCCGTAGATCAGCGACATGGCCTCAGCGCGGCTGGATTGATTCGTTTTGAACAGGCCCCGAACGGCACTGGTGATGGTCAGGCTGCCCGGTTTCCGAATGCCGCGGATCGTCATGCACGAGTGCCCGGCTTCCAGCACGACGACCACTCCCTTCGGATCCAGTTCCTGCTGCAGCAAATCGGCGATTTGGTGGGTCATTCGCTCCTGCACTTGCGGCCGCCGGGACACTTCTTCCACCACCCGCGCCAGCTTGCTCAGCCCCACGACTTTGCCGCGCGGCAGGTAGCCCACATGTGCCACGCCAATGAACGGCAGCAGATGGTGTTCGCACATGCTGTGGAAGGCGATGTCCCGCACCAGCACCAGTTCGTCGTAGTTTTCGGAAAACGTCTTGCGCAGGTGCCGTCCCGGTTCGAGCCGCAATCCGCCGAATAACTCGGCATACATGCGGGCCACGCGGGCTGGCGTGTCTCGCAGTCCGTCGCGGTCGGGGTCTTCGCCGATGGCGGCCAGAATTTCCCGCACCGCCCGCTCGATCCGTTGGAGATCGACGGTCTGGACCGTGGAGGCACTTTGGACTTCCTCGTCCCGACCGTCGGTGGGAAATGCGGAGACGCACGGGTCGTCGACTGGTGGTTGCAGCGGGGGCATGGCATCGTCCGGCGACAGGTGACGCGAACCAGCCCCGGCCAACGTTCGGCGGCTGATCGCGGCACGCATCAGTTGTTACTGAACGTGGGGGGAAACGAACGCCGCTGTGCCGGCTGAAGCGACAACTCGGTCAGATTCAGCACCTCCCACAACAAGCGGCAGCGGGTCTGCACGTGGACTTCGTCGAGGAATTTTTGAGCCAGTTCGGGGCGCAAGGGCAACGACGACGCCAACAAGTCGCACAGCACCCCCAAGGGCAAAGGGCTGTCGGTGACTTGCGTCCACAATTCATGCTCTTTCACGCCCGGGAACAGTGCGCCAAACCGTTGCAACAGCCGCCGCGACCAGCGCGTCGCCGCGGCTGGCTGGGGTTCCCGATCGGGGCACAGTTCCAGGCGTCCGATGCGGTACAGCTTTTTCGTCTCGCATTCGTACAGCACGCGGGCGCGCGTCAGGCCGCGCACGAGCAGATAATACCGGCCATCGTTAAGCTGCTCATGCGCCACGATGCGTCCCAGTCCCACCATGGGCCAGATCGCCGGCGGCTCTTCCGACCCGGCGGGGGTTTTCAGCAAGGCCACGGCGAGAAAGCCGTCGCCTGCCAGCGCATCGGCCGTCATCTGCCGGTAGCGCGCCTCGAAGATGTGCAACGGCAGCAACCCGTGCGGAAACAACACCACGTTCGGCAAGGGGAACAGCGGGGCGGTGCCGGGGAAATCGGCAAGCGCGGCAGCGGGTTCGGGGAAGTCCGTCATGTCGCCAATCCGCCATTCGACCAGTAGATTTTGGGAACCAACTCATCGCGCAGGGCGACCTGGGTGGGATAGTCTTCCGTGTTGTCGAGCAGTTCCCGAAAACAGTGTTCGAAATCCGCCCGAAAACGACCCAGGGCCAGTCCCATGTATTCATCGCCAAAGGGCGTCAATTTCTCCGTGGCCGCCAGATAGAGTTTCTTGGCCCCTCCGAAATTCTCGTTGCCAAAGTGGAACAACGCCACGGCGGCCTGAATCAGCCCTTGCAAGAACTTTTTCGATTCGCCCTGAGTTTCGCTCCACAGTTCCTCGAGCACCTCGTGACATTCAAAAAATTCTTCGGCGTTGAACAACCGCAGCCCTTCTGTATACTGTGCGGGTAAGTTGTCGGTCATGGTCGTGCGTCTCCTGCACTGGCATCGTAGCCGGCGCGACAAGGATGCGTCCAGCCGATGTCCTGTCGCGATGGGGGCTTCGATGCCGGCTCCCTTTCCCCAGGCCGCACGAACCACCGCCGTTTCCGATGGCCTGGAACCTGCCTTGACCCAGCTCTGGAACGTCCTCCCTGCCGAAAGCGAACACTCCGCTTCAGTCCGCGGCGGCCTGGGGAGACGCGCTCGCGCCAGCCGAAAGTGCCGTCCATGACCATGAGCTGTTTCGCTGCATCGGGTCCGACGAAACTCCGCACCCCGTCGCGGCCGCGCCGATTTGTCCATCGTGGAATCGTGCTGGGTTGCCTGTTTTACCTCCTTGCAGGTGGAGCCAATGCTTCCGCCGGCGACGTTTCCGCCGGCGACGTGCCTGATCGGCCGAATATCGTGCTGATCGTGGGAGACGATCAGGCCTGGACCGACTATGGCTTCATGGGGCATCCTCACGTTCGCACCCCTCATCTCGATCGTTTGGCGGCACGCAGCGCCGTCTTTCCCCGCGGCTACGTCCCCTCGGCGCTCTGCCGGCCGTCGCTGGCCACGCTCATCACGGGTCTCTACGCCCATCAACACAAGATCACCGGGAACGATCCGTCGCTGGAACTGGCCGACCCCAATTCGGCCGAGTACGCGCGGTGGCGCGAGCGGCTGATCAGCCACATCGATCGGGTGCCCACGCTGCCGAAACTGCTCGCCGAACGCGGCTACTGGAGCCATCAATCCGGCAAATGGTGGGAAGGTTCGTACCGGCGGGGGGGCTTCACGCACGGGATGACCCGCGGGTTTCCCGAGCGCGGCGGCCGCCACGGTGACGACGGGTTGACGATCGGCAGGCAAGGGTTGCAGCCGATTATGACGTTCATCGACGAGGCGGTCGGTCAGCGGCGGCCGTTTTTCGTGTGGTATGCTCCCCTGCTCCCGCATTCGCCGCACAATCCGCCGGAACGTCTTCTGGCGAAGTATCGCGACAAGGTCGACTCGATTCATGTGGCGCGCTATTACGCCATGTGCGAATGGTTCGACGAGACGTGCGGCGCTCTGATCGACTATGTGGACCAGAAAGGTCTGACGCGGAACACGCTGTTCGTCTATCTCGCCGACAACGGCTGGATTCAGGATCCCGGCTCTCCCAACTTCGCCTTGCGTTCCAAGCAGTCTCCGTATGAAGGGGGAGTGCGGCAGCCGATTCTGCTCAGTTGGCCGGGGGTCATTCCTCCCGGTTGGCGCGAGGAAGTGGTGAGCAGCATCGACCTGGCGCCGACCTTGCTCAGCGCCGCGGGCGCCCAGGTTCCGCAGAACTGTCCCGGCATCAATCTGCTGCCCATCGTGCGCGGTCAGCAACGCCTCGAACGGACAACCATCTATGGTGAGACCTTTGCACACGATGTCGCGGACGTGGATCGGCCGGAAGCCTCGCTGTTGTTTCGTTGGGCCATCGAGGGGCGCTGGAAGCTGTTGCTGACGTACGACGGCGCCGTGGGTCGGCACGCCAGCGTCCATCCGCGGACGGACCAGCGTCCCCAACTGTTCGACTTGCACAGCGATCCGCACGAGCGAAACAATGTGGCGGCGGAGCATCCCGAACTTGTCGAGCGGATGGCCGCGAACATCGCCGCCTGGTGGCCCGTGACGGAGCGCAAAACGCTCACGCGGTGGAAAGAATGAGTCGTTACGCAGGCAACAAGGGGCACAGGCGTGCTAAGCCTCACTCGGCGGATGTGGCTCAAGCTGGCGACAGCGGTGTTATGGCCGGGGACTGCGTCAACGACGGCCGCGGCCGCCCAAACGGATCCGGTACAAACCCCCGGAGAAACCGAATCGGCACAGCCCTTCGGCAGCGAGTTCCCCAACCTCGACTCGCTCGCCGTCGGCGAATGGTGGAAGAAAGCGCCCCCCAAGGGACCGAATGCTCCACCCCCCATGGATGTCCCGCGAGATCAGGTGGTGGCCTTTGCACTCTACACGTGCGATCACGGCGTCCTGAAGCTGACGGCGCAACTCTATCCCTTGAAGCCGGGCGAGCCTCGCAGTGTGCGGCTGGAATTCCAGCGAGACGGCCGGTGGGAAGAAGCGGCGTCGGCGCCGGTGGTCTATCCGGGCTGGAGCGCTCACTTTCGGATCGAAGGTTGGGATGCCTCGCGCGATGTGCCGTACCGGGTGAGGCACGGAAGCCTGGCGGCCTTCGAGGGGCTGATTCGCCGCGATCCCCGCGACAAGCCGGTGATTGTCGTGGCCAGCATGTCGTGCAATTCCAGCCGCACCACGGGCCAGCGGCCCGAGATCGTGGAAAACTTGTTATATCACGATCCCGATGTGCTCTTTTTCGCCGGAGATCAGACCTATCGCCATACCGAACACACGGCGGGATGGATCGAATTCGGACTGCAATTCCGCGACGTGATCCGCAACCGGCCCACCATTACCATTCCCGACGATCATGACGTCGGCCATCCCAATTTGTGGGGCGAAAACGGCAAACGCTCGTTCCGCAAGGACAATTCGGACGGCGGCTATTTCTACCCGGTGGACTATGTGAACATGGTGCAGCGTCAGCAGACGTGGCACCTGCCCGATCCAGTCGATCCGGCGCCCGTCGAGCGGGGCATCGGCGTGTACTTCACGCGGCTGCGCCTCGGCGGCGTCGACTTCGCCATTCTGGAAGACCGGAAGTTCAAGTCGGGACCGGCAGGGAAAATCCCCCAGCAGGGGCCCCGGCCCGACCACATCAACGACCCTGCCTACGATCCCAAAACCGTCGACCTGCCCGGCCTGCAATTGCTGGGGGAGCGCCAACTCCGCTTTCTCCGCGAGTGGGGACAAGACTGGGCGGGAGCCGAGTTGAAGGCCGTCCTGTCGCAAACAGCGTTTTGCGGCGCGGTCCACATGCACGGCCAGCGAGACGCCCGGTTGCTCGCGGACCTCGACTGCAATGGCTGGCCGCAATCCGGCCGGAATCAAGCCCTCGCCGAAATCCGTCGCGCGTGGGCCGTGCATTTGTGCGGCGACCAGCATCTGGCCGTCGTGGTGAAGCATGGCATCGAGGAATTTGGCGACGGGCCTTACGGGTTCACCAGCCCCGCACTCGTCAACACGATTTACGGCCGGTGGTGGCATCCACTCGACGAACGCCCAGGCCCGAATCCCGTGCCCGGCAGTCCCCTCCCCTGGACGGGAGATTTCCTCGACGGATTGGGAAACAAGATCTCCATGTTGGCCTATGCCAATCCGGGTGATCTTCAGGATGAACGCCAACGGGGCGATGGGTATGGCCTGGTGCGGTTCGACAAACGGAGCCGCCGGGTGACCTTCGAGTGCTGGCCGCGGTTCGCGCGGGCACGCGAGGGAGATGCCGCGCAGTTTCCGGGCTGGCCGATCACCGTGAACATGGCCGACAACGACGGCCGCCGGGCCGTGGCCTGGTTGCCCGAATTGCTGATCGAGGGAATCGAGGCCCCCGTGGTGCAGGTGCTGTCGTCCGACAGCGGCGAGATTCTGTATACAGTGCGCATTGACGGCCAGCGGTTTCAGCCCCGCGTGTACGCTCCCGGAAGGTACACCGTCTCCATCGGTCGCGACCGTCCGGGGGCGGTGACCTTGCCGAACCTGGAAGCGGGGGACAAGCTCGCCGTCGGTCAGCGGCGCGTGTCACTTTGAAACGGTTTCGAGTGAAACGTTGGAAAGGTCGGAGTGGAACGTTGAAGTCGAATCAGCGCGGTGTGGACCAGCCCCTCTCGTCACACACCAGCCGCGGGTACTAACAGGATCGTCAATCGAACAGAGGGAGTTGGACCTGGCGCCCCGCTCGGATTTAGCGGACCCGCGGAACTCATCGGCCTGCCGAAGTTGCCGGGCGCGGCGCGCGTCGGCGGCGGATCCCGACACAGCCCTTGGTAAGCACTCCGTGAACGATGCGGGACACCATGTCGGAAACCTTGGAAGGTCGAGTGGCGGTGGTGGTGGGCGCATCGAGCGGCATGGGACGGGCCACGGCCGTCCTGCTCGCTCAACATCACATGACCGTGGTCGCCGCGGCGCGGCGGTTGGAGCGCTTGCAGGAACTGGCTAAAGTCCCCGGCATCCATTGGTGCATGTGCGACGCGACCGATCGCGTTCAGGTGGAACAGCTCGTCGAGACGGCGTATCGGCTGCACGACCGCTTGGATCTGCTGGTTTACGCGTCCGGAGTCAACATCCCCGATCGGGCACTCCTCCAACTGACGCCGCAGCGCTGGCACGAACTGTTGGAAGCCAACGTCACGGGCGCCTTCCATTGCACGCAGTGCGTGGTGCCGCGGATGCGGTCAAGCGGTGGGGGACTGATCGTGTACGTCTCGTCCGCCGCCGTCCAACGCCCCGATGTTTCGGGGGTGGCCTATCAAGCCAGTAAGCACGCCTTGGTGGGTTTGGCGGAGGGAACACGGGTGGAGGAACGGGAGCACGGTATTCGGACCACGGTCTTGTTTCCCGGCCTGTGCGACACGGAAATCCTCACCCGCAGGCCGACCCCCACTCCGCCGGAAGTCTTGGCGAAAGCCTTGTTGCCGGAAGATGTTGCGGCAGCCGTGCTGTTTTTGGCTCAGTTGCCGCCGCGGGTGCTGGTGCCCGCCTTGCCGATTGTACCCGCGGGACTGTGGTGAAGGCTCAAGGGGAACAAGAAACAGGGAACAGTGAAGACGGGCAAGCCGTGTCGACGACGGCAATGGTCGCCGGTTGCCGGGTAGGGGATTGTCGCCGGGTTGAGCCTCAAGGGATTCGGCGCCGTTTTTGCGATAGAATTTCCGCCGGGCAGCCGTAATAATTCTGGCAGACCGGTCCGATTCGGATGTCCGACCCCCCGGTAGTGTGGGCGGCCCAGGAGGGTGTGCCGCAACACTCGGACGCTCTTGCTCGGCAGACATGCTGACCATTTCCGACGGTACCACTCCGAGGGTTTCCGGTTCCCCACCGCCCATGCCCGACGTGCGTGGCACCGCGCCACCGGCGGTTTGAGGAACCGCATCACCCGCCTTCCAGCCTTATTTCCCGCGCGCTCTCCGATTCGGCCCAAGCATCCCTCCTTCCGCGATTCAGGCTTCGGCGATGGATATCCGAGAAATCCGTGCACTCCGCGGCCCGAACATTTGGCTGCGCCGCCCCGTGCTGGAAGTGTGGGTTGATCTTGGCCCGCTGCGCGACATGGCCTCCAACGAGATTCCCGGCTTCAACGACCGCCTGATGGCTTGGCTGCCGGGAATGGTGGAGCACCGTTGCAGCATCGGCGAGCGGGGGGGCTTTTTCATCCGCCTTCGTCGGGGAACGTATCTCGCGCACATCCTGGAGCACGTCACCCTCGAACTGGAAGACCGTGCGGGAACTCCGTGCGGCTTTGGCCGCGCCCGCGAAACCGACAAACCCGGGCTGTATAAAGTCGCCATCGAATACAAAGAGGAAGCGGTCGGACGGGCCTGTCTCGACACGGCGTTTCGGCTCTGTCTGGCGGCCGTTTACGACCTGCCCTTCGACATCCAGGCGGAACTCGCCCGGCTGCGCGATCTGGCGGACCGTGTGTGTTTGGGGCCTTCGACGGCGGCCATTGTCGAGGCGGCGCGGCAACGCAACATCCCATATCGACGGCTCAACGCCGGCAGCCTCGTGCAATTGGGGTACGGAGCGAAGCAGCGGCGGATCTGGACGGCCGAGACCGATCAAACCAGCGCCATCGCCGAATCGATCGCGCAGGATAAAGACCTCACCAAGTCGATGTTGCGTGCGGCGGGCGTGCCTGTCCCCGCGGGGCGGCAGGTCCACAGTCCCGAAGATGCCTGGGAAGCGGCACAGGAACTGAATGGCCCCGTCGTCGTCAAGCCGCTGGACGCCAACCACGGCCGGGGCGTGTTCATGGACTTGACCGATCGCGGGCAAATCATGGCCGCTTACGAAGTGGCCTTGAAGGAAGGCTCGGGCGTGATTGTCGAGCAGTTCGCCCGCGGCAACGAACATCGATTGCTGGTGATCGGCGGACAACTCGTGGCGGCCGCCCGCGGCGAGGCGGCGTTCATCATTGGCGACGGCGTGCACACCATTGCCGAGTTGATCGATTTGCAGGTCAACTCGGATCCGCGGCGGGGGGAAACGGAAGATTGTCCCTTGAATCCCGTGCTGATGGATGCTGTCACGCTCACCGAACTGCGGCGTCAGGGACACGAACCACACGACGTGCTCCGCAGCGGGGAACGCCTGCTGGTGCGGCGGAACGACAACCTTTCCGAAGACGTGACCGACCTGGTGCATCCGTCGATTGCCGAGCACGCCATTTGCGCGGCTCGTGTGGTGGGGCTGGATATCGCCGGGCTGGACCTGGTGGTGGACGATGTGTCGAAGCCCCTGGAAGAGCAGCAAGGGGCGTTTGTGGAGGTCAACGCCGGTCCGGGATTGCTGCCGCACTTGCGACCACTGAAGGGACAGCCGCGCCCCGTCGGGGAAGCCATTGTGCGGACCTTGTTTCCCGACGGCTCGGATGGCCGCATTCCCCTCGTGTGCGTGACGGGCACCAACGGCAAAACGACCACCACGCGGTTGGTGGCCGCCATTCTGAAGGAAGCCGGCAAGCACGTGGGCATGACCTGCACCGACGGGATTTTCATCGACGGTCGCGCGATCGAATGGGGAGACTGTGCGGGTCCGCGCAGCGCCCGGAATGTGCTGTTGAACCCGCTGGTGGACGCCGCCGTCTTCGAGTGTGCCCGCGGCGGCATCCTGCGCGAGGGACTGGGGTTCGATAAATGCGATGTCGCCATCGTGACCAACATCGCCACGGCCGACCATCTCGGCCAGTACGATCTGCACTCCCCCGAAGACATGTACAAGGTGAAACGGTCCGGAGTGGATGTGGTCCTTCCCACGGGGACGGCCGTCCTCAATGCCGAAGACCCTCTCGTGGCGCAAATGGCCAGTCTCTCCGCCGGCAGTGTGACCTTTTTCGCTCTCGATCCGCGGCATCCGCTCGTGGTGCAACACCGCCGGGAGGGGAAACGGGCGGTGGTGCTGGATCATGCCGCCGTCACCTTGGTGGAAGGAAATGTGTCCACGCGTTTGCTGGCGGTGGAAGACATTCCCTGCACGCATCGCGGCCGGGTGCGGTTTCAGATCGCCAATGTGTTGGCGGCGGTAGCCGCGGCGTGGCATCTGGGCATACCCCAACCGGTGATCGCGCGGGCCTTGACGACGTTTCAGGGGAACCTGATCGACAATCCGGGGCGGTTCAGCGTGTTGCAAGGGGGGGACAAGACCCTGGTGGTGACCGATGGCCGCAACCTCGCCGCCTTGGAAGCATTGATCGAAGCGGTGGAACAATTTCCACATCGGGCGCGGGTGGCTGTGTACTCGGCGGAGGGGGATCGCCGCGACGCCGACATCCTGGCGCAGGCCCAACTGTTAGGAAAAGCCTTCGACCGCGTCTATCTGTGTGAGATCGACGGGGGACAGGAACGTCCCCCCGGAGTGGTTCTGCAGTTGCTCCGCCGAGGATTGGCAGACGCGACGCGCACCCAGGAGATTCACGAGATCCCCGATTGGGGAGCAGCCGTCGATCTGGCTTGGAAGCAGTTGGGCCGCGGGGAGTTGCTGGTGGTGCAAACCAGTACGATTCCCCGGACTGTCCGCAAGGTGCAGTCTCTGGTGGGGTTAGAGCCAGCCGAGGCGGCGGAGGTCACCGCGGCTGCCGGCTGACCGCAGTGTTTCATGCTGCTTGTGCTGCGAGGCGATGGTCCGAGTGAGATGTCTGTCTGAACCAGATTGTGTTCGCATGTTCATTGTTTTGTGGTTGGCGAGAGGCCAGGCCAGCCGGCGACGTTGCCTCCAAGGAATTTTCCCTGAGTCGTCCGAAAGTCGCCTGCGGCCGACATCAAGACAAATGTAGACACAACCCATTGTCAAAGTTGGTCTTCCGAACGGAGTAAACCAGAGAGGAAACACCGCGACAACGGGATGAGTTAGAGTTCAGCAAGGTTTGTTCGCCGGTCGCACGACGGTCCGGCCGTATCTGTTGCCGCATACATTGATACCAGGAGATCGTTGCAGGGTTGGAACGCATCAAGGATTGAGTGTGCTCGGAAGGTTCCGCTGTGGGAGTGGTGCCTTCCGCGGCTCGAGCACTGGAGAAGCCCGAGTTCCCCGTTGTTCCAACTCTTCACCGACCGGAATACCGAGGATCATCATGTTGACTGTGAAAAACGTGCGGACCCTCCGCGGTCCCAACGTTTGGACGCAATTGACCGTTTTGGAAGTGTGGCTGGAGACGAGTGCGTGTGGCCTTGCCAGTGAGGCCGATTTCCTCCGTTTTCGCTCCCTTTTGATGGCCCGCTTGCCTCAAGTGGCCCATCCCTTGGAAGAGGGAGCGGAAGGGGAAACTCCATCCGTCGCTCGGCATGGAGTGGGGTTCGCCCTCGCCGAGTTGGTAGCGCGGGCGATTGCCGCGATTCAGGGGGCCGCCGGTTCTGCCGTGACGTTCGTGCGGGTGGCCGAAGGTCATCAGCCGGGATTGTATCGGTTGGCCGTCGAATACCGGCAAGAGGCGGTGGGCAAGAAAGCCCTGGACATCGCCTTGGCCTTGTGTGCTGCCGTGCAGCGCGGCGAATCTTATGATCTGACTGCTCAATTGGACCTGCTGCGCGATCTCGATCAGCAACTCCGCCTGGGTCCCAGCACCAACTCGATTGTGCAGGCGGCCATCCGCCGGGGCATCCCCTTCCGCCGGCTGAACAACGAAAGCCTGGTGCAGCTTGGTTACGGCGCCCGCCAACACCGTATTTTGGCGGCGGCGACGGATCGAACGTCGGCCGTGGCGGAAGCCATCGTGCAGGACAAGGACCTGACGAAACAATTGCTGACGGCGGTCGGTGTGCCGGTGCCCCGTGGTCGCACCGTCAGCAGCGCGGAAGATGCCTGGGCGGCAGCCGAGGAAATCGGTGTGCCGGTGGTGGTCAAGCCCAAGGACGGCAACCAGGGGCGGGGTGTGGCTGTCAATCTCCATACCCGCGAGCAAGTGATGGCCGGCTATGCCGCGGCCCTTACCCGCTCCGACGAGGTGCTCGTCGAAAAATATGCGGTGGGAGCCGATTACCGGCTGCTGGTGGTCAACAACAAACTCGTGGCGGCAGCGCGACGCGAACCGCCGCAAGTCACCGGCGACGGACGGCGGACAATTCGCGAATTGGTGGAGGAAGCCAACAAGGATCCGCGCCGCGGCGATCACCATGCCACCTCGCTGAGCAAGATTCCGCTCGACGAAATTGCCCTCGGCGTGCTCGCCGAGCAAGGGCTGACGGCCGAATCGGTCCCGGCGGCGGGACAATTGGTATTGTTGCGCCGCAACGCCAATTTGAGCACGGGAGGCTCGGCGACCGACGTCACCGACCTGGTGCATCCCGAGGTGGCGGCGCGTGCCGTGGATGCGGTGCGGATGGTCGGCCTGGATATCGCCGGCGTGGACGTGATCGCCCAGGACATCAGCCGGCCGCTGGAACATCAGGGAGGCGTGATCATCGAGATCAACGCGGCGCCCGGCTTGCGGATGCATCTGGAACCTTCTTACGGTCAGGGGCGGCCCGTCGGGGAGGCCATCGTCAACATGATGTTTCCCCCCGGCGAAACGGGGCGCATCCCGATCGTGTCGGTGACCGGGGTGAACGGCAAAACGACCACGACCCGCCTGGTGGCGCACATTCTGCGCTGCTGGGGCAAGCGGACGGGGTTGACATGCACCGAGGGCATTTACATCGACGATCGCCTCATCGAAGCCGGAGATTGCAGCGGTCCGGGAAGTGCGCGGGCCGTGCTATCGAATCCCCTGGTGGAGGCGGCGGCGCTCGAGACGGCTCGCGGCGGAATCTTGCGGGAAGGTTTGGGGTTCGATCGTTGCGATGTCGCGATCGTGACGAACATCGGCGAGGGAGATCATCTGGGATTGATGGGCATCGAAACCATCGAACAACTGGCCCGCACGAAACGGGTGCCCGTGGAGAACGTGGCACCCCAGGGTTACGCGGTGCTCAACGCCGCCGACCCGCTGGTGGCCGCGATGGCCGAATACTGCCCGGGGGGTGTGCTGTTCTTCGCGCGTTCCGCCCAGCATCCGGTGCTGGCCAGCCACCGCGCCAAAGGGGGCAAGGTGGTGTTCGTCCGTGATCAGGCGTTGCTTGCGGCGGAGGGCACTTGGGAGGCGAAAATCGCCGACCTGGCGGCGGTTCCGATGACCCTCGGGGGCACCATTGGATTTCAGGTGGAAAACGCCTTGGCCGCGGCCGGCGCCGCCTGGACGCTGGGTGTGCCGTTGCAGACCATCCGGCATGCCCTGGAAACATTCGTCTGCAATCCGGCGAAAGCCCCCGGCCGCTTCAATGTGATCCATTTTCGCGGCGCGACGATCGTGCTGGATTACGGCCACAACACGTCGGCCTTGCGGGCGCTGATCGAGGCGTTGAACCAGTTTCCCGCCGAGCGGCGGGTGATCCTCTACACGGCGACGGGAGACCGTCGCGATCAAGACATCATCGAACAGGGCCGCCTGGTGGCGGACGCCTTCGACGAATGGGTTTTGTTCCAGGACTACAGCGCCCGCGGCCGCAAGGAAGGGGAGGTGGTGCGGCTGTTGAAACAGGGGATTCGGCCGGGTTCGCGGGTGAAGAAGTGTCATGAGCCGCAGGGGGGCGAGCGCGCCGCCATCGAGTACACGCTGGCGTTGATGCAACCGGGCGACCTGCTGCTGGTGCAGGTCGATCAGGTGATCGCCGCCATGGAGTGGATCGAGCAGTACTTGGCGCGGCTGGCGCTCGCGTCCCCGCAGGAGAAAACGCCCCTGGTTCCGCTGAAGGGGTGATCCTCGCCGATGACCGCCCATTCCGGTTCCGCCTCGGCGCCGCCGCTGCAATTGCATCACAACGCTTACGGACAACTCGTGCTGACCTTGCCCGATGGGTCGGTTCACGAGGACGTTGAGCCGTACCGTTGTTTTCCCTGGTCGGCCCCGCACGTGGCGATCTCCCTCGTCGGACGGGACGGTCGCGAACTGATTAATCTTCCCGATCTGACCCAGTTGCCCGATGCCACCCGCAAGCTGCTGGAGGCCGATCTGGCCGAGCGCGAGTTCGTGCCGGTGATTCAACGGATCGCCAAGGCCTCGGGCTTATGGCCACCCTGCACCTGGGAGGTCGTCACCGATCGGGGTCCGGCGATGGTGGTGATCGAAAGCGAGGATGACGTCCGCAAGCTGGGGCCGCACGGTGTGTTGATTGCCGATGCCAGCGGACTGCGGTTTCGGATTCCCGATACCCGTCGGCTCGATCAGGGCAGCCTGCGGCATCTGCGGCGACTGCTGTGATGGCGGGCAAGTCGCGTTGTCGGGGGGTGGTTCCGCCTGTATCATCCGGTCGAATTGGGGGCCCCGACGTGGGGGTGGAGAAGCGGCATCCCTAGCAAGGACGTTTGCGTTATGAGTCAGGCGCGACTCGCACAACTGATTGCCAGCAAGCAGGCGCGGATCGGGGTGATCGGCCTGGGATATGTGGGTTTGCCGCTGGTTCGCGCGTTCACGGCCGCCGGCTTTCGCTGCCTGGGTTTTGATGTCGATCAAGCGAAGGTCGACAAGTTGCGGGCGGGGATCAGCTACATCAAGCACATCGACTCGGCGGCGATCGCCCAACTGATTCGCGAAAACCGGTTCGAACCCACCGCCGACATGAGCCGCCTCGGTGAAGCCGACTGCGTAATCATCTGCGTGCCCACGCCGTTGAATGAAAGTCGGGATCCCGATTTGAGCTATATCGAAGGGACGGCACGGTCGATCGCCAAGACCTTGCGGCCCGGGCAATTGGTGGTGCTGGAAAGCACCACGCATCCCACCACCACCCGCGAGAATGTGCTACCTCTGCTGGAGGCCAGCGGACTGACATGCGGCGTGGATTACTTTCTGGCCTTCAGCCCGGAACGAGAGGATCCCGGCAATCCGCACTTCCAGGCGGCCACGATTCCCAAGGTGGTGGGGGGCTATGACGAAGCCAGCACCGATCTGGCCTGCGCCATGTATGCGCATGCCGTGGTGAAAGTCGTGCGGGTCTCCAGCATGGAAGTCGCCGAAGCCTGCAAAATCCTCGAAAACACCTATCGGGCGGTGAACATCGCCCTGGTGAACGAACTCAAAATCCTGTACGACAAACTGGGGATCGATGTCTGGGAAGTGATCGACGCCGCCAAGACCAAGCCCTTTGGCTTTCAGGCGTTCTACCCTGGACCAGGCCTGGGAGGCCACTGCATTCCGATCGATCCGTTCTACCTCACCTGGCTGGCCCGTAAACACGGCGAACAGACGCGATTCATCGAACTGGCCGGCGAAATCAACACGCACATGCCGCAGTACGTGATCAACCGGCTCGCCGAGTTTCTCAACGATCTGCGGAAGCCGATCAACGGTAGCAAGATCGCCCTGCTGGGCGTGGCGTATAAAAAAGATGTGGACGATCCGCGGGAAAGCCCGTCCTTCGAACTGATGAAGCTGCTCCGCCAGCGCGGCGCACTCCTCAGCTACAACGACCCGCATATCCCCGTCTTGCCGAAGATGAGGCATTATCCCAATCTGCCGGCGATGCAGAGCCAGGAACTGACACCGGAATACCTTGCCAGCCAGGACTGCGTGCTGATTGCCACCGACCATTCCGCCTACGACTACGATTTCATCGTGCGGCACGCTCAGTTGGTGCTCGATACGCGCAACGCCACCAAGCACGTGAAAGTGGGACGGGAAAAAATCCGCAAGGCTTGAGCAGGGCCAGAGCGGATCGCCGGATCGCCTCGAGTTTGCGGCACGCGCCGCAGCGCCCCGCGGCCCGCACGCAATCACCCCGTGCCCGCACGCAATCACCCCGCGGCACCTCATCACCCCGTGCCCGCGCGGCGGATTGCCCCGCCGACAGCGCGGACTTCCGGGCTGCGCCGCAACGCCGAGCTGCGTGCGGCGTCACCAGCCGATGTCTTTCGTCAATTCCACTTGCGCCCGATGCAACGCCGCATACGCGCCGTCCCGGGCCAGCAATTCGTCGTGGGTGCCGATTTCGACAATCCGGCCGCGTTCGATGACCACAATCCGCTGGGCTTGCCGCAGCGTGCTCAGCCGATGGGCGATGGCAATCGTGGTCCGGCCCTGGATCAGGTTGTGGAGGGCCTCTTGAATCTCGCGCTCGGTTTGCGTGTCCACCGCCGACGTGGCCTCATCCAGAATCAGCAGGCTGGGATTGATCAGCAACGCCCGCGCAATCGAGATCCGCTGCCGTTCGCCCCCCGAAAGTGCCTGGCCCCGCTCTCCCACCACGGAATCGTAGCCGTCGGGAAGTTGCAGGATGAATTCGTGCGCGCGCGCGGCCCGGGCGGCAGCCATGATTTCCTGCCTGGTCGCCTGGGGACGGCCGTAGGCGATGTTCTCGGCGATGGTGCCGTAGAACAAAAACGGATCTTGCAACACGATGCCGATGTTGCGGCGGTAGTCGGCGAGGCGGTACGAGCGGATGTCGACGCCGTCGGCGAGGATGGCGCCTTCGGCGACATCAAAGAACCGGCACACCAGATTGACCAGCGTGCTTTTGCCGGCCCCCGTGTGTCCCACCAGGCCGATCATCTCTCCCGGCCGGATGTGCAGCGTAAAGTCCTTGATCACCTTCCGGCTGCCGTAGCGGAAGCCGACCTGACGGAACTCCAATTCGCCTCGCAGGCGGTCCAATGGCACGGGACGAGCCGGTTCGGGCACGCTTGGCACCCGGTCGAGCACCTCAAAGATCCGCTGCGCGCTGGCGGCCGCCCGCTGCGACTGGTTCACCATGCGACTCATCGACTCTAACCGGCCGTAAAACAATTGGCTCAACAACACGAACTTGGTCAGTTCGCCGATGGTGAAGTTGCCCCCCGCGAGCTGGCTGCGATAGATCAGATAGGCGCCGAAGCCCCACACCACCAGCACGCCCACATTGTTCAGAAAGGCGATAAACGGCCAGAAAAACGTCCAGATCGAGTTCACGCGGCGGTTCGTCTGCACCACCACTTCGTTGGCCTGGCGGAACCGCTCCACCTCCCGCTGTTCCTGGGCGAATGCCTTCACCACGCGGATCCCCGGAATGGTGTCGGCCAACACGCTGGTCATTTGCGACCAGGCATTGGCACTGGCCAGAAACCCCGCCTGCAACTTGTCCCGGGCGTAATACATCACCCACATGACCAGCGGAAAGGGTGCCAACGTCAGCGTCGCCAACATGCTGTCGGTGGCGAACAGCCTCGCGGCGACGCACGCCAGCAGCAGCAGGTCGGCGGCGAAGTCCACCACGTTATCCGACAGAAACTGGCAGAGCCGATCCGAGTCGGTGCTCAACCGCGACATCAGGTCTCCGGTCCGCTTGCCGCCGAAGTATTCCAGCGACAGTTTTTGCAGGTTGGCATAGGTGCTGTTGCGCAGGTCGGCCGACACCCGTTCGCTGACCCACGCGAGGATGGCTCCTTGCGCCCAACCCAGCAGCCACGCCAAAACAAACGCCGCCAGCATGCCCGTCAGATACCACCCCACGGGGGGAAATGCTCCGCGACCGGTTTGGAACTGCGTCAACCCGTCCACCAGCGGTGCGGTCAGTTCGCGGGGGATGATGGCCCCGAACGTGGCCAACAGCGACAGCACGAATGCCAAGATCACCCATCCCACATGCGGGCGGACGAATTGCCACAATCGGAACAGGGCCAGCGTGTTGGGGGGAGGCTCCGTGGTTTCGGCTTCGGGAACGTCAGGCTCGTCGTCGCGGGAATGGACCACATCGCGGCCAGCCTTCAGCTCGTCGAAGCGGTCCATCAACACCAGCACCGCCGGGCCTTGGCTGAACGTGTAGTGCCACACCGCCAACCGCCGGTCGGTGCCCAAGGCTTCGAGGGTTCCCAGACCGGCGCGATCGCGCGTCTTGAGCCGCACTACCTCTTGCAGCGGCAAACTGATGGTGCCGTTGTCCAGGCTGCCGTTCACGGCGGCGGTGAATATCCGCCGCGGCGTCAATACCACGTACAGGGGAGAGAACCGTCGGGTGCTATCGACATCGCAGCGGACGACCGCGGCAACCGATTCTCCCGGTTCCAGACGGTGCGAAACCTCCGGAGGCAAGTCCGGCTGGCCAGCGACAGGGGGACGTGTGCTCAACGAAAGTCATCCATCCGAAGCGCGAGATCCAAACCGGAATTCTAGCGTAACGGCCGGGAATTGTCTGGTACGCCGCGGATCGGTCGCGCGGCTGTTGTCCCTCGCGGAAGTGCAGGCCCCGATGAATGATCTTCTCGGCCTTCCCTCGCTGTCGAGAACCGCGCCCCGCATCTCGACCGGTTTCCGCCAGGATGCGGCCGCCGGCTTATCGTCGGGATGGTCGCGCGATATCATGGGGCGATTGTTAGACGGCGGCTGGAACCGCCATCGGGGCCGTCCGCATTCCCGCCGCGTTGCCTTTCCGGAGTCCGCGCCATGCCCTTACCGATGAAAACTCTCCGCGAAGCAGCCGCCGAACTCGGCATGTCGGAAGTCGAATTGCGGACGCTGATCGACTTGCACAAGGTCCGCGCCATTTGGAAGAAGGGGCAACTCGCGATTGCTCCCGACGAAATTGCACGGCTCCGCCGTCAGCGCAAGACCTTGGAATCGGCACTCCGTCCCGGTGCGACACCCCCCGCGCCACCGAAACCCGCGGTCCCCAAGCCGGCCGTCCCCAAGCCCGCCGCACCAAAGCCAGCCGTACCAAGGGTGGCGGTTCCCAAACCGGTCCCGAAACGACCTGCTCCACCGGCCGAGAACGGCTAGTCGAGGCGGACATGCCTTTCCGGCCGACTCCAGAGCTGTCCTGCCATTCTGTCCGACCGGCGGGGCCGGTGCTCCGGAGAGTCTGGGATTCGGCAGGAACTTCGGTCACCTGAGTCGTTTCCGCCGGAATGGGTGCCATCCGGCGTTAACTTCAATGCTGGCATGAATTAACGAGATTCCGCCACATGTTCGGAAAGAAGGCGGAAGGCTGGCAGAAAAGCGGGGCCGCGGGATGGACGCAAGGGGGGCCGAGCGCTGATCGAAAACAAGGCCAAATGTCGTTCAAACAATTGCCAGTTTCCATGGAAACTGATAAACTTTGGTTGATTGCTTCAAATTATTGGGAATCGATCGACTTCGGCAAAAGGGACGTGGGACACGTGCGGCCGTTTGTGAGAGTGCTGTACCTCGTGGCGGTCCTGCTCTTCGCCGGCAGTGTGCGGGCGGAGGCGGAAGGCGATTATGCCCAAGCGCTGGTTCCCTTCCTGAAAACCTATTGCATCGGCTGCCACGGTGGCAACGCGCCCGAAGCCAAGTTGGCTCTCGACAAGTACCTCGAATCGTCGCGGATTCAGACCGACATTCACATTTGGGAAAAAGTCTTGCGAATGGTGGCGGCTCGGCAAATGCCCCCCGCCGACGAAACGCAACCCACCGAGACCGAGTTCGCCGCCGCCCAGCGGGCGATTGTCGCCGAGTTGGAACGCTTCGATTGCAGCAGCGAACGGCATCCGGGTCGGGTGACGCTCCGCCGACTCAATCGGGCCGAATACAACAACACCATCCGCGACCTGATCGGCGTGAACTTCCGACCGGCCGACGATTTCCCCGCGGATGACGTGGGCGAAGGGTTCGACAACATTGGCGACGTGCTGACACTCCCCCCGGTGTTGCTGGAAAAGTATCTGGCCGCCGCGGAAAGCGTGCTCAACGAAGCATTCGCCCGTCCCGAACTGCGACGACGGTTGGTACCGCATGTGGCCCAATCGGACAGCGACCGGCGGGAAGTCTCCGAAAGAAACATCGTGCAGTTTGCCACGCGCGCTTTTCGGCGGCCTCTGACGGAAGCCGATAAGTCTCAGTTGTTCGAGTTGCGGCGGGTGGCGCGCACGGCCGGATTGTCCGATGACGAGATCCTGAAGTTCGTCTTCACGGGGGTGCTCACATCTCCCCACTTTCTGTTCCGTGTCGAGCAGGATCCGGCTCCCGATGACGAGGACGGCATTCGTCCGCTGAACGATTTTGAACTGGCCAGCCGGCTGTCCTATTTCTTGTGGAGCAGCATGCCCGATGACGCGCTGTTTGAGTTAGCCCGCCAGGGACAACTCCACCAGCCGGACGTGCTGGCGTCGCAGGCGCGGCGGATGCTGCTCGATCCCAAAGCCCGTGCCTTGGTGGATAACTTCGCGGGTCAGTGGCTGCAACTCCGCGATGTCGCCAAGATTACGCCCGATCCGGAGCGGTTTCCCAGCTTCGACGAGGAGTTGCGTGCCGCCATGCTCCGCGAGACCGAACTGTTTTTCGAAACCGTGATCCGCGAGGATCGGAGTGTGCTGGACTTTCTGACGGCGGATTTCACGTACGTCAATGGGCGATTGGCTCAACATTACGGCATCCGCGGGGTCGAGGGGGAGGAATTCCGCCGCGTGGCGTTGCCGGAAGGTCGGCGAGGGGTGCTCACTCAGGCGAGTATTTTAACCCTCACTTCCAATCCCACCCGGACGTCGCCCGTCAAGCGCGGCAAGTGGATCCTGGAAAACATGCTCGGGGAACCGCCTCCCCCTCCTCCGGCCAATGTGCCAGAATTGAAGGACGAGGAAGAACTCCTGGGGACGTTGCGGGAACGCATGGAACAGCATCGCACCAATCCCGCGTGTGCCGTGTGCCACCAGCAAATGGACACCGTGGGCTTTGGATTGGAGCATTTCGACGCGATTGGGGCCTGGCGCGACAAGGACGGCCGGTTTGCGATCGACGCCTCGGGAATCTTGCCGGGAGGTGTGGAGTTCCGCGATGCGTCGGAGTTGATGCAAATCCTTGCCGAGCAGAAAAAAGACGCATTTTGTCGCTGTTTGACGGAAAAGTTGCTAACCTACGCCCTGGGACGGGGTTTAGTGTCTTATGATCGCTGCGCGGTCCGGGAGATTCTGCGGCGGCTGGTCGCCGATAACTACCGGATGAGTGCCCTGGTCACGGGGATTGTGCTGAGCGAACCGTTCCGTTTTCGCGAATCCAAGGGAGAACCGTGATGACCTACCAGCAAACCTTCTCGCGTCGGACCGTTCTGAAGGGACTGGGAGTTACGTTCGCCCTTCCGTGGTTGGAGTCACTGCGTACTGCACAAGTGTTCGCTTCGCAGGCGGCGTCTCCGCGGCGGATGGTGTGCATTTTCGTCCCCAACGGCGTGCACATGCCGGACTGGACCCCCGCCACCGATGGCTTCGGGTTCAAGCTGCCATACATCTTGGAGCCGTTGGCCCCCGTGCAAGACGACCTGCTGGTGGTCAGCGGCCTGGCACACGACAAAGGCCGCGCGAACGGAGACGGTCCTGGCGACCATGCCCGCAGCGCGTCGGTGTTCCTGACCGGTGCTCAGCCCCGCAAAACGTCGGGCGCCGATATCCGTTCGGGTGTATCGGTCGATCAGAAAGCCGCGCAAGCGATTGGCCATTTGACTCGCTTCCCGTCGTTGCAGCTTGGCTGCGAAGGGGGGCGAAGCGCCGGCAACTGCGATTCCGGATATAGTTGTGCGTATTCGTCGAACATTTCCTGGGCTTCGGAATCTCAGCCGCTGGCCAAGGAAATCAATCCCCGGTTGGTGTTCGAGCGGCTGTTCACGAACCGCTCGTCGAGCGACGCCGAGCGGAATCGGGCGGAACGCCACGCTCTCCAAAAGAGCTTGCTGGATTACATCGCGGCCGATGCGCGGCGGTTGCAGGCCCAGTTGGGGAAAAACGATCAGCGGAAGCTCGACGAATATCTGACGGGTGTGCGGGAGATCGAACGCCGCATCGAGCGGGCCGAACGGGAAGCGCTGGCCGAAAGCACTTTGGTGGCTTACAAGTCGCCGACGGACATTCCGTCCGACTACGGCGAGCACATCCGGCTGATGTGCGACATGACGGTGCTGGCGCTCCAGACCGATTCCACGCGGATCGTGTCGTTGATGTTTGCCGATGCGGGCAGCAACCGCAGCTACCGCCTGATCGATGTGCCCGAGGGGCATCACGACCTGTCGCACCACGGGGGCGACCCGCAGAAGCACGCCAAGATCCGCCAGATCAACCGCTTCCATGTCACTCAATTGAGCTATCTGCTGCAAAAGCTGAAGTCGATTCCGGAAGGGGAAGGCACGCTGCTGGATCAGTGCATGGTGCTGTATGGCAGCGGCCTGAGCGACGGCAACCGTCACAATCACGACGATCTGCCGGTCCTCGTCGCGGGGCGGGGTGGTGGCACGATCGACACGGGACGCCACATCCGCGTGGCCCCCGAAACCCCGATGTGCAACTTGCTTCTCAGCCTGTTGGACCGCATGGGTGCCTCGGTGGACTATTTCGGCGACAGCACCGACCGGCTGTGGACCCTGCAAGTGTAATGGCCGCAAGGCCGACAGCTTCCGTCGATCGTCACCCAGTGGTTGCCACTGCGTCGGGGCACCCCGTCCCGGTGTTGGCCGCGCTTCGTTGCCGCGGGCCTTGCCGCGAATCGACGAGCTGATTCCGTGAATCGGCGGGATGGCCATGAATCGTTCCATAGTTCGTTGCGCCGGTGTGGTCGTTCGACTCCTGCGGGCCGGGGTTGTTGGGTTTGTCGTCGGCTGCGGTGTTTGCTTCACCGTGACAGCGGACGACCTGCCCCCGCTCGAGACGCTGATTGCCGGCCTGAAAAGCCCGGAACTGGAGGTCCGCCGGAATGCCGCCTACGATTTGGCGCGGCTCGGCCCCAAGGCGGCCCCAGCTCTCCCCGCGCTGATGGCGGTGTTGGATGACCGCGACGAACAGGTGTTCGCGCAGGCCATTCGGGCGATTGCACTGATCGGCCCCGACGCCGCCGATGCCGCTCCGGAGTTGGTCCGCCGCCTCGAACAGCGCGATCCCCAACGGCGGTATCGGACCGCCTTCGCGTTAGGCAACATCGGAGCCGCGGCGATTCCGGCTCTCAGGAAGGCGCTGGAACATCCTTCCGCGGCCGTCCGCGGGGGGGCGGCGGAGGCCCTCGGTTGGATGCGCGGCGCCGCCGAACCGGCCCTTCCGGAATTGGAGCGTGCCCTGAAAGATGACCGGCCCGAAGTGCGTGACCGGGCCGCCTGGGCGCTGGGACGGATCGGCAATCCCGCGGAAGCCGCGCTGGCCAAGGCCCTGGGCAACGACTGGGATCCGCTGCGGTTGGCCGCAATCCAGGGTTTCAAGCAGTTTTCAGCTCGTTCCAACTATGCGCTCACAGCGCTCGAATGTGCCGTCCACGATTCCCTGCCCGAAGTCCGCGCCGGAGCGGTAGCGGCCCTTGCGGCATCGGATCTCGACCGCGAGGCCCTGATTCCGCACATTTTGACGGCTCTTCAAGACCAACACCCGGCGGTGCGGGACGCGGGAGTCGTGGCCTTGATGAAGTTGGGCCGCGGTGTCGACCGGGTCATCCCCACCCTGACGCAGTTGCTGCACAGTGAAGACGAGGCGACGCGGCGTTCGGCGGCCTTCGCCTTGGGAGCCTTGGGCGGTCGCGCCGCGGCCGCCGTTCCCGCCCTGATTGAAGCACTGCAACGACAAACCAACGACGACGCCACCATTTCCAACGCTCTCGGTCGCATGGGCGGCGCCGCGGTGCCCGCGCTGTTGGACGCGGCCCGCACGGGTGCGATTTCGCCGCAACGCTTAAGCCAGGCGTTAATGGGCATTGGGCCAGCGGCCACCCGGCCTTTGATGGACGCGCTGGACTCTCCGGAAGCCGCCGTGCGGGCCGTGGCCATGCGCGGATTGGCCGCGTTGAGCACCGTTCCCGACGAACTGCCTCAGCGTCTGGGAGCGGCGCTCGACGATGAATCACCCCTGGTGCGTTCCGCGGCACTGCAAGCCCTCGCCGCGTTGGGCACGAAAGCCAAATCGCAACTGGCCGCCGTGGCTGCCGCCACCAAGGACCGCGCGGCCGAAGTTCGTGCCGAGGCAATCTTCGCGTTGTCGGCGATCGGCGCCGATGCGGAACAATTGCGTCCCATGTTGCAGGCCGCATTAAAGGACGAGCAGGCGATCGTCCGGCGGCTGGCGGTCGACGCCCTGGCAACCGATGCCCAACTGGCGGCCCCACTGGCCGAGTCGCTGATCCAGGCACTCGCTGATGAAGACCCTCAGGTGCGCCGCAGCGCGGCGGGAGCGTTGGGTCGCCTGGGCACCGATGCAGCCAGGGCCGTGCCGCACCTCGCGCGGGCCTTGCACGACACCGATCGCGGCGTGCGGGTGCAGGCTGTGATGGCACTGGGAAAAATTGGCGAGCCCGCCGCGACCGCGCGACGGGAGTTGACGGCACTGCTGGCCGCCGACGACCGCGATCTCGTGCTGGCCGCCTTGGAAGCGCTGGGGGCAATTGGGACATCCGCCCGCGAGAGCGCGCCGGAGGTGTCGCGGCTGCTGTCGCATCCCGAGGCCGCCGTGCGCGGTGCCGCGACCCTCGCGCTGGCGGGGGTTTCCGGCAACGACGAGGGAGCGGCACAGGCCATCTTGCCTGTTTTGCAGGATGAGGATTGGACAGTGCGTCGCGCGGCGGCTCAATCGTTGGGCAAAATCGGCCCCGCCGCCCGAGCGGCCATACCGGCCCTGTTCAAGCTCCTGGAAAGCGAGATGGATCGCGAAACGGTGCGGCAAACCTTGCGGGACATCGACGATGTGGAACCCGCCGCCTTGCCGGTGCTGATTGCCGCCCTCAAGGCCGAAGATCGCAGCGGACGGTTTTATGCTGTCTATTATCTGAAGAAGTTAGGCCCGCAGGCCAAAGAGGCGCTTCCCGAACTGCGGAAGCTGCTGAATGACGACAGCCGGAGGTTTCGCGACTCCGTGCAAAGTGCCATCCAGGCCATTGAAGCGACGGAAGGTTCCTCCAGCGACTCCCCCGCGACCAATGCCCAGTAGACCAATGCCCAGTAAAAGAGGGATCGGCTCGCACGTCTGAGTCGGGCGGCGGTGGTTCATTTGGGCTGCTCGGTGCAACTACGCCAACCGGGGCGTCTGATGATTTCTCGGCGTCTACCGGCCGGACGAAGGGCGGAGCTTTCCGCATTGTAAGTCTTTGCCGTTGGCCGCTGCGGAAACGCGCGCTACAAGTAGTAGAGTGCGTTGCGGCCGAACGCGACGGACTGGGCAGGCGATGTGCCGGGCCGGTTCTTGTTTGCGTTGACGCGGTGGGAGCTCTCCACTGTCTGTCTGCCGCGCGGAATTCGTCGCGGACCGGAGTGGTTCGCGGAATGACGAGACGGCTGTGGGCAACGGATGAATCGCGATGGCGGCCAAATGAACGGCGGCGTTGTGTCGTTGGAGACTTATGGACGCGCAATTGAACGCCGCGGAGCATGCGAAGGCGTCTGCTTCGCGGAACACCGATCGAGCCGCACCGCGCGAGCGATTACTCGAAGCCATCGAGCACGCCAGTGAGCTACTGCCGGCTCAGGGACCAATTACGGTTTTCATCCATCACAACACACTGCATGCCTTCGAGCATCTGCCCTTCGATGAAGCAGTTCGCCAAGGCGCGGCAGTTTTCGGCTGCGAACCCTATCTGAACGAATCCGCCTACCGGCAGATGTTCGTGCGCGGTCGCATCCGCCACGACGATCTCGTGGAGGTGTTGCGCGAAGATCTAGGAGAAAGTGGCGATGAGCCGTTGTGTGTGCCGGGGTCGCGCCTTTCCTTGCGTCTGGCCATGCTCGAACATCCTCTGCGTTCCGGTCCCACGGCCGAATTGAGGTGGTTCGTGGCCCAGACCGATGCCCTGCAACGGTTTCTGGACCATGCGCCAGAAGGCATTCGCGAACAACTGGTGGCCGACGCCAAACACGAACTGATGCATGAGTTGTCGAGCGTTGACGCCGGGCCATCAACGGAGCGCGAGTGGCTGGGACGTTTGCGGGCCAGCGCCATCGACGATTGGTCGGATGCGGATTGGCAGGCGATCACCCTGCAACTGCTGTGGCAAACCTGCCGGGCGGGAACGCGGGAACTTCCCGACACCGCGCCCCAGTCACAACCTTTGCGCCATCGCGACCTGTTGCTCGCGGTCAGCGGAGTCGATTCCGACCAACTGGTTCATGACGTGCTCATTCGCTTGTGCGCTGCGTACTGTGACCAGGGAGTGGCGCACTGGACATTGCCCCGGCGGAACGACGGTTTCTGGGTGGCATTTTGCGAACTGTACGGCGGCCTGGAACCGGCTACCGAGTGCTGGCTGCGTGCGCTGCCGGCCGTGCTCCAGCGGATTCAGGCGGCGCAACAAGATCCCCTGGCTTCGATCCAGGAATCGCTGGATGAACTGGGCGTGGAAGAATGCGAGTGGGCCGACTTCCTCACGGCGACGCTCTTGGCACTGCGTGGTTGGGGGGGCATGCTGCGGCAGAACGAAATCCGGCCCGACCGCGTGGCCTATCCGGCCCGGCCCGGGACGGTGATCGAGTTTCTCGCGGTGCGGCTGATCCTCGAACGGCTCGCACTGGCCTATCTGCTGCGGACGGAATTGGGATACCACGGCCCCTTGAGTGCCGCACGATCGTGGCTGCGGGCGCAGCGCGGCGGTCAGCGATCGGATGAGAACAGCGACCAGGCGGCTTTCACCGTTTTTCAATTGGCTCAAGTGTTGGGATGGAGCGCGCGGACGCTGCGGCGGCTGAGTCGGAATCAATGGCGGCAACTCGTCCAGGAGGTGAACGCCTTTGGGGATCTGGATCGTCGGCGGGTGTTCCATTTGGCGTTCGAGCGCCGCTTCCGCATACAGGCGCTGGATGCCCTGCTGCTGCACGCCCGGCGGGGACCTGTGGAGGTCGCAGAACCCCGCTGGCAAGTGCTGTTTTGTCTGGACGAGCGGGAGGAATCGATTCGTCGGCACCTGGAGGAAGTTGCGCCGGAGTCAGAAACCATCGGCGCGGCGGGTTTTTTTTGCGCTGCCATGTACTACAAGGGGGCGACCGACGCGCACTTCGTGCCATTGTGCCCCGTGGTCATTCGGCCGAAACATTGGGTGGTCGAAGATGTTGCCCTGGTCTACCGGGATGCCCATGAGCAGCGAACCAAGGTGCGGCGCACGTTCGGCACGCTGACGCATCGCTTGCACGTCGCCAGCCGAACGTTTGCCGGCGGTGCACTGTTGACGATGAGCCTGGGAGTGCTGGCTTCCGTGCCGTTGGTGGCCCGCGTCCTCTTTCCCCGCGCGGCGGCGCGCTTTCGCCGCGCGGCGGGACGCCTGATGGCGCCTCCACCCGTCACGCGCTTGCAAATCGAGCGGATGCTGGCGGAGCCGGCGCCTGTCGAGGGAGGTTTTGGTTTTTCCGTGGAGGAAATGGCCGACGTTTGCGAACGCTTGCTCCGCGACACGGGGCTGACCAAACGCTTCGCGCGGCTGGTGGCCTTGGTTGGCCACGGCTCGAGCAGTTGGAATAACCCGCACCGGTCGGCTTACGATTGCGGCGCGTGCGGTGGGAACCACGGTCATCCGAACGCTCGCGCCGTTTCCCAGATGCTCAATGACGTGCGTGTTCGCGAGATTCTGGCGCGGCGCGGCATTGTGATTCCACCCGAGACGCTGTTTGTCGGCGGGTTTCACAACACCTGCGCCGATGTCTCCCCTTTCTTCGATCTCGAGCGGATCCCCAAATCGCACGAAGCAGAATTCGAAGCCCTTGTGCACGCGCTGCATCAGGCTTGCGACCGCAATGCCCACGAGCGTTGCCGGCGTTTTCTATCGGCCCCCCTCACGCTGTCGTTTGCCGAGGCTCGGCGGCATGTCGCCGAACGGGCGGAAGACCTGGCGCAAACGCGGCCGGAACTGGGACACGCGACCAATGCGCTGTGCATCGTGGGGCGGCGGTCGCGCACGCGGGGATTGTTTCTCGACCGGCGCGCCTTTCTGGCTTCCTACGATCCGACGCAAGACACGGCCGAATACGCCGTGCTCAATCGCATCCTGTCGGCAATATTTCCGGTGTGCGGAGGCATCAATCTGGAGTATTACTTCTCGCGGGTCGACCCGCGGGGTTGGGGCTGCGACACCAAGCTGCCCCACAACGTTGCCGCTCTGCTGGGCGTGATGGACGGCCCCGCCAGCGATCTGCGGACGGGATTGCCCTGGCAGATGGTGGAGCTTCACGAGCCGGTGCGCTTGTTATGGGTCATCGAAAACACACCGGAAGCCATGCTGTTCGTGATGGAGCGCAACGAGACGGTCCGCCGCATGTGCCACAACGAATGGGTGCACCTGGCCACGTTGTCGCCTCATGCCGCCGAGATCCACTATTTCCACAAGGGGCAATTTGTACCTTATTGCCCCGAGGCAACGTCTTTGCCCGCCGCTCGCAGTTCGACCGACTGGTATCGCGGCTGGCGAGACCATTTATTGTTCGCGGAAATCGATGCCACGGCTGTCGCTGAACAAGGTGACTATCGCTCATGATCGATCTACACACGGTGTATTGGATATTGGGGCTGGTCGTGGTCGGCGGACCCTTATGGTTATTTGTGTTGCTGGGACTGAGTTCGCTGATCGGCCGCCCCCTGGGCGAGGCCGCCGTCAGCCGCTGGGTGCAAGCCATAAGTTGGACAGGCCTGCTGAGCACTCTGGCCATCCTGGTTCTCATGCTGGCGCTGGGAACGCGGCGGGTGCCGCTGGAGTTCGGCAATTGGGTGCGGATTCCCCATTATCACCTGGCGCTCAAAATCGAGTTTGATCGGTTATCGGTACCGTTCGCGATTCTGTCGTTTTTGTTGTGCGGCACGATCGGTGCGTTCGCGGCGAAGTACATGCACCGCGAACCGGGGTTCAACCGGTTTCATGTGTTGTATGCGCTGTTCTTGCTGGGGATGATTCTCACGTCGGTGGCGGGCACCATTGAGACGCTGTTCACGGGCTGGGAACTGGTGGGGTTGTCATCGGCCCTGCTCGTGGCCTTCTTTCAGGACCGGCCGGCGCCCGTCCGCAATGGACTCCGCGTGTGGACGGTGTATCGCGTGTCTGATGCGGCGTTGTTGTTGGCCGCGGTCGCCTTGCACCATTTGCGGGGCGAAGGAGACTTCGATTTATTTCTAGGCAGCGCGCCTTGGCCCGCCGGCCCTACCGTGCTGAGTTCGCAGCAGGCGTTTCTGGTGGGGCTGTTGATCGTGGCGGCGGCGGCTGGCAAATCGGCATTGATCCCCTTTTGTGGCTGGCTGCCACGGGCCATGGAAGGCCCCACTCCGTCGAGTGCCGTCTTTTACGGTGCCTTATCAGTCCATTTGGGGGCCTTTCTGTTGTTGCGCGTCAGCCCCCTGTTGGACCGCTCGCCGGTCCTCAGTGCCGTGGTTGTGGCGGCAGGGCTGGCCACGGCGTTGTTGTCGGCGGCGTCAGCACGCGTGCAAACCGACATCAAATCCGCGCTGTCGCTGGCATCGCTGACGCAAGTGGGCATCATCGTGGCCGAAATCGGATTGGGCTTGCGCTACGTGCCGCTGATCCACATTCTCGGTCATGCCTGCCTGCGCACGTTGCAGTTTGTTCGCGCGCCCTCGGTGCTGCTGGATTACGGGGAACTGGAAAACGCCATCGGCGGGCGGCTGAATGCCGAAGCCAATTTGGCGTCGCGTCGCCTCTCTCATCCGTGGCGTCGGCGACTGTATCGATTCGCCTTCGATCGCGGGCACCTCGATGCGCTGCTGGATGATTGGTGCGTCAGGCCGCTGCGTGCCGCCATGCGATGGTGCGACGCCCTGGAACGACGCTGGGTGGCGTTCCTGTCGCGCGGGGAAGCGCACACAGCCACGGCTACCGGGCACCCCACGCCCCCCCTGGAGGAATTGGCATGAGCCACCTCCATTGGCCGTGGCTGGAATTAGGCATCCTCATTCCGCTGCTTGGAGCGGCCGTCGCGGCGCGCTTCCGCGACCCTCGCGACTCCCGGCGTTGGAGTCTGGTGTTTTCCGGAGCGACGCTCGCATGCACGTTGTGCGCCTGGCAAGATTTCACCACGCTGCACACCTTCGAGGCCGATGACCGTTGGCGTTTTCTATCCGATCTCTGCGGCCGCGAACTGTTCGTGATCGACGAACTGAGCGCTCCCTTGCTGCCGCATGTCGCGCTGTTGTACTTCCTGACGGGCTTTGCCACCCTCCGCACCAAGGTGCGGAGGTTTTCGTTTCCCGGCATGCTCGTCTCGCTGGCCTTCACCTTGGCGACCTTCAGCAGCAAACAGCCGTGGTTGATCATTCTTTTGCTCGCGCTCGGGACCGTGCGACCCTACTTGGAATTGCGGGCGCGCGGCCAACCCGCTCGGGTGTACGCGGTGCACATGGCCGCGTATGTGGCGCTGCTGGTGCTGGGACAGACCTTTGTCTCCCGCGAAGAAGGGGAGCAGGTGCACAGTCTGTGGGCGATTTTACCACTGCTGGTTGCCATTCTGATTCGCGGCGGAATCGTTCCCTTTCATTGTTGGCTGACGGAGTTGTTCGACCATGCGACCTTCGGCACGGCCTTGCTGTTCGTCACACCGCTGACCGGGGCCTATGCCGCCATGCGGCTGGTGTTGCCCATCGCCCCCGATTGGGTGCTGCGGAGCCTGGGCTTGCTGTCGATGTTCACGGCGGTGTATGCGGCGGCGATGGCGCTGGTGCAGACCGAAGGAAGGCGGTTCTTTGCCCGCTTGTTCTTGAGCCATTCCGCGTTGGTCCTGGTGGGATTGGACATCGTCACGCCCATCGGGCTGACGGGAGCACTGTGCATTTGGCTGTCGGTGGGGTTGTCGTTGGGAGGGTTCGGCTTGACGCTCCGCGCCTTGGAGTCGCGCCGCGGCCGATTGTCGCTTGTCGATTTCCAGGGGCTGTACGACCACATGCCGGCACTCGCGATCTGCTTCCTTATCACCGGGTTGGGCTGCACGGGTTTTCCAGGAACGGTGGGATTTGTCGGCACCGAACTGCTGGTGGATGGTGCCGTCGAGGCGTATCCGTACATGGGGGCGGCAGTGGTGATTGCGACGGCCCTGAACAGCATCGCTTTCGTGCAAACGTATTTTCGGGTGTTCACGGGGACTCGTTACGCGTCGTCCGTCTCACTGGCGCTCGACCGGCGCGAACAGGCGGCCGTACTGACGTTGATGGCGTTGATCTTGGCGGGAGGGCTAGTACCGCAATTCGCCGTGAGCAAGCGGCATCATGCCGCGGTCATGTTGCTGCAGCAGCGCGGCGTCCGTTCGTCGGCGCAGCGGTGGGAAGACCATTCCAGCCGGCCGGCGCGAGACGTAACCGATCCAGCCGCGACATCTCCCCCCCACCCGCAAGCACGCCGTTCGGGAACGTTCGCAGGCGGGGACGGCCTCCGCGGTGGCACATGATGCGGCGACAAGACTGGGAGTCGACGACGTGGCGCAACTGCCGGCGCGACACGCGGCTATCCGCGATCGATTTCCACCGTGCATTCCGGCAGACTGTCGAGGAACAGGCGGCCATAGGGCTTGGTGCGCACACGGGGGTCGAGCAGCACCACCATGCCCGAATCGGTGCGAGTGCGAATCAGCCGTCCGAAACCTTGCTTGAGTTTGATGACCGCTTCGGGAACCTGATACTCGTGAAACGGGTTGCCGCCGCGCGCTTTGATCGCCTCCAGGCGGGCCTCGGTCAGCGGATGATCGGGGACGCTGAACGGCAGCTTGGTGATGATCACGTTGGAGAGGGCCTCTCCCGGGACGTCGACCCCCTGCCAGAAGCTGTCGGTCCCGAACAGCACGCCCGCGGGATCGAGGCGAAATTTTTCGAGTAGCATCCCGGCGGGCAGGTCTTGGCCCTGCACGTACACCCCGTAATTCTGCTGAATCAACCACGGATTCAGTCGGCGGACGCAGTTCTGCAACATGCGGTGGCTCGTAAACAATACGAAGGCCCGGCCGCGCGTCCGGGCGACATATCGCTGGATCCGCTCGCACACGGCCGATTCATAGGCGTCCGGCTCATGGCCCGGGTCGGGCATCCCCTCGGCGAGCACCAGCGTCACCTGCCGGCGAAAATCGAACGGGCTGCCGAGTTTCAACTGCCGCGCCCGCGGCACGCCCAACCGCTGTTTGATGAAGTCGAAACTTTGCCGGCCGACGGCGAGGGTAGCGCTGGTGAGGATGACCGTCCGCGTCTTCTGGAACAATTCCTCGCGGAGGACGGGACCGACGTCGATCGGAGCGGCCATCAGCCGCAGGCGTTTCCCCTCGGAGCCAGACTCTTCCAACCAGTAAACGGAGTCTGGGGCGGTCTGTTCGTGCCAGGCCAGCAGGGAGTCGGCGAGTGCCGAGCAACGATCGGCCGCGGCCTGATATTCGATGCGCTCTTCTTCCAGGGGACAACGCAGCGCGTAATCGCGAACGGCCGCTGCCAGTTGCTTCAGCGCGGGGCTGAGCCGATTGGTGAGGGCGGGAGGACCGCCGACGCGGCCGTTGGGCGGGGCATGGTTGCGGCGCCAGGTCTGCAATTCGTCGAAATAATCACGGGAAAGCTGACGCAGGTGCGCCACCATTTTTTGCAGGTCGGGGGCATCTTGCCGGGCGAGAAGGCCTTTCTGTCCCCGTTCCGAAAACAATCGATTGAGCAGATACTCGCTCTGGCCGTTGGTGACCGACAATCCCAAGTGGTCGCCCGCCACTTGTTCCAGGGTGTGGGCTTCGTCGAAGACCACGACATCGTAATCGGGCAGCACCGCGGCTCCGGCGCGCCGCACGGCCAGGTCGCTGAAGAACAGCGCGTGGTTCACCACCAGCAAGTCGGCATTCCACGTGCGGCGCCGCGCCTTATAATAAAAGCACTCCTGATAGGTAGGGCAATTCTTGCCCAGGCAATTGCCGTGTTCGCTGGCGACTTCATCCCACACGGAGGCGGCCGGTTTGAACGGCAGATCGGAGAGGCTGCCGTCGTCGGTGCTTCTGGCCCACGATGCCACGGCGTCGAGCTGATCCGCTGCTTCCGGCCGGCCAAACAAGGACGCCGCTCGTGAAATCGCTCCCTTCAATCGCCGCAGGCTGAGGTAGTTGGATCGCCCCTTGGCCAGCACGGCCGAGAATTCCACGGGCAACACGGCCCGCAAGAAGGGAATGTCGCGCGTGATGAGCTGCTCCTGCAAACTGATGGTGTGCGTGGAGACCACCACGCGCTTGCGTTCGCCGTCCGCGGTGGCGGCGAGGATGGCCGGCACCAAATACGCAAAACTTTTGCCGGTTCCCGTTCCGGCTTCCACCACCAGGTGCTCTTTCGCGGCAATGGCGCGCTCCACCGCTTCCGCCATCTCGAGCTGCTGCGGCCGAGATTCGTAGGCGGGAAGCCGTTGGGCAATCCGACCGCCGTCTCCCAGAATTTCCAGCGCCGTGAGACGGTCCATGGTCATCGGAAGCAAACACAGCCCGCTGGCCAGGTGAGCGGAGGCGGGAGCTGCCGGCACAGGGGCAGGCTCCCACACATGATCGCAAATTCGCGGTTACTCAAGTCGGCGGAAGGCGACGATGCAGACATCGTCCCGCTGCGCGCGGGATTGATAAAACCGCTCAACATCATCGTAAATATACGGTACTAACTCCGCGACGGCCAGCGGTCCCTTGGCCAAGGCTTCTGTGAGGCGGTCCCGCCCATAAATCTCATGCTCGGGATTCATCGCCTCCGTCACGCCGTCTGTATACAAGAGCACCGTGTCATTGACGTCGAGCGGTACAACCAGTTCTTGATAAGAGTGGGTCGCCGAGATGCCCAGCGGCATGCCCGATGACTTCTGTCCGATCGGGCCTACCGGACCACGTCCGCTGCGCAGCAAAGGGGGCAGGTGCCCGGCGTTGGCCAGATGCAGTTCGTGCCGCGCGCCGTCCAACACCGCCAGGCACAGTGTAATGAAGCGGAAGCCCAGACCGCTCGTCATGATTTCGGCATTGAGGCTTTGCAATGCTTCGGCGGCGGACGTGGCGCTTAACAGGTGATAGCGGGCCGAGGCGTTGAGCCGCGCCATCAACAGCGCGGCGGGCACGCCCTTGCCCGCAACGTCTCCCACGGCCACGGCCACCTGGCCGTTGGGCAGGCGAATGTAGTCGAAGTAGTCGCCCCCCACGCGATGAGCCGGCTCGTAATAGTCGGCAAACTCGTAGCCCGGCAAGTGCGGAGGCTCGTGGGGCAGAAAGCCCAATTGCACCTGCGTGGCGAATTCCAACTCCCGTTCCACGTCCCGCTGCTTGAGCAACGATTCGTGCAGCGAGGCATTCGTCACCGCCATGGCGCACTGCGTCGCCACGCTCGCCAGCAGCTCCAGATCCTCGCTGGTAAAGGGTTGAGCCAGGCTGTTCGTGCTGACTTGAATGACTCCAAGCGCCTCGCCATTCGGCTCCAGGAGCGGGGCGCACATCACCGAGCGAATCTGGAGTTCGAGCACACTTTGGCTGGTGTCGAACCGCTTGTCCCGAACCGCATCAGCGCTCAGCACCGCCTGCCGCTGCTGCATGGCGTGCTGCACGACGGTCATGCTCACCGGCACGTTGTCGTCGTCTCCCGCGCGGCGGGCTTTGGACGCGCGAACCGTCAGCCGATGGTGTTCGGGGTCGCGCAGCAGAATGGCGCCCCAATCCGCCTGCGGAAAAATTTTGAACAGCGAGTCGAGAATCTGCGGCAGCACCTGGTTCATTTTCAGGACGCTGCCCAAAGCCGAGCTGATTTCCAGCACCGCCTTCAGTTTCACTTCCGGCCGCACGTTCAGCCGCACGGTGCGAACCGAGTCGGCATCCAGACTGGTGATGATTGACGACGAGCTTTCCACGGCCGCGGCGTCCATGTCGACGGCGATGGTTTCCCGCTGCCGGCTGCTCGGAGATCCCTTGCTCAACTGCGTCTTCGCGGAAGCCCCCGCGTCGACCGGACCATCGGAAATCTCCAAGAATTCAAAGCGAAAGTCGCAGAGCTGAATCTGATCGCCGTCGTGCAATTCGCTGCGTCCTTGCACCGGCGCGCCGTTCAGTTGCGTGCCGTTACGGCTCCGCAAATCCTCCAAAAAATACGTGCCATGGTTTTCCAGGATTTGCGCGTGGTGCCGGCTGACGGCGGGATTGTCGAGCACGATCTGGCAATGGGGATGACGGCCGATGACGATCCGCTCTTTGGTCAGAGGGATGACCTGAACGGCGGCGCCTCCTTGAAGCAATTTCAGTACAGCCACTGCCCGATACCCTCGCCGCGCGTTTCCATCCCTCCGAGAAACCGTCACTGGAGGCTGGGAAGCGTTTCCTCAATCGCAGACTACCTGAACAGCGGATTTGTGGCAATCGGGAATGATGGTCTGTTCGGGAAGCTGGACGCGAGTCAAGACATCAGCGCGCCGCTGACCGCGGGGGAAAGCCGGATACGGGCTTCCCCGCGCTGCTTCCCCGCTTGCCAGTTCGGGGCATCTCTGCCAGAATCGGCAGACGTGATCCTGCATGCCCGCGGAGGCGGCAGTTCGCAGGGTTCCCGTTCCAGCGTGCCGCCTTGTTAAGGATGCCATCGATGGCTCGGCTGCTGCCCTCTTCGTGGGGTCTCCCCCCATCGTGGGTTCTCGTGGTGGGCGTGATGTTGCCCCTTGCTGCCGGATGTACCACGTCGTCGGCCCCTCCCGCCGCCGCAACGGGTGAGGGGAATCGTTCGGCAACGGACACCGATCCCTCGGCCGAGGCGTGGACCGCGACCGGCTCCACCGCCGACGGTGGTTCCGCCAGCCAGTCCCTGCCTATGGAAGTGATGAGCGAGGTAGACGGCATTCCCATTCCCCGCATCCGCTCGGCGGCTCAGTCGCTGTCCTTGCAAGGGGCAATTCCCGCCGACGTCGGCAACGAACACGCCGCACGGAATCCGGCTTCCCCCGCGGCGGGCGACTGGATTGTGGTGCGTTTGGAATCGGAGCCGAAAAACCTCAATCCGATGAATGAAAACTCAAACGTGGCGCGCATCATTCTGAGCTATGTGACCCAGAGCTTGCTCTGGCAAAATCCGGAAACGTTCGAGTTCGAACCGTTGATTGCCGCCCGGTGGACCGCCGAGGATTCGGTGAAACTGCATCCCGATTATCCCGGCAAGGAGCGACGGATTGCCGTGGAGGGGAGTGAACCCGCCCCTCAACTGGAGTTGGAGTATGCCGCGCCTCCCAAGGGAAGCGACCAACCGGCCCCCAAAATCGAGTTGCGGACCCTCGACGGAGAGGGGCGGGCCATGGGCCGCGTGTGGGTCGGCGTGTTTCCGGTAGGCCGGATTGTGGGGGCACCCGTCACGGGGTTCCACGATTGGAGCGATGCGCAAGGGCGGCTCGTGATCTCGGGAATTCCCAGCGGTCAGTACGTGGTCAAGGTGGGGGCGGAAGTCTATGGCAAGGCGACGCGGGCCGACGACGGTTCCCTGACGGTGGTGCCGGCGACTTCCGAGAACCCGTTGGCTGCCGAGCTGCAAGCCGCCGGGAAGACCGAGTTGCGACTGGAAGCCGGCGAATGGATCGATTGGCAACAGCAAACCTACTACACGTATTACTTGCGACCCGATGTGACATGGTCGGACGGTCAGCCCTTCACCACGCGGGACCTGGAGTTCGCCTTTGCCGTCGCCAAGAACCCCACCGTGGACAACGACTCGCTGAAGGGCTACTACCAGGATTTGGTGGAATGCACGGCACTGTCGCCGCAGGTGGTGCGGATGCGGTACCGGCAGCAGTATTTCCTGGCGCTCGAATTCACGGCGGGATTGTCGGTGTTCGGCCCGCCATACCATCAGTTCCAGCGATTGGTGCGGAGCAAATTGGGGGGCGAATTGACGCTGGAGCGGTTGTCGGCGGAAGAAGAAGCGCAGCAGAAGAAGATCAGTGTGCACGGAGCGGCATTCGGTCGGTTCTTCAATACCGACGACGAATACAACCTCCGCCCGATGGGGACGGGACCGTATGTCATCGAACGGTGGGAACGGGGCGATCGCGTGGAGCTGGTTCGCCGGAAGGACTACTGGAATAGCGAGAAGCGCGGCTATCTCGACCGGATCGTGTTCAAGTTCATTCCGGATAACGTTTCGGCGCTGCGGGCGTTGCAGGCCGGCCAGCTCGACTTCTGTGCGCGGCTGACGCCGGAGCAGTACTTCGAGGACCTCAAGGGGCCGCCCGACTGGTTCCAAGGCAAATACTTGAAGGCCGCGTGGTTTTCGCCGGCGTTCAGCTATTTTGGCTGGAACATGTTGAAACCCGAATTTCAGGACCGGCGGGTGCGCGTGGCGCTGGGACTGTTGTTCGACAAACAGCGTTTTCTGGAGGAAAAGCTGTACCACGCTGGCGTGGTGGTTTCCGGTCCCCAGTATTATTTCGGCCCGGGCTACGATCACGAGGTGCCTCCCTTGGGTTACGATCCTGAAACCGCCCGTGATCTGCTGGCGGAGGCCGGCTGGGTGGACACCAACGGGGACGGCCTGCTCGATAAAGACGGCCAGCCGATGAAGCTGAACCTGCCCATGGTGAAGGGCCGGCCCGACGTCGAGCAGCGGGCCCAGGTGTTTCAGAAAAATCTGAAGGACGTGGGGATCCAGCTCGACATTCAATTCCTGGAATGGGCCTCCTTTCTTGAGAAGCTCCGTGCCAAGGACTTCGATGTGTGCACCCTCAGTTGGGCCTTGCCCCTCGAAAGCGATCCGTATCAGATCTGGCACAGCAGCGGCGCGGGCAAGGAGAATCGGGGAAGCAACCATGTGTCCTTCAGCCATCCCCTGGCGGATGAGTTGATCGAACGCATCCGCGTGACCATCGACGCCGCGGAACGGAAGCAACTCCATGCGGCGTTTCATCGCTTGCTGGATCGCGAGCAGCCGTACATGTTCCTGTACTGCCCCCAGGATTTCGGCGTGTATCACCAGCGGTTCCGCGGGGTGAAGTGGTATCGACTGCGGCCGGGGTTCGATTTGACGGAATGGTACGTGCCCGCCGCGGAGCAGGTCTACAAGTGATGTCGCCGGGAGACATCCCTCGTCGCGGTGGTGGCGGTCTTGAGGGAACGGGACGGGTTGCCGAGCGGTGTTGACGTACCTCGTGAAGCGCGTGCTGCTGATGGGCCCGACTTTGTTCGGGATCGTGGTGGTGTCGTTCGTGGTGATTCGCCTGGCGCCGGGTGATCCGGCGGCGCAGAAGTTCAGCGGCAGCGAACAGGCCCTGGCGGGCATTGATGCCGAACGGGGCACCGAAGCGGCCGAAAAGCGCTTCCGCGAAAAATACCACTTCGACAAACCGCTGGTGGTGCAGTTCGGCTATTTTCTGCGGCGGCTGGTCACGGCGGACATGATTTTTTTCCAGCGCGAGCAGTCGATCTGGCCGGAACTCTGGGACGGCTTGAAGGTCACCGTGCTGTTGAACGCCGTGGTGTTCGTGCTGATCTACGCCTTGTCGATTCCCGCGGGGATCTGGAGTGCCGCCTTTCCGCATTCCCGCACCGACAAATGCTTAACGGTGGCATTGTTCGTGCTCTATAGCCTGCCAGCGTTTTGGGTCGCCGAATTGCTGCGGATGCTGGTGGTCGCCGAGTGGTGGACCGCGGTGGGCGTCACGCCGCCGGTGCTGCCCATCATGGGCCTGAAGTCGCAGGATTACGAATCGTTGACGGCGTGGGAACGGTTCGTCGATTACGTGCGGCACATTCTGATGCCGGTGGCCTGCCTCACCTATGGCGGCCTGGCGTACATCAGCCGGCAAATGCGGGCGGGAATGCTCGAAGTCATTCGACAGGATTACATCCGCACCGCGGAAGCCAAAGGTTGCGGCAAGGCCCGCGTGATCCTGGTGCACGCGCTGCGGAACAGTCTGTTTCCGATCATCACGCTCTTGGCGTCGCTGCTGCCCTTTTTGGTGGGCGGCAGCGTGATTATCGAGTATGTGTTCAACATTCGCGGCATGGGGCTGTTGTCTTACGAGGCCATTCTGCGGCGGGAATACGATTTTGTGATGACCACCCTGCTGCTTTCGGCGGTGCTCACACTGGTGGGGATCCTCCTGTCCGACGTGTTGTACGTGCTGGTCAATCCGCGGGTGACTTTCGAGGCGGAGCGCTGATGGCGCGCCACGACCCGGCACTGCCACCACGGACAGGGGTTGCTCCTTGCCGGCTGCGTACTTGCCGCCGGTGAAGCGGACCGCGTGTCGGCCGTGTCCGGACCGGCACGCCGCGGCACGCAACCGGGAGTGGGGCGCGACCCGCGGCCCCACGGGCGGGTTTGCTCCAGGCAGACCGCGTTGGGGAAAAACGCGGACTGGGGCGAGGGAGATTCGACGGTCGACAGGAACACCGATTCTGCTGGGACGGAACCTTGGGCGCGCACGACGAACATGTAGGTCAGTGGGGGCTGGTGTGGCGGCAATTCCGGCGACGCCCCCTGGCGGTGGCGGCCGGCATCGTGATCGTTGCGCTCATCACCACGAGCATCTGGGCTCCTTTTCTCGCCCACGACCGCCCGTTGCATTATCGGGGGGTGAACCGCTTCGCGTATCGGGAAGCCGTGCGGACCTTGCTGGAACTGTTACGCCGCCTCGACGCATCATCCGCCGCCGCCACGCGGTCGCCGCGGGAGGACACCCTGCGGGCGATTGCCTTGCAAGGGCGGTTGATGATGGCTCAACTGCCGCCCGACCGCCGCGAGCGACTGCACGAGTTGCTCCGCCAGGTGGCCACCGACGACCCAAACCCCCAGCGCGTTCGAGAGTGGCAGCTAATCGTGCGGCGGGAGTTCGGTGGCAGCGACGTGCCATTGGTCTCGCGTGCGCATTGGCCCGTGCTGGCGTCGCTGCGGTGGATGGATGTCTTCTTCCTGGTTTGGAACATCTCGCTCCTGACGGCGTGGTGGTGGTGGCCGGCGCTCCACCGGGTGTTTCCCCCACCCCAAGTCGGCTACCGGCGGCTGTGCCTGGGGATGGGGTGGGTCGGCGTGCCGGCGGCGTGTGCTCTCGGTTGGTGGCTGGCCGTTCCGGAACGGATCGATCGCACCAACTACAAGGCGGGGGTCCTGGCGGAAGAGGCGGGGGCGGCGACGGCGCCGGTGGTGTACGAGTCGGTGACGTGGCCGCCGATTCCGTTCGGTATCGATGAAAACGTGTTGGCGAACGCCACATTGCAGCCCGCGTTCTGGAGTCGCGCGAAGGAGAGTCGTCCCCGGATGGTTGTCGGCCGGTGGGATCGGCCGCATTGGCTGGGAACCGACGAATTGGGGCGCGACGTGCTGTGTCGCATGATTTGGGGCGGCCGCGTGAGTTTGGCGGTGGGAATCGTGGCGGTGGCGATTTACGTGAGCATTGGCATCGTCGTGGGAGCCGTCGCCGGTTACTTCCGCGGTGTGTGCGATTTGGTGCTGTCGCGGGTGATCGAGGTGGTGATCTGTTTTCCGGCCTTCTTTCTGATTCTGACGATTGTGGCGTTCATCGGTCCGGGAATTTTCAATATCATGGTGGTGATCGGCCTGACGGGCTGGACCGGCATCGCGCGGCTGGTGCGGGGTGAGTTTCTGCGGCTGGTCGATCAGGAATTCGTGCTGGCGGGGCGGGCGCTGGGATATTCACCGTTCCGTTTGATCTTTCGACACATTCTTCCCAATGCGCTGGCGCCGGTGTTGGTGTCGGCCACGTTTGGCGTGGCGGGAGCGATTCTGACGGAAAGCAGCCTGTCCTTTCTGGGATTGGGGATTACCGTGCCCACGCCGTCCTGGGGAGGAATCCTCACCTCCGGCCGCGATGCGATCTTCCGGGCTCCGTGGCTGATTGTCTTTCCGGGGTTGGCGATCTTTGTGACGATCACCTGTTACAACCTGGTGGGAGAGGCGCTGCGGGATGCGTCCGATCCGCGACTGCGGGGGTCTCGCTGAGCGCAACTGTTGTGGCCGCTGGCAATTCGGTTTGTTGCCAAAGGTTGTCCCCCTCCGGCCGCAAACCGACAACTTCCTCCAGACCGTAGATTGCGGCCTGCATGCAACCCCATGAACTGTTCGAGATTCTGGTCCGGGAAAACGCCGACATGCTCCTGGCGTACATCCGCTCGGCGGTTCGAGATGCGTCCACGGCGGACGATGTCTTCCAGGAAACCATGCTGACCGCCTGGAGACGCCTCGCGGATTACGACAAGTCGCGGCCGTTCGGGCCGTGGCTGCGGGGAATTGCGGCACGGGTGATGATGGCCCACCGGCGGCAACGGGCACGGGCGTTTGCCCTGTGCGACGAGGAGTTGCTGGAACATCTCGACGCCCGCTGCGAGGCCTTGCAGCGCCAACCGGGAGACACCTGGGACGACAAACTCGACGGTTTGCGGGATTGCATCGAACAACTGCCCGATCTGTACCGCGAAGTGATTCAACTCCGTTATGCGGAAGAGTTGTCTCCCGACGCCTTGACCGAGCGGCTGCACATCTCGGGAGAGACGTTGAAGAAGCGTTTGCAGCGCGGGCGGGCCAAATTGCTGGAATGTTTGCAGCGGAAACTGCGGTGGGAAGATGGTCCGGTGTCGGTGGCACCCCACGTCGGGGAGGGGTCCAGTTGAGATTCCCCGGCGGAGGGGGGGGTGATTGCGGCATCCTGGGGTGATTGCGGCATCCTGATGACTGGCCGGCGGGTGTGACAGGCGGCCGGCAAAAGTGCCAGATTGCTAAAGAATGTGACAGACATTTGTTGCGCCGCTGGAATTTCACGAAACGGCTCGTGTTTCACCGGCGGCTGAACTGCACGGATCGACGCGATGGCGAGCGAGTTCCCCAACGATGCCCCCCAGAGGCTGCCTGGCAGCGACGAGGACGCCGCGCACGCGCTGCTCGACGAACAGGCGGCGGCCGAACTGTTCGCCGGACTTTCGGGGGAAGAACGGCGGCGCGTGGCCGATCTGCAATGGTTGCATGGTCTGTTGCAGCAAACGCTGCGTCACGACGCGGTGGAGCGCGAGCGCCGCATTCTCCGGGTCTGCGAGGCGATTCGTCGCGAAGCGCTCGACCAGGTGCAAGTCGCGACGCCGCCACTCCGAAGCCGACGCTGGATTGCGTCGGTCCTGGCCGCCGCCGCTCTCCTGGCGGCCGTCCTGGTGCTGCGGATCCCTTTCGTACCGCCCCCCACGGCCATGGCCGCCGTGGAAACCAGTCTGAAGGAAGCCCGCAGCAGTCCCGATCGGTTGTACCGCATCGAAGCCGTGATTCAGCCGCCCGTCGGCAGCGAACTCCGCAGGGTGGATGCTCACTTATGGGTTCGCGGCGAAACGCATTACGTATTGCAGCATGACGGGTTGCTCGGCGGATTGGCCCTGGGGTCTAACGGCCGCGAGCATTGGCTGGTGCCGCCCATTGGACCGGTGATTGTCGGCAACGATCCCGGCGTGGTCCAAAGCAGGCTGCTGAACAGTCCGCTGGCGGTCCCCTTCGTGCAGGTGACGGCCATTCTGGAGAGTCTCGCCGACCGCTACGAATTGACTCTGGCGCCGGAGCAAGATTTGCCGGCGGTTGACGGCCAGGGGACCGTCCGCTGTGCCCATGTGATTGGTCGCAAACGAGCCGGCAGCGCTGCGCGGCTCCCCGATATCATTGAGTTGTGGACTACTCGGCAGACCGGCACTGCCTATCGGGTCGACGCCCGCTGGCATGCGGATGCCCAGTTGACCGGTCCGCGGGAAATTCGGCTCCAATGGACGGCGATGGACGGCCCCTTGCCCTCCGACTGGTATGACCACGCCGCCCACCATGCCCCGGACCGCACGGTCATGCGTCGCATGGGTGACGACTCCCTTACGAATGAGGGTTGATTTCGTCGCCGGTCACGTCGGCCAATTGGCGACAAGTTCGCGCAGCCGAGCCATGACCCGCGGATCGTCGGGATCGAACCGCTGCCGCGGTCCCAGCCACTCCAACCACGTCGCGCCGCTGAGCAGGATGCCGCTGCGGTGCAATACGGGAATCAGACGACATTCGGCCGCGCTGAGGGGACGATGCGCCTGATAGCTCGCCAGTGCGGCTTCCCATGCTTGCGTCTCGTTTCCGTACAGACTACCGAGCAGGCGGGCCAGGTCGGCGGCCACCGTGTCGGTACGACACGCGGAAGGATCGATCAAACCGGTCACGTCCGCTCCGGTATACAGTACGTGGTCGCGCCAAATGTCGCGGAGCACGGGCTGCACGGGGACGGTCCATCGGGACGCGGCATTCAGTTCACCAAGGACCGCCTCGGCACCGCGCACGATGCGCTCGGTCAATTGGCTCAGCCATTCGCGTGTTTCGGCAGGCGCTCGCGCGGCGGCGATGGCTTCCCACTCGCGCAGCCGAGCGGCCCGCAACTGTTGCAGACGTTGCAGCCGCTCCGCAACGGAGGGGGCCGGCTGATCCGCGGCGGAGGCAAACCAAGCGCGGTGTTCGGGGGCCGGTCGAAACTTTGCGGCGGCGATGTGCCAACGGGCCAAGGCGTGCATGGCCGCGGCGGACCGGACAGGACTCGGATGAGCATCGGGAACTCCGGGCAGCCAGGGTTCTACCTGAAGCCAGCGGTCGTCACAGGACGTTAAGGTTGTGCCGAACGACGTCCGCAAGGGAACGGCCAAAAAAGTCAGACCGGACTCCGCTAAACTTCGCAACAGATGGTGGAGCCCCTCCAGGCGTTCCCGCAACCATCCTGAAGGCCAAAGCCGCACGGCGTAACGGCCGGCTGCCGCCTGCACCGACCATACCAACGCCCCGCTGAAGCCTCGATGCAACGTGGGCGCAGCGCCGCGGTTGAGTTCGCCAAGCTGCGGAAAGGACGCCAGACGGTCCAGTAGTCGTTCGATTCCCCGTTGTTCGGCATTCAAGTCGATCGGGGATGGGGGCCAGTTGTTCATGAATCGTCGGTCGTCGGCCACGGATCGGGGAGCACCTCGTTGACAGCCGTTGCACGACGGCGGTAGAAACAAGGAAACGAGGGATCTTCCAGGGGGGTTCGTCATTGTACCCCGTCTGGGCCATTCCCCACGGGATTCGCGCGCGGCTTTCGCGGACGGAGTGGATGGTGTCGCATCGCCGCCGGGAAATGTTCCCTGGCGACGGAAAATGTTGCCTGGCGAGACGAAACCCCTGAAAAACACGGCGATTCCGCACGGCAGACCGGCTTTCTTTTCGTTGGGTAGAGCGCGTTCGGGTCGGCAGACATTTTTTTCGATCGAGGACACCCATGCGTCACGGAATGAAGACCAGCTTGCTCGTGATTGGGGCGTTGCTGATCGGTGCCGCCAACCCGAAACCCGTCGCGGCGTTCTTTCCGTGGATGTATCCGGCGTGGGGCGATCCCTATGCGGCGTATGGCTGGAACGCTCCGTATGGTTACGCCGGTTACTGGGGTGCCTACTACGCTCCGGCCGCGGCTTGGGGTTGTCACTGCGTGCCCGTGCCGGTCTGTCCGCCCTGTGATCCGTGTGGTTCGCCGGGTGGGTGTCCCGCTGGCGACTGCCGAGTCGCTCCCGCCTCCGAGACCACGCCGACGCCCAAACCCGACCCCAATTCCAGCCCTCGGTACGACTCCCCGCCCCCTGCTTCCCGACCGTCCCGCAAGACGTTCACGGACGATCCCGACACCAACTTTGAACCGCCGAAAACCACACCCGATCCCGGTTCCAATCTGCCGAGCGACCGTTTCGGCCCGCGACGCACTCCATCCCGCACGCTCCCCGAAACGGAACCCGCCCCTGCCGCGGGAGCCGCCGACGAGTCCGATCCGTTCAAGGATAGCGACCCCGACAAAGCCTTCGGAACCAAGAAACCGGTCCTCGGGGAACCCAGCGAATCGGTCATTCCGCAGCGCAAGCCCGCGGAAACGGCTCCCGTGGAGAATCCCTCTCCCGCGCCGCCTCCGGAAGCAGCCGATCCCCAACTGCGCGACAAGATCACCTCTGGTCCGATCATCGAGAAACGGCGGACCGCACAGCGGTATCACCCCGCTCGGGAGACATCCGGCCAGGGGTTGCGCCCGCCCATTACCGACTGGTCGGCCCGTCCGCAGGATGCCGTCCTCACGTGGCGCTAATCCCCCGAACTTCCGCTCTGGACTGCGGCCCTGAAGTGTGCCGTTTGCGGTTCCCCGCTGCCCGTCCCAAAACCGCGACCGTGGCAGAGCCAGACGGCGGAGTGCCAATTCATGACCGCAGGGACTCTTGCCGGGAGTCGTGCTCCGTTTCCGCGTCCGCCCGGCGGCGTGCGCGCTGATCGGCCGCCATGGCCGCGCAGCCGGTGACCGCGATGAGGGCCACTTCCGCCAGCAACAGCCACGTGGCATGACGGTTGAGCCAAAGATTGGCGGGAGAGTTCGGATCACCAAACGTGCCGGCGATCAACGCCAGAACCGTCAACACGAACACGCCGGCAAACGCGGCAGTCAATTGAAACAGTCGCTCAGACCGTCGGGGGGCGGTCATGGGCACACGCTTTCCGTAACGAGGCTGGGTTCCGTAAGGAGGCTGGGAAAGCCCACACGGTCGGCGTGAGCTGCTTCCAGCCGTAACAACCTGTCCTTCAACCGGGTGCCCGTGGGTGCCGAAAAACCCACCAGACTTCCTCCCGCGCCGATCACGCGATGGCAGGGGACGACCAGCGGCACGGGATTGGCGGCCATCATCCGGCCGACTGCGCGCGCGGCCCGTGGCCGGCCCACGCGACGGGCAAGTTCGCCGTAGGTGGTGGTCTCGCCGTATCCCACGTTGCGGAGGGCGGCGATCACGTCCCGTTGAAATTCCGTGCGCCAGCGCACCGCCACGGGGACGTCGCGCAAATCGTCGCGCCGGCCAGAGAGATACTGTTGCAGGCGTACCGCCAGTGGGGCGGGTCGTGCGGCAAGACGGTCCGCAATTGGCCAGGCCGCGAGCAAGTCTTGCTGGCGGGCGAAGCCCACCACGACCCGCAGCACCCCTGCCTCGTTCAACTGAACGGCCAGCCAGCCGAGTGGGGAGTCCACCATCGACCAGGTGGCGTGTGGGGGCTGGTCGACGGGCAGACTCGCAAAAACCGCCCGGCGGGATGCGTCTCTTTGACCCATGACCGCGCTTCCTATAGAATGCACCATTCGGGTTGGAGCCATGCTCCACCCCGTGGTGCAAGCTGTGGAACATCCCAACGAAAGGGGATGACGTGCAGGGCTTGTCCGCCGCAGTCGTGGGGCGGAACAATTGCCAGGCACGTCGTTCTTTTTTGAGGACCCATCGATGAACCGATATGCGTCGCTGGCGGACGATTACTTTGTGAACATGAACCTCAACACGGAAATGCAACTGCCCGCCGCACGCGAAACCGTCCTAGGGTTCTTCGAGCGAATTCAGAAACAATACCCGTCCATGCGGAATTTTTACACCCGCGAGAACGGCGATTTCGTGCTGGAGGAAGACAAGGACAACGGCCAGCAACGTTGGGTGTCGCTGGAACCGCGGCGAATTTGCAGCGGCTATGTGAATCCCGATCGGGTGGAGCAGGCATTCGAGCAGCACGCGCTGCTGCTGGACCTCGTCCCCTACATGCTGTCGGTCAGTCCGCTGGACTGCGAGGCCCTGGATTACATGATGGGCTTCGACTTCGCCTACCGCGGCAATCATGACGCACTGGTGGCCGAAGCCCTGGGCGCCAGCTCCGCCTTCGAGGGGTTGATCGAACTGCCCGGAGCCCAGGTGCTCAACTTCGAACCGTCGATCACCATCAGCCTGGAAGAGTCGTGCCGGCGGCAAGCCCGCTTGATGATCGAAACCCGGACCAACGCTTACCAGGTGCGTCGCGGCGAATTCCCGGAAGAACAGATCAGCGTGTATTTCACGGTGCGGCAATACGGCAGCCTGGAATCGGATACCTCGTACGTGCAAACGCTGTGGCAGTTGCGGAGCACGTGCGAACAACTGCTCGAGCGGTGCGTCATCGATCAGGTGCTCCGCCCCTTGCAGCAGGCCATTTCCGCCAAGTAGTGTGCTGCCGCAGCCCCCTTCGGGGACGGCGGCGGCGCGCTCCGACCAGTTTCCGTGAGATGTCCCCCAAGCAGGATTGCCCCGTGGCTGTAACCCTCAGCGAGTTTGCCCGTTCCTTGACCGTGGAAACGGCGTTCAGCGTGCTGGCCATCGCCAAACAGCGCAAGGCCGAGGGGAAGGACGTGGTGGAACTGGAGATCGGCGACAGTCCGTTCCCCAGCACGCACTCGGCCAAGGCGGCGGGCATGGCCGCCATTCAAGACGACCAGTCCCACTATTGTCCGTCTCCCGGTTTGCCCGTGTTTCGCGAGACCGCCGCACGGTTTGTCCGGCAGGAATTCGGCATTCCCGCGGAAGCGGAAAACATCGTGGTGGGACCGGGGGCCAAGGTGTTCGAGCAGTTCTTCTGCGAGGCGTTCGTGAATCCTGGCGACGGCGTGCTGGTGTTCAGCCCCTATTTTCCCACGTACTTGCCGAACATTCTTCGTCGCGGCGGCCGGCCGGTGTTGGCCCCCCTCAAACAGGTCCATGGTTTTCGTCCAGAGCTGTCTGCCATCGAGCACTTCCTCAACACGGACCCCTCGCCGAGAGCCATTTTCTTCAATTCTCCCCACAACCCCACCGGAGGCGTGATGACCTCCGGCGATCTCCAGGCGATTGCCGATCTCTTGCGCGGACGTCCCGTCGCCATCTTCAGCGATGAGCCGTATTGCCACATGGTGTGGCGCGGAAAACACGAATCGCTGCTGGCGCTGCCCGGCATGCTCGAACAAAGTCTCGCCGCCTATACCTTCAGCAAGTCGTACAGCATGAGTGGCTGGCGGTTGGGATTCGCCGTGGCGGCCCGCGAAGTGGCCGAAGCCGTGGCCAAAATGATCAATACCACGTTGTCGTGCACGCCGCCGCTAGTGCAGTTGGCCGGCAAGGCCGCCCTGGAGCAGGACACCCGCGAACGGGACGACATGATGCAGAAGTTCCGCCGCAAGGTCGAACTGCTCACCGAAGGCCTCAACCGCATCGAGGGCTTTCATGCCCTCGATCCCACGGGAACGTTCTACGTGTTCCCCAACGTCAAGCCGATCTGCAATCGGCTGGGCATCACCAGTCACGGGTTGGCCCTGTATTTGCTGGACGGTGCCGACGACCACTTCGGCGTCGCCTGCCTGGGAGGAGAATGCTTCGGCGAGGCCGGAGGCGGCTTCCTCAGGTTCAGTTGTGCCGAGCCAGACGATCGACTGCGTCAGGCGCTTGCCTTTCTGCCCCAGGCCATTGCCCGTGCCGACCGCGTGCAGCGGTATTTGGAAACCCATCCGCAATACCGTCTCGCCCATCCGTATCCACTCGGCGACTAAACACCGGAAACGCAGCAAGCCGCCCACATTCCGCCCGCTGTCTGTGCTGCCCAGATCACGCGGAACGCGCGGGTTCGCCGGATAGAATTTCATGCGGCAGCGCTGCGCGGTTTGCCAAAGCATCTGGCGGGTTTGGCGTCCCCTGCTCGGCCAAGGCGTCACAGTTTGGCTGAACTTTTGCGCCCGCAGACTCCGATGCCCCTGTCAGGGAGTGTCTCATGGCGCGACTACTGCTGCTGGTTGGGTGCGGCTTCGGTTGTGTGGCCTGTTCGTTGCTGAAGGCGGCAGCGGCCGACGCCAGTCCCTTTGCCAGCCGACCCACCCGCTTTGTCGACCGGGCGGCAGCCGCTCTCTCTGGTGGACGACCCTCAGCGGTGGGACAGCCATCAGCGGTCGGTCAGCCGCACATCATCGGACAGCCGCCGGTGCCAGGACAGCCGCAAAACAGCGCACAAACGTCGGTCTTGCCACCCGTCATCGGGCAGCCACCCGTCATCGGGCAGCCGCGAATCATCGGACAGACGCCGGTCCTTGCGCAGCCGCCGGTCATTGGACAGCCGCAAATCGTCGGACAGTCACCAGTCCTTGGACAGCCATCCCACCTTGGACGGCCGACAGTGCCCGGCCAACGACCGCCGGTGGGACAATCAGGATTCGGTGGGCAGCCATCGAGCGGTGGGCAGCCGGCGAGCGGTGGGCAGACGGCGAGCGGTGGGCAGACGGCGAGCGGTGGGCAGACATCGCCCTCTGGATTCGTGCCACAGGCTGCTCAACCGACTGGTTCGCTGCTGCAACAAACCAGTCTGAACGCCATTCCCCCGACATTGACCCCGCAGTCGCCGCAGAGAGACGG